>OLOP01000183.1_pt1 | contig 49670 bp, 73 predicted proteins | sample 1672381 | NCBI WGS metagenome assembly OLOP01 (sample SAMEA3136678, study PRJEB25190) | human gut metagenome | biome: human gut; feature: human-associated habitat; material: faeces | place: Austria | collected 2013 | reverse complement strand
ATAAAAAATAAAGGAAAATAAAGAGCTAGAAATTTACAAATATCATTCAGCAAAAGGAAATTTGCTTTATATAAAGTACGATATACATTATTGGCATGATATTGGCATAAAATAGCCTTATTTTTCACCTATTTTCACTAGTTTTTTATAAAATTTAAGTGTTATCTAAAGAAAGAGGGAAAATTACATGGCAGTAAAAAAAGATGAAAAAACAGGTACGTGGTATTTCTATGGTTCGTACAAAATGAAGAATGGGAAGTATAGGCAATACAAGAAACGTGGCTTTCCAAAAAAGAAAGATGCAGTAAAAGCAGAGATTCTATTTAAAGAGAATATCAAAGACCCATACAAGAATATTACATTAGAAGGATTATTTGATGTTTTCTCGGTCTATACGGAGAAAAGAATCAAACAAAGTTCTTGGGTGAGTCAGAATAGAATTTTGAATAGATGGATTGATATTCTAGGTGATATTAATATAAAATCCATTACAACTAACGATATAGAGGTTGCAATGGAATTAATGATTAATAACGTAGGATATGAAACTGCAAAGAATTATTTATCTAGAATCAATAAGATGTTGAGATTTGCGGTTCGTAAAGGATATTTAGAAAGCAATCCTTGTTCCCCAATAGAATTAGCTAAAAACCCAAACGAAAAGAAAGTCGAAATGAAGTATTGGACTTTAGAACAATTCAATCTATTTATTCCCTATGTTGAAAATCCTTTGTATCATCTTCTATTCGACAATCAATTTTATATGGGTATGAGAATTGGAGAAACATTGGCTTTGACTTGGGAAGATGTGGATTTAGAAAACAATACGATTGCGATTAAAAAAACATGGTCAAAAGATTTGCATAAAATCACAACTCCAAAAACTCCAAACAGTTATAGGACAATCACAATGCCCCAGTTCTTATCGGATGAATACAAAGAGTTTAAAGAGATGTTGGATGTTCCTGAGAAATCATTTGTATTCGGGATAGATATACCCGTATGCAATACAACAGTTAGAACGAAGATGAGAGAAGCTATTAAAATCGCAAATGAGAATAATGAAGAACAAATACCTATCATTCGTATACACGATTTAAGACACTCATGTGCTTCATATATGATTGGCAATATGGTAAGAGATGGAAGCTCTAATTTTAGCTTATATGATGTCGCAAAGCGTTTAGGAGACAATCTAAGCACTGTATTAAGTGTTTATGCTCATTGGCTACCTCAAGCAGATAAAGGAATTGTACAGATTATGGATAAAGACAATGCACTAGATTAATTTCTAGTGCTTTTTTTGTATGTAAAAAGAAAAACACACCCTTTAGCGAGTGTGCCTTCCATGAAATAGAGAGAGATGAAAATACAGTTGCCTATTTACAGGCACTTAAAGTTTATCATGTTTCGTTGCGGACGTTTTGTACTACCAAAACAATACAAATTATTTATATCATCATCTATCATTTATTATTTTTGGTATTGATCTATTAAATCGGCTAAGTGTTGTAGTGAGACACCATACAAATTACACAACCATTTAGCATCTTCAAAGTAGACATTTTTTCTACCGTTTTCGATTTCCGAAAGCCATGATTTCGTTTTGCCCCTTCTTTCTGCTACCTCTAACATTGTGTAATTAGCTTTGTTTCTCAATTCCTTTAATGCTTGTCCTTGGTATTCAAATTTGTTCATGTCCTCACCTCTTTCATTTATACATTATAATTATAAGTACTAAATTAAATGCCCATCTAAAATATATCATAAAGTACACTGAAAGATAACATAATTATAAAAAAAATAAAAAAAGTTATTGACTATAGTACACCGATAGAGTACTATATGAGTGTAAGTTAACTAATAGTGTACGGAGGAGGTTAAGGATGGAGAAAATGACTATTAAACAAATCCGAGTCGGATTAAATATGACTCAGAAACAAATGGCTAAATACCTTGGGATTTCTCCTGTTAGTTATACTAACAAAGAAATTGGGAAAAGACGTTTCTACTTTGATGAAGTAAAAAGAATATGTGAATTAGCTAAGATTTCAATTGATGTTGTAAAAATTGAAGTTGCAAAAGCTATCTAACTTATTTTTTTAAAATCAAAGTACACTAACAGAGTACTTAGGAGGGGTGAATAAAATGGCAGAACCAAGTGGAAGATTAGAAAGTGACAGATTAGATTCAATTAGATTATTCCAAGACTCAGTGCATTTGGAAGGAAAAGTTTTTGATGTGCTAATTAAGAACGGATGTTCTAATGAAGATTTAGTAAACGTATCTTCAATGCTTCAAACCATTTATATGTGTGGATTTGAAGTAGGGAAAAGATGTGTCAAAGAATGAAAGTATTGCTTGGCTATAGAGACATCATGGAACTTGGTGTTTCTAAGAAAACCGCATACAAGATGTTGAATCTTATATGCGAATCTGAGGCTTACAAAAAGTCCAATCTATCCAAAGTGATAGATACAAAGAAAGTTCCAACAAAGTTATTTATCAGGATGTTTCCTGAGTTCAAAGAAATGTGTGAACAACATGATGGATGTAGATGATTTAAGAGAGTTGGATGACAACCGTTTTATTGACGAAGATGAAGAGGAGGAAGAATAAGATGAGTACAGTTACGAAGACTACTGCTACGACTTCTGCAAAGCAGAAAGAGACGAAGAAGCCTGGTTCTAAATCAACCGCAAAGAAGAAAGCAGTTGAATTAGGCGATTGTATCACGCTTCCTTCTTTTGCTAATAACGAGTACGAAACTCAATATTCAATGCTAGTTAGAAGTCGAAAGCAGACTCGCATGGTTAATAGAATGGCTAAATTCAATTACATTTGTTCATTAATCTGCTTCTTAGTTTCGTTAGCTTTCATTGTGATAGCTAATTGGTACATAAGAGGTTTGTAAGATGACACATAAGGAGGAGTAAGAAATGTTAATTTATCAGACACCGAAAGGTCAAAAACACACTGTATATGTCTACTTAAAAGATGGAAGAGTAGAAAGATTTAAAAACATTGTAGAAATCAACAGATTGCATAGCAGATACGCATGGGGTGTTCAAGATGAGTACGACTTTTTAGAAGATAACAGAAGAACATCACACGCAGTAAGAACGGAAGAAATAGAAAAACTAGAAATATTCTTTTAAGGAGGTGGTAAAAGATGAACCTTTACCAAGACACCGATAAATTCAGTGTTGAAAAGTATGGAAGCCATGAAGAATGGTTAAAAAAACGTGGACGTGGAATCGGCGGTTCAGATGCAGCTTGTTTCATGGATTTGAATCCATGGAAAACACTAAATCAGTTGTGGCACGATAAGAAATTCGGTTCACAACAAATTACGAATGATGCGATTGAATATGGAAATACCGCAGAACCATGTTTAAGAACATTGTTTCAGGCTAAACATCCTGAGTTGGATGTTCAATACGTGGATAACGTTACATTGGTTTCTAAAGAGCATGAGTTCCTTAGATACAGTCCTGATGGACTGATTTACAACAAAGAAACAGGTGAAAGAGGAATCTTGGAAATCAAAACATCCAAGATAATCAATTCTCATAGTTTGCAAAAATGGGGCAGTAAAGGAAACGAAACAGTTCCTGATAACTATTATTGCCAAACATTAGAAGGATTGATTGTTACGGATTTTGACTTCGTTATCTATTGTGCAGAACTAAGATTTGCAGATGGTGATGCACGAATTATTGAGCGTTCATATCGAAAAGAAGAAGCTTTAGACAGTATGAACGATCTAAAACAAGCAATGATAGAAAAATGGGATAGGTACTTCATAGGTGATGTAGAACCACCTATCACATTGTCTATATAAGTAAATGGAGGATGAAAATATGGAATTTAATTTAGAGGTACGTGCGCAAAACGGAAAAGTGTACACAAATGCAAGTGATTTATTACCTGCAATTCAAGAAGGATTGAAAGCTTATGACTATGTAGTTGATGAGAATAACTACAAACAAGCAAAAACAGATAGAGCTTCACTTAACAATTTAGTTAAGGTTGTATCTGATAAACGTAAGCAAGTTGAGAATGATGTATTCGCTCAGTGGTTGCAAGACAAGAAAGACATTATGGCTGTTGAGAAAACAATCAAAGCTGCTTCAGACAAATTAGGTAACGGAATCAATGATATTGATAATGCAGAGAAAGAATTGAAGCGTAATCAAATCAAAGAGTTATGGTTAAACATGACGAACAACAAATATCCATTTGATTTAGTTTTTGAAGAAAGATATTTGAACAAGTCTGTTAAGCCTAAGGAAATTGAAGAAAGCTTAAATAACAAGTTCTTAAAAGCCGAAGAACAATTATCTTTTATCGAAGCTTCACTTCCCGAAGATGAACTACAGGCAGAACAAGTTATCCAATTATTCTGTAAGACATTGGATTTAAGCAAAGCTACAGAGAGAATCAACGAAATCAAGGAAGCTAAAGCAAAGCTTCAAGAAAAAGTAAATGCTCAGATTGAACAATCTAAACAAGCTCAAATGGAAAGAGAAAATGCAGTTCCTACACAAGCTCCATTTGAAGCCTCTCAGGCTCAAAGTCAAACTCAAGCAAGAAGATATTGCGTATTCCGTTTTGAAGGCTCTATGAGCGAATTACAAGCGTTTAATCCGATTTTGAATCAATTTATTAAAGAGCATGATGTAAAAGTCAATATTTTAGAAAAGGGAGAATGTTAATTATGTTACAAAACAATATTGCAAAGAAAAACGACAATCAATTGGTAGAATTTTCTGCTAACGGAGAAAAAGTTAAATTATCTCCAGCTATCGTAAGAAACTATCTAGTAAATGGAAATGGTCAAATCTCAGATCAAGAAGTTGTGTATTTCATCAATTTGTGTAAATCACAAGGATTGAACCCATTCATTAAAGACTGCTACTTAATCAAGTATGGAAACACTTCACCAGCTCAAATGGTCGTTTCAAAAGATGTGTTCTTGAAACGTGCCGAAAGAAATTCAGAATTTGATGGTTTAGATGCTGGAATTATCGTAATTAATAACGAAAGTGGTGAGTTAACTTACCGTAAAGGTGCTTTCTACTTAAAAGATCGTGAAGAAGTTGTAGGTGGATGGGCAGATGTATTTAGAAAGAATGTATCTCATCCAACTCACATTGAAGTCTCATTTGAAGAATACGCAGGAAGAACTAAGGATGGAAAGCTTAACTCACAATGGAGCACGAAAGCTGCAACAATGATTCGTAAGGTCGCAATTACTCAAGCATTAAGAGAAACATTCCCTAATGACTTCCAACAGATGTATTCAGAGGAAGAAATGAATGTGGACATGAAATTGGATGAAACTCCAATTCAACAACCTACACAACCAATCGAACAAGCACCTGTTCAACCACAAACATATTCACAACCTGACGAACCACAAGGGTTACAACCCGAAGGTGTAAGTCTTGTATAAAAGCAAACGTAGCCAAGCTACAGATATAGATTTAAAAACTAGAAAGTTGGTAAAAGAAAGAGACCAAATGTGCATATTTTGTGGGAGTACATATCGCATTGAATTAGCACATACAATTCTTTCAAGAAGCAATGGCGGACTAGGTTCTGAAAAAAACCTAGTCTGTGCTTGCCAACGTTGTCATAGAATCATGGACTCAGAAAGTCCTAAAGGAAAGAAATTGAGAGAGATTGCAATTAAGTACCTAGAACGTATCTACGGAAACATTGATGAATCAGAGGTGAAATATAATGCTAAGTCAAAATGAACTATTGTTTAAATACAACCCATTCAAAATCAAACATTGGAAAGATGATGAAATTCAAGAACAACTTTCAATCTTGGTTGATGCTTATATTTCAGATGCAGAAACAGTAATGGAAATGGCATTGAACATTGAAAACCTCGCAAATCAAATGTTCTTAATTGGTGAAATGATTGCTAGATTACAGGAAAGTTCAAACATTCTTAAAGCAGACATTGAAAACAAGACGAATCAAGCTATTTATGTAGAGCGTAGTACTTGGGAACGTGAACATGACGGAAAAGCGCCTAGTATTAAATACTTTGAAGCTTTAGCAGGTCAAAAAGTTTCTGAGGAAAGAACTAAGTTTGCAAAAGTTGATTCTGATTTAAAGCGTTTCAAAACTGCTTACGAGAGTATTGAAGCTAAGATGAATTCAGAAAAGAAAAAACTTGATGCTACTAAGTTTGAAATTGGAGGTGCGTAAGATGATTTTAGGCATTGACCCAGCAAATAAATATAGTGCATTTGTTGTAGTAGAAAATGATTTATTGGCAGTTGTAGATAAAGGAAAAATTCCCAACAAAGAATTGCAAGATAAAATCTCAAATTGGAAAGCAGAGAATTATCCAATTGATTATGTAGCGATCGAAGGAATACAAAGCTTCGGTATGCCTGTAGGTCAAACTACATTTGAAACTTGTTACTTTATAGGGCGTTTATTAGAGCAATTTGAAGCTTTTGATATTGAACCTACATTAATATACCGAAGTGAAGAAAAAATGGCTCTATGCCACTCTATGAAAGCGACAGACGCAACTATTAGACAAGCGTTAATTGATTTGTTTGCTAAAGATACTCCAAACAAAGGAAAAGGTACAAAAAAAGAGCCTGGATATTTCTACGGATTCAAGAAAGACATATGGCAAGCAATGGCAGTTGCTTACGTTTTCCATACAAAGTACATAGGTACAGAATGTTAGGAGGTGTGATGAATGGAAGAACAACAAAGATCATATTATGCGATTATTCCAGCAAACGTAAGATACGATAAAGATTTAGCTCCAAACGCAAAACTACTATACGGAGAAATTACTGCGTTATGTAATGAAAAAGGGTATTGTTGGGCATCTAATCAATATTTTGCAGAACTATATGGAGTATCCGTCCTAAGTGTTAAGCGTTGGGTAAACTCGTTAGTGACTAAAGGATATGTTTATAGAACATTGACATACAAGCCAAATTCAAAGGAAGTCGATAAACGAATCCTAAGTATTGATAGTGGTATAAAAATTGATACCACCTCAGTTCAGAAGTGTTACGACCCTAGTATCAAAAACGATACCTCATCTAGTATCAAAAATGATACGGATAATAATACAAGTATTAATAATACATTTAATAATACAAATATATATAAAGAAAAAAATATAAAAAAAGAAAGTGTTAATTCTGTTATTGCAGAGTATACAGAAAACAAAGATTTGCAAGATGCACTGCATGATTTTGTAGATATGCGTACTAAAGCAAGAAAACCACTTACTGTTAGAGCAATGAAGTTATCTTTAAATGAATTAGATAAATTGGCAGTAGATGATGTTACAAAGATTGCTATTGTAAATCAGAGCATTGTACATAGCTGGTTAACATTCTACAAGTTGCAGAATAACAACAACGGTCAAAGACAATTGACAAGAAAAGAAATGGGGTATGCATTTTGACATTAGAAGAAACTGAAAGAATCTTACAAGTGCTAAGAATCAATTACCCAATGAGTTACAAAAACATGACTCAGGAAGATACACAAGCCTATTTAAAACTTTGGCAAGTATCTTTTAAGGATTATGAATACTTAGTTGTGGCAAATGCAGTCAATCAAATTATCCAAAGTGATACAAGAGAGTTTGCTCCAAATGTAGCACAAGTAAAAACAAGAATTAGTAAAACTGCTATTGGAAAAACTAAAGAGTGTGGAGAGGCTTGGGAAATCGTTTTAAGGAACGCTAAGTGTGACCCTCATACTAGTAAGGTCAACTACGATAAACTGCCTAGAAACATTCAGAAAGCACTCGGAGGGAGCTATCTGTTAAGAGATATTGCGTGGAGCAATAAAAAAGACTTGCAATATTACCGAGATAGATTTTTGCAAGCGTATAAAGAGATTTGTGAAGAAGAAGTACAGTTATTAAATTCAGGTCAAATCAGTTTGGAAATGTATCAACAACACGATCAATTGCCTGCACCTCCAAAAAAGGAGGAAGGCATGAAAATGTTGGGAGATTTGATGAACGGATAAAAATAGGAGGGGTAGCAAGTGCAATATTATATGTTGGAAAAAAATGATATATCAGTTGTACGTGGAATCGTATCTTCAAAAGATGTAATGAAGGAATTGGGCATTACAAACGCTCAATTCCATAAGATGTTGAGAAACGAGGAAACCTACAAAGGATGTATTCTTCTTCCTATTGAAACAGATGAGGAAGAAAGAAGAAAAGTAACAAGTGAAGATGATGAGCAATTCCAACTACTGGGCGAAAGTAAAACGGGAATCAGATATTACATCACAAGTTATTTAAGAGTTGTTTCTGTTGACCTAAAAGGAAAACAAAGGGAAATGAAAGCTAAAAAGGAAACGGAATCCATTTATAGAGTTGTAGTGAACCTTAAAGAAGGGAAACGATACTTGAACGTATTATTTGAAGCCTACAAAGCTTTTGTTGGTGAAATAGAAAAAAACGACTCAATCGTTTGGGACGGAGAAATGAAAATCGAAAACCTAAGAGTTATTAAACTAGCTCAGATACAAGGATTGAGAAACAAAAAGAAAGTGAGAATAGGCGATACAGTCTATAGCTCAATCGCCGAGTGTGCTAGAAAGAATTTCATTTCTAAATCACATATGTATCAGATGATAGAAGGAATCAGACCTAATTCAATAGGTGTTGAATTTGTATAAAGGAGTTGAAAAGAAATGAACAGAGTTATTTTATCAGGCGAAATCGGTAGCGATATTGTTTTAAAGAAAACTGCTACAGGACAAAGCCTATGTAACTTCTCGATTGAAGTTAAAGAAAAAGGAAAGAATGGACAAGAGTTTAAATCTTTCTTCGATTGTACTGCGTGGGGAGAAAATGCAGAACATATTAATCAATATGGATTTAGAGGACAACATATAGCAGTTGACGGAAAGCTTCAAAAAAGCTCATACACGAACAAAGAGAATCAGAAGGTATATAAGACTAGCGTGTACGTTATGGACGTAGAATTAGCTTTAAACAATGCTACAATGCCACAAACACAAGCTTATCAAAAAACGCAACAACAAATGCAGCAGCCACAAACAGTACCATTTACAAATCAAGTAAATTATCAATCATATCCTAATAATGATGATTTGGACGAAGGGATGCCATTCTAGATGATTGCGAAAAGGTATGATGATGAACTTATGTACAGTGTTCAGAGATGTGATGATAGTTCTAACAAATACAAATACTGTACAAAAGATGGAAAACTAGCTTTTAAAAAGCCTGATAAAGATTTTCTTGGGGTAACAAAGCAGAACTACAAGAATGTTTTTGTTATAAATGGAGAAATTTACATTGGAGAGTATGTTGGGAATGGTGAATAAATGGAAAAACAGATAAATCTCACGGGGGGGGGTTATCTATAATCAAGATTGTTTAAAAGGACTAAAAGAAATTAAAGACAATCAATTTGATGTTGCGATTACATCCCCTCCATATAACAGGGTAAGAAATGACAAGTACGCTCATTATGATGATGTTAAAAACAATTATTACAAGATGATCGTTGATGTAACGAATGAGTTATTAAGAGTGTGCAAGAAAGATGTAATTGTGAATATTCAAGCAACATATTTCAACAAAAAAGATGTTTATAAATACATTGGATATTTCGCAGATAAGTTAAAAGGAATTGTGATTTGGGAGAAAACAAACCCTCAACCAAGTATCAACAAGATTAAGGATGAGAACGGAAACATACTTACATCAGTATGTAATGCAGTTGAATATTTCTTTGTATTAAATGAACAGGCAGAGGAGTTTAGAGCTTACGGGTCAATCAAAAATATTGTGCATAGTTCAGTTAATGAAAAACACTTTAAAGGACATGGAGCAATTATGAAATACGAAATTGCAGATTGGTTTGTTAAAAATTTCAGTGTTAAGGGAGATACGATTGTTGACCCATTCTTAGGAACAGGAACAACTGCTATCGCATCAGAGCTTAACAAAAGAAAATATGTTGGATATGAAATATCTAAAGAATATTGTCAAATTGCAAAGAAAAGAATTGCAATAGAAACAAGTACATTATTTTAAGGAGTGTATGAAATGGTATATGGATAACGTTTACGGAAGATTCGCTTCATTCTTTAAAAACTACGAATTAAAAGAAGCGGATAAGTATATAAAGCGTGTGTTTCCAAACGCTGAGTTTTATTTAGATTACGAGCACGCACTAGTCTTTGAAAGAATTGGAGAAGATAAAGAAATTGATCTTGATTATCATACAGTGATAAACGGAGTTGCTTATGATGGGACGTTCACAAGCAATTATAACGAGTTAGTTAAATATTTTGATGAATCAAAGGTTCAAGAAAAGAAATCCAAAGTATTTACGTGCAATGGTAAAAAGTATGAACAAGAAACGTTGTTTTAAATAGGAGTAAAAACATGGAAAAATATTTATTTAAGTCGAATATATTCGCTCAATTATCGGAAATCGTAGAAGCTGATTCAGAAAAAGAAGTTTGGAATAAGATTAGAAATCGAACATCTTTTGAAATTAAGCAAAAAGCTTTGCAAGTTTATCCAGCATCAATTGAGATTAGAAAAATCAAAGAAAAAAAGGAGAAAAACAACATGGAATTAAAAGAAACAGTAGAGTTAATGAACTCTGAAGATTACAAAGAAAGATTTGTAGCAGAATATCGTCAAGTAAAAATCAGATATGAGAAATTGAAGAATTTCTGCAACAAAATTGAAGTAGAAACAATGCTTGGAAAAGAAGTAACAAAACATGATTGCCCACTTGAACTATTAAGAGAGCAACAAAAATACATGGGATTATATTTATCTGTTCTTGAAAAAAGAGCATTGATTGAAAACATTGTGTTATAAAAGGAGAACCAAATGACAAGTACAGAAATGATTAAAGATATGCTTGAAAGACAGAAAGCATATGATGAGGAAGTATTTAAGAAACATAATGTAGACTATGTTTCTAAAACTCAATTAGAAAGTGCGTTGTTTGATGAATTAGGAGAATTGATGCACGCTCAGAAATCAGATTGGTGTTGGTGGAAGTTCACGCAAGAGCCTAAAGACGAAGCTAAGGTATTTGAAGAATATATTGATGTTGTTCACTTTGCATTGATGTACGAAATCAAGTTTGGTACAGGATGTTATATGGATGAGGACGTTAAGTGGAATTACAACAAGCTAAAAACGGATTTAGGTTTTGGACAGGCATATGCATTTAGTTGTGCAATCAATTTAACACGAGATGATAACGTATTAGCTTACGTAATCGCATTAGGATTGCATTTAGGATATTCGTTTGGGGAAATCTACAACGAATATATTCGCAAGAATGAGATCAATAAAGAAAGGTTAGCGAAGGGGTACTAGGAAAGGAGATTTAAGATATATGAACATGGATGTTATTGCAAGAAGAATTGTAAAGGAATACGTAGAAGAACATTTAGATAAATCAGATAAAGATATTAAGGAATCAGACAAGCAACCTTATATTGTATGGAAGTGCAAGACTTTGCAAAATTGGAAATATTTGATGAGTACAGATTTGCATGATGGAATGTATTATGAATTAACTTACAACGGCGATAAAAAGGAATGGTATTTGGATGCATATAAGAAGTTTGAGAATAGATGTATTCCAATGCCTGCGGATGATGAGGCAGATGTATGAAACTAATAGAATTACTTCCATTGATTGAATGGCCTAAAGTAAACGTTTATGAAAAAAGAAAATATATACCATCTATATTTATCGCATCGGTTAATCCAAAAAAGAATAAAGAATGTATTTCCAACAATTTATTAGACAGAGAAATTTATTCAATATCAATAAGTTATAATCGTGAATTCAACATTTACGTTTGCAATAAGAAAGCTGATGAAGAATTTATTAAAAAAGCGATTTCAATTGGATTGATTCAAGATGTTAATAATGATGATTCAAATGAGGAGGATGAATTTTAATGGAAGAGTTTGTTCAAATGTCGCTAGAAACATATGATGCGTTAAAGCGTAATAACGAGTATTTAAAAAGAAGGCTAAAAGAGGAACAAGAATCACATAGTGAAGATGTTGCACAAGCAAAAAAAGAAATAAATGATTTAGCCGAAAAAATAGACCAGTATAAGAAACACATTCTAGAACGTAATTGTAGATTTTTAGATGTTGAGAACTATTCACTAGAGCAGTATTTAGATATAGATTCATGGAATTATGGAATGAATTATAAAGATGATTTATTAAATCTAGGGTTCACAAAACAAGATATGGATGGATTTATAGCCGATAAATACGAGGAATTAGTGAAACAGAAAGAAGAAAATACAGATGATTGAAGAAAGAATTGATAAATATGAAAGAGTTCATATGATAAACAAAATTAAATTGTTTTTTAAAAAATTATTCTGTAAGCATGAATTTACTTGGTGTGTAAAGAATGAGATGTTTCATTGCATCAGCGGTGAGACTCAGTATCTTGTGTGTTTGAAATGTGGGAAAGTGAAAGATACAAGATTTGTTAAATATGAATAAATGTGTGCTTTATAGAATTGTCAAAGAAAGGAGCAAGAACAATGATTAATTTAAAAAACGGATACGTAATTACATCTGATGGAAAAAGCTACATCTTGTCTCAATATGTACTTCAAGAAAGCAAAGATGGGAATGTAACGGAAGTCAAGAAATCTGTTTCTTTTCACTCAACTTTAGAGGGTGCGTTACAAGGCTATTCAAACTGTAGAATGGCAGATTTAGTTAGTGACTATGATATGGATTTGAAGTTTGTTAAAGAAGCTATTGACGAATTAAAAAAGGAGATAAAAGCGTATGAATTATAAATTTTATGCAAATGGAAAATGTACTTATGTTGGAAATGTAGAAGCAAGTTCTAAAGAAGAAGCATTAAGAAAAATTAAAAATCACGATTATGATGATGTCGAATTAGTGGATGATGAAATGAGTTTAGATTCTATTGATAAATGCGACATAGAAGAAGATTGAGGGTGATGAAATGAATAAATACCAAGAATTGTTGCAAGTTCTTGAAAAAGATTATCGATTTGCGTGTGGAAAAGCAATGATAGAAGAGACTGCTCGTGCCAAGGCATATTTTCAATTGTTGGGGAATCTTGTGGATAAAGAAACACCTAAGAAACCAATAGATGTTGAATTTGGCCCATGTGGCGATTTGATGTTATGTTGTCCAACTTGCAAGCATGGAGTTGTGCCTATTCCAACGTATCATGGAAACAAATATTACCCTCGTTGTCCTTTTTGTGGGCAGTTGTTAAAAAGAGAAGAAGATGAACACATGGAAAATGTTTAGCGAATCAAAACCACTGTTTAGTGATTTGTATTTAGTAAAGTATAAAGATGGATGCTTTTTAGGTGAATATGGGGTTTGCTATTATAGTGACGAGCATAAAGAGTTTGGTGAATTTATATCTTTCTATGATTTAGAAAGAGATGAAGATGATGAAGCATTCGTTTCTTGCGAATCTATTGTTGCTTGGGCACCGTTCCAAAGAATTGATGAGGAACACAAAGAAAAAACTGCCGAGCAAATGTTCAAGGATTTGGATTATAAAAAGCGTATCGAAGATGGATGTATCAAATTTGAAAGGCATACAGAAAATGTAGACGAGGCATTAATTGAATTTGATTTAGATACAAAAACAGTATGTGCTTCATGGTTTATGGAGCAAAAAGAAATTACGATTGCTGAATTAAGAGCGATCAATAAACAATGTGAGGAGTTGAATTGGCTATGATGAGTGCTAAGGAAATGTTTAATGCATTAGGTTATTATGAAAAAGATGTCGGATATACTAATATTCTTTGCTACGAAAAGGACGTTAGCGTTCCAAATGTTCCGCATTATATAGGTTTGCAATTTGTACTTAACCACGAATACATTTCTATCTACAGTCATGTTGGAGGAAGATATGAATACGGGAAAGAATGTCATTATTCGTATGGTGCTTTTAACGGATTTGATGTTGAACTATTAAGAGCAATAGAGCAACAAATGAAAGAGTTAGGATGGCTAGATGAAAAGACAGAAACAGAAGAAGCAAGAAATCCAGAAGTAACTAATCTTGAATATTACAAAGATGAAATATTAGAAAATTGCATTGATAATTTAGCGGTAGTAAAAGGGAGACCTAAGTTATGTTATAAAACTAATTGCAATGACTGTGACTTTAAAATCAATCAAATAGGATGTCGTAATAAGGTAAAAGATTGGCTAAAGCAGACACACGAAAAGCCAGTATACAAATTAACTAAATTTGAAAAAGAATTATTAGAATGCTATTCAGATGTATACAGTTTTAAAGTATTTAATTCTTTAAATGGGATGAAGGAAAAAGGATATTTTAAAGGAATTGATGATAATGAATTAATTGGAGACATCCTAGCAAAATGTGAGGTGGTTGGATGATTTATTTCTTTGCAGGAGTATTTATAGGTGGAATAGCTTCAATGCTCCTTTATTCCTTAGTTGTTTCAGAACGAATCAATGAATTACAACTTGAAAATGGTAGATTGATTGATGATCTCAATAAAGCCGAATATGAAGTTAGAAAATACAAATATCAACATAGGGGGTATGGATATGATGGGTTTGAAGAAACGAAATAAGCCTAAAGAAAGTACAGACGTAATGATTAAATTGAAAATCAGTGTTCCTGATGTTAATAACAGTGATTCATGCAATGTTGTAGATTCATTATTAAATGAAATTTGGGATGCTGCATGGAGTAAAGAAGGGGTCGAAGTAGAAGATTTGAAAGCTACATATGTGAAGGAGAAAATAGCAAAATGATGTATTTAAGTATGGCAATTCACAATATAGCGGTAATGATATTTACTGCGTACATGGTAATTCATGTTCATCCAATTTGGGCAGTGTGCATCTTATTTACACATAGAATTGGAACTAAAATTGTACGTGTTCCAATCAAGGAAAATGAGGATGATGCAGTAGATGACTCTATTGATGATGTATACGGGATGGATTGGAATGAAGAAGATAGCAATGAATCAGGTAGAGACAAGTTTTAAAAATGTAGAAAAAGCCCTGAAAGACAACGGATTATATGAAGCATATGACGATATGGTATTAATTAAACAGGCTTTAATCGAGAGAGATAGAAAAATATACGGGTTGAAGCAGCATAACAGAAATTTAGAGGATAAATTAGGAAGGATAGGAGGTTATCATTATGGAAATCCTAAACAATAACATTTATTGGTGTGACTTGCCAAAATATAGTAATACGATTCTTTATAAAAGGAGACCTTGTATCGTTATTTCAAACGATATTCAGAATAAAGGGAGTAAAACAGTAAATGTAATTCCAATTACTAGCAATTTAAAAAGAACAGATTTGCCATGCCATGTAATGATTGATACAGGACATGAGTACGGAATGGCAAAAGCGGAACAAATCTTAACGATCAATAGAGAAAATGTTAAGTGGCATATCAAGCAATTAGATTGGCAAGAAGCAAAAGAAGTAAAATGTGCATTATTAACTCAAATAGGAATTATTTAAGGATTGTATAATGCCTAAAAGAGATACGGAATACGAGCATTTCAAAGAAACCTGCGGAGGATGGTTTAATTACCATGGCAATATTGGTCTAAGAGCAGGTGATGTAGCAATGGCTGCTTTATTTGATGAAACTGAATTAGTGCAAATTGTATTGACCAAACCTTACACTTTTAATAGGTGGTGGTGTAAGATCGTTGGTTTCAATAGTGATGGAATTGAATATCTAGTTGACAGAACAATGATATTTCAGATTTTGATTGATAAAGACTACAATTTGCGAAGAAAAAGAAGAAAAACTTCTTAAAATCAATTTAAACACATCTAGAAGTGATTCTAACAAGCAAAACAGATTGAGATGAGTATTTGTTAGGGTAAATAAAGAAAAGGCTAAAAACACGTTTAAAACGATAAATATGTTTATAGCCTTTTTTATTGTGCAAAAGAATTTAAAAATTATTAAATTAATTATTTACAAAGATATCGTTATATGCTAATATATGGGTGTAAAGAAAAGTGCTTAGGTGCTTAGGAGGACATAACATGAAGCAAGTACATATTGGGTATCACAGTTTTACAAATTCAGGAATCGTAGAAGCAGTAGCAAACGTATTATATAAAGACGATTTCAATGTTGAATTATTTGGTGTTGACTTATGGGCAGATGAATTGCCTGACAATTATCAGATTGTCGATTATGGGTCAAGAGAAACAATGCTAGTTTGCGAAGATGGCGAAATTATTGATGATGCAGACGAAATCGCAGAATGGGAAGAAAAGAACTGTTATTAAGCGATAGAAAGTAGGAGGAATAGAAAATGTTGAAATGGAATGAAAGATTCATGCAATATGAATCGAATAAAAGCTTAGAAGAAACTATTAGAGCATTTGAAGGATATATTGGATACGTATATCCTCATGACGAATCATCTTATTTCATTTGTAGTGGAGGAAGAATGAAGCTTTCATACGTACAGTGTACAGATGGTGGGTTCTATGGGGAAAGAAGGGTATGCAGGATGCTATGTGATGGTGAATATACAATGCCTGAGCCATCAAAAGATGATGTAGCTATTGCAGATGCCTTAGAAAAGAAATTACACGAAGATTTAAGATCGTAGGAGGTATGATGTATGGGAAAAGCAAGTGCAGCACACTTAAGAGCAACTAAGAAGTATGAAAAAGCAAATATAAGGCAAATTCTTCTAAAGTTTCATAAAACTTATGATGCAGCAATCATAGAAAAACTTGATTCTTTAGACAGTAAGAACAATTATGTAAGACAATTGATCTTGCAAGATTTAGAAAGAGAAAAGAAAGAGGCTAACAACAAATAGCCTTTTTTTATCGGCTTTTTTTCACACGTCTGCATTGAAAAATGGTATAATATATGTAGTTAAGGAGTACCCAAAAAAGACCAAATATTGCCACTCCTTGACGAGACATTTTTTACTTCTACTTACTCAGGAATGAGTGCCTCGGGGAGACCTGAGGATATTATAACGGTGTAAGTGCAATATTGGAGAAAGGGAAAAGATGGAGATTACAGAGGTACGAACTAGAGAGGATATGATTAATAATTTAAAGGCTAATGGCAATTACAGTAAGTTTAAGCAAAATATGGCTGCTTCAAGAAAAGCTTACAGTGAACGCATGGCAAATTATAAAATATCAAAGTCAAAAGAAAATGCCTCTGATCTAAAAGTTGAGTGGAAATTAATTGAAGGTTTTGACGGAATATACTCTGTAAGTAATTATGGGGAAGTAAGAAATAACAGAACTGGCAAACTGATGAAACCAAGTAAAAACGAAAAAGGGTATTTACACATCAATTTGACGAAAAACGGAAAGCGAAAAACCATGAGAATCAATAGATTAGTCGCACAAGTTTTCATTCCCAATCCTGAAAATAAACCTCAAGTAAACCACATTGATTTTAATAGAGAAAATAATTGCGTAAATAATTTAGAGTGGGTAACAGCTCAAGAAAACACTCAATATTCTGTATGCAATAGAAAACTTCCAGGACAACAGCAAAAAGTATGTATCTAAATCATTTAAAAACATAGATGATGCTAAACAATGGAGAGATTTAAAGCTAAAAGAAATATACGACTAAATCACAATACATTTTAGCCCCTCCAAGTCCAACAGTTTTAGCCCCCCACTTTCCAATAGCCCCTCCAAATCCAAGGGCTACAATCGCAACAGAAAATAATGCAATATATAGCCTAGGAACGCAACAGAGGTCGGGGGAAAAGAAACAAGAAACAAAGATTCAGAGATATAGAAACGTCCATACAATCAAATATGCGTAATAAACACGATAAGTTCCATAATGTTTACACAAAATTGGTTTAGGTTGGTTCATAAATTGTCACGTAGTCATATACTACTACTGAAATGAATAGGCAGATATTTCATTTCATACTCCTTTAGAAATTCTTTATTAATTCTATATCTTGTCGATTGTATGGTTTAAAAGGTTCTGTATTGAGCACACAGAGCCTATATTATAAGTAATTCTGCATATTTTAATTGATTGATCTAAAGAAAAAGCGATATATCTTAAGTCCCTCGGCATATATATAATAGGAAAGAGGTTCTGGGGAGATAAAGAGGGGTTTTGACTTCGGGGGAAAGAAGAAAAAGGAGCTACGTCCTCCACAGAGCCTTCCAAAACCTAATAGAAGAAGATATATAGAGTATTATTACTAGTTTCATTTACCTATCAAGTTCTAATAAGATTTGATGGGTTTTTTTATTGTCTTATTTGCTTTAATTAACATTTATTCACGAAAATAAACGATTATGCTTTAAATAAAGGGCATTTGAAGTGTTCCAAAAAGAAAATTTTGTCAATATAAAAAATAAATTTTGTATTTTGTATTTTGTAATCGGCGAAAAATTTTGTATTTTGTATATTTTGTATTTTGTAAAATGTTCACGATTTGTAGACAAAAACACGGTGTAGTACGAAAATATCCGCTATTATATTCACGATTCGTGAACAAAAAGTGAAAAAAAGTGTTGAAGATACAAAGATATCATGATATAATTACAGTGTAAAGAAAAGGGGTGACATCCAAAAAGGCATAAAAAAAGATGATCGTTCATATTGTCAGCTAATACGATCATCTAAAAAAGCGTATATATATAATATAGAAGAAAATGGAGGCAAGCCCCAATAAATATATATACGTCATTATTATATCAGTTTGGGGCTAAAAAGAAAATGGAAAAAGAACAAAAATATTATTATGGAAATGCTATTAGTGAATATGGAATGGAGCACGGTTATGTTGACTATGCAACACTAGCAAAGGCTTTCGATGCTGTTTTAAATAACGACATCATGAGTTTGACTTATGAAATAGGCTCATGGGAACAAGTAAGCGGCATCATTGACAACACGGACGAGATAGAAGAACTGGAAGAAAAGCGAGACGAGTTAGAAGAAGAAAACGAAAACAGCCCATCACAAATTATTGAAAATGAAATAAATAATTTAAACGACCGTATAACAGAACTTGAAAGTGAACAAGATGATGAACCAGATGTATTTCAGTGGTTTATCGTGGGTGATTGGGGCGCTAGGCTGCTACAACAAGAAACCAACGAAATAGTTTACTATAACGAAACGCTAGACATGTATCTTTGGGGCGTTACGCACTACGGTACTTCTTGGAACTATGTTCTAACAAACATCAAAATTGATTGGTAGGTGTAATATTCCAATGTTAACACGCAAAGATCTTGACAAGATGAGCGCCGTTCAGGTGCTCATACTTGCATTATTAAAATTCTACTTTTATATTTGCTTTGATCTATTAATTGTGGGTCTTTTTCTAGGCCTATCGAATATAGTGCTACCATTAATATATAAATAATTGAAAGGATGAAAAAAATGCTATTAATTGAGGATAAAAAAAGTATGAAAGTTTATACTGTTAAAAATAAATATTTATGTGAAAATGGCATATTGAATGAAAAAAATGTATGCAATGCGTGCATAAAATACATGAAAAGAAAAAGCGCTGGGGGTATAGGTAATGACTAGACAAGAATTTGATCTAATAAAAGAAGTAATAAACGAACGTTTGAAAATGGACGACATAGGCCCAGCGGTTAGACTTATAACATTGTATAATCGTTTTGAATTAATTAATAATAGAGTTATGGAGCATTTATTTAATTGTATTAGAAATGGTATTTATATCACTTGCAGTATGTATGATGAACTAAAAGAAATGGAGTGAAAAGAAAAATGACTAAAATATTAAAAAAAGACATTGTAAGATTATGTAATTGTATTCAAGAACTAAGCTATCAGCATATAAAAGAGAATGAAAAAGGATGTTATAATCATAATATAATAACATGGTACAATATAAAGCCTTACACTTGTAAAGATGTATACTTTTTATTCTATAAAGACGATTATAAAATTGTCTTAACATCTGATAATAAAAAAGAAATGTATATCAAGCTATTAGAATTATATGAAAGTGGCTTAAATAGTTGGATTGAAGTATTTGAAAAAGATAATAATAAGACTAAAAAAGAAAAACATAGGCTAAACATACATAAAAAATTATTAGTAGAATTAAAAAAGGCAATTTAGAAATGATAGAACAACTGTCAACTATACTTGTATTTATATTACTTATTGCGTTTCTATATAAATACTGGTTATGTATTATTATATTATTTATTGCATTATTTATTATTGTTTATCTTTTATGCTAGTTAACCTAAACTATAGTTAACTAGCTTTTTTATTGTCTTTTTTTTCTTCTCTTTTTCTTCTTGCTTTTTCTTCTTGCATAAATAATTATAAATAAATTGTTTATGAAATAAAGACATAAATATATATGCGTTTGGGGTCATGGTTTGAAAAACGCAACAGGAATTGACGACCATACACACCCCATGCCTTCCCTCTCGACCAAACCACATTTTTTACACCTAGCACTATACACAAGAGAGTGCTAACACAAATAATTGCTAACACAAACCACCCCCTTTTTTAGATAAAAATTTTTGGAAAACGAAAATTCGAGTTTTGAAAAAAATGAGTTCATGTATTTTTGCGAGGGGTAAGCGAGTAGTAAGTGAGGGGTAGACGAGGGGTAAACGAGGGGTAAAAACGTCCTCAATAAAATCATTTATAATGTAGTGAGGTAGAGAAAGAGAGGATGAGAGTATGCCAAGGGCAAAGAGTGTTTCAGAATTAAAGCGTGAGGATGAAGCTAAGAGGTTCTTTGACGAGTATTCAAAGAGTGGGAATATTACGAAGTCCATGCAAAAGATTCGTCCTGATTTAAGCGATAAGAGTGCTTATAACAAGGGATATAAGATATTAAATAGTCCTTTATTTAGGAATGTCATACATGAGAGGGTAAAAAAGAGAGACCAAAGAAGTGTTATGACAGTAGAGCAACGCAGGCAATGGCTTAGCGATAACATTCAAGACGAAGAAAAGGACATGAAAGACAGATTAGGTTGTTTAAAGGAATTGAATAGAATGGATGGCATTGGAAAGAGCAATATTTTAAATGTTGGAAGTGTCAATAATATTACAGTTGAACAGAAAAGAGCGATTGCAGAGGAAAGAATCAACGATATATTAGGTATCAACATGGGAAGTGAATTTTTAGATGCCGAGGTAATAGAACACAAGGAGGACGAAAACAGTGAAGAAACAGACTCTTAGTGTTACGGAACAGTACTTTAAGGATGTAGAGGACTTAAAAGAAGCTAAAGCTATTAATAAGAGCCAAGAAGAAGTTGTTAGGTTGTTGAAGGGAGCTACCCCCAAGTATAAATTGAAGAATTGGACGAGAGGATATATCCCCGAACATTACAAACGATTAAATATTTCTAGACAAGAAGCTTTTAGACTTGCGGTTATCGGTGCAAGAGAGGCTTTAACGTATTTTCAAGTCAATCTTCACTTTACGCAAGCTATGTTGTTCGGTGCGGTTGTAGAGGGATACGATACAATCTATGCAATTACTACTTCTCAGTATGGGAAAAGCTGGACTTTAGGAATGATTGCTATTTATCGTGCTTACAAAGGACATCAAGTACGAATTGCGGCCGCAACAGGAGAAACCGCTACTATCATCATGTCCAAAGTAATTGGACATTTACAAAATGCAGACGAGTCTATTCAGAGTTCTGTATTAGATTCAGGAAACAAGATTGAGAAATTGCAGACTTCTACTTCCAAGACTAAGATTTCATTTAAAGGCGGAGGATGTGTAGAAATCGTTACATTAGGTGGAAACAGTGTGGACCCGAAGAAAAACAACAACGCTATCGGTAAGGGTGGAGATTATATTATTGACGAAGCAGCTCAAGTCAGTGAAGATGCGTATGCCGAGATAGGACGAAGGGAATTTTCAAGTGTTGACGGTTCAAAAGAGCTTGAAATTGCTATTTCCAACCCACACAAACGTGGAGAGTTCTACGATTGCATGACAAACGACAAATACCCCGAAGGAACATTAGTTGTTTGGATGGATGTACGTACTGCTTACGAAGAAGATCGTATGAAAAGTGCATCTCAGATACTAAATTCTCATTTTTACAAGAATAGAAGTACTTGCCAACGTTATTTAGTATGCGAATTAGAGGAATTTTCAGACGAAAGTATGTTCAAAACCATGACTTTAGACGATGATAAAGTCGATAGTTCCTATAAAAAGCGTTTTTTCTTAGGTATTGACTCGGCTTATACAGGAAAAGATGGTATAGATGTTGCTTTATGCTCCCAAAATAGATACGGGAACTGTAAAATCGAGACAATTTACAATCTAAAAGAGGGTGTTTGGGTTCAAGGAGTTACATCTGAGAAGATTATTACCAAGATTGTTAAGATTATCGAGACATTAAACATCAAATATGTTTGTGTTGACGTTGGTTTCGGTACTTGGTTGACCGAAGGGTTGTCAAAATACTCAGATAAGCTAGGATTTATCCTTGAGGGTGTCAATTTCCAAGGAGGGCCAACAAAAACACGTATCAAGGCAAGACATTACAGTGCGGTTTATGCATTTAATTTAAGAGCGGAAATGTATTTAGACTTTCAGCAGCTAATGGACAGTAAGAAATTGACTTTCACAACGGAAGTCGCAAAAAGATTAAAGCCTGAATTGCTTGCTACAAGGACTGTATCGAAGAATAATAAGAAGATAGCCATTATTCCTAAAGAAGAGATAAAACAACGCTTAGGACACTCTCCTGATGCCCTAGATTCCTCAGTACTTTCTGTCCGCAGTTGTTTAATGTATAATCTAAGCAGTGAAATACTTGCGTATGCAGAGAACGATTAGGAGGTGCTAATTTGAGTCGAAGAACAAAGAAAAGACAAAAGGATAGAGTTAAACTAGCATCCAATACCTATGTGTCGCCTAACATTTCGCATAATATTCACAGTTCTAATGCAGAAACCGAAGCCGAAAAGGTAATGGAAGCTATGTTGAACTGCAATTCAGACTGCATCAACGGATTTATAAAGACAAACTTTAATAATCAGTTTGATGAGATTGATTGGATGATAGACAATCTACCAACACTACCATATGTTATCGGCAAGGTTATTGACTTTATATTCTCAAACGGCATCACAACGGGTGATGAGAATTTAGATAAGAATGTTCTTATGCCATTCCTTTACAGACACAATGTACAAGGTATAACAAACTATTCTGTACTTCAAAATGCTATTATGCAGTCCTTATTGTACGGAAAATGCGGTATTCGTTGGCTAGACGAAGATAAAGGAATTGTTACAGAGAATTATCGTAATTATGTTTCTATCATGCGTGAAGATGATGAATATAAAGGCTTTAGAGTTCCTATCTGTTATGCTATGTCGGCAGACGATAAAGAACCTATCTCATTAGGAACAAAGGAAATCGACTTTGACGAAGCGTTATTCCTTCAAACAGGCAAATTAATGTCCAAAGATGGAACAATCATTGTAGAAATTCCTGATAATTTCTGCAATTTAAGAAACGGAACAGACCATGAGAACGGGTTATCTTGTTTATTGCGTGACAAACAACGTCTAAAGCTATTAGGTGCGGTTTACGAGCGTTTGAACTACGATATTCAGTATGATGGCCCAGGACGTTTGATTTTTTGGTTGAAAGACGGATTTGCCAAGGGAGATACGATTGATTTATCGGCTTCCCAAGTTTTAGACGAATCATCAAGTTCTAAAGCAGACAGAGCCGACAAAGCAAGAATTGAAGCTAAACGTCTAGGTCAGGAAATCAGAAATTCAAAATCAGACAATGTAATCCTTGCAAGTTCTATTTTTGAAAAAATGGATCACTTGCCTCGTGTTACAAAAGGTACGGAGTTCTTAGAATACCTTCAAATGAAGGAAGGTTCTATTATTTGTCAGTGTTTCGGTCTTACTCCTGAATTGATTGGTTTAGGGGATGTATCAGGAAACGTATCTATGGAAAGAATCATAGATAATGCCATGACAAATACAATCGTACCAATGCGAGAAAGGTTCGCCACTCAGATTTCTCCTATGTTAAGTGAGAAATTAGGTGTACCAAAGGTTTATTTTGATAAATACGAATTGAAAGAACAACAAGACAAGTCTGCAAAGACATATAAATTAGCCTTGTCAGTTACTCAAATCGTAGGTGCTATTGTCAACGGAGCAGAAGCGTTAGACAAGAGCACAAAGAATCACATGATGGAATCAGTTACTAGAATGATGGATTCTATCGAGAAAACGCTATAGCGAGAGGAGAAAATAAAATGGAAATGGATATTTTAAAAAGTATCTTATCTGAAAATGAGGTAACACCCCTAGGAAGTTTGAATGGAACTCCGTTATATTCATTTGAAGATGCACAGAGAATCAACAAAATTGGATTGGTAAAAGAGAAAATCCAAGGTAAAGAGGTTGAATTTGGTGAAAGACCTATGCGACCTGATGGATTAGGGTATTTGGAAACAAAAGCCAGTGCAATCGCAGTTCCAACTTCTTTCTTTGAGAACAGATATAGAAAAGTAGAAATCGTAAAAACTAGTCTCAATGAAAAAACAAAGAAGGAAGAAACTGTTAAAGATGTATATTACGAAGTCGTAACAGACTACAGAGCTTGTAAAGAACAGGCAAGTGGACGTGTATATACAACAACAATTCATGTATATCAGATTGGAGCTAAGAAAGATTCAAAAGGAAATGCTGATTTATTCTTAATTGGTCAAAGAAATATTTCAGATGCAGACTTTATCAACGAGTTCAAAGGCAAATTGAACAAAGAATCAATGGTCAAGATTCTTAAATTGATTGGTAATAACCCAGCAAAACAAGTAGAAGATACATTAGAGTTTTAATTAGAAGTAAAAAGTAGAAAAAAACAAGGCAATATTTGGAAATAAACAAAAGGTATAAACAGTTTTCACTGTTTATATAGATTTTTGCATATTTCGAGGTATTGCCTTTTTATATGCAAATTAACGAAAGGAGATACATAAATGTCAATTAAACGTAGTTTCACTGTAAAAATCACTTTTAAAGAAGGGTACGGAGACCCTATCACTTTAACAGGAAAAGATGCAACTGCTTTTAACACTGCTTGGCATAACAAATTGAATGACCAAGACGGAGCTATTGGATTTGAATGGCCAGTTATTACGACAACAGGTGAAACACCTAATCAAAAAACAGTAACAACTTATACTTCATTCTTATTCTGCAATGTAGCAAAAGTAGAACGCTCAGAACAAACAGAAACAAAGTATACAGACGATCAATGCCATGATGCTTAGAAGGAGATACCATGCAAAACAACGTACAAACTATTAACGGTGTTACTTGGTTCGATTCCCTAGAAGAAAGAAATACTTTCTTAAAGCAAAATGGTAGACATGAGTTCGCATTGGAAGAAGCAGCAAAGAACGCAAAACAGTATTTGAAACTTCTTGATGTTATCGAAGAAAAAACGCAAATTGACGTTTATTCAAAATTAGATAGCGGTACTTTGCTATACGGATATGTAGTTCTTGAGCCTAAGAAGAAATACAAGATTCCCGAAGATAAAGTTTTGTTAGAAGCACTTAGAAACAAAACTATTCAAAAAAGATATGATTCCACAATGGAAGAAATATTAAAAGGAGCAAAGATTCCATACGAAGTCAAGAAATGTAATTCATGTGGTGGAAGGATTCAGAAATTATTCTATAAGCCCGTAATCGTAGTAGAAACGGAGACTAAGAAATAATGCCACAAAAGAAAAGAGTTCCAACATATGTAGCAAGCATTAAAGATAGCCTTGATCGCAGAAAAAAAGGAAAAGCATTTTATGACAATGCAATCACTTTATCTAGCGTAGATAAAGAAAACCATTATGTCAGTGTGAACCTATCATCAGGGTACGTAGAAAACAAACCTACACGTCTTATTGACGAGGGGGCAATAACATATGAGGGTGGAGATGATATTCGTCTATACATCAAAAAAGGGGCAGTACAAGCATTCTACGATAGCTTGAGTTCTGATTATGTAGGATATATCAACTTAGCTCACATTGACATTACATCACTCCCTTTAAACTTAGGTACATGGACTAAAGATGATTTAACAGTTGTCGATATTGGGGATGGAAGAAAAGGTCTTGATGTAAACGTCAAACTAAATAGGGAATTGCACATAGTGCAAGATTTATTGAAACAAGAAATACCATTGAGTATTAGTGCAGAACTGAGAGGGACACTCGATCTTGAATCGTCATTTAAATTTAATGCACCATTCTACAACGAAATCGAGATTGCTGGTTTCTCAGTTGTTGCAAATCCAGCCAATGTAAACAGTACAGGCGAAAATTTAAACAGTAAAGGAGACTCAGAAATGAACCTATGGGAAAAGATTTTAAAGTTGAGTTCTGAAAATAAAGAAGAAAAGAAGAATGAAGCTTTAGAAAACAAAGAGGAAGAAAAAGAAAAAAAAGAACCTTCTAAAGAAGAAAAAGCACCTGAAAGCAAGACAGATGAAGCAGAAAACGAAGAAGAAGCTAAAAAAGGCGAAGAAACTTCGGAAACTGTTGAGATGTCTAAGGACGACATGGAAAAAATCAACAAATTCATGGATGCTTTTGAAACTTTAAGTGCAAAAGTTGAAACATTAGAAACAGAAAATGCAGAATTAAAAGAAAAATTAAAAAGTTCTAAGAAAGAAAAAACAGAATTTGAAAAGAAAGCAGAAAGCACATTAGACAGATTGTCTAGTTTGATCTCAGGACAAGCTAACGATAAAGAAAAGAAAGAAGAAAAATTAACTTCAACTTCTAAAGTTAGCGGAGATATGTGGGGATAGGAGGTAAACCATGTTAGATTTATTATTTACAAATCCTGATAACACATTATTAGAAAAAATGGCAGTTACACCAGGAATGGTAGAACGTCTAAGTTCTAATATCGAGGATTTAACATCATTCTCAAGAGCTTATATTGATTATGAGAAAGCAAGACAGAATTTAGCAGCAAATGCTTCTAAATCAAATGCAGGAACAGTTGGTATCGGTACTGATTATTCAGATAACTCACCAGCCAATCCATTCCAAAACGTGTTCCCATTAGTTTCTTGGTTAATGAACACACCAGCTTCACGTAAGATGCAAGGTGCTATGAACCGAGGAGCATGGAGCGTTACAAAAAAAGAAGATGGCAAATTCTATATTCAGTTGCCATTCACATACGGAACAACAGAACCTAAATCAACACAAGGTGAATGTTGCTGGGTTCCATTAGATTTAGCTAAATGCGGTAGCAATGCACCATTAGCATTATTGTGTTTAAAGAGTTGCGAGCCTATTATGGATAGCTTAGTAAATGAAACACGTAAAATCAAAGCTAATGACATGGTTTGCTATTTCCAACGTGAAGGAGAAACTATTAAAGAAGCTCAGAAACGTATGGATTTAATTTCAATGGCATACTTCACTGCTATTAACGTAATCTTAGGAACAATGGCTACAGGTACTGCTACATTGAAACCATTCCATGGATTATTGGAAGTAATGGAAGATAAAGCAGTTATCAAAATCGTAGGTACAAACGTATTATCTGCATTTGATTCAGTTGCATTACGTTTAGCAGCATTAGGAGATGGCGATTATAAATTCGCTTGTCACCCATTAGTACTTGAAGGTATTAAATCTGTTATCGTTCCAGGTAAATTCAACGGAGAATATCCTGATGGATGGACTCGTAACAAAGAAACTGGAGAAGTCGCATTTAAAGGACATGGATTTATCGCAGATAAATTAGTTCCATGTGATATTACAAAAGGTACAGGTGATGTATGGGTATTAGAAGGAAATACAGTAGGTTTGGTAATGGGAACTACTTTCCAACCATCTGAAAAATTCCAACGTCATACATTCGGTGCTACAGATACTCCATCTGAAGGATGTGGTACTCAATGTGATTACTACTACAACTTTGGATGTGCATTTGGAACAGACGCAAACAGATTAATGGTTATCCAAGGTATTCCAATGTCAGCAGCTACATTAGGAGATACATTAAACGGATTAGACCTTGTATTAAAACCAACAACTATCGTACCAATCAACATTGGTGAATAATGTACGAAAAAATTATCGAACAATTGAAAAACTATTGTTCGTGCATAAAGGAAAGCGATTTAGAAGCAGATAAGCTTGAAAAGAATGTTGGAGAACTAATTGATTTAATTAGTACCATCACTTGTTGGAAAAATCATCCTTGTGAGACTTTCCTCTCATCTCAAAGAGAGGAAGTCTTTGATGTTGGTGAATTTAAGAAATGTGGTTGCGATTCAGGAATTGTACGTATACCGCTATTCTATCCAATGATTGACCCAACAACGATTGAAGTATCTGTTATCACTAGAGAAAGAATTACATTTACTACTCACAAATTAGAAGTTGATAAAGATTTTTCTTATAACCCATACGACAGTATCGTGTACGTTGATTTATCTAATATCGACTACAAAGATGTGTGCAATTGTGGATGTGATGAATTATCTAAGATCGTTGTCAGTTATGTAGCTGGATATGAAACGATACCTGAATGTCTATTGCCTGTATTCTGCGACTTTCTACAATTTGTTATCGCAATGAACAGATGTGAATGCGGTTGTAGCACGTGTGAAGAAACAGATGGTAGTGATGTTCTTATTTCAGAAGAAAATTCTGATGCTCAGATTTCAATTAGTGTGTATGTTCGTGAACATATCACAAAAGCGTATTCAGAGCAGTTAGGTATCTTATCAGTATGTAATTCAAAAGACATATGGGTTGGTGATGTTGTGTGAGAATCAAATATATTGGAATGAAAAGTTCCACAAAGAAAAATGGATGCCCCGTATGCGGTGCGAAAGCCAAATCAAACACATCTTATGAGTATTCAAAACGTATGTGTTTGCCGAGTGGCCTAGTAAAAATCTTCCTTATGAACAAAGTTGAGGAAGTATCGTATGAAGATGGTGTATTCCTAAAAGGCTTTAAATACGTCTATGGAGGCAAACTTTATTACCCCTTTATCGAGGTGTAGGAAATGCTAAAAGGCCTCTTAGAAGATGTTATAGAAGCGTGTGAAGAAGATTTTGAAGGATTGGCTAGTGAATTAGAAGAAACTATGCGAGATGAAGCTCCAAGAGGGAGTAGATTCTATGCTCAAGAAATGACAAGTATGCCATGGAATGAATATAGGCCAGGTGCTTTAAAGGATTCGATCACGAAAGAAAAAGTATCTAATACCGAATATCTAATCGGTGTAGATGCAGACAAACTAGAAAAAGATTCTAGAAACCCTTCTCACGTTGATTACTCCCCAATGGTACAGAATGGAACTAAACGAGTTTATACATTAGTACGTAAAAACGGAAGGCCGTTCGTTTGGGTAGATGAAATGGGAAAGAAACACTTTGCACACAAAATTAAGATGCCACCTAGAAAGGCAAATGATTTTGTTGCTAGAGCGGTATCTAGATTTGATGCAAAAGTTAAATAAAGGAGATTAAAAATGGAAGAAAAAGTTGTAAAAGCTAAAAAGACTCCTGAACAGAAAGTAGATGTTCAAGCATTTGTTTCACGCAAACTAAACGCTTTAAATCAATTAGGCGGTGCTAAAGCAGAGCGTGCTATGGAGCGTGTACTAAAAGCTACAATGGGAGGGCAAAAGTAATGTCTAACTGTAACATTAACAAAATCATTAGTGACAAATTAAGTGTCTCTAAATTAACTAAAACTCAAGAAATTGATATTACTATCATGAGTGATATTGATTCTTGTTTAAAAATCAATACTCGTAAATTTGAAAAGATTACAGGTACTTCTAGTGCTTATACATCACGTACTATTGCACCTGATTTAATCAACGTTTGTGAATCATTCGGATGTAAGAATACAGGTACATTGTTCATCACTTCTAAAGAAACGGATGCAGAAGGTGGAGAAGGAAACAAAGTACACACAAGTGGTGCGGTATTTAAAGCATTGAAAAATGCATTAGACTTTGCAGCAGGTGTTGTTTACTACTACGTAAATGTTCCTCAAGCAGGTACTTACACAATCACAACAAAGATTTCAGATGTTTTAGATCATGAAATGACTAATGCAGATGAGTATACAAGTACTTTAAAAGCAGATAAAGAAGGATTCTACCCTGTACAGATTGACCTATCTACTGTTCCAACAAAAACAAGTGGAAAAGGATGGGAAGCAAGTACATCAGGTGTCCGTTTAAGTATTGAAGTAGCATTAACAGATAAATCAGCAGATAGTATCTTGATTGGTATTTCTTCAATTTCTTTCTTTGAAGAATTTGCAGACTTAGATTCTAACAACGATATTAAAGTAAGCTGCTTATCAGGATTTGATGGTGACGATACTGTAGACCCTGTAGATACAAGTTGCTTTGACGATTCTTATGATGATGATTCTGCTTCTATTGAGCGTTCATTTACAGGCACTCAATTAACATCTAACTACTTAACTATGAACCCATTCATTGGCAAGGGAGATAAATCTCAAGGCTTTATGATGCGTACTCAGGAAGTGGTTATTGAAGCAGATAAAGAACATCCTGAATATGGTTCAATTCATATTGCAGACCACTATGTTGATGAATGTGGATTTATCTATGCAGCATTGAGTGACCAATGCAATATCACAGATTCTACTTTGAACCGAATCAACACTCCATTGTTGGCTAACTTAGATGAGTCTCAATACCAAGTATTGAACAGTAAAATCAATCCAAGTTTAGATATTGAAGGTTCAAAGATTTACTTCAACAAAAACTTAGTAGGTAAAACATTGAAGATTTCTTATCCAATGACTGTTGATGTATTGCAACACTATGTAGCAAACAACGATAGCTTAAAGAATAAGAGAGCGAAAGTTACAATCACTCGTTATAGAAGTGATGGAACTGCGGAAGTATTTACTTACCACAATGCAAAAATCACTTCATTCCCAATGGGTATCCCTGATGATGGAGCGTTTGAATTTAGTTTAGCGTTCAAGAAAGATACTCGTGGAAACTGGTATGAAGTTTATGTAGTAAACAAAGCTAACGCTAATTTATAGAAATTGAGAGGCAAATGAGATGGAAGAACAAAAGATTTTAGAACCAACACAGTTAAATGCCATGATTGAAAAGTTAAAAGTAGCTCGTGAGGATGATACTCCTCACGCAGTCTATGGCAATGGTGGTGAAATTGCAGTTGTTGGTGATGTAAATAAGACAGATGTTAAAACAATTGATATTGAAGTGAGTTTTAGATTCACTGAAAAAGAAATCGAAGAACATAAAATTGATGTTCCTGAGAACGCTAAAAGAGTAGGGCAATACGTTATGTTCGATAAGAAGTTTGAAAATCTAACATTATCTCCTAGACAAGATATGAAGATGGTAGAAGCTTTAATCGAAGTAAAACCATTGTTATTGGATGCAGAACAAATCCTAGACCCATATAAAGAAAAATTCCAAGAAATCGAGGAATATTACGGTCACAAATTCATTGAAGGAAAAGATGGAATCGTTACAACAGATGCAGATGATGAAGAAGTGAACAAGACTATGGTTCAGATTTATGAAGCGTATATGAATGAAGCGAATGAACAGATTTTCCATTTATACGCTCAATCCTCTACAAATTTAGTTGATGGACTTTATAAAGTTGTTGCAATTTTCTTAGGATTAGATGAATTTTATGAGGATCACATGATGCAATATTCAGTTTTAACTTGCATGATTAGCCTAATTATCAAATATCCTGAATTATTTAATGAGGTAGAAACAGTTTTTATCAAATAATTGATAAGGGGGATGATAAAAAGGATTCAGTAAAAAAAGCAAAGTCTTATGTTGCAGAACTAAATCTTTATTCAACCATGGCTCATTATGTCGGTAAAATTCTAAAAATACGCCCCAATGAGATATTAGACCATTGGGGTGTTTCTGAATTAGTTGTAGCCTTTGGGTACTACGCAAATCTACAAAGCGATAAAACATGGAATGAAATTAACGAGGCAAATAAAAATTCTCAAAAGAAAATACCTCAGATTGACAGATATGCGGTTCATTTCATGCAGAAAACAGATTTAGCGAAGGAGTCCGAAGATGTCAGTACGTGAAGTCGGTGCTAGGTTAGTCCTTGACATTAAGGATGCCGAAGCAAAGATAAAACAACTTGAAAAAGAGTTAAAAGATATTGAAAAGGCAAAGCTCAAATTTGATGCTAACACCAATGAATTAGAAAAAATTAAGGCAAGATTAGAAGAAATCAAAAAAGAAAAGGAAGCTTTGGAAAGACAAAAACTTTCTTTAAAAGTTGATTTGGATAATCTAGCTAATTTCAAGAATCAATTATTGGATGTTAAAGAGGATATTAGTGAACTTAAAAAAGAGCTATTAGCCTTGAGTAATAAAAAGCTTTCTATTGATATTGATTTAAAAGCAAATGCCAATGAAATTCATGATGTCATTAACGATATGACTATAGGCGAAAACGATAAAAGTGTTAAGCTTAAAGACCTATACAGTGCACGTGAAGCTCTCAAATACGATATGCGAGAAGTTGGCATTGAAATTGATGAAGTTCAAAAGAAAATTAACAATCTTAACAAAGAAAAAATTAAGATTGAAGCGAACATCAGTGAATTAAATGATGCTCAAAAATTGGTTGATGAGATTGATGATTCAATCGCAGATTTAGACAAAGAAAAAATAAAATTAGAAGCAGATTCTTCTAAGTTAGAAGATACAAATAAAAAGCTAGACGAAACCGTTGAAAAAGAGAATGATGTAAGAAACACAAAAGCGGATATTGAGTCACAAGTTATCGGATATCAAGATAGTTTGAATAAACTAAACAATCTTCAAAACGCTGCTAAAGCCTTGAAAACTGCTAGTAAGATTACATTTGATGTTGGAAATAAGATGTCAAATCTAGGCTCTAGTATGTTGAATATCGCTAAGAATTTCCAAAACAATCCAATAGGAGATATTGGACGATTCTTAGTACAAGGTGTTGGTTATTCTAGTTTGTATAGATTTGTTTCGAGTGCACAAAATGCAATGGGTGATGCATTTTCAAAAGGTGTTCAAAGATACGATACTATCAATGTTGCAAAAAGAACATTATCCACTGTAGTAGGTGATGTAGATGATTCTACAACTAAAATACAAAAGATGATTGATAACCTAGATGAAAGCATTTTGGGCCTACCAACCACCTTAGATGATGCTCTAAGCCATGTTACGAGATTTACTTCAATCAATCATGATTTAGATAGGTCTCAAAAGCTATTCTCGGCAATTAATGATTCCATTTTGACATTTGGCGGTGATTCTGAGGGAGTAAACAATGCGGTTACTCAGTATTCTCAAATCATGGGTTCTAAAATGGATGCTCGTACATTGAGATCAATGGAAGATGCAGGTATGACACCAGCCTTAACTGCTATTGCAAAGAAATTTAATATGTCATTTGCAGAGTTTAGAGAAGCATTTACAGGTTCAAATCCAACTATTTCATTACAACAATTTGAAGATGCTCTGATTGAATTGGATGAAAAAGGCGGTGGTGGCCTAGATTCGTTGGCAACTATGGTTAAATCATCTGTAGCCACAATTGGTAATGCTTTTGACTTAATCCCTAAGAGATTTAGTAAAGCCGAAGAAAAGTGGCTAGGTGCATTAGATGAGGTTTCAACAGAATTGACGGGAGCTACAATCTATGGAAATATCTACAAACTTTCTCAAAAAGTTGAAGGCTTAGGAGATATAGGAGCAAACTTCATTAGAGGTCATAAAAAAGAGATTGGCGAAGGTATAGACTTCATAAAAACAAAGTTTACTGAATTATGGAGCGTTTTAAAAACATTCAGTTTCAAAGATTTTGTTGGTGGTTTTAAAGAAGGATTAGGAGATTTCCAAGGTGTAATTGATTTCTTCAAGCCTATTCTTGGTGATTTCTATGATTTTGCAAAAGATAAAATCACCGAAATGGGAGACGGAAGCTTTTCTAAAGGATTAGGACGTTTCGTATCAGACTACATCCAAATTGGTATTGGATTAAAGTATGCTGGTAAGTTAATGAAACTTGGAAGCGGTGGAATTAGCCTTTTAGGAGATTTAGTAAACATTTCTTCAAAATTCAAAGGAAAAAGTTTCAATATTCCTTTCCTAGGAAAACTAGGAAGTAAATTCAGTTCTATTAAAGATGTATTCAAGAGTTCAGATGAGATTACTACTGCGACAGGTACTCCAAAAACTTTTGATGCAGAAGGATTTAAAAATAAATTATCTTCATTAGCTATCATAGCTGGTGGGGCAGGAACAATTATTCTTTATTGCAAAGCTATAAAGGAAATTGAAAAGAATGTTCCAAATGACATTACAACATTGCCTATGCGATTAACAAATTTGTTCTCTGTAATGGGATTGATGATGGGAGCTAATACGATTAATGCAGGGGTTTCAAAAGCATTAGAAATGAACAATGCCTTAACAGGATTAGCAATGATGATTGGTCAAGGCGGAGCTTTATGGTTGTTTGCTAAAGCTATGCAAGAGCTAGATAAGACTATGCCTGATGGATTCGACACATTCAACGATAAGTTATTAGGTTTATTTGAATGTATAGGCTCTATGACACTTATTACAGGTATTCAAGGTGGTGCTGGTGTCCTAACGGGTGGAATCACTACATTGGCCCAAGTGTTAGGAATGATAACAACAACAGGACTAGCTGGTACGTTGATTGCTTGTGCTAAGGCTATGCAAGAAGTCGATAAGAATGTTCCTTCAAACACAAAAGGACTTAAAAAGAAAATCCAAGGAATTATGGATGTCATAGATATGTTTGAAGGCGGAGGAACATATTCTTCTTGGTGGAGTCAAGTTATTAAAAGTTCTGAGTCTTTATGGAAAAACATGGAGACTTGGAATATTACTAGGATTCTAAAGAAACTTGTTACTATTGGAGAATCAATTTCAAAAGTGCAAGGAATGAGCATTGATAGCAGTTCTTTCAACGATCAATTCAAAGATATTCAAGAGGTAATCAAGAATATTAATGATTTTGAGTTCCCAACAGTTAGTACTTCAAGTGCAACGAACATTGCAGATGCAAACAGTATCGTTAAGAACTATGCAACAATGGCTTCTAGCCTTTCTAAAATGTCTAGTATCAATGGAAGTTCAATTAACGTTGAGAATTGTACAAGCATTTTAAAGAATGTAGCTAGTGTTGTTCAAGAAATGAAAAAGATTGTATTCCCTGATGTTACAAAGAATATTAAATCTAATTTAAACTCCACAAATGCTCAAGAGTTCCTAGATACATTAAAGATTTTGGAACAAATTGTTCCTGAATTTGGAAACTTGCAAGCAACGATTACAAACAATCCTTTACCAAATGCAGAGGATATTAAAAAGACAATCTCTAGTATTTCTCAAGCAATTGGATACATTTCTGTTGCTGGTGTTGGAACAGGAAAAGACAAGAATATGTTGTCTTACAACTTGAGACAAATGCCTGATTCTAAGCTATTTAACAACGCACTAAAGGCGATTACAACTTTAGGTGATATAATCCTCAAGTTTGAAACTTTGAACGTATATTCAACTGATTTCGACTTTGAAACACTGAGAGCCAATATTAAGAGTATTGGAAATGCAGTGAATGAAATGGCAACTAACAAAGGATTAACTGAAAATCTAGAGAATATGGACACAGTTAATAAGACTGTTTCTAAGTTGAAAAAAACGTGTGAAAGCTTAAATTCTATCGTTGGATTAAATCTAGACTTTGTTAAGGTTGGAGAAGTCACAACAGGTATTCAAACGTTCCTAAACAATGTTAAAGGATTGAAAGTTGGAGAAGCTACTACAGATGTTGTTACAGAAGTAAACTCAATCGTTACTTCATTCCACAACATGGCCACAACTTTATCAAATATGAAATCAGAATTTAATACCTCTGGTACAGATATGGCCAATGGAATTATTGAAGGTTTCAAAAGTATTGATATTGAAGGCTCATTTGGAACTAAGATTGATAATGCTAAAGCTTCATTGAAGAAGAAAAGCTTCAAATCCGTAGGTAAGAAGTTTGGAAAAGATGTTGTAAGTGGATTTAGTGAAGGTATCTCTAATATGTCTAGTTCAATCTCTAATCAGATTACTATGATGTATGGATATTCAACACGATTCACAGATTTAGGACAATACTTAGGAAGTGCATTTAAAAATGCGTTCAACAATCAATCAGGAAACATTAATACAGGTGGTACAACTACTCCTACAGTAAACACGGGCAATGAGTCACAAGGAAAAAACTTTAAGTTTGCTAAAGGTGGCCCAGTTTACTTAAAACGAGGTGGACAACCAATCGTCATGAAGCCTAGTGGAACAGATACAGTTCCTGCTATGCTTACTCCTGGTGAGTATGTAATGAAACGTAGTGCAGTTAAGAACGCAGGTCAAAGCTTCATGGATAAAGTAAATAACATGGATTTAAAAGGTGCGTTCAAAGAATTGTCTACTAGATATGGTTCTCATGTTGGAAGTGTTGTTAATAAGAACGTGACTATCAACAATAACGATAATCGTGTTACGAATAACAGTATCGCTTTCAACGAAGGAAACGAAAGAAGGCAGGCTATCAAAGTAGGTAGATGCTTGAGAGGTTTGGCATAATGACTTGTTATAACTTAAACCCATTAAAAACATACGTTCAGTTCAATGATCTTGTAATAGACAGTGCGGAGGAGATTTCCTCTGCCTCTCTAAAGCAAGATACAAAGACTGCAACGCAAGAATATAGTTACGGACATGGTAGTTATGTTGCTTTCCAAAAGAATCAACAGTTTCTTACGGAAGGTGATTTGTCCTTAACATTGAATTTTAATTATGAACATTTTCATGATGAAGATAGAAGATTCCTACGTGACTATTTCAATTTGAATTTGCTTAAACCTGGAAGATTATGGGCAATTCAAGATAACAAATTGATTTGGGCATGGGCCTATGTCACAGGATTTAGTGAAGATTACAAAAAATACCAAGGCTATTTATCAATGGATATTGATTTTAAACTTTGGGAAGGTGTATGGCATATTGCAGATACAAAGAAAACATTCTTAGTTCCTTATTCTGTATGTAATATCCTCGATTGTGAGGATTTCAGAGATGCTCAAGAGTGTTTATCATGTTGTGTTACTTGCCCTCCTGATATGGAAACTTGCAATTCGTGTCTATGTGATTGTGGAGACATTACAGAGGAAACATCTTTATGCGTGATGGGAACTAAAGCATTGGAAGATTTTATGAATTGTGGTAATTCGTACAAGATTGTCTACGATTGCATTAAAGGTGAACAGATTTTCGGTGATGATTTGATTAAAAACAAAATCTGTAAAAAAGATTATTGTGTTGAGTCAATTGCTGGAAGATTCTACAGTGGAACAGTGTTAGATACCGACAAAGTAAAATTGATTCTAGATGGTAAATTCCAAAACCCTGAAATTGAAATCAACGGAAACAAAATGATGATTCTAGGCGAATATGATGGAATTTTAACACTTGATTCAAGTTGGAACTTATACTTTACTGCGGATGGATGTTGTGCATCAGAGGAAGTAGATTTAGATAATCTAGTTATCGAAGATGAATTTGGATTCACAGTACATCATGGAATGAATAGATTAGTTGTCACAGGCTCATGTTGTAAGATGGCTTGTGTATATATAGATGTTGATGAACTTACAAATTAAGGAGGCTTGCAGTGGCAAATGTTAAAAGTTATTGCACTGCTTGTGGAAAACTAAAAGATAGCAGTGCAGAGTTTATCCAAAATGGTGTTACAGATTCAATCTGTACGTCTTTAGGAAGCGATACAGGCTTAAATCCTGAGAATGGCAATAATACGTGTACAGACATGGAAAATGCCAACGATTGCCTTACAAAGGGCTTATATGACATCATAGATGGATTTGATTTGTGTGATTGGAAATTATTCATGAGTCAATATGCTAACAATGATTACAACATGAAAGCAGCTATGATTTGTTGGATGTGTGGATTGCAAGACCAGTTGTATAATCTTCAACTTCAAAACTTGGCAATCGAAACACAATACACGATTCAACAGTCTACACCTGAATTGAGTGTTGAAATTGACAGACAAGGTAATTTCACATTCAGATATTCAGATTGGATTCACACAAGTGAATATACGAAAGTAGCGGACGGAGTTATTACAGGAAAAGTAGATTTCTGTATGAAGCCTAACAAAGATAAGAGTGCTACATACAAATTCAACAGTGTTACATTGAAACACTACTCTTATAAAATGACGGGAGTTTCCGCTGGCTCAGCTCCAACTGTTTCAATTCGTGTTCCTAATAAGAGTGGATCGTTGGTATATCAAAAAATCACAAACGCTTCATTTGAAGAAGATATTAACAAAACAGTGGAATTAAGCATGAGTGGAACAGTAAAAGCAGGAGAAACAACAAATTGGTTGCAATTCCTTTCTATTTATGTTGATTGGCTAGAAGATGATGAAATATCTCTACACACTCGTTTTGTAAATGATAACAAGGTGAATTTTGTTATCTGTAGAGATTAGGAGGTACACATAAATGAATAAAGATGTTTGTTCTGCTTGCGATTCTTTAAAAGCTACGAGCAGTAATTTCATTCAAAAAGGTGTAACAGATACTATTTGTGCAAATCTTAAAGTAAACCAAGGTTTTGAAAACAAGGGCCACAATAACTGTACAGATATGCACGATATGAACGATTGCTTATTAGGCGGATTGCTAGAAAAGATTGATACATATGATGTTTGCGATACAAAAGAAGCTATCAAAGATTTGGAAAAGAACCTAATCAGTATCATGGATGTAATGATTTGTTCTGATTGTGGGCAATGGGAAGAAATCGAGAAACTATGGGCAGAAATCCAAAAGATTTGGAATGCTATCAGAGCATTACAAAATAAGGTTGGTGGTATCGAAGGCAGCGTTGGAGATATGTACAGTGCGGTCGAAAAGATTCTTACGAACCTTAAAAACAGTGGTGCATGGAAGCAAACAGGAGATACTGTATTTGAAGGAAAATTCAATGACGGAAGAAGTATTGCAACAGGTAATATCAATATCTTTGGTGGTACTCCTGATGGAAACTCATACATCCGTACTAATAACGGAAGTTCTGAGAATGATTTGGCTGGTGGTGTTTAATGGCATGGCAAAACTTTCATGGAGCTTACGATAACACAGGGCCATATGCAAATGTAGTATTAGGTGGGAATCCAGGCGATACCGCAGACTTTGGATTTCCTCTTGCTACCGCCCATGCTAAAGGGTATGGAAAAGGTATCAACTTTTCAGATGATGGAAACTATGGTGTTACATTCACGTTAGATTTAGTTGGATATGGTGTAACGGATGCTGGTCAATATACAGGTAACGGAAAGTATGTACAGTATGGTGGAAGATACAACTATATTTTGATCATTAGTGTTTCTAACAACAACAAAGCATCATGGAGAGAGATTTACAATCAAGTAATATTCTCTCATGCCGATACATGGTCATTGGCTTATTCATCAGGTTGGGAAACAGTGGCACAAAATAGTCAATGGAGCGGTAAGCTACAACTTCCAACAGATACAACACACGTTAAGGTTGAATTAAGAGGTGAAGATGCTACATTCCCTTACGAGAATATATATTCTATTCAACAGGTTATCCCTGATTTCAGACCATGGGCAGTAAGAAAAGGTGGCATATTCTATTCGTTGGATAGAGCTACAGGATGGTTTAAAAAGAGAGTTAAAGACTCTTGGGTTACTATTGGCAAGTACAGTGCCGATAAAGCGAACAAAGAAAACCAAGGGTCAAGTAGAATCAGAAAAAATGGTAAATGGGTAGGACAAGGCAAAATTGGTAGTTAGGAGTAAATATGATTCCTTACTTTGAAATATTAGAATTTGGAAAAGTTAAGAAAAGATTCAGAGAAGCTTTAAGCACAATCAGTTTTTCAAATGAGTTGATGACAGTACCTGAAATGCAAATCACAATTCCTAACGAATACTACGATTTAATCTCAGGAAGAAAAGAAATGCGAGTAATTATGGATTGTGGAGTTTTCTACGGAATGATTACCGACTACAAACCCTCTGTAAGTGGTTTAAACATATCTCTAACGCACGTAATTAACGAATGGACATATAGGCAAGTACCAACAAATTATGCGGTTAAAAACGCTCTTATAAAGAACGTATACGAAAGTGAAGATATGTATTATTCGACTCAGTGGAAGATGAATTTTGAAACTGAGATTGATAGTGAAAAGATTGACTACGTTTATTCTAGACAATCTAAATTAGATGCACTTACTAAAACTTGTGAATTGACACCATCTGTTTATTGGAGAGTACCGTTTACGAATGATAAGCAAGTTGAAGTTGGATATTTTGGAAAGAAGCAACCCGTTATGCTTTCCAATAAACCAACATTAGGAAGAAATTACAGAATCATTGGTGAGCCAACAATGGAAACCGATTTTTCAGATGTTATTAACCTTGCTACAGTTTATGCTAATAAGTCTGATAGTGGTATGTCCTCTTTATCTCTGAGAGAAGTGTATAACGATAAAAGCTTGCAGAACCCTAAGTTTCCTGTAGTTATTTTGAGGTCAAACATAAATAACGAGCGTGATTATGAATATGTAGACTTTCCTAAATTAGCTCCTAACAATCAATTGGAATATTCCATTATTGATACGGAATCAGTTGGATATGAAAGTGGTGTATTCATTGAAGGAACATTTGCATTTGATGATTTATCACCATTTAGCTTAGAGGATATGACAAAAGACTCTAAGGACTATAAATGGGTCATTCCTAAAGAGCAAAGATTTTTGACGGATACAGAGGAAATAAACAACGCTAAAGCCTTGTGGCACTCTTTAAAAGACATTTGGAGCAAATCTGCTATTGCTGCTTTATGTGGTTCGTGTCACGTAGAATCAACCTTAAACCCTAACTTGTATCAAATGGGTGATGTTCCTGATTCTCAAAAAGGATTTGGATTGGTTCAATGGACACCATACACACGAATTACAAATTGGTTAGGCTCTCATGGATATACAAGCTACACAATGTACGGAAAAGGGGAAGTAGCTAAGTTAGTTGAAGAATGGTCAACAAACGCTACAAATGGCCCTTGGATTCCTACTTTTTCTTATAACATCACATTTCAACAATGGTCACACATGGAAGCAGATATGAATTACATGGTAATGGCTTTTATGGCGGATTATGAACGTGGTGATACATCTATTGATTTACAGTATCAAAAGCGTATTGAATTTGCTCAACGTATTTATGGTTTGATTCCTGATTGGGAACAAGATGATAACGGTACTACAACAGATACAGATAAAACACAATCCCGTCCTTGGAACGCTCAGAATTTTATTAACACATGGAATGGTCAATCTATCGACATGGATGGTGTTCCTGTTGAACAACCATATCAATGTGTAGATGCATGGAAGAAAGCATTACAGACATTGAATTATCCAGACCCAACAAGAGCTATTGGCGGTGATGGATATGCAGATTACATTTGGTATAACAGAGATGAATTAGGTTATTCTCAGTACTTTGATTATGTTAGTACACCTCAATTTGGTGATTGGTGCATATTCGGTAGAAGTGGTGACACACCTACATCACACGTTGCAATGTACGTTTCTGATGCTGGTAATGGTAGAGCTAATTTCTTTGGTCAAAACCAACCTTATCCATATTGCAATACGACAACAATCAGTACATCAAATATCATTGGTATTTTCAGAGTAAAGAGTGTTTATGTACAACAGAGCATTGACCCTGAGTCTACAAACGGAACAACTATCATTACTGATAACGATAGAATTTATGCGGCCAAGGTCGTATATGATTGTGCCTGTAGAAAACTAATTAACGCAAGAAGAAAGTTTTCTATCAACACTTCTTGTGAAGCATTGCCTAAAGAAGTAAACGTAGGTGATAGAATCAGATTTATTTATGATCTCAATTTATTGCAATTGGGAAGTTGTAATAGATACATGAAACGTATTCTAAAACAAGACGATTGGTTCTATATCACAAGTCTACAAAGAGAAATAGATAAAACAGGAATTGAAATAGATACATTGACACTAGAGAAATTCCTAAGAACAGATAGAGACGGAAAGAGTGAGTAGTTATGGATATTAGTAAGGCGATAAATATATTAGCTGATAGTGTCTATGATTTGAAAGAAAAAGGAAGATACAATTCCATTCAACGTAGAAACCACACAGTTGATTTTTATGGGTATGAGTTCCCTAGATGGGGATGTTCAAGTTCTAAACCAGCGGTAATAGGAATGTCAATTTCTCAGGATTTGATTTATTATGAGCGTTTTGAGTTTAAACTAGTAATAGATAATTCTACTGCTACAAACTTTAATGTTGAGATTGAAGGAATAGACATGACACCATATTTCAAGCAGCAATTCAACGGAGCATGGATTACAGGCAATGGACTATGGCCTGGGCAATATTCTAATTTTGATGTTCTTAAAGCTTGTGGGTATCTTTCAGAGGATGAGAGAAATAGAATATTAGACCCAGGATATAAAACAATCAAAGTAACAGGAAATGGTAATTTTGATTGTACGTTAGTTAATTATCTTAAATATAGTCATGTAAACAGATAAGAGGTATCTATGAATAGATATGAACAAAGGATTGAAAACCTATCAAATCATGTAAAACAAAATCCTAGAGATTGGCAGTCTGCCATATCGCTATTGAAATTGAACAGTCAACAAATTGACTTTAAAAGAAAACAAAAACAACAGTCTGCTAGATTATCTATCAAAGCATACAAAAAGGAGGTTGTGTAGATGGAAAACAAATATAGCACTTCGGGAATTGGAGAAGATATTATCCGTAGTTTTACACAAATTGCAAGTGCAGAACTACACGCTAAAACCTTATTAGAAAAACGTATTTCTGAGGTTGAAAACGGATTAATTAGTGAAGAAGAAATTCCTGATAATTTAGAAAAGATTGAAGCACTAAAGGATGAAATTGATGATTATGCCAACATCAGACGTTCTCAAATGCTTTATCTATACAATTCTTTTGGTGGCAAAGGGGATAGAGAACAGTGGTGTTTAGTTAAACATTTAAGTATGGCTATGTACACTGCATTTGAAGCATATCAAGCTTCGGATAGAGACCCTGAATTATTGAATATCGCTTTGGAGATTAACAAGAAGTTTATTGAAGCTTGTACCAAATTCTTAGGCGTAGAAATTACTTCTTGTGCATCTTGCTTCGCAGACATTATGAAAGCTGGAGGAAAATAATATGCAACCTGTAGTATGTAACAAAGATATGGCAGTAGTATTCCCTTTAAAAGACGGTGATTGCGAATTTTGGCTAGAAATCGTTGATTCTGTAGATGATATTACTAATCCAAGTAGAGACCATGCGTATGTTGATTCAAAAGGATTGTTCTATATCTACAACGGAAAAGAAATTCAAGTAATCAATGACCATGCCAATTTGAAAATCAAATGGGGAAATATGATTGGTGATATTTCTAATCAATTGGATTTAATTGAAATTCTAAATCAATTCGTAAAGACAATTTCTGTAAACGGAACAAACATTGCCAAAGACAACGACAAAAACATTGCTATTCAAGTGCCTATCACAACTATTAAATTAGATGGAAATACGATTAGTCCTGTTGATTATATTGTAAATTTAGATTTAGCTAGTGTTTATGCAAAGAAAACTGAAATTCCTAAAAATGTATCTGAGCTTCAAAATGATGCTGGATATATTAAGCAAGAAGTTGTAGATCAATTAATACCTATTAAAGCAATCAAGGTTAATAACGTAACGATACCGCCTGATGAAAACCGTACAGTAAATATTGAAAATGTGTATGTTACACCAGAAGAATTCGGTGCTATTGGTGACGGTACTACTAACGATAGTTCAGCATTTAATGCTTGTATTGCGAAAGCAAACGAAACTAGTAAGTATGTATTGTTAAGCAACAAAACATATTTAATTGGTGATACTTTAATGGATAACGCTGATACAAATATAATAGGTGTTAATACTGTGATTATATTAGACAACAACACGTTTACAAAACAAATAGTTAATTGTGTGTTTAGTAATATCACATTTAAGCGTACTGTAAGAAGTGATTTACCACTAACAGAAAACTTTTCTTCATCTCAATTTAAGTATTGTAATTTTGTTGATATTAATTATTTATTTAATAATATTTCACCTAGAATTAACACGCTAGAACATTTATTATTAGATGAATGTAATTTACAAAATACACAACTTATTCAAGTCACTAATCAATTTAATGGTGTGGTTTATAGTATTAATAAAACATTATTTTATTATGATGAAGACTATAAACAAAGAACTACAATTATTGGTGGATATATTGGTGGTAAGTTTATATTTAATAATTGCACTTTCTCAAAATTTGAGCCGGATGGAATAATTGAATTATTTAGTTCTCTTGATAATTTTGAATTTAATAATTGTTATATTCATACTTATGATAATGCAAACACCTTTATTCTACCGAATATAAGTAGTGTGGAGAAACAACAAATAACATTTAATAATTGTGATATTTCAAACAATAATAAATATTTAGTTGATGTGTATAACACAAATGACACGGTACTCCCAACTGTTAATATTAAATATTCAACATTAAAAGTGAATGCAATTTTTAATACAAAAAATGCGTGTAGTTTATGGCTTGAAAACAATCAAATTGACACTAAGCCTATTATTAATGCTGGAGTGGGTGAAGTTAATATCGTTGAAATTCAACAAAAGTATAGTGATACTAGCGAAAATATATTCCCTTGGACAACAGAGCCTACACCAACCGTTGAAAATAATGTTTCACTTAATAAAGTTGGAACAGATCAATATTATGTTTTAACAGAAAGCAAAGATAAAAATGTTAAAAAATTAGATTATTATTTTAAATATAATCTTAATTATTTACCAGCTGCGCCTTATTATGGCAACACCCTTTTTGTTAGGGATTTAGACTTAGAAGGTTATACAGTTAATAGATCATATTTAAGTAATAACACATGTAAATTAAAAAACAAAAGTACAGGTGAATTAATAGATTATGTTTATTTAATGCTAGATGATAATGTAACAGTCACAACTATAAATGATAACCCACAATTTGTATATACTACAATAGCAATTAAATATTTGCCATATTTCGCTAAACTTAAAACAAACACACCTGTTGCAGGACAATTGTATGTTGATATGTGTATCTCAATTATTTTAGAAAAAACTAGCTCATAAGCTAGTTTTATTTTATTATATAAATGAGGTGGACATCCGTTTGATAATGCGATTAATGGACAGGTCCGTATAAGAGATTATCAAAATTTGGGATTGAAAAAGAATAGGACAACTTGGAGAATTTGCTGGTATTGAACGTAGAGTATTCCCTCACCTCATTAGACATACAACCGCTTCGGATGGATTAAATAGAGGTATGGGTATTGAGGAAGTCCAAGCTATTTTAGGGCATGAAAGCATTGCTACAACAATGATTTATGCTAAAGTATCTAAGAACAATGTAAAATTACATCACACAAAATGTATTGTATAAGTTATAGGGCGTTAATGTACGTCCTTTTCTTTTCATTATATAATTGAGATGCCATAAAACAGTACCTCAGAAAATATGAGAGAGATGAAATATTTTTGGAGGTGTAAATTTATGAATGTACAAGATTTTTTAACTTTATTACAGACTGCTGCTACTTTAGTTTGCGGTGGATTAGCTTTATATTTTAAATTCAGTACCAAAGCTAAAACCAAAGCAAAAGAAGTTCAAGAAGTGATTGCTAAAATCACTGCACAAGCAGTAGTTTACATTAAAGAAGCAGAGAACAACTACAAAGATACAACTAATGCTGGCGGTAAAAAGTTTGAAGAAGTTGTTAGTAAACTATACGATCTTGTTCCTGATGCTTTGCATGGAATTATCACAAAAGAAATGATTAGTGAAATTGTTCAAAGTACTTTTGATGAAATTGAAGAATACGTTAAGATTCAATTAGACAACGGAATTGATAAAATCAACGTCAAAGGTGAAAAATAGTGGGAAAAGTAATCACTATTGATTTAGAATATGTTTTATGGCTTCTAGGTTTCATTGCTTCCGCTTGGGGAGTAGTAAAGATTATTAAAGAGCTAAAGAAACCTAATGACGATTTAAAAGAAACCGTTAGAAAACACGAAGAATGGTTAGTAAGAGACAATGAGAGAATAAAATCAATCGAAAGCTTAGTTATCACACAAGAAGGGATTAAGAAAGAATTGAATGAACACTCTCGAAGATTAGGAGAACATGAAGAAAGATTAGAAGAAGATAAGCAACGTGGTAATTTAACACTAAAAGCAAACATTGCGATCATCAACAATATGCTTTCTGAAAACGATAAAGACAAACTCCAAGAAACTAGAGATGAGATTCAAGACTTTCTGCTAGAAAAAAACTAAGGAGGATGAAAAATGGGAACTCCACAAGAGTTTTATAACTATGCTATCAATAAGGTTTTTAACAATAAAGGGCAAATAATGAACATTAATTATGTTCAAGGCGAAGAACCATATGGTGGACAATGTGTTTCATTAATTCAAGGATTGATGGCATGGGGAGGGAAGCCATGTATTGCACGTGGCCATGCCAAAGATTGGTGGTTTAACAGAGCAAATAATGGTGTTTTAAGCTATTTTGATGTTGTTACAGGTGCTCCCCAAAACGGTGACGTAGGAGTGTCTGTAGGCGGTGATGCAAGGTATGGACATATATTTATCTATTGGGAAGGTAGAGCACTCTCTCAGAACGTTTTAGGCAACCCTAAAGCCATGTTGTGGCCATTAAACTATCAAGGTGCTATTTGGGGATATTTAAGACCTAAATTCTACACAAATGCTTCTACATATGATGCTTCTCAATTGATTAAAGAGAATGGAATGGCAACATTTGAAAATGATACTGCTATCGTTATCCATAGAGATACTCCAACAGGTGCTTCTTACGGAACATTTGTAAAAGGCGAAAAGCAAGTCTATACAGAAAAATGGATTGGAAATGGGCATAGATGGATTTCATGGATTCATACAAATGGAGTTAGATGTTTTGCGGCCGTTAGTGGTAGCGAATCATATGGTGTTGAACCATGGGCCACAATCGGTGCTCCTGAAACAAAAGACATTGAATTAACTCAGGAAGATGGTATTGCAACATTTATTGTTGATGGTGTTCACAAACACTACGATAATCCAAGTGGTGAAATCTTTGGCCAATGCAATACAGATGATGAGATTCGTTATTATTGGAAGTGTGTAACGAATGGACATAGATATGTTGTAGGTAAAGAAGGAGACAGAAAGTTCTTTGTTGCGGTATCTGCTACAGAGGATAGAAGTCAAATGTGGGCGAAATTCAGAGCACCTGATACAAATACTAAGGAAGATACAAAAGAGCCTTCTAAGCCTTCTACAGAACCTTCTAAGCCACCTACAACGGATTACACTAAGAATGTTAAGGGGTACGGAATTGATATTTCAGAACACAACAGTTCAGATATTGATTTATCAAAATATGACTTTGTGATTTTGCGTGCTTCCTACGGAGAATACACTGATAAGAAATTTGAATACTTTGCAGATAAATGTGAACAATTAAAGATTCCTTATGGTGTGTATTGCTATGATTATGCGTTAGATGATAGTCAAGCTAGAGCGGAAGCAGAGTATGTATATAATCTAATCAAAGACAGAAATGTTCAATTAGGTGTATGGTTCGATATGGAAGATGCAGATAACTATAAGAAAAAAGCTGGTGTTCTTACTAAAGAAAGATGCTCTTTCTCTTGTAAAGTATTCTGCGACTATATGAGCGCTAAAGGATATTATACAGGTGTTTATACTAGCACTAGTTGGCTAGGAACATTTGTAGAAACGACTTATCCTATTTGGATTGCCAATTGGGGAAGTAATGATGGTAACATTCAATCAGACCAATCTAATGTAGGCGTTATCCATCAGTATGCAGCTAACCCAATCGACAAAGATATAATCTTCCATGATATTGATTTTTATAAATCAAATCCAAAGAAAGATGAATCAACAGACGATAAAAAAGATGAACCAAATACAGATTCTAAAGACGATAATGGAAACAAAATCAATGTGACAGGAATCAATAAATTGATTGAACTGTTGCTAAAGATCGTTGAAAAAATCGCTAATTTGTTCAAATAATTGTACATAATGTACGAAATACGACATGAAACGCTTGTTTTTGCACGAAAGCTGCAAAAAAGAGGTTTATATGATGTAAATCAGTCATGGTAGTGTGAACTATCGTGAACGAAAATAGCTCATCTACTAGAGTAGAAAGAGTTTCTTAGACCGTATGATTATTTGTACGGTCTTTGCTTTTTTATGCTAAAATATATGCACATAGATTAGCAGAGTGCACAATGCGACCAATATCATAGTATGGTATAATATCTATGCTTAGGGGAATACGATTGTATTCTATTTATCTCGTGTACCAATTATAGGAACAAGGAGAAACGAAACTGCTACGCATTTAATTGTGTGGCAGTTTTTGTTATGCTATAATGGCAAAGGCCCAAACATGATGAATTCTAAGTGAACCATGTTAGCTTGATGTACAAATCCAAGTTAGGCATATGGATTTATTAGTATTGATCTATAGTTATTCCAAGCGTGACTGATTAATATTATTTTTATGCAAGTCGACTACAAAGAAAAATTATTTTCTACCACTGAATAGAGTACATTCTAGAAGTACTTGAAAGGTGGTCTTTTTTTATAAAATTCATACTGATATGGTATAATCATGTTGCTAGGAAAAGTAGAGCGATAAAGACCTAAGCTCTCTTTGGTGTAGTGCAAATTGCAGACGTGTAATTGAATCTTAACATTTCTCTTTGTGGCACTAGCAAACAACGACAAAATGTGACAATTGCTAAAAGCTCCCCTTTTTAGAAAATGTCACCAAAACGATTCCATACCTATCACATCCAGGTATGGTTTTTGTTTTTTTAACAAATTTTAAAATTTATATGTTATATTATTGATGTGTTCTTCATGGATGGACACAACCCTTTCAAAGATAACTTTATGCAAAAGAGTCTCCTTACCAAGCAGGAGGCTTTTTTGTTTATATATTATAAGGAAAGAAAATAATAATATGGTTTTGGCATAATGGCATAAAGCACGTGGCATAACACATGGAATATTTTTTTAGGTTCAATTAAATAAAAAGTAGCCAAAAATGAGAAAGTATGAGAACATAAAGTAAACTAGATGAATAAAAAATAAAGGAAAATAAAGAGCTAGAAATTTACAAATATCATTCAGCAAAA
>OLOP01000172.1_pt1 | contig 50907 bp, 41 predicted proteins | sample 1672381 | NCBI WGS metagenome assembly OLOP01 (sample SAMEA3136678, study PRJEB25190) | human gut metagenome | biome: human gut; feature: human-associated habitat; material: faeces | place: Austria | collected 2013 | reverse complement strand
AGCCAGTCATAGCGTTCTGCATATTCCTTCTGAAAACTCATCGTAACAGCCTGTGGATTCTTTCCCGTTGCAAGTGCAATTGCAATGCCATCCTTGTCGGATACCGACCAACTTGATTCTACCCCTTTTTTGTGAAAATCCATCTTATCAAATGGATAAAAATAATCGAGATAACTTTCTGTTGATAGAGATTCCTCTTTAATAAAATGGTTTTTTGGAAGATATACAGATTCATAGGTGATAAATTCCGCAGTTGTCGGAAGTGCAGTCATAAAGCCTAAAAATCCGTAGAAATTGATGAAACGAAGAACCATACTTTTCAGTTCATCTTCTGGTGCTTTATGCATGACCTGCAAACCGATATTGACAGCATCCAGTACAAGTGATTCTGCATCTTTCATAGGATTATACATTTCCGGCTTGGCATCCTTAGAAACTACAATATATAAAGTTCCATCTTCGGCAGTGCGATATTCATAACTGCTGTACCGTATCCATGGGGAACTGGTATGTTCAAATAGATTTTTCATGAAAAGCCTCCAATCTGATTTCACTGGAATCAGAGCAATCGTCTGAAATTCAATTCGTATAACTTCTATATAAAGAAACTGTAATCTATTAACAATTCTATTCGATTACACATTATAGGTCAAGGGTTATCATTCTGAAATTTCAACGCAATTTTCTTTTGACAAAACATTAAAAGTATCATATTACCCTGTTATTTATTTCAGGCAGCATAGTCACTGTTTTTCAGAATTCTTTTCGTCTTTAGTTCTTACCCCGTTTTCAAGAAAATATTTTTCGTCCAATGTAAGTGTCCAAGGCAGATGAAGCAGCCTTGTTTCAAGAGCAGCCTTATATTTCTTCCTTATCTGTTTTATTGCAGTTTTCCTTACACCACGCACATTGCGGTCTGTTTTTCCATTCAGCTCAGCGTATTGGAGCGTGGAGTATGAACGGACAACCACATAGTACAAAAGCTGTTTCAGAGCGTTCAATTTAAGTTTTATAAAATAGCAGAGGATTTTGCGAGGGAGTTCTTCTGGTCAAAAGGATATGAAGTATTGTTTGCAGTGCATACAGATACAGCACATACACATGTGCATTTTCTGGTAAGCAACTGCAATGTGAAAGATGGCAAGTCATTCAGACGGGGACCGGCGGAGCTGAAGGAAATGTGCAGATATTTTGGGGAACAGTGCAGGGAATGTGGGCTGACACATTCGTATCGTGACAGCTACTATATGATGCGGCTAAGATGAAGAGTATCCGTTATAAGATGAGTGTATATAATGAATTCTTAGAGGAACTGGAAGCCAGAAAGAAATACCATGGAACAAAGGCATATGGCAGACAGAGCGCAAGGAAGCGTGACAGAGAGGAAAGGTAAAATTGCACAAAAACACAATTCAAATTCTGTAATGGGTTACACGTTTAACCCTTGCAAAAGTACTTTGTGTAACATACCATGTAATTAGAAAATGAAGGAGAAAGAAGGGTTAGACATGGAACAGAACAGGGTTCGAATTGTGGATGTTGCAGATGCATTGGGCCTAAGTACAGCTACAGTTTCCAAAGTTATTCATGGAAAAACAAGTAAGATTTCAGATGAGACTGTAAAAAGAGTCCAGCAGGAACTGGAAAGAACCGGATATATTCCCAATATGGCGGGAATTTTACTTGCAAGAAATAACTCCAGAATTATCGGTGTGGTGGTAAATGACAATGTTAAGTACGAGGGAAGAGTCTTAGAAGATGGATTTGTAATGTCATCATTAAATGCACTTTCGCATGAAGTAAATGAAAAAAGGATATTTTCTCATGATAAAAATATGATGAAGCATATGGTGAATCCAAGAAAATCATGTATGCCGGTTTGATTGGTGCAGTACTTGTATCCGCAATACTGATTTTGATGGCAAGAGTCTATACAGGATTGTATCGTGTGGATTATAATGTAAAAGAGCTTGGGCAAATGCTTCTTATCGTATTTGCCCTATATGCACCGGTCAAGGTCGAGAATATGATTTTGGGTGGTGGCATCATAAGAAGTGGTGGCAATACGAAAATCATCATGATAATTGATACGATTGGAACATGGTGTATCGGAATACCTCTCTGTATGTTTGCAGCGTATGTGCTGCACTGGGAAATTGTAGGTGTATATACATTGTTTACCACGGAAGAAATCTTCAGGCTTATTGTATCATTGGTTATTTTTAAGAAACGTAAATGGATGATAAGCTTATCATAGGGATGAGGTGACACAAATGGATAATATAAAAGAAAAATTATATCAGCAGCTGGCAATTGATTATTGTTGCACAGTTTCAGATATCAAGGATAATAAAAATCATTTTACAGAATATAAAAAGTGGGAAGGCAGGAGACAATTTGAAGAATCTGATGAGTGCATCTTAAAGGTAATTGTTGTAAACGGAAAGCTTGTATTTACAGGAAAAAAGCAAGTGGTTGATGTATGCAGTCAGAAATTTTCCAATAGATCAGGAAGCTGGTTTATGGATGTTTCCAATTTTAGAGAGCTGGATGAGATATTAGCAGGAGAAGAATATCAAATTAAGACAGCACATCCATTTTTTATTCCAAAGGATAATCATGTGTGTGAAATGAATGGAATTGAAGTAAAAAAATATAATCAGGAAGAAGTTCTTCAATTCCAAGGTGATGATAGATTTGATGAGGCATTTTGCTTTGATGAAAATTCACCGGATGTGCTTGCGGTTGCGGCAATTATAGATCATGAGATTGTCGGAATGGCAGGTGCCAGTGCAGATAGCCCTTATTTTTGGCAGATTGGAATTAATGTAAACAAAGAATTTGAAGGAAGACACATTGCTTCAGGACTTGTTTCCATTCTGAAACGCGATATTATGGAAAAAGATATTGTGCCATATTACGGAACAAGCTTTTCAAATCTTGCATCACAACATGTTGCTGCAAAGGCAGGATTTGAAGTTGCGTGGGTTGAACTGATTACAGAAAAAATAGGATGATATAATACAAATGAAAGATGATAGATTTCTTATGGTAGAGAATGACCGTTTTGACTATATGTATTCTGTGGGAGGAAGAATAAAATTCGGTGAAACTGATTGATGCGGATCCGATTGGAATCAATGTGTGTTCTACGGTGGCAACTTATGCAAATGTACATGATGAGCTTAGGAAGGTATATGCCAAGCTTCCTGATGCAAAGGAAGCAGGATATAAAGCAGGGGATTTTTCTTACAATACAGGAAAACTGCGTTGCCCGACCTGCGATGGAACGGGGGTTATCAGCCTTGATGTGCAGTTTTTACCGGATGTGGAGATACCTTGTCCGGATTGTCATGGAAGCAGATATAATGGAGATGCAGGGCATATCAAAAGGAAAACAAAATCCGGTGAATTATATTCTCTGCCAGAACTGATGGACATGGATGTACAACAGGTGTTACAGGCTTGTGAGGATATGAAAAAGATAGGCTCCAGGCTGCAGATTTTACAAGATCTGGGACTGGGGTATCTGACCTTAGGAGAAGCTGGTGGAAGAATCATTGCAAAAGCAATCCCAGAGAAAATTGCCTGTGACAGAGGAAGCATAACGGGGAAATATCTTCGCTGAACAGCATTATAATTTCTGTTTTTTTTGCCCTTAACAGAGTTCGTAAACACTAGTGGAATGATATAACACAAGGGAAACAATAAGGGAAAGCTCACCTGCGATAAATTTGGTGTTTTCAAGGGGGTATGGAGAATTTAATAACAAAATATAACAGTTATTAAATCTCTTAAAACAGGTGAAATCTCAATCGGGATTTCTTTCTGCAGACGCTGCCGCAGGAATTGGTCTTCTCTCATTTTTCTCTTTCTCCGCTATAATATAACTGTTTTGGACTCTTTGGCTTATCTGGAATACTCAACTTAATTACGCCAGCTTCTACTAATGGATTTACATACGTCTGTATAGCATAAGTAACAGAATTTAACCCCAGATAATCACAAATTTCCTTTCTTGTACGCGGTGTTTTACAAAATACTATTAAATTATTTGTTTCTTCATCATTTGACATATCTTCATAATCATTCTTTGATTCTTTATATAGTTTTACAATAAAACTTCCTCTTTCATCCAAGAATTCTGGCTGTCTTAAGTTATATTTCTCCATTTCCATCCGGATTGTTGGAATTCCCGAATACCTGTTTTCTGTTATTCCCAATGTTTCAAGTGCCGATGCAAGTACTGGATTTCTTGTATCCGGTTGAATTTTTCCTAATTGGTCAATAGTGATTCTTCCATATAATCCACCTGGATTATGTATTTCAATCCTGTCTTCAAACATTATAAGTTGAATCGGCATTCCTTCTGTATGAATACTATAATCACGATGTACTAATGCATTTATAATAGCTTCTCTAACCGCTGTTATTGGATAGTCTGTTCTGTCAGTTCTTCGTCCGGTTGTCGGACTTATAATTGTCTTTGTCCGCATATTGCGTTTCACAAATAATAATGCCTCATCCAACATTTCCGGAATTGTTCCTTCTATTCTCTGATTATCCGAGAATCTTTCCCCCATGTCGCCAAGACTTCCTATTGTTCTCCCAGGAATTACAATTGCCGTAATACACAATTGTGGAAAATATGCCTGTGGATATGGACTAAAAAGCAAAGTCGCACTAAGCGTTACTTTCTCTCCTCGCTTTATGCTCATAAGTTCATAAATACTTTCATTATCAAGTGTTGCTAATCTTCGTTTTCCTCTCTTTAACAGTTCAATATAACGATTCAGTTCTTCCTGATCCAATGACATTACTGTTACTCTCGGAACCTCACGGATATCGTCTTGATATTTTCTTCTATATGCTTCATAACTATATATTTCGTATTCTGTCATCGGTTCATTACTATCCCCAATACGGGTATAGGACCCCTTCAACCTTCCACGTCCTTGATAATAGCAAGGTCTGTCTGCCGAATCTATTCCGGGAATTTCAGCAGAAACAAATTTTTTATTTTCCTTCTCTACAACTGTAATAAGCGGCCGTACAACCGGATTCATCTGCAAGCATTGCTCGTTAATTTTCTTTTGAATGTCCTGAGCATCATAAACACCAACTTCTTTATAATCTTGTTTCTCATCAATTCCAAAAACAATAATGCCACCATCATCCTGATTAGAAAAACTTGACAAAGAATCATATAATCGTTTCGGATATCCTTGCTCCGCTGATTTCAATTCCAAATTCTGCGTTTCGCATTTCATTTTTTGAATTAATTTTAGTTTGTCATATAATTCTTCTGTTGTCATTTTAGTTCCTCCATCTATATTTTAGATTCTAGCACTATATTTAAGTTTATGCAAGAAACTCAAATATTATTCTTATGAACTAAAAAAGAACTCAAATTTATACTTCAAATTTGAGTTCTTTTTCATTTTCAATGTCCACTTATTCCTCTCTATATTTTCTAGTCCATCTCTTCTTCAATCTTCTCCGCAACCGCCACATCCGCCGGCAACCACTCCACATCCGTAAGCTCCTCCCTGGTCAGCCACCTGGCCGCCTCATGCTCCTTCAGCACCAGATCCCCTTTCACGATCTCACACCAGAAGCAATCCATCGAAAGATGAAATCCCGGATAATCATACTCCACCGTCTCGATCCACTCACCAACCGAAACTTCCGTATCCAATTCTTCCATAATCTCACGCTTCAACGCTTCCTGCGGTGTCTCCCCGGCTTCGATCTTGCCGCCCGGGAATTCCCATCCGCCTTTGAACTCGCCATATCCGCGCTGCGTTGCGAATATCATCGTTCTTCCGTCTTCCTTTACTGCCTTTATCACTGCTGCCACAACTCTAATCGTCTTCATCTTACCATTTATCTCCCGTCAAAAATCTTCCTGTAACAATCTCTATTCATTCACAATATACTGATAAATATCCTCTCTCACCGGAGTCTCCAGCTCCCATTCGATCTCCACCGCCGTCTTATCCGTATTTGGCATCACAAACTGCTTCGCATTCCCGGTCGCGATCACACGCCCCAGATAATAGAATTCCTTGGATATCTTATCATCCTTATTCTTTCTCACAAACAGCTGCACATCTATGCCACGTTCTGTTGCGTCCAGGAAATTCTGCACATCTTCCGAATCCATGCTTCTTCCACTTTTGGAAATCGCAATCAGCCGGTTCTCTGCTACAAAATGATCTTCGTATTTTGTGGTATCGCTGATATTGTCCTGCTTATCGTAGTTAATGAATATCGGAAATGTCTTAGTCTTCTTATCATATTTGTAACCGCCGATGTTCAGCGGCACTTCATTTCTCTCCCAGTTCAACAGACGGCAGGCATCCTCATATGTATATTTCGTAAGCGCTTAAATTTTAGACATGGATACAAAAATCCCCGGCCACATTTCTGCAACCGGAGCACCTTGATAATTCACATATGATTGATTATTGATTTGAGTCGTTTGCACGACGTTCGATTTCAGCTTTGACTTCTTCGTTCCATGGGGCAAGCCTATCTAACTCTTCATCGCTCATCCTATCATTCGGGAGTTTTTCCAGAAGATAGGTTAGATAGTGATAGACGTTTACTCCATTTGCTTTCGCCATTTCTACCATTGTGTAGACGATAGCACTGGCCTGGGCGCCGTTTGGAGTATCACAGAACAGCCAGTTTTTCCGGCCTACTGTAAACGGACGAATAGCGTTTTCACTGAGATTATTAGAAAAACTGCAGTGACCATCTTCCAAATAGGTCATAAGATAGGATCGGCGATTCTGAATATAGGTAACTGCCTTATCCATCCTTGATCCACGGACTGGATTTTGTTTATCAAGCCACGACAAAAAGCCTTCTACTATCGGCTTTTCTTTCTCAAGACGAGCTTTCTTGATAGCATCGAAGGATGAGTACTTCGCTTTAATGACATCTTCCAAATGGAAAAGCTGGTTGATATACATCATGCCTTGAACAGATGGCTGTGTATAATCCAGTTGCTTTCCTTTCGGAATCGCATCTGTCAGATATCTGCGGATGTGTGCCCAGCATGCTGTCCGTTTGGCATCAGGAACTTTGTTGTAACCACTGTAACCATCACACATCAGATATCCCTTGAATCCCTCAAGGAATTCTACTGCGTTATTCCCGGCACGGGTTTCTGAATATTTATAAAGGATGATTGGGAATCCGCCATCTTCCCCGCTGCGGAATAACCACATGTAAGATTTGGTCTGTGCACGCCTACCGGATTCGTGTAATACCTGGAGTGGTGTTTCATCTGCCATTGCGAATTCCCTTTTTAAGAGTTGCCGGTGGAAGTAATCATACATCGGGGTGAAATAATCCAATGTATTACGGATTACCCAGTTTGCCATCGTTGCTCTTGTGATAGCAACACCGTACTGTTCCCAGTCTTTTTCCTGCCGGGTATAAGGAAGACTGTTACAAAACTTCTGATACATGACCCAGGCGATAGTATCTGCCGCAGCCATACCGTGAAGCATATGTGCATGGCCGTCTTTTCCCTTTTTGATAACAGTAACGTCATCGTTATTACATTCCGGGCAAATATAATTTAAGCTGTATATTTCGATCACTTTTAACTTTGCCGGTACGAAGGAAAGTTCGCGGCGTACGAATTCTTCACCGATTTTTACCAGAGGAGCGTTGCAAACAGGGCAGACTTTTTCTGCATCCGGAAGATCCAGATATTTTTTGACTACTGGAATCCCTTTGAACCGTTCTGCGTTAGTTGCACGGGATTTCCGCTTTTTTGTCTCTTTCTCAGGCAAAAGACTTTCCAACGCTTCTGGTTCTGCAATAGTTGGATTCTGTTCCAGTTCGGCTTCATTAAATAAATTCAATTGTCCCGGAACATCCATGGAACGTTTTTCGCTGGAAGAACCGAAAAGCTTTTTGCGAAGCAGATCCACTTCTTCCTTTAAATTATCCCGTTCCTGAGTAAGAGCCTCTTCCCGTTTGTTAGCGGCATCTACAGTTGCCTGAAGTGTTTTTATCATTTTTTTCAGATCGTTGATCATGTCTTTCAACTCACGGAGTTGAAGGCCTTTAGAACTGTCTGCCACTGCGTTTCCCTCCCGGTTTTTGATACTTTTATTATACCAGAAATCATGGAAAACTCCTAGGAAAACGGGTCAATAAGAGGCTTGAAAAACGCTGAATTTTCAAGGAAATCCAGTGCTTTTATGTGTATTTTTTTGCCGTACAGTTTAAGTGGTTTTAATAGCTTTTGGCTGCTCGATATCGATGCCTGACATCAGCCAGTCGAACTCTCTCCAAGTGAGATTCCGGACTTCTGATTTATCCCGGGGCCACCGGTAAGAGCCTTGGGCGGTGAGTCTTTTGTAGATCATAACAATTCCGTCAGGCTCTTTTAAGATAGCTTTAATCCTGTCGCATTTGCGTCCACAGAATAGATAGAGCGAATGGTCGATTTCCATAGAGAACTGCTCCTGAATAATTGCGCATAATCCATCGATAGATTTACGCATATCTGTTCTGCCACAAACGATATAGATTGCATCGACATTGGAAATGTCCGCTAACATAATGGCTCCTTTAATGCATCCATTAAAATTTTTAGAAGCATAGGCTGAACAGTATTGCTCATACGGATTGTTAATCCTTTTGCTTCAATCTCAATCGTATGTGAATTGTCAAGGTACATAGAACTGCTTCTTTCATCTTGAAACAGTTCTGCCGGAGAAAGTTCCGGTTCTATAGCAATCTGAACGACATCCTGTTTGTGGGATGTAAGATCAAGAGTGCTGGCTTTGCCAATCGGATCTGGTATCTGACAGGCTCTTTTGCGCAGACGGGAAACGGCATTATAGAAGCAACTTGGAGAAATACCTTGTGCTTCACACCATGCAGCGTCTGTTAATCCACTTTGCCTGCATTCAGTTACCAGCTCCATCCAATCATCCAAAGAACGCCTTGGTGCACGTTTATCACTCATAATGAAACCTCCAAATGTAGTAAATTTCTACTTTCTATCAAAGAAGTGGAGTAAAAATCTATCTTCTATTATTATGAGTTAGAAAAGGGCGAATATCTAGTTACCCAAAAACTAAGCGCTTACATTTTTTCTATTACCAAAATGGGGTTACAAAATTGTGTCTTCCATTTTCTGACATTAATTGCTATAATAATATAGCAATCAAATCAGGGGAATATGTAGAAGATGGTTTGGTGATTGCCTTCCGTATGGAAGGGGGTACTGCCAATGAACACAATGGAAGTTCTTACACTTTTATTAGTCGTATTTGCGGCATTGTCCTATATTGACAATCACCGTAAGTAGGCTTTTTACCAATACACAAAAAGACTATCCTCTACGGCCATAGAAGATAGTCTTCGTCTTTTGTAACTGTACACTTTTGTTTCGGCAATCATCGGATGTACGCACATCTTTTATGATTTCCTTGACTTGATTGTATCTTTTTTTTGCGATATTGTCAACTTTTGTTGGTTGATTTATGAAGAAATATGCGAAAAATGTCGAATCAATTTTACATAATTTCTTCCCTCTATCAATAATTATACCCAAATCTACTACAAAAATTCCATGATCTATTCAAAAAATTTCGTATGAGAATATGGGGTTCATTTCGTGTCGATTTCATACACGTCCGGAAAGCACATAGCAAACCTTATGGCAACCTTGAAAAGCCTTATTTTACAAGGGAAAACGGCATTTTTCAAATAACAATTTTACTACAAAACTTCTCAAAAATAGGGGTTTTACTACAAATTCCAAAAAAATATAAAGAGAGTTGGACAAAGTGATGAAGAAGTGATTTCTTTGTGCAATCGATATCTAAATAGTCAAATGAAGTCTTATATGCCGTGGGGGATGAATATATATCAGGCAGTAAGCTATGATTTGCAGACCGAGAGTGCTCAAATGCTTCCTTCCTACATTTATTATGGTGTGTCTAGTAAGGAAGCTGTAATTGTGTCAAAACTGGGAGTGCCACGATTTGCTGTTGAAAATGTTTTGAAGGTATTAAAAGAAAAGCATGCAGAAGTGCCAATTAGTGTAGAATATATTATGCAATTAAAGGAGATTGTATCAGGGATTGATGCAACTGATTATCAAGTTGAGAATGTTTCAGGTAAAGTGATAAAGGAGATTGTAAATAAAAGAATAAAGTAGATTTTTTGAGTAGTAGATGGTTGTATTGTAAATTATTTTTGAATTACAAGACTGTGGATAAAAGTCAGATGAACTGCAGATACATATCATCAAAAGTACAGGAGAAGTATTCTGAAAGTCATCAGGAGAATAGAATCGATACATGCATAACATAAGCGCAGGCAAAATGGCATACGCCATTTCCCTGCGCTTTTATTATACCAAAGTATGCAAGAGAAGTTGCCGGTGGCAAGTTCTCTGTATCCTTATAGTCTAATAATCAAAATACTATCTGTTCTTACGTCTCTTACTAATAATAGTATAGATACATCCTGCAGCAATCATAAGTGAAAGAACCAATGAAACTGTATAAAGAATCATGTGATTGTTATCACCGGTTTTTACCTTGCCGTTTGTAGACTTCTTATTTGCATGATTAGCATTAGTAGTCTTTGGAGATGCTGTAGTAGTTGCTCCGTTCTGACCATTGGATGTGTTGTTACCTGTAGAACCAGAGGTTGTACCATTGTTAGTTCCGGAAGGATCTGTTGTTCCAGGTGTGCTCGGTTTGTCAGTATCTGGCTTGTCAGTACCTGGCTTGTCAGTACCTGGTTTATCAGTATCCGGCTTGTCAGTACCTGGTTTATCAGTACCTGGCTTATCGGTATCGGATTTATCCGGTGTCGGATTTTCTGATCCGTCGGTTACTCTCCAGAGCTGTGTTCCCCAGAACGGGTTAGCCATACCGAGGAAGAGTCCGTTGTCTGTCGGAATAAATGCACGTCCGCCGTGGTTATAGATATCGCCGAAACCATTGCGGGTGAGTGTTGTAAAGTTTACTCCGTCGGAAGAGATCAGTACGTCGCATCCTTTTTCCTGTGTGTGGATGATGTTGCTGCATCCAAGGTAATATACGAAATGATGGAATGCAGTGTTGAAGACGTTGTTCTCAATCTTCTGTGCAAGATCCGGGTTCAGGCGGTTAAGGATTGGTTTTACATAGTTGTTGTAATTATTTACCATATCCAGATATACATCGACGATGTCAGATGGTTTAGTTCTCTGTGTGTAAGCAGCTGTCTGAGAATCGTCAGAAGAAAGTGTCTCGATTTCATCCAGCTGATCTAACATCTGGTCGATGGCATCTGCTTCTGTGTCTGTAAGTTCTGCATTTGTGGTGTCTGTTACAACTGCTTCCTGGTCTTTTGTGGCTTCTGTAGCTGTCTGATCAGCAGTATTATCAGCGTCGGTATTCTCCTGAATATTTTCCTGAGTATCTTCTGCGGTATCTTCTGTGGCGGCCTCTTCTGTTGTGCCTTCTTCGGCAGTCAGTGCTGCGCCGGAAGGAGTTTTCTTAAGGCTCTGAAGAAGTTCTTTGACATAAGTCATCTTTTGTGCGAATTCTTCAGGTGTCATTTCCAGAAGGCTTCCGTCGGTCAGCTGCGTGAATCCGGATGCGAGTGTTGCGATATCAAATGTTCCGATTACGAGCTTTCCGTGGTATTCAGAGAATCTCCACAGATACTGTGTGGAAGCTGCTCCGAATCCGTCGTCGTTGATGAGTTCGATATTTTCATTCTTGTCCATGCGGTTCAGGCATGCTGGGTTCTTCAGATCTTCATAGAGAGACTGGAAATTTGAAAAAAATTAAATTTTTTTGAAAAAAACGCGACAGGTTTTTAAAAGTTATGTGTATTAATATATAGAGGGAGACAAAAAGAAGAATTTATATAGATTGGAGCAATCGAAAAAGACTATGTCGAGATTGCATGTGAACTGTGGTTACAGCCCCGCACCTCATCATTTACATACGCAGGAAATACTCAAAGAAATGAAAAAATCCGATGAATATAAATATAGAGTATTGATAAATATTGATATGTGTGCATTGATAAACGTACTGTAAATTTTTGGGAGTTGCGGGATACTGTAAATCGCCGGAGGATTTGGATATCGTCCACCGGTGTTATAATTCCGGGGCTTTATGTGTAGGGCCCCGGAATTAGCTATATATAGAGAGATTATGAAAGAGAAGATGAGATATGACGATACGGCAATTTATTAAGAAATTATTTGTAACGATTATAATGATTGGGATTGTACTGGCGGCGGTATTGAAGGTTGGTTATATATTGATCTGTAAGGTTATTGTGGTGATTATATTTGTAGTACTTGCGATTCAGTACTGGGTCGGTCAGGATATCAGGAAAGCGGAAGAAGAGAAAAGGGGAACCTGGTTATTCACGCTTGGATTTATCGGGCTGACTGTGCTGACAATGCTTGCGGCCAATATCCCGGGACAGGTGCAGCGGGATCAGTACCTGTACCTTACGAAAGAGCATACGGAACAGCTGGAGAAGGTGCTTTTAAGAGAGGCGACTGCGGACAGTGAAAGGTGCATACAGTGGTATGAAAAGCAGATGCTGGGCATCAGGAATAATAAGGTGCTTGGGAATCCGGCTATGCAGACGGAGGATGAAAGACGGTATAAGAACCGCATCGATGGAAAAGAAGTGTACCGGGATCCGGATACATGTACTCTACGTGTGAAAGAGCTTAAAGATGGCAGTACGAAAGACAGTGTACTGATTAATGGACCGGTGGGAGAGATCATAGCGATGCGGGAGCGGATTTTCTATATTGATATGGAAGATCATAATGTTCTGAAATCTGTAACCTATGACGGAAGGAAGAGAAAGACCTGGACGAAGGATCCGGTAAAGCAATTTGCCGTAATCGGTGGATATGTGATCTGCTGTACGGAGGATGAGAAGCTTATCCGTTGTGATATGTCGACGGGCAAGAGAAAGGAACTGGCGGATCATATTCAGTACTTTTTTGCCGGCGTGAAGCTGTATGCGCAGAAGGGGTCGAAGATCGTGTCGGTCAGCTATGACGGCAAAGAAATCAGGGTATTTAAGAAAGATGTGGTTATGATGGATAAGAAGGAAGACAAGATATATTATAGGAGAATGGACAGGAAGAAAGAGCAGATGTATGTGTGTGATGTGGATGGTGGGATGGAGAAAATGGTTGGAAACGAAGCTGGGAAAGATTGAAACAAATGACAATGCTCCTGATTTTTGTCAGGAGCATTTTTATTACCTACATTCGTAAGGAGCTGCCAGTGGCAGGTCCTGTAGATATACAAAAGTATGCAAGAAAAGCTGTCACTGGCAGGTTCTATGTATAATCAACAATTATTCCACAAGCCCAATCCCAAATGTCATAGTCCCGGTATAATTTACTCCCGGTTCGAGGTTCTGTCCTTTGCTTCCGATCACTGGTTTGGCTGTATAGGTGACAGTTCCGTTGTCGGTAAAGGAAGCAAGCTCGGTTCCGGTGGCGGTATCTTGACCGGTAGTTTCGATCACATTATTTGATGGACCGATCAGGCGCTTTCGGGTTATATGATTTTGCATGGTTGAATCGATCCTTTTTGTTGGAATGTATGATTAATGTAATGTGGGAATATGAAATTTGTGGTGGGATGGGATTAAATATATGTTAGATTGTGGTTAAATGGCGTTGCAATTTGGAATACTATCACGTAACATTGAAGAATAAGAAGAAAGCATTAAATGAAAGAAGATAAAAACAGGAGCAACATATGCAACACACACAGCAATTATTTTTAGAGGCATTAAAAGCCGCATTAAAAAATGAACAGGTAGAATGGAATAACAAGTTGGAAGCGCAGGAATGGATGGACCTGTTCCGCATGGCGGAAGTGCACCAGATCCTTCCGATGATCTATGAGGCCGTATACCGAAGCCCGGCCGCCGGGCAGGCGGATCCGCAGATCCTGGCTCCGGCGAAGGCGCAGATGGTGCGCACAGTGATCATGCAGACGCAGAAGACGGGAGAGTTCGAGCCGCTTTACAGATATCTGAGAGAGAGCGGAATCTGTCCGTTAGTGGTGAAAGGGATCGTGTGCAGGAACATTTATCCGAATCCGGATTATCGGATATCCGGAGATGAGGATCTGCTGATCCGGCCGGAGGATTTTAGAAAATGCCACGATCTGTTGCGCGAATATGGAATGCAGACATCGGAGCAGGATATGGATGCGGAAGAACTGGAATCGGTTTACGAAGTACCATACGGGAAGAAAGGAAGCCTTATCTACATAGAGCTCCACAAAAGCTTATTCCCGCCGGAATCAGAGGCATACGGGGATCTGAACCGCTTTTTTGCAAATGTACATGAAGATGCGATTGATATCAGGATCGATGGAACGGATATCCGGACAATGGGATACACGGATCATCTGTTTTATCTGATCTGTCATTCGTTCAAGCATTTCCTGCACAGTGGATTCGGGATCCGGCAGGTATGCGACATCATATTATTTGCCAATGAATACGGGGATGCGATTGACTGGGAGAAGGTTCTGAGACAGTGTAGGGAGATACATGCGGATCTTTTTGCTGCGGCATTATTTGCAATTGGTGAGAAATATCTGACGTTTGATCCGGAGAAGGCGCATTATCCGAAAGTATGGCAGGAGATCAGTGTGGATGAGACGGATATGCTGATGGATCTTCTGGACAGTGGTATCTATGGAAATGCGAATATGAGCCGGAAACACAGCAGTAATATGACGCTGGATGCGGTGGCAGCAGACAAGAATGGAAAGAAAGCCGGGAATACGGTCTTAAAGTCTTTGTTCCCATCGGCAAAAAAGCTCGAGGGGCGGTATCCGTATCTTAAGAAACATCCGATTCTTCTTCCGATTGCGTGGACAGACCGTATCTTAAAATACCGTAAAGAGACAGTGGCAGGAGGGGATAACGCTGCGGCAGATTCCGTGAAGATTGGAAATCAGAGAATTGAACTTATGAAGAAATATGGAATCATTAAAAAATGATAAAAAATGTTGATGACGTAACAGATATGTATAGGATATAATATATATGTTATATGCATTGTATAAGTGCATTGATGTGAGAGAAATACAGAAAGGGAAAAGTATGAAAAGAAAGAAAAGTACACAATTGCTGGCAGTAGCGCTGACAGCAGCAATGCTGGCGCAGCCGGTAGGTGCACAGATGGTGTTCGCGGAAGGTAATGCGGATGCAGTGCAGCAGGAGCAGGCAGTAAGCCCGGCGGCAGAGACAACGGGAGCAGTTCTTAAGAGTGGAACGGCAGTAATTCCGGCGGATGCAGACCTGAATCAGGTGAAAGAGATCCTTGGTAAGACATTGGTTGAGAATGCGGATCAGGTGGATCTGAGTAGTCTGGAGTGGGAGTATTATTGTGAAGGTAAGACCGGATTAGGAGTATCCGGTAATGAATCTTGGGGAAGTATCGGAGGATTTACAAGTTCCAAGAAAGTATTCCTTTCAACAGTGACATTTACCCATCCATCTCTGGCAGCAAATACTGATGGAACCTATAAGGTCCGTTTAAAAGGCACAACAACGGAAGTAACTCTGACAAAGACGCAGAAATTAACTTCAGCTATATCAACAAAAGATAATACAAATGTAAACCTCGTATACAACGAGGACGGAAGCATCAATTATGACGCAGTACGTCAGAATATCTTCAATACAGTTGTAGAATCTACAACTCCGGAGCTGACGGCCAATGATGTAACGATTGAATATTATGCAACTGCAAAGTCAGGTTCTCTTGGAGGAGTAGGAAAAGCATGGATGCCGTTAGAAGGTGGAGAGAGTGGAACACCAATTCCCCTGACCTATCCGGCAATGGGAGATGGAACCCAGAAGATTAAGATTTCTTATGCTGGAACGGATGCATATTCCGGAGCAAGTGCAGAAGCAACGGTTAATATCGGTATCGGCAAAGAGCAGTCAGTGATCGCATTCAAAGAGAATCCGACGATCAAGCTTGTATATAACGATGATCTCACAGTAGATTATGCGGCAGCTAAAGAAGCGATCATGAATGATGTGATCGACGTTGAGAACAGCAGCCCGGAAGGATTATCACTTGATAACCTGACAATCGAGTACTATGCAACAGGAGCATTAGGAAGTCTTGTAAAAGCATGGGCACCGATCGAAGGCGGCAAGATTAACGGTCTTACTTATCCTGGAATTCCGGAAGGAACACAGAAGATCCGTGTTACATATGCGGGAGACAAAGAGAATACTGCCGTAACAGCAGAGACAGATATCACGGTAATAGATCGTGAACAGTCAGCATTCAATCTGAATGAACCGGCAGAAGGAGCTGCTTCTTATGAAGTTCCGATGGCATTTAACGAGGATCAGACATATGATTATGATGCCACAGCCAAAGCAATCTACAATGCAGTTGTAGCATCTACAGTTCCGGAGAATCTGACAGCAGACGATGTAATAATCAGATACAACGCAGGAACAGATCTGATTAAGAACTGGCAGCCACTGAATACAACAGACTGGACAAGCACATTTACGAAATTCGGACCTGGCGAATGGACGATTCAGTTCTCTTGGGCAGGTAATAAAGAATACAAAGGTGCAACAACAGAGGTAAAGGTTAATGTAACAGACAACCGTCTTGCAAGTGCCATTGTATGCAAAGAAGGCGTATCGTTTACTTATAACATGGATGCAGCTGTAATGAAGCAGGCAATCTTTGACAACGTGATTGACTGGGAGAACAGTACACTTCCTGCAAAAGATACATTGACTGTGGATAACTTCACGATGGAATATTATGGAAGCAATACACTTGCCGGTGATATCGATGGCGGAGTGAAACAGTGGGCACCGATCGAAGGTGGTACCGTAACATTTCTGACCTATGCACGGATGGGAGCAGGAGAGCAGAAGATCCGCATTACTTATAAAGGAAATGCGCAGTATCGCCCGTCAGCACAGACAGAAAGCACAGTAACGGTTAATAAAGCTAAGGTAAAAGTAAAAGTAAAATCAACCAGCATTTATGCAGGTGCAACGCTGCCGGAAGACTTTGTAACAATGAATCCAGCAGACAAATTCGATGTATACACAGTATACGGTGGACTGACAAGCAATGCGAACCTGTCACTTTATCTGGATCTTCCGGACAAATATACGAACAGTGCGGTTCTGAAGTTGTTAGATCCGATTGTAGAGAAACTCTATGGAAAGACATTTACACAGATGATGAACGACGGAATGACAGTAGGAGAATTGAGACAACTGCTCAGTACACAGGAACTGTTAGACCTTCTTGAGAAGCTTCATATTGACACAGGTACATTTGGACAGATTCTTACAATAATCAATAAGATGCCATCCGTTGCAGATTCTGTAAGAGTATCATTCGGTACACCGAACCATGCAGGTCTCTATACAGTAACAGCAGTTACAGATAGTAAGAACTACGAGACAGGTGTAGGCATCGGAACACTTCTTGTGAAGATGCGTTCTAAGGGCGTGAAGCTTAATTGGAATGAGAGATTCGTAAACGGAAAGATTACTGCAGAAGAAGCAAAGAATTTTGATTTCAAAGCAACACTTTCAGCAGACGGAGATGTAACGATCGCACAGGATAATGTACACTATCTGTATTCAGGATTCACAAGCAAATGGAAGATCTATTCCAGCACAACAACTCCTCCGACAGAGCCGGGAAGTTATGTGATGACGGTAGTAACACTTGGTGGAGATTATCAGGCAGCACCGATCAAACGTGGATTCAAGATTACAAAATAAATTGCAAAAGAATATTGTAAAGCGGCCCCTGGTTTTACCGGGGGCTTTTTGTATTGTAATCAAGAAACAATTAAGATATAATATCTATGTGGTGGAAATGATACGAAAGCTTGATACGAAAGCTAGATATTAAAATTAGATATTATATGAGATTAAGGGACGATAGAGATGAGGGTTGACAAAGAATTTGTGCTCCGGGAGATTGCCGGGGACTATATCATTATACCGACAGGAAAGACGGTGCTGGAATTTAACGGTCTGATCACGGTGAATGAAGTGGGTGTATCGATCTGGAATATGCTTCAGAAAGAAGTTACATTTGATAAACTGGTGCAAGGGATCCTGGACGAGTACGACGTAGAAGAGCAGGTCGCAAGAGAAGATATCCGGGAGTTCCTGGATAATCTGATTGCCGGAGGAATTCTGAAAGCAGATCATGAGGACAGAGATAATGAGCAGGATGCATAATCAGTACAGGGAATTAGAGAGCAGTTATAACTACATAGATAAGACAGAATGCTTAGAGAAGGAAATCGAAAGATTTCCTTCTGTTTATATAGAGGGTGCTGCAGGTTGCGGAAAGACAACGATGATGCGGATGCTTCTTGAAAAACATCCGGAAGTGGATTATACAGTGCTCTGGATGGATGAAGATGAAAAATACGAAGAATACGAACGATATGTGGATAAGTACGTGGATAACTCAAGGTGGCTGATCTTAGAGAATGTACCGGAAGAGCTGCCGCTGCACACAGTCGGAATGATCAAAAGGAGTATCCGAAGATTAGGAGGACAAGACCGGATCATCCTGATTGGGAGGAACGAGATTCCGGATGCGCTACTTGGCACATTCTGGAACCGTGAGATGGGATTGGTCACGCAGAACAGCATGCTGTTTGATCAGGATGAGGTCGAATGTCTGATCAAACAGTATGGAAGCCGGACATCCCCGGAACAGTTATTGCGATACACCGGAGGCTGGGCCGGTATTGTAGATGTGATATTACGTCTGGAATCAAAATATGGTGCATGGAACCCGGAGAGCTGCTGGCATGAAATGAACCGCTATATAAAAGAAATGATTTTGGATACGCTGCAGCGGGAAGAAAGGGAAATCCTGCACCTTGCGCAGTACCTCCCGTGGGTAGATGAAGAGATGTGCGAAGAGATCCTCGGGACTGCGCATGCAGAAGTAATCCTCGGACGGATGCTGCGAAAAGGGTTCTTGGTGCATACAGAGGGAGAACCGGATACCAGATGGAGTGTAGCACCGATATTTTGCCATATCGGGGAGGCATCCCTTGGACGGAGCAGATGGATGAAGATCGGGAAATGGTATGAAACCCATGACCATAGAGCAGAACAGTTACAATATGACAGTCTGATGCCGGAAGTGCAGCTTAATCTGAGCTTTATGCGGCCACAGATTTTGACGGAACAGTGGGTCGAAGAACTGAAGCCGGGCGCCGGAAGGCTGCTGATCCTGCAGGAGACGAAGATCAGCTGCCTGTGTGACATACGAGATTTGTCAGGTCTGTTCGCGTGCGAAAAGCGGCGAGAAAGGCAGTTCGCACGGAGATGGAAGGAGTGCCTTGATGAAGATGCATGGATATTCTACCGTCTTGCCAGGATAGAGTATTATCTGGAGACGGATCGCTTAAGTTCGGTTGCGGATGAAGATATGCAGTTACTTATAAAGGCAGAAGAACTTCCGTCCGCATTTCGCCTGAGTGCATTATGGCTTCTGATAAGAATACAACGTTTCGCTTATGATGAAGAACGTAAGGAGCGCATTGAGAGATTAGAGACAAAGCTGATCCACACAGAAAACCACGCAAGGAGCGGATATGCAAAAGCAGTGGCAAGTCTTAACATTACCGCACACGGAAGTCAGGAGAATCTTGCAAAATGGCTTAAAAGCGCAGCTGTTCCGGCGAATGCAGAGGTCACAGAAGAGAATATTGTCCGGTTCTACTGCAGATCCAAAGGATATCTTCTGTTAAATCAGTACGAGAAGTCCAGACACCTTCTGGAAAAAATGCTTCCATATCTGAATGCACACCGGAGCTTACGAATCCACGCAGAGGTTCTGTTCGAAAAGGCGGTCGCAGAGTGGAATCTGGAGCAGCATGGGCAGGCACTCAAAAGTGTCATAGAATCCTTCCTGGTCAACGGAAAGAACCGATATGTCATGTTCTACACAGAATACGGCGTGACCGGCCGCAAAGTGCTGGAAGCCTACATTGACTGGATGAAGCATAATTCCCCGGAAGGCTGGCACCGCAAGAAGAAGTACAATTACGGAAATGTATTACACATGCCGGAGGCGGATTATCTGGAGACAATTCTCCGCAAGACCAGAAAAGAAGCCCGGCATATGCAGAAAAATGCAGAATACCAGAGAGAAGAGCGTCTCACAATGACAGAGACAGTTATCCTGCAGTATCTTGTACAGGGGCTTACCAATGCTCAGATCTGCCAGGAAATGAAATTAAAGCTTCCGACAGTAAAAGGCCACATCTATAATATTTACAAAAAAATGAATGTAAAAAACAGGGTACAGGCTGTCATGAAGTGGAAAGAAGAGACAGAATAAAACAAAAAACAGAAAAAATGGCATAAAAACAATACTTTGGTATGGTGCATAAATGCATACAAGAGGTATAATAAAAAAGATTTTGAAAAATATCCGGAAAATACATTACATTTCCGGACGAAAGAAGGACACAAATGAGCATTGGAAATAAAAAATCAAAGAAAATCATTACCATAATTTTTGGAATTATACTGGTATTACTGATAATCCTGCTGGTAGTTCTGACAGGACACAAAAGAAGCCTGGCAAAACAGGAAGCAGCAAAGAAGGCAGAAGCGAAAGCAGAAAAAGGCCTGGAGCTTCCGTATCAGTTCGACGACGGCAAACTGGAAATGAAATCTATATTCAGCTATGCTGGTCCGAATCCGGACAACAACGCAGAGGAAGGCGACAACATAGCAGCAATTCAGATGACAAACTGCTCAGACACATACCTCGCATCCGCGAAGATCACAGTCACAGTCGGAGACGGAACGAAACTTACTTATCAGGTAGAAGCACTCCCGGCAGGCAAGACTGTCACAGCATTCGAGGTTCAGAACCAGGAGCTGCCGGACAAGCCGGCCGTAAAGAAAATCGACGCAAAGACACAATATTCCAACGATGTATCCCTGCACGAAGATGCACTGACGATTACCGTAGAAGATACGAATATTGGTCTTACTAATATATCGCAGGAAGCCATCCAGAACATGACCGTGTTCTATCACGACGTAATGGATGACGAATATTTCGGAGGCAAAAGCTACCGGAAGACGGTAGAATCACTGGCAGCGGGCGAAAGCACCACCGTGACGGCCGAAGAATGTTACATAGGGGAAGCAGCAGTTGCCGGCATCAGTTATTGATGGCGGCAGGTGTTACTTTATAGATACTTAAGGAAAGGAGAAGGGCATGAAGAAGAAATATGAGAAGCCGCAGGCTATGATTGAGAGCTTTGAGCTTAGTCAGCATATTGCAGCATGTACAGAACCAGTAAAAAATAAAACGCAAGCGGTAAAGGCAGGATGTAAGGCAGATATTCCCAGCTTGAATACTTCTGGAATTTTCTATATGAGTTTACCTGGAAGTCAATGTGGATCTGATGGAGAGGACATATATTGTCTAACTAAAAGTGCACAAATGAACTACATATTTTCATCATGATATATTATCAATATTTTTTCGGTGGATGTAGTTTGGCAATCGGAGTACAAAATGAGGTAGAAGAACAGAAAAGATTTGAACTGTTTAAATACTATAAGAAAGAATCTGTACAAAGTAAGGTCGTATTTTATTCTAAAAAAGAACTTCCAGAAATAGAAGGAATAGATCTTGTAACAGAAGAAGATGCAATTTATTCAGAATATAAAATTGGAAATAAATATATTCGTACATTTCATGGAAATGGAACGAAAGAGCCTTATGCAATACTAGAAAAGACAAATGATAAGTGTTGGAGATGTAGTTATTTAGAAGAATTTGGTGATAGATTTCAAACGATTGGTGATTTGTTTGGATATATAGCATTAGAGAGGATTCGTCTCAATCAAAATGCAGGAATTTTGCATGCATCATTTGTTAAGGTAAATGAAGAAGGAATCTTATTTACTGGTTCATCTGGAAGCGGAAAATCTACGCAGGCCGAAATGTGGAGAAAGTATCAGCAAGCAGATATTATAAATGGTGATAAGACTGTTTTAAAAAAACAAAATGGAAGATGGTATGCATTTGGGTCACCTTATGCAGGATCGTCTAGAATTTGGCGTAACGAATGTGCGCCAATTAAGGCAATTGTATTTCTTGGAAAAGATCCAGATACAGACAAGTGTTTTAGATTAGAAGGAGTGGACGCTTTCCGCGTTATATATTCCAATCTGACGATGAATATTTGGAATAAGGAATATATGAATAAGACAATGGAATTTGTTCAAGAAATATGTATGCAAATTCCGATATTTTATTTACAATGCCGTCCGGAAAAATCAGCAACAGAATGTCTGAAGCGTTGTATAGAGAAAAGAGAGACTTAATGGTATGCAGGATAAATATATAGAACCGCAGATAACAGAATATATTTTTCACAAAGCTACAGTGGAACATAGACCAATAAGTGGAACTTTTGAACTGTCACCAATATGCAATTATAACTGTAGGATGTGTTATGTACATCAAAGTGAAGAAAAGCTTAGAAAACAAGGAAAGAAAGTAAAACCGCCAAGATTTTGGCTGGATTTGGCAAAGCAAGCAAAAAAAGAAGGTATGCTGTATTTATTGCTGACGGGTGGCGAACCTTTTTTGTATGATGGCTTTTGGGAATTATATTCGGAACTTGTGAAAATGGGATTTGTAATATCTATTAACAGTAATGGATCATTGATTAATGAAAAGGTTGTTGAAAAATTAAAAGAAAATCCACCTATGAGAATTAATATTACTCTTTATGGTGCATCTGACGCGACATATGAAAAAATGTGTGGTGTGAAAAATGGATATACAAAAACAATTCGAGGTATAAAATTACTTAGAGAAGCTGGAATTCAAGTAAAGCTGAATTGTAGTTTGACACCTTCCAATATGATGGATTTGGAAGAAATGTTACAGTTTGCGGATGAAAATCAATTGATTTTAGAAGTCGCTACATATATGTTTCCACCTGTTCGTTTAGATGAACATAAAAAAGGTATAAATCATAGGTTTTCGGCAGAAGAAATGGCCATATACGATATGAAAATAGCTCTTTACCAAAGAGGAGCAGAGTATATGGAAAAATATGTGCGTAGTATGAAAGACGAAAAGGTAAAACCTGGTAATATTAATCAATGTCAGGAAAAAGAAGGAAGTCAGATATTGTGCCGTGCAGGAAGAGGAATTTTTTGGGTAACATGGGAAGGCGAGATTACTCCTTGCGGAATGATGCCGATACCATCTATTCCACTGCAAGAAAATTCTTTTGCGGAAGCATGGAAAAAATTGACAGAGGAAACAGCAAAAATACGATTGGCAGCAGAGTGTAAGAATTGTTCCAATAAAGAAATATGTCATGTGTGTGCAGGTATGACATATGGAGAGAATTTAGATTTTACAAAGAAACCGGAATATTTATGTGATTATGTGAATGCATTAAGGAAAAAATGTGAGGATTATGAAAAAATATTTAAGGAGGGAAAGAAATGCAAAAAAGACTTAGAAGTTTGTTAGCTACAGTTCTTGCAATGGCAATGATTGTTACAAGTATGTCTGTGACAGCATTTGCTGAAAATGATAATTCGCAGAAGAATGAGTCAATTATACAAGAGCAAGAGTCAGAAAATGATGCTAACACGTCAAATGAAAATAATGCGAGTGAGAAAGCAAATCCAATCGATGAGCAATCGGCTGATACAGGTGAAAAAGCTGTTTCTCGCATGACGATGGGAACAAAACCAAATGACGGAGAGACAACAGGTCAGCCATTTATGAGTGGAACTGGCGAAAGTAATAATTTTAGAATTCCAGCATTGGTAACATCTTCGAATGGAACATTAGTGGCAGCTGCTGATGCAAGATGGAATACAACCTATGATGGAGGCGGATTGGATACAATCGTATCTAGATCATCTGATAATGGTGGAAAATGGGAGTATACGTTTGCTAATTATCTTGGTGATAACGGAAATACATATGATGGTAGCAATTCTACAGCATTTATCGATCCGTCATTAGTTGTAAAAGGTAATACAATTTATATGCTTTGTGATTTATATCCATATGGTGTTGCGTTAAATGGAAAGTGGTATTCAAATACAGTGCCAGACCGATCGACAGGATTTGATAAAAATGGTCATTTACTTTTGAAAAAAAATGGTGAAAATGGATATAATTATTATCTTGAAGGAGAACATATTAAAAAATCAGATGGAACAGTTGTTGAAGGCTATACTGTAGATGCATGTTTTAACATTTCTCAATCAGATGGAACAAGTAGTAATTTATTTTTTAAGGATGCAGCATTTCAGGTTCAAAGAACAAGTTATTTATATTTGACAAAATCAGAGGATAATGGTAAGAGTTGGTCAGCACCAATGTTGATTCAAGCAAAAACGGCAGCTGAATCAGCATATTTAGTTGCACCAGGAAGAGGTATTACAACTTCGGATGGAACGATTATATTCCCTTGCTATAGTTATAATGGAAGTGCGGATTCACAGGTTTCAAGCTTTATTTATTCCAAAGATAATGGTGTAACCTGGACAAGAAGTTCCGGTATTAAAAATACCTGGTCCAGTGAAAATGAACTGGTAGAACTGAGTGATGGAACCCTTCGGTGTTTCTTTAGAAATGGGAATAGCCAGATATGTTATGCAGATTATTCGAACGGAATCTGGGGAGACTGTGTTCAAACCGGAATATCCAACAGATCAGATTGCCAGATTAGTGCTTTAAAATATTCTCAAAAGATTAATGGAAAAGATGCAATTATAATTTCATGCCCAACAGATACGTCTGCTCGAAAAGCAGGTAAGATTTTTGTGGCTCTTGTAAATGAAGATAAAACATTGGATTTTAATACGATTCAGCCAACATCAGTAACAGATGGGGAATATCAATATTCCTGCCTTACAGAACTGAGAGATGGTTCTGTAGGATTGCTTTACGAAAATGGTGCTGCAAGTATTGTATATGCGAACTTTGAAATGAAAAATCTGGTGAAAAATGCTCAGATTGGAGAAAAAGCTTTTGGTTTTGTAGATGAGAATAATGCCGAAATTAGTACATTAGATTTTAAAGTTGGTGATACAGCGAGAATAATTTCATTTAGTGGACTTTCAAGCACACAAAGTTTAGATGTAACATCAGATAATGTGGATGTTGCAACCGCGAGTGTAGATGGAAATAATGTTACTATCAGTCCGGTAGGAAAAGGAACAGCTATAATTACAGCAACTGTAAACGATGCTTCTCGCAGTGCAAACAGTGATGTGCATTATCAATTAACAGTAAATGTATCAGAAAACGATGCTTCATATGCAGGTAATATTCAAAAAATAGACGGAACGACATCATATATTCTGGATAAAGATGGAATAGATAATGGTGCAGAATACTTGATTGTGGCTAGTGAAAATGCACTGCTTAATAAAAATGGAGAAACGTCTACTGATAAGCAGTCAGTAACAGTAGATGGAAATCAGGTGACTGGAATTACAGATGATCAGTATTTAGTTTGGACGTTTAATAAATCAGGCAATGGTTACACGATAAAGAATACGAATGCGTATTTGAGTTTAAATGGTGATAAGGTTCTTGGAACGACAGAGCAAAAATGTACATTGGAAGAAGACAATGGTGGATATTATATTAGAGGATATAACCGATATTTGAGATATGGTTTAGATGGTAAGTTTTATGCAACAAATAATGGCTTGTTTACGCCAAAGACAAAAGTGTCCTTATATAAGAAAACCACGACACCACCAACATGGAGTACAGATATCAGTAAACTGAATGAGCAGATTACAATTGCTGAATCAAAGTCACAGGATAAATACACAGAAGCTAGCTGGAATGCGTTGAGTGAAACTCTGAATACAGCAAAAGCAATAAAAACAAATACTTATGCAAGTGAGTCAGAAGCTCAGACAGCACAGAATCAAATTGATGATATTGCCCGGGAACTTGCAAAGAAAATAGAAGAACTTGAAGAAAAATCTGTAATAGAGGAAATAACTGTTTCTGTTGGTCAGATAAAAACGATAGAAAAAGCAGGTACTATTACAAAATCTCCAGATACTAATATTGCAACAATTGAACAGAATGGAAACAACCTCATTATTAGAGGAGTAGCGGTAGGAAAGACATCTGTTACGGTAGGAAATGTAACTTATAATATAACAGTAGTTCAGCGTGGCGGTAGTTATGACACTACAGTATCTGTAGGTGGGTCTACTTCTGTTTCTATACCAGATGTGATAGATAAAGATGAGACTGTGGTATGGAGTTGTAATGATTATGAGAAAGTGGGTATCTATAATTCTGAACAGAATAGTGTGACTATACTTGGACGTAATACGGGAACAACGACAGTAACAGCAACTGTAAAAGATAAAGAAGAAAATGTAATAGCGACATATACATGGACGGTTGGTGTTACAGATGGAACGGCACCGAATGCAGGAAGCTACCAAGCTACTTATAAAATGAATAATACAATCTATAATGGAAGGCTGTATTATTCTGTTGATGGTGGAAAATTAGTTGAAGTTCCGATACATACGAAAACGAAAGATAACGATGGCAATACAGTGTATACTTACGATGAGATTAATGTAACTGTACAGAATGTTGCTTATTCTCAGATGGAATTATTTATTAAGCCAGATGAAGGCTACGCAGTAACAACGGTAAATGAAACGAGTAACACTTCGCTTTCCCAGTTTTATAGCATAGACAAAGAGAAACTTTCAATTGCTTATGCACCTGATCATTCAGGCGGTACCTTGGAATCGAACCTTACAAGTGAACAGATAAAGGCAGTCCTTGCTGAGGCCGTAGCAAATGGTTGCGATGCAGTTTTCTGGTATTCATGTGGAGGAAAGGGAGAAAAAGATAAATTAGAAAACAATGATTCTAAAAATGCGACGCACGTAATTCATTGTGATAAATTGCCAACTGTTGAAAAAACAATAGAGTATCTTAAACACAGTGGAAAATATGAGTCTTATCAAAAAGGTATGACAGCGGTTGAAGGGGACCAAGTTGTATTTAAAATTAAAGTTACAACATATAAAGAAACGGCAAATATTACTTATACAAATGCTGCATTAAAGGACATTATGAACGTGTCTGGTAATGTAGAGCTTTATTCAGGAATTGGCAAAGAAGCAAAGAAGCTATCTAACCCATATAAAATAACGAAAATACTTGATAAAAGTCATAGCGAGACAGAAGAGAATGTTTACTATGCAGTTTACACATTGGCAGATGATGATTTGGAACAAATAATTCGTAATGACGTGGAACTTTCATATGACTACCAATCACAATATAGTTCTGGAAAATACGGGGGAACAGCTAAAGCAAACGCACAATTTATGGCAACACGGTTCCCGGGAATTAAAGATATAGTGGTAGACTTTGGCTTACCGGTAAAAATTTCTGTTGCAAGTTGGGGAAAAGCAAGTAATAAAATCACTTGTACAGGAAAAGCGACATATGGTGATGTTAAAGTAGAAGGTGACAGTACAACAGGATTGAACATTACATATACCCCTAAAACGGTACTTCAGGGAGTTGATACAGTTGTATTGACCAATAATAAAGGGGCTACGTATAGTTTTAAAGTATATCCAGCTACGTCTGTATACTATGAGGAAGGTTTTGCAATAGAGGACGCTTCAAAAGGTGTAAACACGCAGACAATGACTCCTGTTGGAGAGAATAAATTATACGGTTATGATGATGCTTATGCAACCGAAAAAACTGACAGCAATAATTCCACAGCTACAGTAATTGATGGAAAGACAGAATTTACTTTTAATGGAACCGGCTGCGACATATATGCACGAACAACAAGTACATCAGGTGCGATGACTGTATGGTTATACGATGAAAATAATAAGCTTTTGAAATTGGGATATGTTGATACAAGTCAGGAATGGTTGGAGAATAGTGGTGAGTTAGGAAACTTCTATAATACTCCGGTGTTCAGTTATCAGGGACTTACAGCGGGAACATATAAAGTTGTTATGAAACCGGCAACAGGTACAGTTGAATTGGATGGATTCCGCGTATATGAAACAAAGGGATCAGAATATAGTGAGGTATATCAAAAAGATCAGGAAAATAATGCTGAAGTAGTTAAAATCCGTGATGTTGCAATTGCAGGAGCTAAAATTAATCTTAATGAGATTCAGGATCGCTACAAATATGGACAGAAGATTATCAGTGCTGTGTATAATGAATCAAATAACGGAAATGGCGCGATTATATTAACACCAGATAAGACTACAACGGACGTTACTGCGGAAATGATAAACAATGGTCCAAAACATGAAATTTATCTTAAGAAACATGAAACTCTGGTTCTTAATTTAAAGGGCAATGCTGCAAAAGTTGCGGTAGGAATGAGAAGTTTGAATGGTGGAGAGATTTCTTACATGATTAATGGTAAGACACCAGAATCTCAGGTGGCTTCTAGTGTGGATTTGTATTACGATATGGCTACAAAGGTAACAAATGGAAATTTGGTAATACAGAATACAGGAGAGAATGTAATTGCTTTAACTAAGCTAAAAGTTACACAGTTTGCACCAGATACTTCAAGTGCGTCGCTTTTGGATTCAATTACAACAGATGCAGATACAATTGCATTTGCATTAGATTGCATGATGGGAGTAGAAACACCAGATACAGCTGACGCTACCGCCAACCTCAACTTGGTAGACTACACAGGCAAGACGATCGCATCTACATCCCTTACAGCTAACGGTGAGCAGGGCACAGATGCAACATTTACAGCTGATCAGATCAAGTCAGCGGTGACATCAGCACTTCCGGAAGGATATGCAGTTGTGGATGCTTCCAAGATTGCAGACCAGACAGTGAAGTATGGTGAGAGCGCAGATGTGAATGTACAGATCGGTAAGGTTGCAACACTGAAAGTAACTTACAAGAAGTTATTTGGCAAGACGGTTGGAACAGCAACACTGACAGGTGTTCAGACTTCAGCCGGAAGCAAGTATTCATTTAGTGCTTCTGAGATCAAGAAAGCAGTTCCGAGTGGATACTGGACAATCAAGCTTTGGGGAACCAAGGTGAAATACGGAACTACAGGTACTCTGACAGTTAACGTATTTTAAAGTAAAAATAATCAAATAAAAAGGGCAGATACCATTTGCCTTTGAACAGATACCGCCATCCGGGGCAGCAATGCTATCCGGATGGCGGTATTATTATGTTACGATGCGCCCGAACCTGCCAATGAATAAGAAGGCTATTCGGGTGAGCGTAGTTCAAAATAATAAAAGACTTGAAACAAGAAGATTTACATGTTAATATAACTTTACTAATGGACGTTCTGTCCATTTAGAATAATTCAACGGTCTCAAAAGACCATCACATTTATCAGAGGAAGATCCCTCAAGATTACCAGACAATTTATAAGAATGAGAAAACGTATTTTGCGGAAGGAATCTTGTAGAAAAGATATATATCGTGTATAGTATATATAGATATTGCGAAATCCATTCAAGCCTTCACGTAAGATAACGGGAAGGAGAATGGATGAAGAGAAAGAGTATCTTGTACAAAGACCTGGAAGTATCCAAGGCGAAGGAAATCTATGATGAATCCTGCAAGAATATCCTTGCGAACAAAATTATACTGGCCTGGATAATGAAAAGCTGCATGAAAGAATATAAAGACTGCAGCATCTGTGACATTGCAGACCACTACATAGAAGGAACACCGGAGATATCTCAAAGGGAAGTACACCGGGATGAGGCGCCAGCGTCTGATCCGGGAAAGATCAGAGGAGAGAACACCGAAGATAAGGCAGTGAATGAAGGAACCGTTCGCTACGACATCATGTTCCGGGCAATATTGCCCCAAGGCCAGGAAAAGATAGAACTGATCATCAATATAGAGGCACAAAAAGATTTTTATCCGGGATATCCCCTGATCAAGAGAGGGATATATTATGGCTGTAGAATGATCTCATCCCAATACGGCACGATATTTACCAACAGCCATTATGAGAAGATCCAGAAAGTATACAGCATCTGGATCTGCTTTAACCCGCCGGAGAAACGGAAGAACAGTATCAATATATATTCCGTAAAAGAGAAGAACGTAGTAGGAAAAGTAAAAGAAAAAGAAGCAGATTATGATTTGCTGACAGCAGTGATGATCTGTCTTGACAGCGGGAAAGAAGAAAAAGAAGGAAACCATCAAGAAGGTACAGAAGAATCAGAGATCTTAAGATTGTTGGAAGTACTGTTTTCAACAGAGAGAGAATTGAAAGAAAAAGAGAAGATATTAGAAAATGAATATGGAATAACGATGACGTATGAAGAGAAAGAAGAGGTGGAGAAGATGTGTAATCTGAGTGAGTATGTGTGGGAGAAAGGGCTCACCTATGGAGAACTACAAAATCTAGTTAGAATGGTGCTCAAGAAAATGCGAAAAGACGTTTCATATGAAATAACCGCAGAACTCTTTGAAGAACCGGTAGAAAAAATCCGAAAGATATATGAAGTAGCAGAGAAATATGCGCCGGAATATGATATTGAGTCAATTTGCCGCGAACTGGAAGCATAAAGCACTTTGGTTACACCGTAAGGGAATGTCCTTGTGCCTTACCGATGGATTTGGTATAGTATAAGGTGTTATTCTGTAAAGGAGGCTCGTGATGAAAGAGACAGGAGAATCCAGATTAACAAAGAATAAAACCGTTATATTACTTCTGATCATTCTTTTAATCCTGATATGGTTTGTCGGGGAGATTCTTATTTCTTATCATTGGATGAAAGTGAACCGGTATCCGGTGACGGTCCGGAATTTGCCATATACGGATACGGTTACAGATGCGGGATTCAAGATGGTGGTACTTTCTGATCTTCATGATCATGAATTCGGGAAAGACAATGAGAAGCTGATCCGGCGTGTAAAAGAACAGAATCCGGAGCTGATCATTCTGGATGGCGATATGCTGAATGAGGATTCGAAGAGTGACGAGATGCCGGTCAGACTGGTAGAAGGTCTGGCAGAGATTGCGCCGGTGTATTATGCGCTTGGGAATCATGAACTGGATTATATCGGCACTGCAGAAGGGAAGAAGATGCAAAAGCATCCGGAGAATTCCGAATTGGTGAAGGATCTTACAGATGCCGGCGCATGTGTGCTGGAAGAAGGTTACCGGGACGTGGAGATCGGTGGATGTAAGGTGCGCATCGGTGGGATGTATGAATATGCATTTGCTCTGGATGGAGATAACAGTGCAGAGAATCTGACAGGTGATGTACGGGATTTTCTGGAGGAGTTTCAGAATACAGACCGGTACAAGATTATGTTGTGCCACAGACCGGATAGTTTTATATTCGGTGATGCATCTGATTACTGGAAGGTTGATCTTGTGATCAGCGGACATGATCATGGAGGGCAGGTAGTCATTCCGTTTAAGGGAGGGCTTTATGGTGGTGATCAGGGATGGTTCCCGCCATATGTGCATGGACTGTACCGGACAGGAAGGATCCGGCTGTTCGTGACGAGTGGATTAAGCAGTGAGAAGCAGATACTCCCGAGATGGAATAACCGGCCGGAGATTGCAGTACTTAACGTACATTGATCAGACAGTTGAAGAAGTAAAAAGACGGATAGAAGGACAGTATAGAAGAGATTTTACGGAGAGGAATATACGGATGAAGAAGTTAAAAGTGTTCAGCGTAATCCTGTTGGTCACATCAATCGGTGCATTTGTGGCATTTCAAGGATATACGCGGATGATACAGGATAAAAAGCCGCCGGTAGTATCCTGTGACAGTTCGGAACTTAAGGTGTCAGTCAAAGCGAAAGAGAAAGATCTGTTAAAAGGTGTTACGGCGAAAGACAACCGTTCCGGTGATGTGTCGGATACGCTGGTGGTTGAGAATATGTCTGAATTCACGGATAAGGGAAAGAGGACGGTTACTTATGCAGCGGTAGACAAAAGTATGAATGTCGGAAGAGCCGAGAGAACGCTTGTATATGAGGATTATAAGCCGCCTGTATTTCATATGACGGGTTCGCTGTGTTATGCGGCGGGAGAGACTGTAGATGTGTCATCAAAGATTACTGCGGACAGTGTGTTGGACGGAGATCTTACATCAAATATCAAGTATTCACTGGAGAAGACGGTCAATACGCAGGCTGCGGGTGAGTATCCGATCGAGTTCAGGGTTATGGACAGTGGCGGGAATACAGTGTATCTGAAGACGCAGATCAGTATTTCCGATAAAAGTTATGCAGGGATTGATGTGAAATTAAAAGATTATCTGATCTACCTTTCTGTCGGAGATGCATTTGATCCAAATGCATACTTTGATTCGGCAGATAAAGAAGGCGAGCTTACGGTGCAGTCGAATGTAAATACTGCAAAGGCAGGATCCTATTATGTGGATTATATCGTGAACGCCGGTGCAATCAGTGGAAAAAGCAGACTGGTCGTAGTTGTACAGTAGAGGAAGCGGGAAAGAGGATAGAGAAGAGATGGAGAAGGAAATACAGAAAAAACAGATCGAGGATATGTATAATGTAGTCCGTGATGTGTTGAAAAACTGGTGGGTAATACTTTTTATCGCAATATCAGTATCATTGCTTACCTATATTGGTGCGGCCTGGATGTATCATCCGACTTATACCTCCAGCACAACATTCGTGGTGTCGGCGAAGGGATCGAGTACGGGTGCGTATGCGAATCAGAGCCAGACGGAGAAATTAACGGATACATTTCAGTCAGTTATGAACAGTCAGATCCTGAAGAAGAAAGTGTCAGAGAGTCTGAAGATGGATACATTTCCGGGGACGGTGAAGATTGCTGTTGTACCGGAGACGAATCTTCTGACGGTGTCTGTGACGAGCGGTTCCCCGGAGACATCGTTCAAGCTTCTTAAGAGTATGCTGGAGCATTATCAGGATGTGTCGAAGAATGTGCTTGGTGAAGTGGTTATGGAAGTATTCGAGGAACCGAATTTTCCGTCGGCGGCAGATGTGGCATTCCAGGGAAGTGATGTAATGAAGAAGGGATTCCTTGCGGGTGTCGGACTGATGATCGTGCTGCTGGCATTGATTTCTTATCAGAAAGATAATGTAAAGAGTGAGGAAGAAGTGACAGAGAAGCTGGATACGACAGTATTCGGCACGCTGAATCATGAACCTTTGTACAGGAACTTAAGAGCCCGTCTGAAACGGCAGAAAAAGAAGATCCTGATCACGGAACCGGCGGTAAGCTTTGGTTTTGTGGAGACGATCAAGAAGATGCGTACAAAGCTTTTATATAACAGAAGCAGACATCATGATAAAGTACTGCTTGTAACAAGTGCGATGAGAAAAGAAGGAAAGACGATCGTGGCAGCGAACCTTGCGCTTGCCATGGCACAGAGGGGTAAGAAGGTACTTCTGATCGAAGGGGATATGCGTAAGAGTTCACTTGCATCATTCTTGAATGTTGAAGTTCCGGATGGAGCCGGATTTTCAGAGCGTATCAGTCATGATCTGGAGTCTTTGATATTCCAGGTGCCGGACCGGTCTTTATATCTTCTGCCGAATAATGTGGCACATAAGCGGTCAACGGAATTCCTGGGATCGCAGAGATTTGCTGAATTCTTAAATCATATGCGGGAAGAGATGGATTTCATCATTATCGACGGACCGGCGGCCAAGGGAAGAGCAGATGCAGAGGTTCTGGCAAGAAGAGCCGACTTCTCACTTCTGGTTGTGAAGCAGAATTATACGAAGGTACCATATATCAATGATACGATCGATATGCTGGACCGTTACGGACATGGACTGGCAGGATGTGTATTTAATGATGTGCTGGTAAGCGGCGCTGTATTCAGTTCGGGCTACGGTTATGGATATGGTTACGGTTATGGATATGGAAAATACCGCTATGGTAAATATCATGGATATGGAAAGTATCATTCATACTATTATAACCGGGCAGATGAGGAACAGGAAAACGTATCACGAAAGAAAGAGGAGACCAGATAATGGCAGATCAGGAAAAGGAAAAAAGTCAGGAGTTAGGGCTGATAGATATTACAGAGATACTGTCGGATTATTTGCGCATTTTCCGCAGAATGTGGGCATGGGTTCTGATCTTCACAATTCTTGGAGCGGGACTGTCGTATGTACGGGCGAGACTGCAGTATCAGCCGGTCTATACGGCATCGGCAACATTTACGGTAAATATACAGAGAGAACAGCAGGGCGTTGCGGATACGGGTTCTGCGTCTTTCTTTAATAATTCCACGGCAGAGCAGATGGCGAAGACATTTCCGTATATTCTGACGAGTGGTGTATTAAAAAGGAAGGTAGCAAAGGATATGAAAGTTGATGCCGTACCGGGTTCGATCAAGGCAACGGTTGCGGAGAATACGAATCTTCTGACGATTTCCGTAACGGATCGGGATGCCGGAAGGGCTTATGCTACGTTGAAGTCTGTGGAGAAGAATTATCCGTCGATCTCTGAAGTGATCGTTGGAAAGGTGAACATGGAGATGCTGGATGAGACTGGAATTCCGGCAGAACCGGATAATCCGAAGGCATTCCGGAAGAATGCGGTTAAAGGTGCGGCGGCAGGACTTCTGCTGGTCATGATCTGGACGGGAATTCTGGTGGTGACCAGAAGGACAGTCAGAAAAGAATCGGATATTCACAGATGGATGAACACTAGATGTCTGGGAACTGTTCCGGAAGTACATGAGAAGCGAAGATCCAGATCAACGACGATGCGAATGATCCTGACAGATCCGAAGGTTGAGGAGAAGATGCAGGAGTCTTTCCGTATCATAAGGAATAAGATTGAGTATAATGCACAGGAATATCACATGAAGACGTTCCTTGTAACCAGTGCGCTGGCAGGAGAAGGTAAAAGTACGGTAGCAGTTAATCTGGCACTTTCGCTGGCACAGGCAGGCCAGAGGGTTACACTCGTGGATTGTGACCTGAGACACCCGACGGATCGTCAGATACTGGGGATTGAAGAGAACGGAGTCGGTCTTAGGGAAGTACTGGAACACAAAGCAAAATTGAAAGAGTGTCTGATGAAAGCGGAAGATATCGGACTTGACCCGGATATGTGCATGATATTCCTTCCGGGAGGCAAGACGATCAGCGACGGATCAGACCTTCTCGGAACAGAGCTGATGGGACGGATTATCGAGAAACTGGAAGAGATATCAGATTTTGTAATTCTGGACAGTGCTCCTGCCGGTCTTCTGACCGATGCGGTGGTACTGGCACAGTATGCGGACGGAGCGGCGTTCGTCGTCAGAAAAGATTTCGCAAGAGTGGACTATATTATGGATGGAATGGAACATCTGGCAGAAAGTAATATACAGATCATTGGTGGAATCCTGAATGGAGTATAAGAGTATAATAAGATAAAAAAGAACCCGACACGGCTGTCATATCATGATAGCGTGCGGGTTCCTTTGGTTTCACATGCATTATTCTGATGCCGAATGGGATATCAGAAATTTGTTGAATAATTTGACAATCTGACTCCGCTTACGTAAGGTCAGTGGAATACAGTCATCGTTGGTTAATTGAATCTCGGTATCCAGAATGTCCTGAATATAGTTCATGTTTACAAGATAGCTGCGATAACAACGGATAAAAGAATTGTCATTCAGCGTGCTCTCGATATGATTTAACGCCATGTTGGTTTCGTAAGTTTTTCTGGAAGTATGTATCATGCATTTTCTTCCAATGCTTTCAATATAAAAAATCTCAGAAACCGGGATGTGATATAAAAGCCGGTTGGAATATACATTGAGTGTATGGGTTGAAGGGAATATCGGAAGCAAAAGTCTGGTAAAGACTTTCTCAAAATCTTCTTCTCTGATTGGCTTCAGAATGTATCCTTCAACTCCAAGATTATAGCTTGCCAGGCAATGTTCAGTACTTTTGGTCGTGAAGATAATTATTGGAGGGTTTGGACCATCTTTCAATTGTCTGGCAGCTTCTATGCCATCTGTACCCGGCATTAAAATTCCCAAAAAAATGAGGGAATATCCTTTCGGGGATGCTAACAACTCGTCTGTTGAAGTAAAGGTATCTACATCTAATAATGCATGATTGAGCATATGCCTCTTAATATTGGCGTCCAAGAGCTCGTTGATACGTGCTACGTCGGTATCATATCTATCGCAAATTGCAATATTCATATATAGCCCCCTTCCCGAACAGATAAAACGTATTTTTATATAAATACAAATGGAATATGCTCTATGTAATTATAATATAACATAGATTAAGAGTGAAAAGATAGAAAAATGATACAAATGGACAGTAAATGGAATATATTAACAGAAAAATATAAGAATTTGGAGCAATCAAACAGAAAAATATAAAATTAATGCGAAGATTTGTCGAAAAACGTAGAAAAATTAAAGCAATATTTTGATGTTGCAGGAAGAAAACCGCGATGGTATGATAAAAAAGAAATTGAGTACTATTTAATGTATACATAAAAAACAATGCGAAGGATGTGCTGAGAATTGTACCATAATTTGCGAAAAAACGGGACGGACGAAGTGCGGATAGAGAGAAGCAGGATGAGGAATATGAAAGTTGTAGATACAAGAGAATATGTTGGTATGCTTAAGGAACTGACGGAAGAGGGAAAGGAAGTCAGCATGCTGGTCTTTGGAAGCAGTATGGCACCGTTTCTGATCCATGCAAGGGATATGATATATTTCAAAAAGCCGGACAGAGAGCTTCAAAAAGGTGATATTGTATTTTTTCGGAGAAAGAGCGGGCAGTTCGTCATGCACCGGATATGGAAGATCAGGCCGGAGGGGTATTATATCGTGGGCGATGCACAGACACAGATAGAAGGACCGGTAAAGAGAGAGCAGATATTTGCTCTGATCACCAAAGTCAGAAGAAAAGAAAAGTGGCTGGAGCCGGGAGATTTCTGGTGGGAATTCTTCGAGCATGTATGGCTGCATATGATTCCGCTCCGCCGGGGGATTATGTGGTGTTATGCGAAGGTGATACGGTGACCCGGTTGCATACAGACGGCGGCAATGCTATGATGGAACAATAAAATCAAGGAGAAAAGTTATATGAAGATTGTAAAGGAATTTATATTAAGGGAGATTGCAGGTGAATGTGTACTGGTGCCGACGGGGGCAACTTCGCAGGAGTTCAATGGAATGATCACGATCAGTGATACGGCTAAATTCATCTGGGAGAATATCGAAAAGGCGGATAGCCTGGAAGGGATGATCCAGATGGTTCTGGATACATATGAGATTGATGAAGAGACTGCAAGAAGGGATACGATCGCTTTTGTCGGTGCGCTTGTGGAGAATGGCTTTATTGAGTGTACGAGGGAAGATGGAACATGGTAGAACAGAATGAGTCAATCACCCGCCTGTACAGGATCGGACATACGGAGATTGAGATTACGGCTCCGTTATCTATGAAAAGTCCGCGGAATCTGGAAAAATTCCGGATCGGGCAGGCAAAGAGGCCGGATGATGAGGTTATCCATTATCAGGTAGAGATGACAGAGAACCTTGATGAGATCAAAGAAGATCTTCTGGGGAAAAAGACGGGAAGAGTGATCTACCGTGATAATCTTACGGTATTTCAGACGTCGGGCGGGGAATGCCGCTTTATTAATTTTCTTGGAATGGACTGGCATTATGCGGTGAGCAGCCAGGAGGGTGTAAATCAATATCATGTCTGGTTTGTTCCCGAAGTGGCAGAGATGCTTGACCAGGATACGGTATACCTGGCGGCCTTCTCGCTGGAAAAGCAGGCTATTAAAGATCATTCGATGATACTGCATTCTGCATATATGTGTTATGAAGATACGGCAGTGCTCTTTTCTGCGCCGTCTGAGACGGGAAAATCCACGCAGGCAGGATTGTGGGAAAAGTACCGTGGAACATGGACGGTGAATGGCGACCGTTCGCTTCTTATCCGTGAAGAAGATGGATGGTACGCGAATGGATGGCCGGTCTGTGGAAGCTCAGAGATCTGTAACAATAAGTCCTATCCGGTCAGAGCAATCGTTATGCTGTCACAGGCGAAGGAGAACCGTATCAGCCGTCTGAAAGGGCTTGAGGCTCTGCGGAAAGTAATGGAACAGATTACGATCAATGCATGGAACAGCGAGTTTCAGATACAGGCAATGGATGAGCTTGAGATTTTACTGAAGGAGGTTCCGGTATATCATCTGGAGTGTGACATATCCGAAGATGCGGTGAGATGTCTGGAAGATGTACTTGCCGGTGGACGAGGAGAGGAATAAATGCAGGAAAATAATGATAAAAATCAAGGAAAGAACGGCCTGTCTTTCGAGTCTCTGGATATTCTGATCGCAAAGTGGAAGGACGGGACATTTTCAGAGATCATTGATGACTGGAAATGGATATTCAGCTACAGTGTCCGGTATAAGTGGGCAATCGTGTTCTATACGATCCTTGGTATCTTCAGTACTTCTATGGGACTTGTCAGCAGTGTGGCGGGGAAATATCTGATCGATATCATTACCGGGTATAAGACGAATAAACTGATGATCCTGATCATTGTTATGGTAGGAAGTTCATTGTTCAGCCTTCTGTTCAGCAGCATTATCAGCCGTATCTCAACCAAATTAAGTATTTATATCAATAATGATATCCAGGCGGATATATTCGATAAGATTGTGGATGCTGACTGGCTGGAGATCAATAAGTATTCCAACGGGGATGTGTTGAACCGCTTCAACGGAGATATCGGAACGGTCAGCAGCAATGCGATCAGCTGGCTCCCGACGATCGTGATCGCAATCTATAATTTCATAGCGACATTTCTGGTTATTCTTCATTATAATGCGGTGATGGCAATTCTGGCACTGGCAAGCGCACCGTTCATGCTTCTGATGTCGAGGTTCATGATCAAGAAGCAGCGAGAATATAGTCAGAAGACCAGGGAAATGAGCAGTAAGCTGATGACGTTCGAGGTGGAAGCATTCTACAATTTTGATACGATCAAATCATTTGGCATCGCACCGCACTACAGCCGGTTAATGCGCTGGTGGCAAGGCAAATTCAAAGATGTCAGTCTGGAGTACAATATGTTCTCCATTAAGACCAATATCCTGTTGTCGGTTATGGGCACGGGAGTGGAATTCATAGCGTTCGGATATTGTCTATTCTTACTGTGGACCCATACGATCACATACGGAACGATGACATTATTCTTGCAGCAGAGAAGTAATCTGTCGGGCGCATTCAATAACGTGGTTTCGATCATCCCGTCATTTCTAAATAGTTCGGTGTCTGCACACAGAATCCGAGAGCTGGTAGAACTTCCGAAAGAGGTGCATATCAGTGAGAGTGAGGAGCTGGATCCGTTCGCAGAGGATGGATTCGAGGTGCTGATGAAGGATGTGAATTTTGCATACGTAGAAGGGACAAGAGTTATTACGGATTCGTATTTTAAAGCGTGTCCGGGTGAGATCGTGGCACTTGTGGGACCTTCAGGAGAAGGAAAGACGACGATGATCCGTCTGATCCTTGGACTGATCCGTCCGCAGGAAGGAGAGGCTGTGATCGTTGCATCCAACGGAAGAGAAATCGTCCTGAATGCAGAGACGAGACATTTCTTCGCCTATGTACCTCAGGGAAATACGATCCTTTCCGGTACAATTGCGGAGAATATGCGGATGATCAAAGAGGATGCCACGGATGAAGAGATTATTGAGGCTTTGAAGATTGCCTGTGCATGGGAATTTGTAGAGAAGCTTCCGGATACGATCAACAGTGCGCTCGGAGAACGTGGACGCGGTCTTTCGGAAGGACAGGCACAGCGTATCTCTATCGCACGTGCAGTTCTTCGTAATGCACCGATCCTTCTGTTAGACGAGGCGACGTCGGCGCTGGATGTAACAACGGAGCGAAAGGTACTGCGTAACATTATCGAGCAGAAACCGAACAAGACCTGTATCGTGACGACACACAGACCAAGTGTACTGAATATGTGCCAGCGTGTGTACCGTGTTATGGAGACGAAGGTGACGGAACTGGACGAGGAAGAATCGAGCCGGATGGCGATGGATTTCTGATCAGACCGAGTAATTATTAGCCGAAGGTGTATAATCACGCATAAAAGTGTAATAAAACGACGTGGAACAGTAGATGAAAAGTATTGAAAACACTGTAAAATGCAGTTATAATTATGATAATAAGAATTATCTATAACAATAAGGATTTTAGTATTGAATTTAGCATTAGACTTTTATATAATAGAGTAATATAGACAGAAGGTTATGGATAACAAGAGTAAAATAATAAAAGGAGTGTATAAGTATGAAGAGGGCATATGTTAGACCTACTATGGTAGGCGAAAGATTTGTAGCTAATGAGTATGTGGCAGCTTGTCATGACAAGAATACAGTGTATAAGTTTAACTGTAATGCAAGAGGTGGGTTTTTATATTATTATCCAGAATCTGATGGAACGATTGATGGATCATACAACGGAGAAGGTCAACCTGAATACTTAGGTCCTTATCCTCCATGTGGTGCAAAGCATGAGACAACGAGTACTACGAATGTTTTCTATGATGGATTTGTAGACCGTAATTTGAATAGAAAACCGGAGGAAAATGAAAGAGTTATTGTTTGGCGTGGACTAAATAATAGGAATGGTCATGCAACAAGCGAACTTAATATGAAGACATGGGAGACAGCAAAGTCATAAAAAATAAATCTATATACATAAAAAGAACCGGATTTCCGGTTCTTTTTTAAACTTTACAGGAAATATCGAGGAACCAATATGGAATTAATGGAAGATGGAACGACAATAGAGCAACAGATGTTTGCAATGGCGACAGAGAAGAAAGTGCCGCTATATGGAGTGCTGGAATTGCTGCCGCTTTGTAATCTGAACTGTGATATGTGTTACGTGCGTATGAGCAGAGAAGAGATGGAAGAGGTGGGAAGGCTGCGCACGATGGAAGAATGGACGAAAACGGCAGAAGATATGATGAGAGCCGGGACGCTGTTTGTTCTTTTGACGGGTGGAGAGCCGCTGCTGTATCCACATTTCCGCGAGTTATATCAAAAACTCCGTGAACTTGGGATGATTATTACGATTAATACGAATGGAACGCTGATCGATGAGGCGTGGGCAGATTTTTTTGCGGAAAATAAACCAAGAAGAATTAATATTACATTATATGGTGCAAGCAATGAGACTTATGAGCGTTTGTGCCACTATCCGGGAGGATTCGACAAGGCGGTGAACGGCATCCGGCTTTTGCGGGAGAGGAACATTGATGTGAAAGTGAATGGAAGTCTTGCAAAGGCGAATGTGGATGACAGGATGAAGGTCATAGAGCTTGGTGAATCTCTGGATGCTCCGGTGCGGATCGATACTTATATGTATCCGTCCGTGAGAGAACGAAATCATGCCTATAATAATCAGGCCAGACTGGATCCGGAGATGGCGGCAAAAGCAAGAGTGGAAGTTTTGCAAAGAGAGATGGGAGAAGAAGTATTTGCCCAATACCGCAAGATCCAATTAGACGAAGCAGAGAATACTCCGGAAGGAGAGGCAGTTCCGGGACAGATGGCATGTCATGCCGGTAAGAGTTCTTTTGTGGTGAACTGGCAAGGCGAGATGCGTTCCTGTGTGGTACTGGATAAGCCAAGCATACCGCTTCGGGATGTGGAGTTTGAGGAAGCGTGGGAGTTTACAAAAAAAGAAACAGAGAGTCTTAGAATTTCGGCCAGATGCAGTAGTTGTAAGCTTAGAAAGGTATGTAACACTTGTGTGGCAGCGGCAATTGCGGAGACCGGAAAGGCAGACGGCGTACCGGAATATCTGTGCAGATACACAGAAGCAACGGTCAGATATCTGAAGGAGACAAGTAAGAAATAGTAATGAAATAGTAAGTATCGTTTTCTTTACTCCATAATTTGAAAATGATATAATAAAAAAGACTATAAATTACAAAGGATGATGAGATGATAGATATACATGCGCATATACTCCCGGGGATTGATGACGGAGCCGAAGATATGTATGATACGCTGGAGATGGCACGTATGGCAGCAGACAGTGGAGTGAACAGGATTATAGCGACCCCGCATTGCAATATCCCGGGAATGTATGGGAACTATTTCGGAAGAGAATATATTGACAGATATGAAAGTGTGGTCAGAGCGGTCAGAAAAGAGAAGATCCCGATAGAGATCCTGCCGGGAATGGAAGTATTTTCGACAGAAGACCTTCCGGAGCTGATCGTGAATCATAAGATCATGCCGCTTAATCAGAGCCGGTACATACTGATGGAATTTGCATTTGATGAAGATCCTGAATTTGCGGATTCTATTCTGAAGAGAGTTGAAGAAGTCGGAGCAAGACCGGTGATCGCCCATGCGGAAAGGTATGAATTTATACAGGATTATCCGCAGATCGCGTACCGCTGGTTCAGAAAAGGATATGTGATTCAGGCGAATAAGGGAAGCTTCCTCGGAAGATTCGGAGGAGGACCGAAGCGTGCGGCCGACAGTCTTTTGCGGCATAATCTGATTTCTGTGATCGCAAGTGATGCACACAGTCCACTTCAGAGGACACCGTATATGCTGGATGCGTATGAAGAACTGAGCCGGGAGTATTCCGAGAACCATCTGGATGTGCTGTTTCAGTATAATCCGGCAAGGATCTGTGACAACCGGGAGATCCTGAGATTAGAACCGGTCCCGTATTCCGGACGGCAACAGCTATATTAACAATAAAGGAGAAGAATTATGAGGAGACTAAAAATAGCAGTATGCCTGATATTTGTGGCATCCTGTGTCATATTTGCCGGATATACTGTGAAGTCCAAGATGTTGGAAGACCATACACCGCCGGTGATCACATGCAAGGATAAGACGGTGACACTGAGTGTGCAGACCGATCAGAAGAAGCAGAAGAAAGCACTTCTGAAAGGTGTCAAAGCAGAAGACAACCGTGACGGTGACCTGACATCGTCTGTACGTATCGCTTCGATGTCGCACTTTATTGCGCCGGGCAAGCGTACCATTACGTATGTGGTATTCGATAAGGCGAATCAGGTAGGGACACTGGAAAGAACCATACAGTACAAAGATTACACGCCGCCGAAGATCCATCTGAAGGCACCGCTTAGATATTCGACAACAGAGGTGGGGAAGGCGAACCTTACGGAGAATATGAAGGCAGAGGATTGCCTTGACGGTGACCTGACCAGTCAGATACGTACCAGTCTGGATGATGGTATGTATAATGCAGCTGCAGGAATTTACAAAGTGACTGTACAGGTAAGCAACAGTGCGGGTGATGTGTGTTCTGTGCCTCTCGAAGTAACCGTAACAGAATCCGGTGACAGACAGGAGCAGATGAAAGAATATCCGGCATTATCGGATTATATCGCGTATACGACAGTGGGGCATAAGATCGATCCGATGGCTTATGTCAAAGGTATGGAGATGAATGGCACAACATATACATATGCGGATGACGGAGAAGCTCTTGCAGGTACAAGAGAAGCGATCAGTGTGAAATCAGAAGTGGATTATTCCAAAGCAGGGGTTTATCCGGTGGAATATTCTTATACGGCAGAGGGATCACCGACTGCGGTGACAAAGTTATTCGTTGTGGTACAGGATCAGGAGGGAACACAGGATGGAAAGTAATAATAGAAATGACATGCCGGCATTTATGGATACTGACCTGGATCCGTATACTCTTGTGCATGATATAGTGTCCAACTGGTGGGTGATCATCCTGGGGGCAATTGCGGGAGCGTTGTTAACTTATGTAGTTGTAAGCAGCAGGTATGTTCCGGAGTATACAACGCAGGCGACATTTGTGGTGGCATCCAGAGGCGATGCGAATGCGTACAGTAATCTGAGCTCGGCCAACACAATGGCGAAGACATTTGAGAAGATATTAAAAAGTAACATTATGGAGAAGAAGATCTGTGAGAAGCTGAAGGTGGAAGAGCTGGATGCAGACATTCATGCAAAGGTGCTGGAAGGTACCAATATGCTGGTCTTAAGTGTGACGGCAGATACGCCGAAGGATTCCATAGATATTATCCGTACGGTCATGGATAACTATAGCAGCGTATCGCTGTATACGGTGGGCAGTGCGGTTATGGATGTGCTGGAGGAGCCGAAAGTCCCGTATACACCGGATAATCCGCTGGATGCAGGCGGACAGGCTAAGAAGGGCGGACTTGTGGCAGGAGCACTGGTGATCATCCTCCTCGGACTGTTCTCTTATATGAAGAATACTATTAAACAGGAGAATGAGATCGAGAAGAAGCTGGATGCCAGAAGTCTCGGAGCCATCAGTTATGAATGGAAATATAAGACGATCCGGGATATATTCCGGCGTAAGAAAAAAGCGATCCTGGTTGATGATCCGGTAGCAAGCTTCCGGTTCGTGGAAAGTTATAAGAAACTGGCGGCCAAGGTAGAATACCGGATGGCAAAGAATGAACAGAAAGTCCTCGTGGTAACCAGTGTATCTGAAAATGAAGGAAAATCTACGGTTGCCGCCAATCTGGCGATCACGCTGGCAGAACAGTCCAAGAGGGTACTGCTGGTAGATGGTGATATCCGAAGACCGTCGCAGTTCCTGATCTTTGGTATGGAGCCAAAAGAGGAGAATGAACTGGGAGAGTATCTGAGAGGAAACGGATCTCTTGCGGATGTCATGGTTCCGTGTACCAGAAAGCATATGTTGTTCATGGGTGGAAAGAACTGCTATTCCTCATCGACGGAGATGCTTAACTCGGAGTCATTTTTTAAGCTAATGGCTGCATGCAGGAAATTTGTGGATTATGTGATTATTGATACACCACCGGCAGGAATCATCGGAGATGCGCAGATATTTGCACATTGTGCAGATGCGGTTATGATCGTGTCAAAGCAGAATTATATGCTGGCTGAAGACATCAATGAAGTAATGGACGATTTCCGTGACAAGGAAGGTAAGGTACTGGGAGTTGTACTGAACGGTGTAAGATCGTTCTCCGGCCTGGTGGACAGTCCGGTGGGACATTATTATGGTAAATACAGCAAATACGGACGTTACGGCAATTATGGAAGAAGTAAAGGAATGTAGAGTATATGGGCGATTATAGAGACAAATCAGGAAGTGAACGTGTAGATGCGCCTGAGAAGATTGATCTGACAAATGTTATGTTGGATATTTATCATGGTGTGAAGAGGCTGTGGTGGCTGCTCATCGGGCTTATAATTATTTGCGCAGTACAGTCTTATTTCTCGGTGAGTACCAGTTATCAGTCAAAATATGTGGCATCGGCAACAGTGTCGGTGACATCTGTCGGCGGCATGGACTATGTGGATGCACAGTCTGCCCAGCAGATGGCGGAAGTGTTCCCGTATATTCTTACCAGTGGTGTACTGAAGGATGTAGTTGCTGAGGATATGGGGCTTGATTCCATGCCGGGATCGATCGATGTTAAAGCGGATGACGGAACGAATCTTCTGACAATATCCGTATCGGGAAATGATCCGCAGATGGCATATAAGACGTTAAAATCAGTCATAAAGAATTATCCGAAAGTTGCGGAATTCGTACTTGGAGAGACCAAGCTTACGATTCTGGATGAGACCGGTATCCCGACAGATACCAAACGTGTGGAGGTTATACGTGGATCTTACAAGCGTGGAGCTTTAAAAGGTGCGATCATAGGTTGTGTGATTCTTCTGCTGTATGTGCTTTCCAGAAGGACTGTGAAGTCAAGAAAGGATCTGAAGAAGAATATCAATCTGCAGGATCTGGGAAGTATCCCGTATGTCCGCACGAAAAAGCGTAAAAAAGAGACATTTTATAATTCAGTGAGCCTGTTAAATGAAAGAATCTCCATGAGTTATCTGGAAGCGATAAGAAAGCTTCGTATCCGTATTATGAAAGATGTGGAGAAAAAGGAATACCAGACCCTGCTTGTTACGAGTTCGATCCCGGGAGAAGGTAAGACGACACTTTCGGCGAATCTGGCAATTTCCATTGCACAGCAGGGAAAGAAAGTACTGCTGGTCGACTGTGATCTTAGAAATCCTTCGATTGCGGGAGTGATGAACGAGCAGGAACCACATCCGGGACTTGGCTCGGTTCTTAAGAAAGAAGTGCCGTTATCTGAAGCAATTACCAATGTAAAGCTTCCGAAGGAAAGAACGAATGAGAACGGAAGCCTTCATGTCATTTTCGGCGGCGCACCGGATGGAGAGAATTCGCTGTTGATAGGAAGCGGACGTATGAGAGCACTGATCGAAGCTCTGAAGTCCAAATATGACATTATCATCCTGGATACTGCGCCATCCGAACTTCTGGCAGATGCACCGCTTTTGGGCAAATATGTAGATGCGGCCCTTTATGTGATCCGCTATGATTATACGAAGCTTCGCGAGATCAGAGAAGGTGTAGAAAGCCTTGCATTAAGTGGAATCGATATGCTGGGATATGTGTTCAATGGTGATAATTCATCCGGCGGACAAGGATACGGCTATGGATACAGACGTTACGGCAATTACGGCAGTTATGGAAGCCACTACGGAAGTTATGGTAAATACGGAGCTTACGGTCACTATGGCAAGATGGAAAAAGGTTCGACGGACAAGTTTGGCCGTGTGATCAAGGACTAGGGGGACACAGACAGATGAAGTTTTTTCGAAAACACAAAAAACGTAAGATTGCAGGAATTATAATATTATTGATCGTATTGCTGATTGGCGGTATCTACGGGTCGATCTGGTGGAAATTCTACGGGGACTCTGTAGGGGTTGTGTCGGCAGACAAAGTAGATCCGAAAGCAAAGAAAGTTAAGATCGCCAAAGAAAAGAGAAAAGACAAGGATGTATATAATGTCCTTCTGGTAGGTACGGATTCCAGAGATCCGGATGCGGACCGGGGACGTTCGGATAGTATGATGATGGTATCCTTTAACAAAAAAGAAGGAAAATCAACAGCAATCTCATTCCTGAGAGACTCGCTGGTTGATATTGACGGACATGGAAAGAGCCGTCTGGGCCATACTTATGCATACGGCGGAGTGGGACTTACGATCAACACGATCAATAAGACATATGATCTTGATATTCAGAATTATATTACGATCAGCTTTGATGATCTGGTAAATGTAATCGATGAGATTGGCGGTGTGACCGTATTCATCAGTGAAGAAGAGGCTGCTTATTACAGAGAGAATGGTATGCCGGATATTCAGGCCGGAGATGTGACACTGACCGGATCCCAGGCACTTGCGCATGCGAGAAACCGTACACTGGGCAATGATTTTGAAAGAACAAGACGTCAGAGAAGTGTAATGTATGGAATCTACCGTAAGATTATGGAGAAGAAGGATCCAAGTGCGTTACTGCCTCTGATCAATTACGCTGTAAATCATGTAAGGACGAATATGAGTGTATCGGAGATGTACTCTATGGCAAAAGATGTTCTGTCGGTAGACGATCTGAAGATGCAGCAGACATGCATTCCACAGGACGGAACGTATACAGATATCACTTATGAGGGTATGCAGGTACTGAAGGTTGATTTTGATGCGAATAAAAAGAAGATCGAGCAGTTGTTATATTAAAGTGATTTACAAAAGATGAATATAAGGGGACAGTAAACGGGCGAGTATAATGAAACAGAGCAAGAAAGTTGTGGCCAGGATTATAATATTGATCTTGGCCTTATTTACAGTAATACCGGGAACGGTAAGCCAGAAAGTATATGCGGAACCTGGCGGCAGTGAGAGCAGTCAGGCGGCAGACGCATCAAAAGATGATTCCAATAAGAAGGAAGAGAAAAAAGAAGAAGACATGACGCCGGAAGAGCGGGAAAAGAAGGCAGAAGAAGATGCCTATAAGATGGAGATCCAGTCGAACGGTTGGAAGAACTGGCCAAAAGGACCGGGCACATACGGTGAAGCTGCAATCGTGATGGATGCGGGAACAGGAAGCATCTTATATGCGAAAAATATTGATGAACATGAGTACCCGGCAAGTATCACAAAAGTCCTGACCAGTCTTATTGCTTTAAAATACGGCAATCTGTCAGACAAGGTAACATTTTCCAATGACTGCATATCTTTTATGCAGCCGGGAGATTCTTCGGTTGGATTAAAAGAAGGTAATGTGATCTCGCTGGAACAGGCATTATATGCGACGCTGCTTGCCTCAGCGAATGAAGCAGCTTATGCGGTGGCGGAAAATGTCGGGAAAAATGCCGGACATGATTACAACTGGTTCATCCAGCAGATGAACGAAGAATGTAAAAGTCTTGGCGGCAATAATTCCAATTTCGTCAATGCGAACGGGCTTCATGATGACAATCATTATACATGTGCGCGCGATATGGCTTTGATCGGCAGAGAGATCTGGCGCTATCCGGAATTCCTGAAGATCTGCCAGGAGCAGAGTTATAAGATCCCGGCATCCGATACGACGGAAGAACATGTATTTCCACAGCATCATAAGATGCTGATCAAAGAAAATAAAAATTATTACCAGTATGCGGTTGCAGGAAAGACAGGATATACATCGAATGCATTATCTACGCTGATCACATTGGCCGATAATGGCAATATGAAACTGGTATGTGTCGTACTTCGGACACATGGTGTGAATATATATCCGGATACGAAGAATCTGTTCGAATATGCATTTAACAATTTCCAGAAGATCCAGGTGGCAGATGAGAAGAAACCGGATGAAGTAGAGAAATTTATATCGGCTGCGGATAGCCAGAGTGCTGTATCGGCACAGTCAGATGGAAGTGAGGATACAGAATCCGTGCAGACAGGCGGAAATGAATATCAGCCGCTGGAGGACGGACATGTGATCCTGCCGAAGGATGTATCATACAAAGATATAGATTATGAAATTACGGATGTAGATGAAGATACCGGAGAGGGAACGATCCGGTATATATATGACGGCCATCAGGTTGGAAGTGCAACGGCAAAATTTACGGATAAGTATTTACAGAAAGTAAGCACCAGGAAAGAACGTGTGGACAGTAAGCCGAAGGATGTGGATAATTCCGGTGATTCGAAGAAAAACGGTGGAAAATCAAGTGAAAAGAGTATCTGGAAGAATTTTCTGCAAAAAGTAAAAGCAGTATGGGATTTCGGACAGAAAAAATTTGCCGGAAAATCAAGTACAGAAAAATATATGATCGCCGGAGGATGCGTAGCACTGGTGATTCTGATCTTCAGTCTGATCGTGCTGCTTATACGCCGTAGAAGATAAAAAATAGAAAATATATGAAAAATACGGAGAAAAACCGATTAAAAAAGGTAAAAACCCTTGACGGATTTTAGGATTACTGCATATAATAAGGAATGTGAAAAACGCTGACGAAGACAGTAGGATATAACAGAACGCAGCAGCGAGCCGGGGATGGTGGAAGTCCGGTACAAGTAAGATATATCTGAATATCACTTCTGAGTTGCAGATTTTGAACGGTTTCAGGGTGTGAACAAAAGCCTGACTGCCAAGTAAAAACTGACGGCATTCCTCCGTTACAGGGAAGACATATGATGGTATGTTAGGTGGTTTATAAACGTAAGTACAGCTTTCGTCCTATACAGGGCGGAAGCTTTTTTAATTCTATGTTTTAATTTTATGGAGGTAAATATGTATAAGAAAGTTTCTACGGATCTTAATTTTGTAGACAGAGAAAAACAGACAGAGAAATTCTGGGAAGACAATGACATCTTCAGAAAAAGTATGCGTGACCGTGAAGGCAACGAGATCTATATGTTCTACGACGGCCCTCCGACAGCCAACGGAAAACCGCACATCGGACACGTTCTGACACGTGTTATCAAGGATATGATTCCAAGATACCGCACAATGAAAGGATACGAAGTTCCAAGAAAGGCCGGATGGGATACACACGGACTTCCTGTAGAGCTCGAAGTTGAGAAGCTTCTCGGACTGGACGGAAAAGACCAGATCGAAAAATACGGTATCGAACCATTTATCAAGAAATGTAAAGAAAGCGTATGGAAATACAAAGGTATGTGGGAGGATTTCTCTAATACCGTAGGCTTCTGGGCTGACATGGATGACCCATATGTAACATACGATAACAACTTCATCGAGTCTGAGTGGTGGGCACTCAAGAGAATCTGGGACAAGAAGCTCCTTTACAAAGGATTCAAGATCGTGCCTTACTGCCCTCGTTGTGGAACTCCGCTTTCCGCACAGGAAGTAGCGCAAGGGTATAAAGATGTAAAAGAACGTTCTGCAATTGTTCGTTTCAAAGTAGTAGGAGAGGATGCATACTTCCTCGCATGGACAACTACACCATGGACACTTCCATCCAACATCGCACTCTGCGTAAACCCGGAAGAAGACTATGCGAAAGTAAAAGCTGCTGACGGATATACTTACTACATGGCAGTAGCTCTTCTTGATACAGTACTTGGAAAACTTGCAGAAGAAGGACAGAAAGCATACGAGATTCTTGAGACATACAAAGGTAAAGATCTCGAATACAAAGAATATGAGCCATTATACCAGTGTGCTTATGACTGCGCTTCTAAGCAGAACAAGAAAGCATTCTTCGTTACATGCGATACTTATGTAACACTGACAGATGGTACCGGTGTTGTTCATATCGCGCCTGCATTTGGTGAAGACGATGCCAAGGTTGGACGTAAGTACGACATGCCATTCGTACAGTTAGTAGACGAAAAAGGTAACATGGGAGAGACGACTCCATTTGCCGGATTATTCGTTA
>OLOP01000164.1_pt1 | contig 52311 bp, 76 predicted proteins | sample 1672381 | NCBI WGS metagenome assembly OLOP01 (sample SAMEA3136678, study PRJEB25190) | human gut metagenome | biome: human gut; feature: human-associated habitat; material: faeces | place: Austria | collected 2013 | reverse complement strand
CCAGTACTCTTCGTGCGTCTGCCATTCCGCCACTTCTCCATGTTTGCCAACTCTATCTTCACAGACCGAGCAGGCAGGCTAACAAAGTTATACTTCAATGATTACGATATCCGGTGCCATCTGTCTGATAGCATCCAGTTGCTCATCAATCACCTTGTTCTTGTATTCTTCAATGGCTTCATTTGCTCCAGCAGACACAAGGGAAAGAGAAACGTCCCGACCGTCCACATCCGCGTAAATCTCAACCTCGATTTCTTCACAGGCAAATCCTTTGAAAAGAGGAATGTTTAACTTGAAGGATTTCGGCAAGTTAGAATCAACTACTTGTGAGTAGTTATCCACCTTGCTTCCGTTTTCCTCCTTGCTGCGCTCGATGTCTTGGTTCACCTTTGCCTTGAAGTTCTTCAGTGTAGAAACAAGGGTCATATTCTCTGATTTGTCTTTGAAGAAAACACGGTGCATCTTGAAGAACTGTGATAGCTTGATAGGCTCCCATTTCTTATCGGTGTTGATACCAAACTCTTCCATTTCTTTAGATGGCTGCAATACTCCAGTAATACCATTGTTATAATAGTCTGTTTCTTTATCCACTAAAGAGATTTTCATATCATCACGGTTTACTGTAATGTTCGCTTGCTTTTGGTCGATAAGTTCTACACGCTTTTCAAGCCACCGCAAGGGGCTGTCAATCGTTCCCTTGATGTCAACGGGACACGGTTCTTTCGGGTCGAGTGCTACGGGGGCTTTTCCCTCTCTCAATACTACTTCAATCGGTGCGCCGTTATAGTCTTTCGGCACAACCACATTCAATCTGTTCTCAGTCATTTGTTCCTGTTTTACGATTAATATTAAAGATTGTTTTTTGCATTTCTTGCGGCATGATGGGACGTGAGTAAACCAGCTCACCCAGTTTGTTGTAATACCCTGCCATCCTTTCCTCATGGTCGAGAATCTTAACACATTCTTCGTTTTCCCTGTACTCTGAACCCTTTTTGATGTTATCCAAAAGTTCTTTCTTCTGTTCGTTCAAAGGTTTCAAGTCAGCCTTAAACGATTCCATCACTTCTTTCTTCTCAATCTCAATGTCGTTGATTTTGATTGAGGTTTCAGCAAGTGATTCTCTCTTTTGCGCTAACTCTTCGGGAGTGAAACGGTGTGTGTACCCGATTTTCTCTACCGAATCGGCATTGTCTTGTAAGAACTGCCATCTATCCTTTTCGGGGATGTCTTGACCTAAAAATTTATCCATATAGTAGTTATTTATAAGTTACTTCACCATATTTTTCTATTACTTTTTCTTGCCGTCCCTCCAGCATTGTACACTGGAATATAACTTCTTTCCTCCATCTTTTTGGCTTGGTTTAGTTCCCGGCTTTACAAGAAAGCCAAACTTATTGTACTCTGCGTTAGTGCCACTCTTTTGAGGGTTGAAAAATCTTGCTACATCATTAGGGGAATTTTTCTCTTTTTCATAAAAATTCTATTTTAAATAAATTCTTTGTTACGTTCAATTTCTTGCTGAGCGTAAATCAGCATTTGATGTTCATTTGCAGCCGGCAGATAAATGCCTGCCTGCGCTGCACTCCAGTTTCGGAAGCGGTCAATTGAAAGGGTCATTTCGCCTGTTGTCAGCTCGGCTGAACTGCGTAAATAGGTTACTTCTTTACCAGTCTTATTAATCGTCTTTCGTTCAAACAGATCACGGTTGCAAGTCCTTTTATAGAAGTCTATTTTGGCTTCATCAAGGCTGCAACCGTACTCACTGCCGAAATACCCTAAAAGAAGATGCAAATAAGAGTTTTGGGCAAGCGTGCGGTTAGGTAGTTTCTTTTTCACTTCAACTACCGCACGCTCACTGAACAGCTTGTTTACATACTCCTTGAACTTAGGTATTTGATATTCATTCTTCAAGTCGAACAGCATACACTAAAAAGGTAGATCATCCTTTACATTGCCATTAGCATCAACCGATGGTGGAAAGTTCTGCGGTGCTGGCTGGTAAGCCGGTTGCGGTGTTGGCTGTTGTACCGATGTTGTCTGTGGAGATTTCGATACGTTGCCACGTGCTTCTATTTTATAGCACCAAATGGACGTCATGCGTTTAAGTTCTCCATCCATATTCGTCCAAGAACGCCCTTTTAAAGCGAATGATACAATAACAACATCACCATTGTTAAAACGGTCAAGTTCTGCGCATTTGTCACCAGTAAACTCTAAAGGAATAATATTTTCATACTCGCTACGCTCACCCGTATAAGGGTCATAGGGAGTAGCGTCTAAAATAAATTCCCGTTTGGTAAATGGAGAACCACCATTTTTCGATAGAATCTGAACGGTCTGCCCAATTTCGATTATTCTTCCAGTTATTTGATTTGCCATTAATTTTCTCCTCCAAAAATCTTTTTATCGGTGATAAGTTCTCTGTTTTCTTCCAAGAACCGGATAAACTCCTCGCAATGATTAGTGAGAATGGGTATATCACGTTCGGGGTTGAAAACGTATGTCTCTGTATAGGTATCTACCACATAACCACCTTTGTTAAACTCTACAATGTTGTACTCAAATGTCAGTACATCCGAACCGTTCTTCATCAAAGCGTAAGGATAAACCAGATGTTGGTGATGGTATTTGAACTTCCCTACGGTATAGCTTCCGGTTGTTTTGATGTCGTGGACGCTGGCCGGCATCAGCTCGTCAATTACCCCATAAACCAAAACATTGCCGTATGCGGTTGGAAGAATCGCTTCTACTCTTTGTTGGGTTAATGCTCCTTTGAAGTAACCGGCGAACTCTCGGCAAAGTGAGATTGGGAAAGTAAAAACACGATTATTATAGGTAGCTTTCAAACCTATAACCTCATTGGTCTGAACCTCATCGTAATACAAAGGTCTACCTGTTTCGTCACAAGCTCCTTCGCGTATTACCTTATATACCTTTTCAACCTGCACAGTTTCGGATTTCCGATTTTCAACCATACAGTCAATAACCTCATTAAAGGCTGTTCCCTTGTCTGCCGCTTCGCTGTCGAATGGCTTGCGATTGATACGGTCTATCAGTTCTTGAAACTGCTTCTGCCGAAACTCTTCTTCCGTACATGGTGGATTCTCACTCCACCCATAATAACGCTCATATATGGCATCGCTATTAAGGTAATTGAAGTAAGAATCCAACAATGTTGCATATATACGATAGTTAGGCTGCATCTGAATAAGTTTTAGTTTTCTTGTCAAATACCAGTCCCAAAGCCTTTACCTTTGCAGCAAACAGGCTTCTCGCCATCATCAAAGAACTACCTACATGTTCAAACTCATTAATATGGGCAGAAAACTCATTGGCAGAATTTGCATCGGTAATAAACTCGATGCCCTCTTTAATTTCCTCTATCACCTTGTTGTATTTGTCAATCTCGACTTTTTTTACTTGTAGCATTGCAAGATAAGGATTAATCACTTGTGTGGTGATAAAATCATTCTTTGCAGTCGGATTACCGTTGGCATCCAAATTTGTGGGAACTTCCATCACACTTGGCAGGTTACAGGTGTTCTTCCCGTCATTTCTGTTGGTCGGGTCAAAAGTGATTGTACACTTAACTCTACCATTCTCGTTCTTGGCTTCCATGTAGCCCAATAAGTCAAGTTCGGTAACAATAGAGTTGTAGGACTTCTCACGCAAAGCCGGAATGAATACCGTATCATCTCCCTCTTTCCTTGTGTCACGATGAGCAACGAAGATGATGTTCTTATTCAAAAGCGACAAATTGCGTACAAATCCGGAGAACTCTTGGTTGATGCCACCCCAATCTCTTATCTGTGGTTGCCTTGTGCCGCATTTGTAAGAAATGATATAATCCATCATCTTGCCGATGGTGTCTATTACTATTGTCTGATAACGGGACAAATCTTCTTGCAGAACCTGCTGGACGTCCGTCCACGATGTTATCTGTACAATATCAACTCCATCCAAGTGGGACATGTTCACACGCTTCACACCGTTATCAAAGTCCAGTAATAAAGGTTTAGGAGCACTCAAAGCGGTAGTTGTCTTTCTCATACCTGCTTGGCCGTACACCATCATTTTGATGGTAGTCGGTATTACTAATTCGTTTGCTTTTTTAATAAGTGACATAATTTTATAATTTTAAATTTAACAACGTCTTGATAATCCCTGACTAAGGCAGAGGTTTCTTCTTTCTTCTTCCAGGCTCTCTTCTGTATATCCTGATGATATACGGGATGCGTATCGTTTCAGCCTTTTATTAAAGGCTTTTCTATCTTCGTTCAAGAGGTTTTCCTCTTTATTCTTTGAAGACTGTTTTACTTTATTTCCCATGCATAATTATTTTTAAACCGCCCGCACAAGGTTAAAGGGAAACGGTGCGCACTTCGCTTCTCTCACGGCTTTTAGTGCGGTAGTAGCACTGACCTTTTCTGCGGCTGGAATAGGTCAAACCTCTATGATTTCAAAATTTCCTTTTTTGATATATATCTTATGGCTATGGTAATCTTTGACTATTGCATAACCGGATTGAGGTCGGACATTACCTGTACAATCCTCTACGTAGGAATTGTCGTAGGCTTCCACCGTTGCACTGTCGTAGGCTTCCACCGTTGCACTGCCGTAGGCTTTCACCGTTGCACTGTCGCAGGCTTTCACCGTTGCACTGTCGTAGGCTTCCACCGTTGCACTGTCGCAGGCTTCCACCGTTGCACTGCCGCAGGCTTTCACCGTTGCACTGCCGTAGGCTTCCACCGTTGCACTGTCGCAGGCTTTCACCGTTGCACTGCCGCAGGCTTTCACCGTTGCACTGCCGCAGGCAAATGAGACTGTTCTAACCTCATGGGTATTCCTGATATAAATACCGGCTTCCAATAGCTCCTCTTCCGTGAAGTTGTCTTCCAGGTATTTGGCATCGACAATATTTGCACTCCTCAAAACCCAAAACCAATTTTCAGTAATTGCTTTTAACAGGTCGGATTTTGTATTACTTCTTAATCCCATTGCATAGCCAGCTTGACATGCGCCAGCATTTTTGGCGCGGATTAATAGTTCTTCTTTTAATTCTTCAAATGTTTTCATATAATTGTTATTAATGGGTTTTCAAATAAAAACCGGGCTATCTTCACAGACCGCCCGGCTACGACTAAACAAATACTTCATCTATAGTCTGGAATGCAATAACGCATGTCCTAACTCCGAAGGAAAGCCTCTATTCTCACGAACGGGGGCTTACCATGTCTGAAAACAAGGTTCGTGAATGAACCAAATACCAACATTGTATATTTTCTACAGTTTTGCTCCCGTGAGCGTTCCGATGGTAGCCTTACTACTCTCAAACATCTATTGAGAGCCACGGGAATTATTTATTCTATTTTTTTGAACCGTTTATACCACGGCGAGCTGTTATGATACTCTATATCTCCTTCCAGTTCTTTCACCCTTCTGTTAAGAGCATTAATCATATCTTCCACTCCTTCCGGAAGGTCATTTTGGGAATATATCCAATAGTAATATGATGACTTACAGCCCAGATAGGAACTACTAAATATTTTCTGTTTCACCACGCCATATACATCTTTTTTCAAGGCGGATACTAATTTGGTTAACGATTCACTGTCAATTGTATATTTACCGTTTATTTCATATGAATCCGGCATTTCTCCATTGACAATCTGAACATTGTCAATGTAAAAGGAAAGGTTCTTTCCGTCAAAAGTAACTTCTCTGTCTCTCATATTAATTTCAATATTAAGTGCTCCCTTCAACGCAACAATACGTGTTTGGCTTTTCAGCGTGCCCGAATTTGACGGGAAGGGAGTATCGCTATTTCCTTATCACTACCGCCATTGTACTTATAGATGTCCCACTTTCCTTGAATTCTCCGGCGCCGATTTCAAATACTTCTCCATGTACCTCTTCCAACCAGTTGCGAAAATCAACACATTTCTTTTCCGAAGCAATTTTCCAATGAGAGCTGGTAATGGCTGCGAGCGTTCCACCTTTTTCCAAAAGCTTATACATAATCCTCACATGCTCTATATCCTGATTGCCTGAGAAAGGCGGGTTGGCGATAATCTTGGTATAGCTTCCTACGCTATCTTTCGTGAAATCCTCATCAAGTATTATCACATTATCCAACGAATGCAAAAACTCTCTGTTTTCCGGAATCAGTTCATAGCATTCTACTGTTACGGAAGGACAAGCCCTATGAATGGCTTTAATGAGAGCGCCACGGCCGGCACTCGGCTCCAGTACCGTATCATTCTCATGTATTCCGCCGGCAAGCATGACCAGCCAGTCCGCCAGCTGAGGTGGCGTTTCAAAGAACTGGTATTCCTGCTGAAGATTGCATCGCTTCCCTTCTTTAAGGATTGAAAACACCCTCTCCGGATTGAACGGGAATGTAAAACCCTGTATTTTTCCACTTTGCCAGGAACCGCCGGCTTCCTCAATCCACTTCTTGGCTTCAGCATAGGATTTTTTATTAAATTGTACTTTCGGAAGTTTAAGAACACTGTCCTCAAGAGTACAATGTTTTAGTATATCTTCCACATTCCATTTCTTACCTTCATCAGCCTGTTTTTTCTTTTCGTCCGTTGGAGCGTCCGGCGCTAAAAGTGAAGATATTTTTTGAACAACCGTATTTGCTCGCATCCATGAAGGTATTGACGCAGGATAGCGCTTCTATGAGAAACTCCGTGTCAACATGCCCGGTGGCATTATAAACATCTATCCCTTCAGTCATGGTCGACAGCTCATTGAGCTGCGCTACACTACCACGTAACGCTTTGATTAAAATCTCTTTTTTGTTCATCATAGCTTTTTTGTAAGTAAATTCTTGTTGTGTCTACACTACCATGACCGAGAAGGTCGGCCAGTTGAATGACATCCTTATTTTTCTTCAGGAACATTTTAGCGAAAAAATGCCGTAAGGCATGCGCGTGCATCTTCCTTGAATCGATACCGCAATGTTTACCCCATGCTTTCAAATGTTGTGAAAAACCTCGTTGAGTTAACGGGCCGAATTTCCCAACAGCGAGAAGTCCCGTTTTACCATTCTCTTTCATGTATGCCATCGCTTCCTGTCTCAACTGTTTTTGAAAGAAAAAGCGACGGTATTTATTGCCTTTGCCGCGAAGCGTAACCTCACCTGCTGCCATGTCTTCCCACGTGAATTGTTGGAATTCTGACAGACGTGCGCCCGTTGTACCCAATACCTTGATAAAAAAGTAATAATCCTTGTTGGATTTCGTTTTCAGGAAATCCAGTAGTCGGTTGTATTCCTCTTCTGTCGGGACATTGTTCACATCAAGCTTACGCTTCATCTTAGGCCGTTTAAGCTCTATCGGCTTTTTTAGCCATTTGGAAAACTTTTCTAAAGCGGTGATACGCAAACGGATGGTTTGCGGGGACAGTGATTTCTCTTCCAAAGTCCGTATAAACCTCTTGCAGTTTTCCATACTTATATCATTGGCATATTCAAAGTATTGTTTCAAAGAGGTGTGGTAAATATCTACAGTATGCGAAGAGTAATCATTGCTATCGGTAAGCCATACTATAAAATCATTCAAAAGTTTCCTGTTCTTTTCTGAAATGGTATCAAGCCTTTCCAATGTCTTTGTTTTCTTTTCCCGACGGTTATACCCGATTTTAAGGTGGAATAATAAATCACAAATGGATTCACTCATCAATGGATAACGTGCCCCAATATTGGCATTTTCACGCTTATAAGCCAGATAACCACGGCGATTGATTTCTTCAGCGCTTTCAAGAAAATCCGTTTACATATTTGATGTATTTGCCGATGGTATCATAAGTTCTACCCGTTGTGTACAGGTAGGAAATATAATTGGTTAAGATATTTTGTCTATTACTATCCATACTCATTTGATTAAATCACACCAACTGTTATCGCTTTCAAAAAAACATTGAAACCCTTTCGCCGTGTGGTTATTACGCAGCTTTCTACATACCCTGCCTACCAAAGACGGACTGACGCCTAACGCGCTGCCTGCTGCCTGAATGGAAGGGAATACGCCACACAGACGTCCGTCTTTTATCAGAACCACGCTCTTTTTATTCATTCCGGCTCCGGTCTTATGCCATGCCCCACGGCCTTTGGCAAGGCCGGCAAGACTTCTCTTTTGTGACCGTTTGGAATGGTAAACCATTGATTTCCCCTTGTTGTGAGGAATACAACCTTTTAAGAATCTTCCGGTAACAAGGTTCCTGTTATGACGTTCCGGAGAAATATGCAATTTCACTCATATTTAATAGTTTTTCATTTGCGCCAACGGGGAAATCCGATTTCCTGCATCTCGCATACCGTTGGCTATATATAATAAGCGTGTACGGCCGCCTTTCATTACCACCGCATACTTTATACCGATTTAAGACTGTATCGGACGCTTATGTTGTCTTTATGACCTGTATCTCTCAGCGATACGGACACCTGCCCCGCATACTTGCACAAGTAAAGATGATTTTCTTGGCTGAAAGAAAGTTCGTTTCAACTTTGTGGTCTTACCACTATCAGACATTTGCAACCATTCGCCCGTCATCGGCTTATCCTCGGTTGCTATCGGTGTCAATTCCGTTCCACTTGCACCCACCACTATCCACCCGTCCGGGCTTCGCTTCTGTGCCTACGCAGAATATATCTTATATTATATATCTAATCATGTCAAAGAACTATGTATAATGCTCCCTCTGCACGATTCGAACGTGCGACCTTCACCACCGGAATACACAGACCGGAAATACTAAACTTTCACGAATAATAACCGAGGCGACACTCTGCCTGGCTGAGATAAGAGGGAAGATATTTTCTAATAGTCGAGGCTATCGTAGTACTGCTTGTTGTTCATGTACTCCGACACTACAGCCGACCGTGAACTGTCGTTTATGCGGCTTCTGATGAAGTCATATTTATCGGAACTCATGCCGGATAATACATCATCGTTGTATTCTACACGGCTGCTGTATATACATCCCGCCATTACCGCAATAACTAAGGCTATCCGAAGTGCAAGCCGAGAGGCTCTGTTTAAATCGTAGGTTTTCATATTGAAGATGATTTAGTGATTCTATCTTATTTCATTTATATCGTTTTGGCGGTAGAAAACCTTTCCGCCTATTTTGATAGGGATGAGATAACCTTTTTTGCTCCAATGATACAGAGTTGTCCGATTTACTTTAAGGACTTCCGCTATTTCTTTCAGTGGAACCAATTTGTCATCAGGAGTTGACCGTATATTAGCATTAATCTCCTCGTCCCATTCCAGAAAAGCTTTCTTTAAATCTTGTACACTAACTATGAGAAGCTGTTGACTGGAAGAGCTATTTCTTATTATTTCCCGAATATCCATAGCTTTATCTCCTATTTTAGTCTGGTTACTTCAAATCTTTTGGGCTTTCGTCCCGGCTTTACTTCTTCTTTTTTTATCTCGAAAGTGGCTATACCATCACTTTTTATATTTGATGCTGTTACTTTCGCGCTATTATAGTTCATTTGAGACATTTTAAATTGCTCCGTCTCTCCAACTCCAATTGAAAGTAGGGTGTCTCTGACTTTCACCACTTTAAATATACCTAAATTCCGCAGCATTTTAGTTTAACTTATTTTTATAAGTACCTGAGCAACAAAAAGTTGCTCAGGATTTTGCCATGTCAGATTTTTCACCTATCTTAGTGTTGCAAATCAAAATATGTATCAAACCCGACAGACATGGCAAAGGTAGCAATAAAATCTGAGAAACTCTCTCCTTTTGGAGGAATTTTTTCAATAATGGAGCAATTTGACTCCAATCTCTCATCTGTAATCGACTCAACCCTCGGTATGAGATGTAGGCTGTATGGTTATCAATACAGCGAAATCATCCGTTCGCTTATGAGCGTTTATTTCTGTGGCGGCTCATGCATAGAGGATGTCACCACTCATCTGATGTACCACCTCTCGCTTCATCCGACATTTCGCACATGCAGTGCCGACACGATTCTCAGAGCCATAAAGGAACTGACCCAGGATAACATTTCCTACACATCCGACACTGGCAAGACCTACGACTTCAACACGGCAGACATGCTGAATACACTGCTCCTCAATTGCCTATTGTCCACAGGGCAGCTGAAAGAGGGCGAGGGGTATGACGTTGACTTCGACCACCAGTTCATAGAGGCTGAGAAGTTTGATGCGAAACCCACATACAAGAAGTTTCTCGGGTACCGTCCAGGTGTGGCTGTCATTGGCGACATGATTGTCGGCATAGAGAACAGCGACGGCAACACTAACGTTCGTTTCCACCAGAAGGACACGTTGAGGAGATTCTTTGAGAGGATTGAACAGAAAGGATTGACAGTCAATCGTTTCAGGGCAGATTGCGGATCCTGCTCAGAGGAAATTGTGGAAGAGGTCGGAAAGCATTGCATGACTTTCTATATCCGCGCCAACCGCTGCGGTTCGCTCTACGATGACATCTTTGCACTCAGAGGGTGGAAGAGAGAGGAACTGGGCGGCATTGAGTTTGAACTGAACTCCATTCTTGTTGAGAAATGGAAAGGGAGGGCATACCGTCTTGTAATCCAAAGGCAGAAGCGAATTGACGGTGAGATTGACCTGTGGGAAGGCGAATACACCTACCGCTGCATCCTTACAAATGACTACGAGTCTTCCGAGAAAGAGATTGTCAAATTCTATAACCTCCGTGGAGGGAAGGAACGCATCTTCGATGAAATGAATAACGGATTCGGCTGGAACAGGCTTCCAAAATCCTTCATGGGAGAAAACACGGTGTTTCTTCTGCTTACGGCACTCATACGCAACTTCTATAAATTCATCATGGCGAGGCTTGACGTGAAGAGGTTCGGACTCAAAGCAACAAGCCGCATCAAGGCGTTTGTCTTCAAGTTCATCTCTGTGCCAGCCAAATGGGGCAGGACATCAAGGCAGTATGTGCTGAATATCTATTCATGCAACAACGCTTATGCTGATGTGTTCCAGAATGACTTTGGATAACACCGACAACTTATGGTCGTGACTTTGCGTATTGCCTCAAGTCGCATGGTGGGGTAAGGGGCGTTTATATGTCTTTATGGTGACATTCGATGCACTGTGCCCCCTTTTTACTAACGATGCAGATTATTTTCGCTTCTGTATCATATAGGCGCGTAGTTGCGGATTTGAGGATTATTTTAAAATCAAATATCTATATGACGTTAAAGGAGAGAATGTTTTATCTTATTGAAAAAGAGGGTATTAATCCTAACCAGTTTTATACTAAATCGGGCTTAGGTAATGGATATTTAGATAAGGTCGGAGATTCTTTTAGAAAGCCTACAATAGAAAAAATAAAAAAGAACTTCCCGCATTGGAATATGGATTGGATTCTTTTTGAAAAAGGAGAACCTATTATCAATTCCATCAAAAATACAGAAATTTTAGAAGCTATACCATTAAATCAAAACTATATTATAAATGTGCCGCTAGTGAATCAATATGCACAGGCTGGTTATCTATGTGGTTTTCAAGATGCGGCATATATAGCTACACTGCCTACTATACCTTTTATAATAGACCATGAGGCTAAAGGAAATTATGTAGCCTTTGAAGTTAGGGGTGATAGCATGAATGATGGGACTGAGGAAAGTTATCTTGAAGGAGATAAACTCCTTTGTCGGGAGATTGCTCCATATCATGGGCTGAGTACTCGGATAAACGCTAATCTTCTTATAACAAAGAGATTAGCGTTTTTATTTTACTCTTGTTGCACAACAATTGCACAACTTGGTTCCCGGATATGGAAAATCCTTATTGTTCTCTTGTATTTTTTCAAATATAAGATTGATATAAAATCGTACTTCTCTTATTATGAATATTTAACTTTCTATCATTTATATATTATTGCAGTCGACTGTTTTAAGGGAGTAGGTATTTATTAGTTATGTACAATCTGTTAATAATTAGCGTGTTATGTGTTAATTGCGATTAAATGTTAGATTAATATATTAATCAAAATATTAATTAATATATTAACTAAGTTTCTGATAATTAATGTAATAACTGTCATTTTTGTATCTATTTTCGTAATTAGTGTATTATCTTTGTTGTACTTCATGATAACCTAATGCCTTATTATTATGCATGCAACAAAGGAATTTTCTTCTATTTCGGAATTAAAACATATTCGTGAGCAAAAGTCAAGGCTATCTGAAAGAGAGGCGGAATTATCAGTACCCGTATTAGATAATATTAGCCTTATACCTCAGGTTTATAAATGGTTTGTTGATATTAGTTCTCAAATAAAGCCTGATGTATCGTTTGATAATGTGATTCAAAGGAAGAAGTTTCTGTATGTTGCCTTGTTTTTATTTGCTCCAAGCGTATTGGCCGGCGGAAGGATGCCTAACGGTATCCGCTCTGAACTTTCCAATGTGTTCCCTGATATAACACCATGTGTTATTTCTAATAATATTCGCGAAGCCGGATTTGAATATAAACAATACAAAGATTTTAGAAAGGATATTGATTACATCTATATTGAGATATTGAATCGCTTGAAAGAAATAGTATAGGTTAAACAATAAATAAACAAACATTCTTTAGATTGTTTCGTATTGTATTTAGCTATATTTTTTTATTCTTACACATGTCAATACTTTTGTAGATGATTAGAAATAGTTAAGATATGGCAGCACCTAAAGGAAATCAATTTTGGAAATTGCATAGCAAACATGGGCGTAATACGCTGTTCTCTACACCTGACTTGATGTGGGAAGCTGCTTGTGAGTATTTCCAATGGTGTGATGATAACCCATGGTGTGTTATAAAAAACAAAACTAAAGGAAAAACAAAAGAAAAAGAGGAAAGCCCCACCCAAAGGCCATATACCTTATCAGGATTTTTGTCTTATATTGGTGCAAACAAAGGTTATTGGAGCGAGTTTAAAGAAAGCCAAAATTATAAAGCCTTTTCCGAAGTCGTATCGCGTATAGAGAATATCATAGAAACCCAACAACTTGAAGGGGCTATTGTAGGGGCTTTCAATCCCAATATTGTAGCGCGTAAATTAGGACTTGCAGAAAAGCAAGATAGTACAATAAAATTAAAAGGTAGCATTCCCGTAATTGAGTTCTTAAAGAATGGAGGAGTGAAGAAATGAGCTTGTTCGGTATAATATCTCAAGGCAAATACGCACCTCTATATGAGAACACTGATAAATTTATCATTATTGTAACCGGGGGGCGTGGAAGCGGCAAGAGCTACAATATTTCCACGTTCTTAGAAAGACTATCTTTTGAAAGTGGGCATAAGATACTATTTTCGCGTTACACAATGGCGTCGGCTTCCATGTCTATTATTCCGGAATTTCAAGAAAAAATAGAATCCGATTTTGCAAGTGAATATTTCGATGTAACCAAAACGGATATAACTAATACTTATTCTGACAGCATCATAATGTTTCGGGGTATAAAAACTTCTTCTGGGGTACAGACTGCCAAACTTAAATCTATTCAGGGGTTAACAACATTTGTCTGTGACGAAGCGGAAGAGTGGACAAGCGAGGAAGATTTTGAAAAAATTATGCTTTCTATTCGACAGAAAGGGATTCAGAACCGTATTATAATCATTATGAATCCGTGTGATAGTAATCACTGGGTTTATAAACGGTTTATAGAGAAGACCCACAAGCTTGTAGAGATTGACGGTGTACAGGTACAAATCTCCACTCATCCGAACGTACTTCACATTCATACTACCTATCTGGATAACTTAGAGAATCTTTCTCCGGAGTTTCTGAAAGAAGTCGAAGACATGAAGGTGAACAACCCTGAAAAATACGCTCATGTGGTTATCGGTCGCTGGGCTGACGTTGCGGAAGGTGCGGTGTTCAAGAAGTGGGGAATCGTGAAAGAGTTTCCTGATTTCGCCAAGAAAGTGGCTCTCGCTTCTGACTGGGGTTATACCAATGACCCTTCAACCGGTGTTCGTTGTGGTATTGTCGACAATAGGCTTTATGTGGATGAATTATTCTATGAAACAGGAATGCTTACAAATGCCATTGCTGAAAAACTCAAACCGTGGGGATTGAAAGTATATGGGGATAGCGCAGACCCTCGTTTGATACAGGAAATTAAAAACAGAGGTGTGAATATCTATCCGGTAGATAAGTTCCCCGGCTCTATCAATGCAGGTATTGACAAGATAAAAGAAATGGAATTGTTCGTTACAGAACGCTCATATCACATTATAGAAGAACTTCGTAAATACGTTTGGGATAAAGACAAAGACGGACATTATATCAACTCTCCCGTTGATGCTTGGAATCACTGCATCGACCCGATAAGGTATTATATCTTGGGGCATATACTTGGACGTATTTTGAAGCCAAAAGATTTAACCGGAATATTCACGCATTAAAAATATTGATTATGACACTTGAAGAAATACTCAAACTCCCCGACATCGGGCAGAAGATAAGCTACCTGAAGAAGGGTAGGAAAACCGAAATCCCCGACCATTGTAAACTTTGGGACGATTGGAACCCGAAACGCCATGAAATCATGGTTGATAAAAAGAAGTACCCGGACAGAAAGGTGCTTGAAAAGGAAGCGGAGAAACACTACGATGAAAAGACTGGCAAGACCTACGAAATTGAAGCAAAGTACAAGACCGAGCCGGTGAACCGCATCTCCATTCCTTTGGAACAGGACATCGTGAACATTCAGACGGCTTTCACGGTTGGTACAGAGCCGTCTATGGATTGTATTCCAACTGATGATGGCGAAAAGAAACTATTGGATGCTGTTAAGGCTGTATTCAAGTCCAATAAAATCAAGTACCAGAACAAGAAGATAGTCCGTTCCTGGCTTTCCGAACAAGAAGTAGCCGAGTATTGGTATGTGACCGATGACGATTCATTTTGGGCAAAGTTTTGGAAGAAAGTAAATACTACCTTCGGTGGAAAGGTAAAGCCTACCAAGAAGCTGAAAAGCGTGCTGTGGTCTCCGTTTCGGGGCGATACGCTATATCCTTTCTTCAATGATGAGGGCGATTTAGTGGCTTTTTCTCGTGAGTACAAGAAGAAGCTGATGGATGATTCGGAGATAACCTGCTTCATGACTATCACTGAAAAAATGGTCTATCAGTGGGATTTGTCTAAGCTGGAGGAAAGACCGTCTTTCGCTCATGGGTTCTGGAAACTTCCGATTCTCTATGCTTACCGCCCCGAAGCGTATTGTGAGAAGATAAAGCCTTTCCGTGTACGGCTGGAGAAACTCCTTTCTAACTACGCCGATTGCATAGACTACCATTTCTTCCCCTTGTTGAAGCTGATTGGTGATGTGGAAGGCTTCGTAGGTAAGGTTAAGGACAGAATGGTTAAACTCATCGGAGAGGGTGCGGATGCCCAATACTTGACATGGAATCAAGTGCCTACGACTATCGAACTTGAAATGAATACCCTTTTTGACAAGGCTTATTCGATGACGAATACACCTCAAATCAGCTTTGACAAACTGAGCGGTTCGGGAAATGTTTTGTCGGGAGTGGCTTTTGATTACGTTTTCCTTTCTACCCATTTGCAAGTATCCAATCATACGGAGGTTATTGGAGAGTTCTTGCAAAGACGAGTGAACTTTATTGTTTCTGCATTAGGTTCGATTAACCCATCTGAGTTCAGCAAGGCTTCACAGAGCATTGATATTGAAACGGAAGTTGTTCCTTACAGACTTGACAACTTGGACGACAAGGTAACTACTGCCGCAAAAGCCGTTTCCGGTGGCGTATGGTCGCAACGGCATGGGGTAATGTTCGCAGGAAATCAAGACCGCATAGAAGAAGAACTTGCAGAAATCAAGGAAGAGCAAGCAGGGAAAAACGAGGAAATATTAAAAAGAGAACAGGTGAAGCAGAAAAATTTCGAGGATAATACAAAATAGTTCTCGAAAAATATTAAATATAGAATGTTTAGGCGTGATTCTATCTGGTTTCGCGCCATTTTTTATGCGAAAAACAAACATTCTTCATATTGTTTCGTATTTCATGCTTAATTATTTCCCAACTTCTTCATTAATAGCGAAATTTACCGTATGGATAAAATTTAATTTATAATTTCATACAGTATGACAATCTTAGAACAAATCTTGGCAGGACTACAACAGAAATTCACTGGGGTGGACACTGCTATTCTTACCCGAATTGCCACCAAGAAGGCAGAGGGTGTAACGGACGAGACAAAGGTAAACTCCATCGTTGAGGGTATCAGCTTTTCGGACGTGTTAAATTCCTATGGTGATTTCCGTGCCGGGGATGCTTCCAGAACCGCAGTTACCAACTACGAGAAGAGACATGGCCTTAAAGACGGTAAGCCAGTTGAGAATACCACCACTACCACAACCACCAAAACGGAAGAGAACAAAGACGATGTGCCTGCATGGGCGCAAGTCTTAATTGATTCCAACAAGAGCCTATTGACGGAAGTTTCTACATTAAAACAGGAAAAGGCGCAAGCCACCCGTCAGGAGCAGATTTTGGCAAAGGCCAAGGAGTATGGTATTCCCGAAACATTCGCAAAACGTTATGCAATTCCTGATGATGCGGACTTGGATACTTATTTCAAGGACGTAAAGCAGGAGTTTGCCAATATCGGCTTTAGCGGTGTAACCCCTCCCGAATCAGCAGAGCAGAAGATTGAGAAAGAAAACGAATCTATTGCCGGGATGATTTCGGAAGGAACAAAAACTATTGTTGAATCTAAAAAGTAAAATTTATGGCAGCAGGTACTAAGTATAACTTGACTCCGGAATACAAGCCGGAAGAGCTTTACCGTGTTGAGACGGGTGTTAGAAAGAGCGGCCCTTGGAAGTTGGATATTGCCAACCTCGTAGTAGGCTCTGTTCTTCCTGTGTTCACTCCGATACAAGCGGATTTAAAAAAACGTACTATCTTTCCCGTCCGCAACTTTAGAGTAGTGGAAGCATACACTACTGGGGATTCCGCTTTGTCTATCAAAGTGGCTAAAGGCTCTTTGGCTTATGTAGGCATGTATATCGGCAGCGGCAAAAAAGGTGCAGAGGTGACAGCTATTGACAAGACAAACAAAGCCTATGACGTATTGACTATCAAAGCAGCTTTCGGTGAGAACATCGCCAAAGATGCGGTTTTGTTTGAAGCGACTGCGGTTGCTGGTACGTCAAAGAAGAATACCTCGAACTTCGTTCTTTTCGATGCGAAGAAAGTGGAGGATGATGGTCCGGTTCTTTGTACCCTCTTGATGCAGGCTTACGAAGTGAAGGAATCCAAACTTCCGATGCCTATTCACGAACTGGATAAAGTAGGTCTTACCTCACGTTTCCAGTTTGATTATTAACCTTTAAAAGTAGAGTTATGAATCTGACTATACAGACTTTATTTTCCGACCCTATGATTGTGAACGCGGTTATTGACCGTGTTTTGCAAACGAGACAAGATAGAATCTACTGGCAGCAGTACGGCTCATTCCTTGAAACAAAGACCCGTGTGTTCAAGACATACTTGGGAACGGTTACGGGTGTGATGGCTGGTTCTATCATTGGAAAGAACGACCAAAAGCCTATCCGTGAGAGACGTTCACTTGGAAGCGGTTACACGGAAATCGCCTATTTGGGCGACCGTTATCAGATGGACATTGAAAGATTGTCCCAGTTGCAGGATATTCTCGACAAGTTCAATGCCGCTAACACAGCCGACCAGCGCACTATCTTGAACGAGATTATCGACTTCATCTATGACGATTACCGTCAAATCCTGCTTGCTCCGCACAAGCGTATGGATATTGTCACTGGTGAGTTATTGATGACCGGTAAAGCGAAAGTACACTTGGCAGATAATAAAGAGAATATCGAATTGCTTGATATTGATTTGCCGTTTAAGTTCTTGAAACCAGAAGTTGCTGTAAGGACTACATTCATCTCTTATCTGAAAGAGCAAATTGAAGCGTTGAAAGCAAAGTATGGCGTATTCTCCAAAATGATTATGTCAAGAGGTACGTTCAACAAGAACATTGTAGGCAGCAAGGAGTTCGGGGAAACATTCAAGATGATTCTTGGAAGTAACCAGTTCTATGTGAGCGGCGGTTTGATTACCTCTCAAATGGCATCCAGTGTATTCTCCGGCATTGGTCTTCCGACTATCGAAATCAAGGAGGACTACGTGGAGAATCAGAACGGCGAGAACGTGCAGATTTACGCAGACGACCGCATTACTCTTTTGCAGAGTGACAACGTGATGCGTATGCGACACCACAGACCGTATGTGATGACCGACCCCGTTCCGGGACGTAACTATTCACAATCAGAAGGACAGATGTCTATCTGTAACTATCGTGACGAGGAAGGTAGATACATGGAGTACACTGCCGAGTGGATTCCTGAGTTTATCGCTCCGAACAAGATCGTGAACATTGACCTTTCAACGATGAACGCATGACGGTAAACGAATACATATCACAGAAGTTTCAGTCTTTCGGCATTCAGTTGTCGGAGGCTGACCTTTTGGATATGTGCCTGAACGCGAAGATAAGCGGAGGGGATGAGATGGGCGAGGATTGCCACGGTCGTCTCTTCGTGGCAATTGCGAAGTTCATCCCCTCTCTATTGCTTCGTGCGACTTCTATTAGTGAAAGCGGTTTCTCGATGTCTTGGAACATTCAAGGCATTAAGGACTACTACTCATGGCTGTGCAAGCAGTACGGATTGAAAGACGAACTGACGGACAAACCCAAAGTGACCTTCTTATGATATTCGCTCCCCACATATTACAAGTATTAGTAGAAGAAGAACCTGAGTATGACTCTAACGGACAAGTTATTGTAAAGCCGGAAAATAATACGTGGGAAACTATAGGTGTTTGCCGGTGCGACGATGATAACACCCAAGAACTAAAGTCAGACAATGGAGATATGTATATGTCGCATTATCATATAGTCTATGAAGGTCGTGGTCTAAAAGAAGGCAGCAATATTCGCTGTTTGTTTGGAGAAGCTGTGAAAGCAGAAGGTATGGCACGAAATCCTAAGAAATGTAATTACTTTGACTATTCGGAGGTTTGGATATGATTACATCATCAGATGCTGGTATCATAGTATATAATGATTGCAAGACTTTTGATCTTCCATTATATCGTAGCTGGTCTTTCCCTAAAAAGAAAGTAGATACGGAGCGTGTTGTTGTTCTTTCTAAACTCCAAACATCTGATACCTATTGGAACAGAGGATTTATTGAAGTTAATTTCTGTGTCCCGGATTATAAGCAGAATGCCAATCTAAAAAGGCTTAACGAACTTGAACGCTTGGCTGTTGAGGCTTTGGATTCCGTAGGATATTACAAGGGTTCATGGTATCAGTATTCTGTTGAAAGTCATGGGATAGAGGAAGATACAGATTTAAATTGTCATTTTGTTAATGTGAAATTATTATTTGAAGTATTAAATATAAATTGAAAAAATATGAAACCATTTATTGGAATTAAACAGATTTGGTACGGGCTGGTAATTACCGAAGCATTGACCGCCGCAAAACTGAAGACATGGTTAGCTACTGCTACCGAAGTGAAAAATTCCCACCAAGACACGTGGGGGTATACTCAAGATGACCCGACTATTACTGATTACATCAATGAACTTACAGGAAAGCCTTATTATCGTGATATGACAGACGAAGGAGCAAAAACTATTGCTTTCACGATGGGCGCCTATTCTTTTAAGGATAAAGTTGAACTTCAGGGTGGCAAGGTTATAAAAGAATCCGAAAAAGAGGTTGGTTGGGAAGCTCCTGAAACACCGGAACTTGTTTATAAGGCTGTAGTAGGACGTGTGAAAACAGGTAATTATGTTGTTTTTACCAACGCTGGTATTGTAGGAAAATCGAACATGGTAGAGAAAAATATCGGTTTGGGTGTTTCTGCTGTGGCAATGGATAACGAAGCGGAAGGTGTAGCTGATGAGTATTGGTTTGATGGGGATGCGGTTGATTCTGCTTCTGAGGCATCTATGGCTTCCTATTCAGGAGAAACTCTTTCTTCCAAAAGTAAGACTATCTAAGATGTAAAAAAGTTGAATATAGGGGTGTAAAAACGATTGCACCCCTATTTAATTATTCCTATATGAATGCTGCAAAAATAGTAAACAGTTCTATTATCAGTGCTGACTTTAAAACAATTGTCATTAATAATAAGTCGTATGTCATATCACCACCCACTATCCATAAGATTGCCGGTGCGGGATGTTATTTAGCGGAACTTCCCGAATGTAATACATTTCATGACGTACTTTCGTCATTGAAAGACATGGATAATGTGGCACATGCGTTATCTTGGTTTGTGAAAGGTGACGATAGCCTTTTTGAAGAACTAAGAAAGGGTACGTTTGATGAAATTGTACAAGGTTTGGAAGTAGCCTTATCTTTAATATCTGCTGAAAATTTTTACAAGCTGTCAGTTTTAGCGAAGAATGTGCGAAACCTGACAGCAAAACAGAAGTAGCAGGAAATTCCTGTCTTCTCGGACAAATTGCAACATTCATGGAAAATCTGCATTTGTCTTACAAAGAAGTGGTCTATGAAATACCATATCGAAATCTAATAATCATGCAAAAGGATAAACTTCATACAGTGTTCGGTGAGGTTCTGCAAGAGGTGTCTGAAGAAGAATTCTTTAAGAATAGGCAGCGTAAAATTCTTAAATAGGGTAATCACACAGAAAGGTTTGATTAGTGATTAAAAAGAAATGGTTATCTTTGCCCTAAAATAATCTTAGTATGGCACAAGAAAGTAAATACGCGTATGACGAAGATAGTGTTAAGGCAATCATGAATTGGGCAGAAACCGCACAATTGCCAAAGGAAGTAATATTATCGGAATCCGAACATATATACGATACATCTCTGTATATTCGGGCAAATATCAACGACATCAAGCAACACTATCCGGATGCGTTTTATAATCCGGCAATTGATAGGCTGTACAGATTAAAGAAGTTCGTGGAAAAATGAACAAAGCCCCATTGAAAAATTGGGGCTTTATTTTTTACCATAGTGATACCTCATAGAGAGTACGTAGACTGTGATTATCTCATCATTGACTGAATAGATGATGCGATGCTCGGAATTTATTCTTCGAGACCAGCATCCTGCCAGTTCATATTTTAAAGGCTCAGGCTTGCCTATTCCTGTATATGGATGAGCTATAATATCTTCAAGCAAGGCTGTTATTCTATTCATAATAGCCTTATTCCCCGACTTTTTCCAATATTCCCGGTCTTTTTCGGCCTGTTCAAGAAAGACTATTTCCATAATTCTTCAATTTTTACAGGCTTCCCTTTTCCCTTCTCGATTTCTTCTTTCCCCTTGCGTATAACATCCATCATTGCGGGGGATTTCATTATATACTCGGTCTCCTTAATGGAGTTGTATTCGTCCAGCGATATTACAACCACGCTTTCGCTACCTGAACGATGTACCAGCAACGGCTCACTGTCATTTATCACGCCGTCAAGATAGTGCTTAAGGTTATTCCTTAGCTCTGAATAGTTAGCTGTTCTCATAATCTACTTGTTTCTATTGTTTAGTACAAATATAAGTACTTATTTTTGTACTTACAAGATTGTGGCTTATTTTTTCTTGTTGACAAGCAACATTTAGGCATAAAAAAGCCCCGAACTCACGAACGGGGCAAATATATTTTTCTTGAAAAAATATAATCAAGGCTCTTTCGTCCCTATTATCGTTTCTCCGTCAATTTTAATATCGGTATTTCCGCCTTTAGTCAAATAATAGACTTGTTGCACCCACCTGTTAGAGCTCGTTGTGCCTCCGGACATACGAATTTGCACTTTTACCTTCACAGCTTGCTCGTTAGCTTTGAAGACTTCCGTATAATTATCTTGTACATCATCTACTGTATTATTCCCTACGCTTTCATCTTTGTCGTTATATTCAAATAGCCATATATCAGTGCTTATCAACGAAGACGACTCCGACATATTCCATTTTAATGTATAGCTTGTTTGTTTTTGTTTGCTATCGTCATCATCCGAACAAGCTGTAAACACAATCATTGGCAGTATTGCCAGCAAAAATAAAATCTTTTTCATATTTGTGTCCATTTAATCATTATTTTCTTTGGAAACATCATCTATTGGTACATAGAAAGTCGTCGTTGTAGGAGTGTAAATGCCACAAGTAAGACACCCAAGAAAACCATTTAAAAACGTCCAGTTGTTTCTCACTACATAATTTTTCCTTTCCCTAACGTATTTACTGGCTTCTATTTTAGTTTTCCCCCCCAGGAATAAGCCCATATAAAAAATGGTGATTTGTTACAGAATTAACTTTTACAGTAGGGTCGTCTGCCTTAACATTTCCTACACAAACCCTTGAATTGTAGCACGAGCTCATAAATAATGCCAATAGCGCGCAAAACAATAACCTTTTCATATCTATAAATATTTTAGTTAAAAATTATGCCGCAAAGTTAATCACTTCTTTTAATGTATAATTTATTTTATTCTACAATTGTTGCAATACATGTTATAAAACACTATGTCATGCTTATTGGGGCAAAAACACTTTCCATTATTTTGAAGTTTCAAAGAAAGTGTGTACCTTTGCGATGTTCAACATAAAACTCGAAAATGCAGGTCGTGAACTTGCATGTAATGTGCAGGTTATTTTTATGACCTCACTTAAGATATTAGGTGCTATCGTACCCCCGTGTGAAGTATTAATGTACTCACAGCATTTTCGAGATGTGTTGAACAGCGGGAAAGGCGATGGCACTTTTTTATTTATTATTGTTATGTTCAACAATCTTGAAAATCAAATCTTCCAGTACAACGGAAGTCCTATTACCTTTCAGAAAGGCGATAGCGTTATGATTAATGCCACAGAAATGGCAAAACCGTTCGGAAAACTTGCCAAAGATTGGCTATCCAACAAATCAACCAAAGAGTTTTTATCCACATTATCAGCCGTTAGGACAATTCCCCTAACGGATTTGGTAGAAATAAAACAAGGTGGAAATGGTGAGCAAGGCACTTGGATGCATGAAGATGTAGCAATGGAATTTGCTCGCTGGTTAAGTCCTGCTTTTGCTATTTGGTGTAATGACCGAATTAAGGAGTTGCTTCAATACGGCATGACTGCCACGCAGCCAACTTTGGAGCAAATGATTAACAACCCCGACTTAGTTATCAGCCTTGCAACGCAGCTAAAGAACGAGCGTGAGGAAAAACAGCGTATTGAACAACAGAACGCATTACAAGAAGAACAGCTACGCCAAGCCGCTCCGAAAGTCAACTACTACGACAACCACTTGCAGAGCGTGAACACACAGACATCTACACAAGTAGCCAAACAAATCGGACTGGATGCAGAGAAGTTGCACAAGAAGCTGAAAGAAATCGGAATTATTTACCGACAAAGCGGGCAGTGGATATTACATGCGCCTTATTCGACATGGGGATTGCACTCTACCCGCACCCAGACCTATACACGTTCGGACGGTTCGACAGGAACAAGTGTATATACGGTATGGACTACTAAAGGTGTGCGGTTCATTATTGCTCTATATGAAAATGATTGGAACGTGAGAAAAGCCATCAAGCAGATAAAAGGTGAGCTGAATCCAGCCGCATAATATCATTACATAATTATCAGCAGTCGGTTCCAATGCCCGACAGCCTACATTATATACTATAATTTAAGACTAAACAAATATTCATCATGGAAAGAAACATTACATCTGCTGAGGTGCGATACGACCTTAGCCCTATTAACGAATTGTTCAAAGAATTTATGACTCCCGGACAGTTGAGGGACGAACTTATTGAATTGGCTTTTGATTATGTGCAGTATATAGATGATGGGAAAATAAATTGTATCAAATCAAGCATGAGCACCTTGTATATATTGTGCGACGCCTTAAGGGAAATAGAAAATAATTGCCACAATAGATGAGCATAGATGCACGTTGAGGTTACGACCAACGTTCACGTTATGACGTCCCGCCAGTAATACGGCTGGCGGGGTATCAAGAAAGACACTACAAGCAGTCTCTATACATTTAGGGGCTGCTTTTTCTATAAATAACAAACCTTTTCCTGATTGTTTGTTCTGCGACCTTGATTTCTTAGGTAAAAGGCAGGTATGGTGATACCTTTACGAGAAAATATTGGTTATGGAGTTCAAGGGTGATATTTCGGGATTAAATGAACTTGAAGAACAAATAGAAAATACTTATTTCAATAAATTGATTGAGATAGGACGGGATGCCATACGGGTGGCATATAATGCAAGTGGCTCGTCCAAATATCCAAAAGTTTATAAAAACCACACATGGCGACTGCGTAAAGCTCCTGGGTTCTGTGTTGTGCGTGACGGAAAGATTGTAGCACTGGAGGTCTATGGGAAAGGGACAAAAAGTATGGAAGCCGTACAGAAGACCACCTACTATTTGCAGTATCACGAAAAGGAAGATGACGGGCTTTACCTGGCTGACGGCATGGAGTATGCAAGTTTTGTACAATCAAAGGGTTTTGATGTTATGGACTCCGCAATTCTTTATGCAGAAAGGATGATTAATAAAAAAATATTTAAGTAATTATGGCAGGGATATTCGCAAACGTAGATGGCGACATAAATAAACTGCGGTCATTAAAGGCAGAAATTGAGAATATAAAGAAAGCTTTAAAGGGTATCAATGTTAAAGTAGATATTGATATTGCTAAAGGTCTTGAGGCGCGTTTAAAATCATTATCTGAGCAATATGATGCTTTGGTAGCCAAAGTTAGTGAAGCAGAAGGTAAGATTCTGATTTCTACAAAAAGGATTAATGATGCTGCGGAAAAGATTGTCAAAGCACAGGAGCAGGTCTCTAAAAATATGGGGAGAAACCCTTCAAATAGCAATACTGTAAATACGACTGCCAATAACACGGAAACGGCAAGTGTACAGGCACAGGCTAAAGCGTATGACGATTTGGCGAATGAGATAAATTCCATAATAGGTACGCGAGAACAGAATATAAAACGTATGCTTGAGGAGCAAAACGCTATTCGATTGATAAACGCAGAAATAAAACAACTCACAAAATATCAGTCAGATAATCAAACTCTTTCTAATAATCAACAAAAACGTTTAGAACAACTTAATAATTCATTGCTTACCCATAAAGCGGCATTGGCAGAAGTTAGGCAGGCTTTAAACAATAATGCTAAGTTGGATAATGCGGCTGCGACTTCCATGGATGCCCTTTCGCAGTCTCTTGGTAGGATGCGTACTACATACCGGCAGTTGACGGAAGAAGAACGTAATTCTCCTTTTGGGAAAGAGTTATTGGCATCCATTAATCAGGCGGATGCGAAGATAAAATCGCTGGATTCAACTATTGGGGTACATGCAAGAAATGTTGGAAATTATGCAAGTGGTTGGAATGGTTTAAATATGTCCATTCAACAAGTAGGGCGCGAACTTCCTTCATTAGCAGTCAGTTGGAATACCTTCTTTCTTGCCATATCCAACAATCTACCTATTCTTGCGGATGAAATCAAACGAGCCAAAGAACAGTATAATGCACTAAAGAATAGCGGGGAAAAAGCGGTTCCGGTATGGAAGCAAGTTATATCTTCTATATTTAGTTGGCAAAGTGCTTTGACGGTTGGGATAACGCTTTTGACTCTATATGGCGATAAGTTGGTTGATTGGGTAGGTTCTTTGTTTACTGTCAAGAAAGCACTATCAGAAACATATCAATCACTGGAAGATTATCAGAAAAAAGTAAGTAAAACTTCTGGTTCTGTCGTATCCACGTTGGAACGCTTGTCGCAAGGATGGAAACGATTAGGCAGTGATATTGATGCGCAAAAGAAATTCATCTTAGAAAACAAAAATGCCATTGACAGCATGGGCGTTTCTGTGAACGATGCGGCAGAAGCGGAAAGGCTTTTCAATACAAACAAAGATACTTTCATCATGGGGCTTCTTCAACGAGCCAAGGCAGCAGCTGCAATGGAACTTGCAGCGGAGGAATACAAGAAAGCCGTGCAAAAAATGATGGAAGCGGAAGCCATGCCGGACAAGGTTACTCATAAATACAGCACTGCAACCAACGTGATAGACCTTTTCAAGGGAAGTACTTGGCAGACGGTAGAATATGACAACCCTGATAAGCTGAAAGCGCAGGAACAAGCAGATGATTTTACAAAGTCCGGTACTGAGCTTGTGATGAAATTTGCCCAATTCTCCGAGGAGGAGCGGAAGACTTTGGAAACTATTGGTATAAAGACCACTCAAACAATGATAGATGGTTCTATTGAAGCCATAGAAGCCGCCATAAGTCTTAAACAGCAGGCTTTGAAGAAAGTCACCAACCCAAAGGAATATAAACGCATAGAAGCTGAAATCAAAGCGGAACAAGCCAAGTTAAAAGCAATTACAGGCGAAAAGGACACTGATAAAGAAGCCGACAAACTCCGTAAGCAACAAGAAAAGTTGGCCGAAGACCTTCTTTCCCTCCGCCGGAAGAACCAGCAGGACGAAATCAGCCTCATGGAAGACGGAACAGAGAAAAAGTTGGCTCAAATTAAATTGGACTATCAGAAAGAAATGGATGCTATCCGTAAACAGGAGCGGGAATGGTCTAAAGCGAATGGTGGCAAACTGACAAAGGAGCAGTCTGTACAAATATCCCTTTCGTATTCGCAGGCAGAAAATAAGCGTGACAAGTCAATCTCCGATGTTAACAAAGAGGAACTCGAAGCCATGAACCGCTACCTGAAGGAATACGGGACGTTCCAGCAGAAGAGGGATGCTATAACAAAAGAGTATAACAACAAGATAGCCAAAGCCACTACCGAAGGCGATAAGAAGATGTTCCAAAAAGAAATGGAAGAAGCATTGTCCTCTGTGGATATGGATAAGCTCAAACAAGAAATCAACTGGGAACTTATCTTCGGTGATTTAAATAAGGTTTCCAAGAAATCTCTTGAGCAAGTCAAACAACAGCTAAAGGCTTTCAAAAGTTCTGATGAGTATAAGAACATGGCTGTCGACCAGAAAAAAGTGATTGACGAAGCATTGAATAATATTCAGAGCACCATCATCGACAAAGGCGGTTTGCTTGGCGATTTGCCGGAGCAACTGGATGCTTTGCGCATTGCCCAAGACGAACTTAAGCAAGCGCAGGATGAGTATAACAAATCTCTCAAAAGTGGTACGGATGCCGAGAAAGAAGCTGCTCTCAAAAAGAAAAACAATGCCGAGAAAAACGTTCAGAATGCGGAAGCGAATGTAACCAGGAGCGCGGATAAAACCAAACAAAATCTGATTACATTGGCTGACACTATTACCCAGCTTGGCAGTTCTTCTGAAATATCTTTATCCCAAATAGGAAACATTGCTTCCGGCCTTGTTGATGCGTTTTCCGAAGCAGGAAGTAAGATAGGCGGTATTATTGGCGCGGTGTTTTCCCTACTTGACGGAATAGAAAAGCAAGGCTTTGACGGGTTTGTCGAGAATATTTTTTCGAGTGTATCTAGAGCTACTGTAAGCATGCGGGATACAATCACATTCGGGGCGTTCTCTAAGATAACCGGTTCCGGTGACAGCGATAAAACCCTTGAGCAGGACATTGAGTACCTTACACAGTCCAATCAGGATTTGAAAAATTCATTGGATAATCTTTCCGAGAAGATGGATAAGGCTTCTGTCACGGACGCTTCTGATATATATGAAGTGCAAAGGGAAAATATTTTGAAGCAGGAAGCCAACACATCGGAAGCCATGCAGCGCAGTGCAGCGGCATACAGTAACGGTTTCTTGGGAATAGGCGGCTCGCATTCATCGAACAGCAAGATAGATAAGGGAATATCTGCCTCTGAATGGAGCAGGGTCAGTGACATTGTTGGAAAATCTGTGAGTAATGCAGGCCAGTTTTTCCAGTTATCCAGCGAACAGATGTCTAAGCTTGCAGAAGAAGACACTTCCTTGTATTCAAAGATAAAGAATCTTGCAGACGATGGATATAAGAACGCAGCTCAATACATGGATGAATACATCACCTACTATAAGCAGCTTGAAGAGCTTGAGAACGCTTATAATGAAAAGCTTACCAACACTTCTTTTGACAATGTAAGGAATGACTTTAAGAATGTACTTCTCGACATGGAATCCGATGCGGAAGATTTCGCTAATGATTTTGAGAAGATGATGCAGAATGCCATTGTTGAAAGTCTCATGACAAAGAAGTATGACAAGCTGATACAGGACTGGTACGGGGAGTTTGCAGAAGCCATGAAAAGTGGTGGCAAGATTGATGAAATTGAACAGGGCAATCTTCAAAACAGATGGAACAGCATAGTTAATCAGGCATTGGCCGAGCGTGATGCCTTGAAGGAGATAATGGGTTGGGAGTCAGAATCGGATTCCACCCGTGAAGCTTCTCAGAGGGGAATCGCCACAGCCTCGCAGGATTCGGTAGACGAGAACAACGGGCGGCTGGCCGTCATGCAAGGGCATACGTACTCCATCAACGAGAATGTCAACCGTATGGCTACCGGCATAGACACTATCGCCGCTCATACCGTCAACCTCTCATGTCTGACAAACATAGACAAGACCATGCAGTCCATCCTTTCCATGCGGGACGCCTCGCTCACCCATCTGTCGAACATAGACAGCCACACGGCAAGGCTGGAAGCTATCGAGAACGCCATTGTCTTTATGAAGAACGATATAAACACCATGCTGATTAAAGGATTGAAATTAAGTAAAAACTGATGAAGGGACAACTCTACATAGACGGAAAAGATGTACATACTGAGTACGGCGTGTCTACATTACAAGGCAACTACGCTGAACTGGTAGCGTTCCCGCCTTCAAAAACGCCGGATAGTAACGATTGGCCGGAAGAGGACGGAAAAGAGTTTGACCTTTCGGAAATGCATCTTGACACGAAAGACGTCACGCTTAAGTTCGGCTTCTTCAGGGAATGGCAATTTTCAAATTTTGTCTCCATGCTATCAGATATGGGGTATCACGATTTTTATTTCCCACATTTAAAGCGTACGTTTAAATTAAGGCTTTCTTCTCAGAATAGCTTTGAAATGTATAATAGCACCGAACGCTCCAAGTTCACTTTTGCCAATGATTTCCCGCGCTCGGATGATTATGTATATCAGGAACCGATAAACAGTATTCTATTGCCGAAAGGTTACGAGTTGGATGGTGTGGACTTGTCAGCTTACGGTATCCTCGTTCTACAAGGTACAAATGAGGAGATACTCAAAACTCCGGCTGTGAAGAAAAACCTTTTACAGAACTTCAAGTTTCAGGACGGTGCTGTATATGATGGCGAATACGTGAATCTTCAAACGAAAGATGTAAGCATAAAGTGTCTGATGCGTGCCCCGGACTTCGATACGTTTTGGCGAAACCATGATGCTCTTTTGTATGACCTCACCAGACTATCCGTCAAGACCGATGCCGAAGGATACGAGTATGAAGACGCGGAGCGTATGTTTTATGTTGACGAATGGTCTGAAAGTTACCCATGTTATTACAAGAGTTGTAAAACTGACAGTTTTAATCCTCTTGACGGTATATGGTGGGCATTTACCTTAACCCTTGTATTTACCAGCTTCCGACTGGGAGATACAGAATACCTGCTTGCTTCGGAAGATGGCAGATTTATAACTACGGAAGATGAAGAATATTTTATTGATTTAGGAGATTAGGATATGATTACTCTACATAACGGAAATGAAACGATAGAACTTCTGACGGATGACAACAGTTATTCCTATGAGGCTGTAATGGGTGAAGATGCGCTTACACTGCATTTCTCTCATCCGGGTTACCTGAATATTCCCGTAGGCTCATGGTGTGAGTTCTACGGAAAGCGTTATTCCTTGAAGAAAGACACCAATTTCAAGAAGAAAGGAGAAAGGAACTATGATTATACGCTTATCCTTGAAACCTCGAAAGCCGATACGGAACTTTGGAAGATACGCAATACGGTGGACAACCGTATCAAATTCCCTTATACAGCCAAACCCAAAGAGCACCTCAAACTGATTGTCGATAATCTGAACAGACGTTCTTCGGGGTGGGTAATCGGTGAATGTATTGAGGGTACGGAGAAGCTGATAAACTACAACCATACCTACTGCTTGGACGCTTTAAGCCAACTGGCAGAAACCTATGAAACCGAGTATCAGATTACGGAAACTATCATAGAGGGTGTACATACAAAGACTGTACATCTAAAGAAAGTCGAGTACAACAAAGATAATCCTTTAACCCTATCCTATGGCAAAGGGCATGGCTTCAAGACGGGTGTCGGTCGGGAAAGTGGCGAGATACCGCCCGAAATCATCCTTGTGGAAACAACCGAACGGAATATCGACTACTCCAAATACGGTGCGAAAGAACTGCTGATGCCCAAGTCGCAGACCATTCGTTATGACGGTACACACTTCGATGGCGAGGACGGCTTCAACGCGGATATTTCCCGTACCTACGAGACGGATGAATACGGTACGGGGGTCATGCGTGCCGACCGTGAGTTGACTACCGCCAAAGAGGACAGCCTTGATTGTACGGAGATTTATCCGTCACGTGTGGGAGAAATCAGCAAAGTAACTACGGTAGATACGGAAAAGCACTTCTATGATTTCTACGATAATGACATTCCCAGTAACCTCAATTTTGAAGACTGCCTTATCGAGGGTGAGAAAATGACAGTTGTCTTCCAATCCGGTATGCTTTCCGGCAAGGAGTTTGAGGTGAAATATACTCATGTCGGGCGTAAATTCGAGATAATCCCGCAGGAGATAGACGGTATCACCATGCCGGACGGTGGCGTATGGATGCCGGAAGTTGGCGACAAATACGCGGTGTTTGGTATCCAGTTGCCCGAAGCCTATATCAGTGACAATTCAACAAGAACGGGCGCATCATGGGATGTGTTCCGGGAAGCTGTCAAGTATCTCTACGAACACGAGGACAAAATGTTTACCTTCACCGGAACACTTGACGGCATTTGGGCAAAGAAACGCTGGCTCACGGTTGGCGGTAAAATCGTATTGGGCGGTTTCGTGAACTTCACGGACAATCAGTTCCATCCCGAAGGCTCTCTTATCCGTATGGTAGGTATCAAACGGTATGTGAACAACCCGTACAGTCCCGAAATAGAACTGTCCAACACTCCGGTAGGTACATCCGTTACCAGCGAGCTTAATAAGATAGAAACGAACGAAGTACAAGTTGAAGAGAATCATAAACAAGCCCTTCAATTCACCAAACGTTACTATCGTGACGCAAAAGAGACAATGGAAATGCTTGCTGACAGTTTACTTAGCTTCTCCGGCGCAATCAACCCGATAACGGTTGCTACCATGCAGATGCTTGTGGGTGACGAGAGTTTACAATACAGATTTGTCAACTCCAAGACAAATCCGGTGGTAGTTAACCATGATATTAGCTACAATTCGAGTACAAAGGTCTTGAACGCTCCGGCAGGTATTATCCAACACATGACACTTGGTATCACTTCTTTATCCAATACTCATGCGGCAAGCGACTATAAGTATTGGGATATGGCAGAATACAATTCACCCTCACTCACCAATCCGGAAAAGAAATTCTACCTATATGCCAAGTGTAGCAAGGATAACCAGTCTGGCACGTTCTTACTTAGCGAAACGGCTATTGCGTTGGAACAGATAGACGGTTATTATCATCTGCTTGTCGGTATCCTGAACAGTGAGAATAACGGGAAGAGAAGTTTTGCCACGTTATACGGATTCACAGAGATACTACCGGGGCGGATAACTACGGATAAAATAGTTTCTTCTGATGGTAAGACTTATTTTGATTTATTGAAAGGTGAGATAGCCGGATATATCAGATTCTTGGACGGACTGATAGGTACTGTAGGTATCGGCAATGAGACAACCATCAATGCCGGTATGAGTGGAGAAGGAAATGCCGATACAGATGTGCGTATTTGGGCTGGAGCTGATAAAGATGGACGTTGGGATGCTCCTTACAGGGTTCTGCATAATGGTAAATTGATAGGTACAGATGTTGATTTAAAGGGGAAAATAGATGCAGACAGCGGTAATATTGGAGACTTTAATATAAGCGATGGTGCAATTTCTATTTCTCGTCCTAATAGCGGTAATGGTGTATTAAGTATGAATTTAGACGTCAATGGAATTGCTTTACATAACACAAGCCCTTCCATAAATGTAAAAATGGGTTTGCAGCAAGTACAGATTACGGACGAGGTCTTTTATACTCCTGTTTTTATGGAAGGGCGAAAAAACTTCTGTGGTATATACATAAGAGAATCATTTATCGATAGTAATGCTATCGGGGTATATTCCAAATATGCCTCTATTGTGTTAGATAATTCTCCTTTGGTTATGCAAGGCTCCTGCCCGTTAATCATGTATGGGAAAGCAGTCCCTGCCGGTGGAATGTATAATAACGTATGGTGTACCAATCAAGGTGGTGGTACTTATGAATATTATCTACCTTCTTCCAGTGATAACAGGTTCGGACAGATGGGCAGCACTATATTTGTTCAAAACATGAATGGAGATGCATGGATTAATACCAGAAACGGAGAAACCCTAAGAACCTTAAACGGTGGCAGCACTACTCGTTGGGCATTTAAAAACCAATATCGTTTAGCAATATTCCATAAGTTGAATTATTCAACATGGACTGTAAACATAACAGAATGATTAGTTAGTGATTTAAATTAAAGATAAAAGCATAGAGGAAAAATGCAAATAACAAACCTTTTGCCAATTGTTTGTTATCCATGAAGCAAAAACAAGTAAATCTGTTTCTTCTGGACTAATTTTGTGAAAAACAGAGAAATGGGTATGTTGAATAGAAAATTATCAATGTGTTTGCATAAACTGTGTGAAGATGCACGGGGCTTTGACAATGGACTAAAGAATAGTAACATAGAATACACAAGCCTTTGAGCTAACGTACCCATACGTTGTGCTCAAGGCTTTTTTTATTGATATAACATTATGCCGTTAATAAAGAAGAAAATATCAGAGTTGCCCCTTGCCGACAGCCTAAAGGGATTATATACCATTGGTTACAAAATCATAGATGGTATCAAGACCAGTGTAAAGGTTAGCTTGGAAGATATTCAGACCGCTTATCAGGATGTCGTCAATGCAATTAAAAAATCAGAGGAAGCGGCCAAGAACGCAAATAATGCCGCTGTAATCGCCAATGAAAAAGCCTCGCTTGCCAATACGGCCGCAGCCAATGCCAATGACACTGCGGAACACTCTACCTATATAGGTACAGACCACTATGTCTACAAATGGAACAAGACCGCCCAAGCATACGACAAGACGGACATCTACTGCAAGGGTGACGCTTTCTCCATCAAGAAGGTATATGCTTCAGTTGCTAACATGGAAGCCGATAAGAGCAATCCGGATATTACAGAAGGTGATTTTGTATTGGTGAATACGGGTGATGTTGAAGACCCCGACAATGCAAAATTGTATGTCAAGGCTGATGGTGACTTTGAGTTCCTTGTCGATATGTCCGGTGCTATCGGTTTTACGGGCAAGACACCGCAGTTTTCAATAGGTACAATATCCACGCTTGAAGCCGGGTCAACGGCAACGGCTACCATATCAGAGGATGGAGTGGACAGTGACGGCAATCCGAAGTACAAAATAAACTTTGCCATTCCTCGTGGTAATCCCGGTGCTCCTTTCCGTATTGCCGGAGAATACGCCACCCTTGAAGCCTTGAAATCCGCCGTTCCCGACGGTTCAACCATTGACGGGTTCATGGCCGTAGGTACTGAAGCTCCTTACGATTACTACGCATGGGTAAACGGCGACTGGGTTAATCAAGGGAAGATAGCGGGTGGCGGTTCGGGGAACGTGGTAGTTATTCCTGCTGCTGCGATGAGCCTAAGCGACCAAGCAACATCCGATGAGATATTTAATGCGTTTGGTGGAAAGCAGAATTTAATAGATATAATAAAAAAAGTAAAAGATGAAGATTGCGTTGTCATAGCGAAAACCGATGATGACCCTAATGCCGTGTTGCAACAAACATTCTCGGTAGTAAATGCGACTTATATTAATGACAATAACCTGATGCTTGGCTTGATTTCTTGGGGTGTAAATGACACTTCGCAAATGATAATCCAAGTGATTGATGGTGTTGCATCCTATAATGAAATATCTACACCACTTATGACTGAAGCCCCCTCTAACGGTAACGCCTACGGTCGTAAAAATAAAGATTGGGTAGAAGTTCCCGAAAAGTCAGATGTGCTCACCAAAGACAATGAAACGGAATATACGCCTACGAAGCCTTATCAGCCAGCGACGAAGAAGTATGTGGATGATAAGGTGTATGTTGTCAATAACAGTACTTGGGAAGAAGTATTACGCAATAATAAGAGTATAAATGGTACTGATGTTCAGGCTTTAATTAATAAACTATTTGGTACTTACTCTACGTATCTCTCCTTCTTACAAGGAGTTAATGAGAATGTATATAACAGTCTGAAATTTACAGATTGGATGTATGATGATGCAAATGAATATAGCGTAGGAAGTAGTTACACTGCCGGCAATCTATATGCTAAGCATAATATCGCGCAAGGAGAGTTTAATTGTAATTTTACTTATTTCTATAAGAATGCTCTAAAATCTTGTATTATAAATGTTGATGAAACGGCAAATCACAATCTTGACGTACTTGTAGTACAGGATATTGTCACTTCCGACAACCTCACCACCATCACCAAGAAAACCGCCGCCGAATACGAGGCTCTTGGCTCTAAGGATGCCAATACAGCATATTGTGTAACCGATTAAAACAACAATTATGAGTAACGAAAATAGTAATCTTAGAGTTGGTTCGGCTGGAGCTGGGCTGTTTTGTGGGTAGTACTGAAATTCTTGGAAGCGGATTAGATATTAGCGCCTTACAGTCCAAATATGTAGACAGAAAAGATATTTTAATCATAAATCTAAGCGATGTTGATTTTACACTATCAGATGATAAAGGCGGTTCTATAACGGTTCCCCCTAATTGCATTGACTTATATGAAGTCACAGACGATGCTACTGCCTATTACGGAAAGTCTAATGGTGATAATACCACCAAGAGAAAATACATAGGAGTGGTTAAAGCTGCGCATGCTTATTGGGATGGCAGCTCGTTAGATGCGAAAGAAGTTGAATACCCTCTTAATTCTGAATTTATGGGAAATTACAGTACCCCTTTTACTTTTAGCTTTCAACTTATTTATGAAAGTGAAGAATGGTACGAAATTACTGGCGGTTGGATTTTAATAACTAATATAAAAATGTAATTATGAAAACAATCTTTTTAGACAACTGGTTTACGAAACTTATCCTCTTTGGCAGCTATCATACAATCATGTTCTTCGGCTTTATCCTTACGAAGCTGAAAGAGTTGTCCGAAACGACCATACGCCATGAGCGTACACATCAGAAACAGTTCTTCGAGTGCATGGAGATAGCGACTATCCCGTCCGTATTGTTGGCATTCTATGTCAGTGCGTGGTGGTTGCTCCTTATCCCGCTATTCTATTACATTCTGTATTTGGCTGAATGGTTTGTGAGCTTTATATACCATCTGTTTACAGACAGCAAGATTGGGGACGGTAAGGTCAATAAAAACGCCTATCGAGCGAGCGCATTTGAGATGGAAGCCAAACTCAACCAGGACAATCCGAACTATTTGAAAGAACGCAAATGGGGTGCATGGTTCAGATACTACGGCAAGATATAAAAATCCCGTCCTACTCTCACGAGCAAAACGGAATGACAGTAGTTCGCTTATTGATAAGAGACACAAAGATAGGAATAATTGACAAATAACGATAAGATGAATACAGATGTTGTAAACGCAGCCCTTCAAACAGGAAAGGGTATTAGTGATTTCGGAATGATGGCTATAACCGCAGGTTTTTTCCTTGTGTTATCAGCCTTGTTGATGGTGGCGTGTTTCCGTTGGTTTATGAATATGGTAAACCAGCTTATGACATCACAGAAAGAGATAAACCAAGACTATAAGGACACCATGAGGCAGCTATTGGAAGAAACCCGTGCGCAGAACGAGCGGTTGAACGTGCTATCGGAAAGTCTCATGCCCGAAACGCAGCTGCGTATAAAAACGCTAAGCAATGTATTCTTCGACCTTTCCGTTGAGAAGGTGTGCCGTATTATCAAGAAAGTGCGTGAAGAAAACCATATATCAGACAAGGAAGCTACTGCAAGAAAGATACGTACATTGCTTACAAACATACACGAGGACAGAAATTCAAAACTTGACTGCTTTTCGTATCGTGGGAACAGGCTTTCCGAATACACGGAAAGGAAATGGATAGAACAGGTTGCCAAAGCCGTTGAAGCGGAGATTTACAATGAAAACGGAGCGAACAACGGTAGGGCATACACGAATGTAGAGTCGGTCTATGCGAATATAAGATTGGAATTTTATCACAATTTGAATGAAAGATAAGGAGTAACAAAATGAAAAAGAAACTGATTATCGCAGCGATTGTTATCGCTATCATCGTGGGAGTTATGCTTTACATGCACTACACTCCGTTTTGGGTGAACTTGACTACTGTCGTATCATTCGGTGTCGGTGTTGTTGCCGGATGGGTGGCTCGTGTGGTTTATGACAAATATTTTAGAAAGGAGAAATAACATGAGATACTTTACAATTGCAGAACTGGTTAAAAGCGAAACGGCTGACAAGAAAGCCATAGACAACAGATTGCCGAAAGAACTGCTTCCCAATGCACAAGCGTTGGTTGACAATGTACTCGACCCGTTAAGAGAGGCTTACGGCAAACCTATCACAGTGACAAGCGGATACCGTTGCCCTGCTTTGAATAAGGCGGTAGGCGGCTCTAAAACAAGCGACCATTGCTTTGATGAAGAAACGGAGCTTCTGACCACTGATGGATGGAAAAAATACTATGAGTTAAGTGAAGGGGAAACTATATTTTCTTATTCAATGGATAGAAATAGAGTCGAGGTAGTTCCTATTGCAGAACTCATTATGTACCGACATACAGGGAAAATGATGCGCGTACATAATCAGATAGCTGATATTTGCGTTACCGATGGACATAGAATGTTTATAAGATACGACTCGCATAAATACATCAAGAAAAATACAAAAAGCATTACCCAAAATGGGCAAGCTTATTTTGATTCTTTAAAAACAAACAACGATAAATACCACATAGAACTTGCCAAAGATATTTTTGGGAAAAGAAGATGGTTTATGTGCGCTTCCAATTCACCGGGTGTTATTGACATGGCTGACAGCATGGATATGTTAAGGCTTGTGATGGCTATTGTGTCTGATGGTTTTTTACATATTAGAAATAGGCGTTTTCATGGTATTGGGTTTAATCTTAAAAAAGAGCGTAAAATCACACGTGTTGCAGAGCTTCTAAATAAGATTAACATCCCGATAAAGACAAAGCTTAGAAAAGACGGAGCTTTGACTTTTTGGATTAACTCAACCGATGCGAAACCCATATTTGAAATGGTTGGTGAGGATAAAATACTTCCGAGGTGGCTTTGGTTGTTGCCAGGATGGCAGCAGAAAGAACTGTTATATGAATACGCATTTTTTGATGGACATAGAGATGAACGAGAGGGTAACGCTAATTTTTCTATAACTACGGTTTCGGATAAAAACAGAGACACGATTCATGGTATGTGTGTGTTAAGCGGTATGCGAAGCGTGTGTAGTGTAAAGTCCCAAAGCAAATATGTGATAAAAGGCAAATGCGGAACGAGCAAGGAGGCTTACATGTTTAGTATTTGCGATAACCGTAGCGAAACAAGACTGAAAGAAACAGATTATCAATGGGTCGATTATGATGGTATTGTGTGGTGCGCAAATAACGTAAACACAACCGTGATAGTAAGGAGAAACGGGAAGGTCTCTATACAAGGAAATTGCAATGGATGTGCTGCTGATATTGTCGGTACTCCGAATACCCCGAAAGAGAACAAAAGGTTGTTCAATCTTATACAAGAATTGAAACTTCCCTTCGACCAGGTTATTGATGAGAAGAACTTCTCATGGGTACACGTCAGCCACCGAAGAGAAGGCAACAGAAACCAAGTATTGAAACTCTAAAAAGTAAACATCATGGCAGCAGAAGTTTTATCATTTCAACAAGAAGAAAGCAAAACAGCGTATTACGCAACGTTTGTCAGTGACGGTAATCCCGTTACCATACAGATAAAGAATAAGGGCGGGTTAGTTACCGCCTTTGCGGGAATCGATGATTTGGAGCCTGCTCCTCTTTACCCCAACGCATCCCAATATAACGGTGCGTCCAATACGATTTTCCGTATCGTAGGGATAGCGAATGGCATAAACGTCACAATCAAGAGTGCTACCGAAGTATTAGAAGCCAAAATGATTAAAGAGGAATAGCCTATGAACCCAATCACTATCCCCAACATCAGCATCCCGACAATCGGTATTCCTACTATAGGTATACCGTCTGTCGGTTTTCCGTCCGCTTCGGGCGGTGGCGGTCTTGAATGGCCCGCTGGTATGAAAGAGCACATCAAGGCTTGGTATGACCCGAAGAAGCAGGGGTTGACGAATTTCGATGTAATAGAGAGTTATACAGAGGACTTTACTACATGGCGCTATTTAGACAGTAGAGGTATTGCAACTATAACAGGTAGCACTATTCATATTACAGAGGCTAAATCAATTCAAGGGATTGTAGAGGATAATAAAGAACCTTATTCAGATATAAAAATATTAGTGCAAGGTGTAACTGCTGATAATCCGTTGAATGTTAGAGATATTAACGGCACGAAAGCCGTTATTGATAAAGACGGAGTATATGAATTTAAAGATAATGGATTGTACTTTGGTTTTGGGTTTTCTAAAGTCGGTGTTGTAGATGTTACCATCACCCAGCTTCCCACTTCTATTCTAAAAGACCTTAGCGGCAACGGCAACCACGCCTATTTGTATGGTGGTAAGGGGAAGCTGAATAGCGGAATTGGGCTTTATACGTACGATTATAATTCTGACCGTTGGAGTTCGACTGGACGTGCTGATTATATTATTACCAAAAAAGGTTTTGAATTTACTAATATTATTGAAGACGGTGGAATTATTTTTGCCTTAGGTTCTAATATTGCTAAAGAGGGTGATAAAGTTAAAGTCAAAATATCTGGTATTCCTAATGGGGGTAGGGTTTATTTTGGAACTTGGATAACAGCAACTGAAGATGGTGAATATTTAGGAACTTATGCGTATGATAATAATGGAAATACAACTATCGGCACATTAGGATGTATCGGAGCAACTATTACTTTAGAATTTATCCCTGACTACCCCGACCAGCTTTGCTACGACGGCAAGATGTACGCCGTCTGCTACGGTTTCCCGATATTGGAAGATTACACGATTATGGCGGATAGGACATGGTTTAAGAATGTAGGATGTTTTGCAGGAAAACGTAGTGCTTCTGATAATAAAGGGGCCTTTGTTTTTGAAAATAATTCATCAAATGGTTTCGTTTGTTATAACTATGGTGGTGTGAATAATATTAATCGTGTTGATAATAAGATAACTTATCAAACTATTCACGATTATAATGGGCAAGCAATAAATAGAGCAAATAGCGTAGATACTGATTTTCTCTTAATTGGTGGTGGCCTATATCGTCCTACGACAAATTCATTTGATGAATTTTGGCAAGGTTGCCACGGCAAAATCATCATCGCCGACCGCAGCCTTACCGAAGACGAAATCACTTGGCTAAAGAATAATCTCTTCACTATCGAAATCCCAACTCCCGCCTACGATTTTGACTTTAGCAAGTTAAAGAGTGGTGAGAATACTTTTACCGATAAATATGGAAATGAACTTTCCTTATACAATTTTCAGTGGGCAGGTATGTCTGGAAAAGATGGTTATATAGAGGACTTTGCTGTATGGGGTAAAAATACAGAAAGGTATACGGGTAGTATTACTAACAAAACCATCAATATAACAGAAGTATCAAAAGCCAATAGTATATGTGTATATACATCGCCTAAAAAACAAAATATTAAACTTTATATTACAGGACTTATTACAGGACAAAATATTATTTTAGGTAATGCCGATGTACCGAGTACAGTAGGAAATATTATTGTATCAGAAAATGGTTTATACGATATAGATGAAAGTCAATTCAATCAATATTTCGGCATAGGATTTGGTTTTACTGGAGATTGTAACATTACAATCACTCAGCTTCCTCTCTACCCAAATGCTCTTGTATTTGACGGAGTAGACGACTATTGCAAACTTCCGAAGATGACTATTAAGAGTGTTATACTTGATGTCGTTCCATTATATATTGGTAATGATATGCTGTATGATTGTAGAACAGGGGGCGACATGAATGCTTTTGGAATTTATAATGAGGCTGATATTGTTGCATATAGCGCAAGGAATGATGGTAAAACCTATATTAATGGGGAATTGAACACCACTCTTACTGCTTTAGATATTGGTATTAATAGACAGATTGTTTGTGTAACAAATGATAATGCAGTTGAGCACGAACAATTTATAGGTAGCAGTATAAGTGTTAATAGTGTAGCAAAGATGGCTCTTTATCGTATTACAGGTTTTACCGAAGTCTTAACTCCCGATCAAGTTTGGAAGTGGTATCAAAAGAATAAGCCGAAAGGGGGTGACAAATGAAATGGCTGGTTGTTCCTGTAGATGAACTGAAACGGTTCGATAACGATTGGGAGTGCCGTAGAAAGTCTATTGACGGTACAAAGGCGATTATCCACGAAAGTATCTATAATAAGTTGGTTCCCCCTGCTGTAACTATTCCCGAGGTGGAAGATGAGTATCGTGATGTGACTTATCCTTTCCCGTTGCTGGATGAGCATGAAGTGAGGGTGATGTTGGATACGGACGAATGGAGTGAAAAGTTGATTTTAAATTAAGAGATATGAGAAAATTGGTATATGTGATATTGCTTGTGCTGGTCGTGTGTTCTTGCAGAACGAGGACGGTATATATGCCCGTTGAGACAAAAGTCCTCGACAGCATAATCTACCATGACACTACATTCCAAGAGAGGCTGGTCCCGTACAAGGATAGTGTATCGGTTTCCGATACAACGTCATTCCTTCATAATCCGTATGCTTATAGCTACGCTTCATGGAGTAATGGTATATTGAACCATTCGTTGGGCATCTACCCTCATGCAACGGTAACAGTCAAGATACCGTACTTCATCGAAAGACTAAGAAGGATTGAAGTCCCCAAACCTTATCCGGTAGAACGGGAACTGTCGTGGTGGGAACGCTTTAAGGTCAATTACGGTGGTGTCAGCCTCTCGATAAATATAGCCTGTATCTTGTTTGTGGTAGCTTGGCTCGCCATAAAGACAAGAAAGAAATTAACGATGTAGAAGTCGGCTTATCGCTGGCGCTCTTTCGGGGCTTAGAGTAGAAAGAAAGCCCCCAACGTTCAAATAATTATTGCCACATAAAAATTTGAAAAAGCATAAGATACCGCACGTTGGAGACTTAAATATCTTCAACACGGTATCTTGTGCTTTGTTCGTATAGAATCAAATATTTTATGTGGCAGGGCAAAGATAAATATAAAATTTAGAAAAACTATGTGTAAGTCAGAAATCTTTGCCGAAACAATCAATCTCGTCTCGCAGGAGACGGAAATACCAGTCAATCGAATACTATCCTCGGATAAGGATACGGAAACCGTAGACGCCCGCTATCTGCTTGTCCGGCTGTTGGTTGGAAAGGGGCATGTATCCGTCTCAAATAGCCTTACAAATCCACAAGACCAAGCGTGCGATAAACTACATGATTTCCAATTTCCAGGAGCGCATGGAAGGTGGGAAAATGTTGAGAATATATTGGGAAAATATAAAGAAGTCGTTGGGAAACAATTGATTTCATGTCAGATTGCGTATTTATACTTTTGCTGTGCGGTTGATATTGACCGTAATTAGTATAAATATAAATCTCTATGGAACGAACGTACGTTTTTAACCAGGACGGTAACGGCGGTAATGGCGGAAGCAAATTCGACATTATGGCTATGCTACCCAACCTGATGGGAAGCAAGGGTGTAGATCCCGGACTTCTCGCTTTACTGAACCAGGGACGTAACAACCAAGACATGTGGGGTGGAAGCGGAATGTGGTTCATCTGGATTATCCTTTTGTGGTTCTGTTGGGGCGGTAACGGCTTCGGTAACCGCTTTGGCAATGGCGGCGGTCTGCCTGCCGAGCTTAACGGTGATGTGGGTCGTGAATACCTGATGTCAGCCATTCAGGGTAACGGTAACGCCATCAATCAGCTTGCTTCTTCTTTGAACTGCTCTACCCAGCAGTTGCAAAGCGCCTTGTGTAACATTCAAGGACTTATCGCCAATGTGGGCAATCAGGTGGGCATGTCTACCCAGCAAATCATCAACGCATTCCAGTCCGGCAATCAGGCTGTTCTCACACAATTGGCAGATTGCTGCTGCAAGACGCAGAACGCCATTACCACAATGGGTTATGAGAACCAGCTTGCCATGTGTAACCAAACCAATACTTTGGTTAACACGGCTAACCAGAACACTTTGTCATTGCGTGACGGTGCAACCGCCAATACTCAGGCTATCATCGCCAAGTTGGATGCCATGCAGAACCAAGCACTGCAAGACAAGATTGCTTCTCTGACTGCGGAAAAAGCCACTTTGACCGCTGAAATCTCTCAACGTAACCAAAACGCCACTATCCTGAATGCGGTAGGACAACAGATTGCTCCTTTGGCGGCAGGCTTGCAGGCATTGCAAAGCGACGTTGACGGCATCAAATGTAAGTTGCCCAACACTGTTCCGGTACAATATCCGAACATTGTCGGCGTAAACCTTGACACTTACCGTGCCGCCGCATACGGGGCTTATGCTGGTGACGCTGCATACGGTCGTAGCGGTTACGGATGCGGTTGCAATAACTACTGGGGTTAATCCCGGTGAGAAAGGGGGTAATTATGTGGCCTAACTTTTTTACAGGATTTCCTTTCCAGTTCCCGTCACTTGGCAGAGTGAACTACAATACTCTTCCTACGGTGGCTGTAACGGTCGGTACGGAGAACGTTACTTTGGAACTTCCTAATCATGCGTTCCGTAACAGGGACTATGTAGGCGGTTTCTATGTAAGTCTCCGTCAGGCAATACCTGCCGGCACGACTGCTACGCTCCCGATACTGATAGGGACTAATGGGGACACGAGACCGTTGCTGGCTTACAACAATGAGCCGGTGACTGTCGGCAACCTTGCCGGAACGGGTATCTACGAAATCCACTATAACAAGTACACCAATGAGCTGTTCCTTGTCAACGGTGGGTATCGCCCGACAACCACGTCGGCGGCGACAGCAGAAGCAACCGCTCAAAAGAGCAAGTAGTTAACCTGACCCCGGGACATATTTTGTCGCCCGGGGTCTATTAAAACCAAATCATTATGTTTCAATCACTTCGTACCAATAACCAGTTTTATCTCTCCTGTTTTTCTGTTAAACGAAAAGAGTATGTGACCCGGATTTTTCTTAATCCTACTCACGAGTTTATATTCAGACTGTTGTTTTTGTAGATATTCTATCTGCTCCTTAGAAAGATTATCTTTTATTGAAATAGGTACTATATCCATAATCATATAAGTTTTAATGCTTCCTGTATGCCGGCTTCCAGTGCTTCCTCATAGCTTTTATAATGCACTAAAGGCCTGTCGGATAATCCCACTAAATCATGGTTCGGTATTGTTAGTATATCGTATATCCAATAATCCCCATGCATATAGGATACTTCAACGTGTAGCTTCTTGGTTTCACGTAGCCACTTTCGGACTACATATAATGTTGGACACAAAAATTCAACTAATTCGCCATTTATTTCTGTACAGCATGACATACTTTGCGGATAGTCGTATTTTCTAATAATTTCATTGCAATCTATCGTACGTTCACACTTCCAATCAAAGCCTTTTTCTTTCAATAGCTTTGCCGTTTCAAATATTATAAATTCTTCGGTCATGGTTACTTCTCCTTTTCTATCTTTACTCCATTACGATAAATACTCCCAGTATTTTCGGGCGTCTCACGAGAAAATCTAACAGTTGCCTTACCGCGATTGACAAAACCACTACATCTAAATAAATCGGCAAAACATATTGAGTAGTTTGTTTCTGCACATCTATTATACAAAGAGCAAGCACGGCAGGAGATATTTGAAACACTTGTTCCAATTGCCTCGTGAAGCTCACCATTAATTATTATTCCGTTTTTTACTTCCATAGCTATTCCCCTAATTTTAGCAACACCTTAGTAGCGTCGACATCTATAAAGTTAGTCCAACCAGCTTTATACAATTCAATTGCCGCTTCCCTGATTGTCATCTTACCATTATCGACCTTTTCTTCTAAAGAATCAAGAATATTCTTTATCTTAAAATCATTTTCCCGCTCCATAATTAATCTCCTTTCTCTTTTAATCGCTGTAACACATTTTTATTGGCTTCGAGGATTTAGTCGAAAGAGGGGATGGGCATATAAGCCTTTATTACCCCTTCTTCATAAAATGGATGCGGATAGCTCTCATATTTTGCAAACCTATCCCAGCATTTAAAGAAATAAGCTATAACAATATTAACCCCGTCAGTAACAAGGTAATACCCATCCTTTTCCGGCAACCGTTCTTCAACGCTTACCCATGGCGATTGCTTTGCCTGCCATTCTGCACCAGCCTTAAAGTCCTTTTCGCTTTGCCACATATCCGGTTGAGAGTTCCATGCCCATTGCGAAGAATACTCTTTTGCTGCTTCTTCTACTGTCTGTTTCATATTTTAATTCATTCTTTAATATCTGAAATATTTTGTTGTATTACATTCATATCTATATCTTGAACAGCTTCCGCTTTTTTATTCCTTAAATAATCTATATAAGGTTTGGAATTACCTTTTATCATTTCAATAAAGGGAAGTATATCCCATGCTTTATCATTGTAAGACATATTATTCCTAATATGGTCTGACATTTCTTTTAAAACCCATTCGGCACCAGCGATAAAAGATTCATAACTCTGCTTATGCATTCCATTGGTAAATCCGATTAACGTGCCTGCGCCGTCACATGTTTCAAATTTACTTTGATGCTCTAATGCTGCATTAATTAGTTCTTCTCTATTCATAATCATTATCTATCAAATTTCACAATTGGCATCCAATAGGTAATATCTTCACCTTTGAGACAAGACCATTGCCATCCTTTCTTATTATCTATGTAGATACGTTTTCCTTTCTGTACAATTCCATTTTTATAAAGTACTAATACATCTTTGGTATGTGCTAAAATGGTTCTCTCATTCACTTCAATTTCATCTTCAGGCATTTTATCGTTTACGTTTATCCATGCCATTTGCTTGGCTTTCCATTCAGCACCGTTTTCAAACCCAAGAGCAATCATTTCCTTAATATCGGAAATACCACTCGGAACTCCTCTTCTTCCGAATGAATCAATTACTGATTTTGCGTATTCTTTTGCTGCTTCTTTCGATGTCTGTTTCATAAGTTACAATCCATATTCTATGTTAAACATCGAATCCGCCCGCTGAAACATCTTTTCATAGCGGTTCTCTTTATGTTCTCTCTTGAAAGCCGCACGAGGGGCTTGTTCGGTGGCACATCCTGCTGATAAGGCGAGGAGAGCGCAGATGAATAGTATTTTCTTCATTTTCTGTGAGTTTTCTTGTTTCTATTCTTTTTCCTACGTTTTGCAATAGCCTTTTTCCGGTGCGGAGACATTTTCTTCATACTTATCACTCTCACCGTCAAATAGCGCACCGCAGAAATTTCTCTCTGTACGCCCTGCTGGCAGAGCATTTTTTCTTGTCCGTAATCGGACTTTGGGCAACAAGTCACATGCCATAATATTTAACTGCTTTAAAATTTCCACTTTTGTGTAATTACTAAAAATCACAATACAGATATTTACTCCATGAATAACGAGGGTACTTGTCATTTAAATATCTACAACAAGAAGTCCATTTACTCTTTGCTATAATTTCATACACTGTTCCTTTATGGATAAAAGGTCGCCGACTTTTAAATTGGAAAGTTTGACTGTTTTCATTGAGGTGCTTGATTTAATATTTCTCTTTGAATAATAGCCTTTGCGCTGAAATCCAAATAAGCCTTTCTTTAGCTCTTTAAACTCTGCGATAGGAATTTCATTGATATAATAATAAAACGCTTCATAGCCATCTGTGAAATTACGAGCAAGAAAGCCATTAGGGTGAGTGTTCATATACTTTTCAATAGCGACTATTTATTCTACGAGCATACCCAGGAAACATCTTAAACTCTAATTGCATCTGCTTGTAATTGCAGAGAGGACAGCCGACACAACCGTGACGGCTCAAATTATATGGAGCGTCATAATACTTTGAATATGGCAATCCATATTTTCGGATATAGCTCCAAACATCCTCTTCCGACCATGTAAGAATAGGAAGAATATGTTTTGCCCCTTTCATCCACCTGCGAGTATCACATTGTTCAGGCTCATAATCTTTTCGGTTACGACTTTCCGAAGCCCTCATACCCTCAATGCTTCTTTTTCCAATGCCATACCGTTCTTTTAACCCCTCGCAACAGAACCGACGCAAACGAGACGGGAAACCTTTCTCCTCAATCAGTTTAAAGAAAGATTTTTCCGGGTGCATTATCCGTACTTGTGGATAATGCCTCTTGATAAAAGCTATTGTTCCTGGTGGGTCTAATGTTGTATTAGCATAGATTGCATCATATCTAATTCCGGCACGTTTTGCGAGGTCAAGTATAACGACACTATCCTTTCCACCGGAAAAGCCAAGATTTAAAGGTATATCCGATTCCATGCTACGGAGAAAATTTATTGCTTGCTGTTCTTTTTTATTCATTTATTCCGTTTCCTTTCTTCTGTTCCGTTTCCTATTATCCTCAGATATGCACATCTTGCACCATGATGTCTTGATGTAATATGCTTTTTGATGAATGTTCATAATTCTTCTTGCTTCATAAAACACATCCATATTGTTTTACTCTGCCTACCGGTAGTATGTCCGAAAAGTGGTTTGAACGGGATAACGGACAAAACTTCTGCGGCTTTTATTTCGCTTTCGTTCCACTTGAATATCAAAGTGCCATTTGGTTTTAGGACACGCATACACTCCTTGAATCCGTCACGAATGAGTGGTTTCCAATCGCCGGGCAGCTTTCCGTACTTCTTTGCCATCCAAGATGTTGAGCCAAGCGTTTTAAGGTGGGGAGGGTCAAACACTACCATGTAGAAAGAATTGTCATCAAACGGAAGGCTGGTAAAGTCGGCTATTATATCCGGCTTAATTTCTATGGTTCTTATTTTATCCCTGTCTTTGGCCGTAACAACTTCCGAACGCTTGTCAATGAATATAGCAAGAGGGTTGTGTTTGTCAAACCAAAACATTCTGCTGCCACAGCAGGCGTCTAATATTAGTTTATTATTTTCCATTATCATACTTTCAAAACCACTCTTCATCCGCTCCGACCTCTACCGAAAGCCAGTCCATGAGGAGAGTTATAAGGTTATAAATCAGTTTCATTTCACTAAACTTTTATCGCATTGGCAATATTATCGGCATCCGAAAGTTTTCTTACCAGCACATCAAATGCGGATGTGCATCGTTCTGTGTTCATATTGACCGTTTTCCCGATTTTCAAACTGTCGGAAGCAAGGTTCATCATCCTTGCCACATTGGAAAGCTTCAGGTATTCCAACGTAAACCCGTTAAATCGTGCATCTTTCTTCCGAAGTTCTTTAATCCTTTCGTCGAACTGAATACAGGAGTAATCGCACAATGTCCTTGCAAGTTCGAACCTTGCAATCTCTGCGGAATGAGATATGCCGTTATCGTCAAGAACCTGCTTGAACTGCCAGTACAACATATCCACGTGCTTGTTCACTTCTTCCGTGTACTTGTCGTTGCAGTCGGCGAAGAACTCGCTCCGGTCTGAACCGATAACGCTGTTTACAGTACGCTCGTATTCCTTTCTTGCCTTGTCGGCATCATTCAGATACCGTTTGAATGCCTGTCTGTAATAAGGCGTTCTCTTCATCGCATGCAGGCTCTCGATAACCTGCCCGCAACAGATGTCGTTCGTGAAGAGAATGTTGTAAGTGCAGAGTACCACAAGGCTCTCATACTTGCTGATTATCTTGGTTGCCGTATCAGTAGTCATTGCCTCTTGCTTCTGTTTTGTCCGTACTCCTGTTTCTGCTCTCTTTGGCAAGTTTGTCAATCATGCGCTGATACTTCTTTGCCACCAACGGGCAGCGTATGCGCATCGCATTATCACGCTGCCACTCCAATAATTCGATTCTCCTTTCAAGTTCTATATCCATAATCATTTTTTCTTAAAATTCTCACATATCCTTCCGTACCTGTCACATGCGCATACCCTATGACCTTTAGCCCTACAGAGGCATGAGTTTCCGATAAAGTCTTTGGCGTATGAGCATTGGCGGCAGTGGACGGGGGAGAGGGGTTCTTTTTTCTTTGCCATCTATCTTCGGCTTTTACCTTCAATTTTAACCACATTGAACATCTCTTTAACCCGGTCGGCAATATAATCCCCATACCGCCCGGAAAACTCCGTGTTCGGGTCAAGATTGGTAGTCATGTGGGTGTAGAAACAATATCTCTGCTCATAGCGCAGTTGCAAAACGGTCTGAATGGCATTGATGCCTGTACCGAAGTGCTTGGCATCCATTGGCTCCCTACCTACTTCGTCAATGGCAAGATTGTGCATACATGACCTGTCTGTGTATTGGTTTAACCCGGCAATTCCCTTCTCGGCAAACTGTAAGGCAATCTCGGCAGCGCTGGTAAATTGAAAGGTCAATCCGGCATCCGCACCACCAATACAATAGCGGGCAATTTTCGCCGCATAATTCTGTAACCCTTTCAGTAAAGTGGATTTGCCTACCCCGATAGAACCGTGTAATAACAGTCCCTTATCTAAATCAAGTATTCCAGGCATTCCCCATATCCATTGATAAAGAGCTTTCAACAGTTGGCGGTTGCTGTCATCAATTGTAAAGGTCGGTGAAATGGATTTCATAGAAATTACAAGTTGGTTGCGCCAGTACATATCAGCCTGTTCCTTGCTCCATTGTTTCTGATTAGCTTTGTTTGCCGAAGACAATTGATTTGATACCGGCGGAGCTTTTGTCTGGTTCAGTATCAGGTTTCCGATTGTTTCCATTTTTAGCTTGTGCTACGATTTCATTAAATTTAGAATTGATGTTGGTTACGCTGAAATTATCAAATATCCACCCTTCCCTGACGGAAGAAAGCAGGTAGCGCAAGGCGTACAACACATTTTCATCCGATGTGTCCAATTGCTTTTGCTCACGCTGGAATTTCAGCTTTTTCAAGAGCCCGGACATCGCCCCGGCATCCTTGGCTGTCCAGTAGTAGTCAGCCCCGAAGTTTTCCCTAAAATGCTGTTCAAATAGCAAACGGGCTTTTGAATTAATCTCTTTAGGCTCACTTTTACTTTTCTTGCCTCCCCCCTTGGGGGGTGTGGGGGGTATATTATCTTCTTTTTTACTTTCTTCTAATCTATTCTCTTCTTGCGATAGATAGGCGATTGGGGGGTGATTGGGTGGCGATTGGGTGGCGATTAAATTATTATCGGGTGGCGATACATGTTGACTACTTTTCCACCGTCTTTCGTTACCTCGTTTACCTGCATCAGATAATTTGGCTCTTTTATCATCCAATGGCTTCATGCGCATATTTAAAGATTTGGAGTAGAAACACTCACCGTCATCGGTGAAGGCAAATAACCCAAAGTCATTTATTATGCTTTTTATTAGTGCCGCATCTGAACGTAAATCAAAAGCAAGAACGTTGTAATCCACTTTCAGTGTGTAGTCTTTACTATCTCTCAATTTCTCTATCAAAGCCCAATATAGCCCATAACCTTCCCATTTGTGTTTTATGCGCAAAGCTATAATCTTATCATCGCTTCTTGCATCGCTGTCATGCGGAAAGTAGTTTTTCATTGTTTTGCTTTTATTTAAAGTCTTACATTAGTCAGTTGTCTTCCGTTAGAAAATACAGCCCATTTGCCATTACCGCTGTCGTGCAATCGTAAATCGGACACTTCTCCGAATCGTTTAATATTTCCACAGAGGTCAACAATCCAGCCATATTCCTTTGAAGGGTGTGGACGGATAGCCCGACCAACTATCTGATACCACATCGCTAAAGACATCGTAGGACGTGCCATAACGACCGTATCAAGCTCTGGATAGTCAAAGCCGGTTGTGAGTACACCTACATTGGCAACGACCGGGATTTCCCCTGCCTTGAACGCTTCAAGTATTCTTTCACGCTCGCCTTTGGGAGTATCGCCCGAAACAATTGCGGTTCCGGGTATAGACCATGTAAGCCGTTCCGCTTCTTTCAAGAATCGGGTAAATACCAAAATACCATTCCGCTTTCCACCGGCTTTGGGGTTCATCAGTCTTTGAACGATATGAACGAGATAACCGTAGAAGTCTATCCGTTCATATTCCTTTTGGACTGACTTGTCTGTATAGTCGGCACCAGTGGTATTTACTTTCAAGTTGAGTTCGTTCCATCCTGAAGGATTCATCGGGTAATAGTTCAGCTTCGCCAAATAGCCCATATCTAATAGGGTTGATACCTGTACATGATAAATGACCTCTGAAAAGACATGAGGCTTTGTCCGGGTAATGAATTTCAGCATAGAACCAAAGTCACGGCTGGAACTTAAACGATACGGTGTAGCTGTCAGTCCAAGAACCTTACACTTCACCGCATCAAAAAAATCTTTGTACATACCCTCTTTAGGGTTAACAAGGTGGCATTCGTCCACGATAATGTTCTTGAAGTGGGTGAACAGTTCGGGATGATTCTTCACACTGCCGATGGTGGCGAATGTTATCCGGCTTATTTCTTTTGAGTTAAAGGATGCAGAATAGATGCTGCAATCAAGAATACCGTATGAACAGAGTTTCTTGAAATTCTGTTCGAGTATTTCCTTCGAGGGCTGGAACACTAAAGTGTGTCCGTCAAGCCTTGCGGCTATATCAGCTATGATAAGCGACTTTCCGCTGCCCGTAGGCAAAACCATGATAGCGTTTGTTTTCTTTGCCTTGTTATTGAAGAAGGAAACGGCAGCATCAGAGGCTTTCTGTTGGTAATCTCGTAATACATAACTCATAGCCCCTTCTCCTTTCGTAATTTCTTATTAAGTGCCTTGTAATACTTGATTAGCTGTTCATACTCAAAATCAGACATCTTGGTATTTGATGCAGCTTTCACTTTCAGCAAGTCAAATTTCTGTTGTCCTATCTTAGCTATCAGATTCGCCCGATAGCCCTCCAAATGGTCGGCTTTGAAACGGTTACACGAGCGACATTCGGCATGGCAATTATCTTCATCGAATCGTGTCGCCAAATGTGTGCGGCTGAAATAGTGACCATTGTCCGCTTGCGCAAACGGCTTTATCTGTCCGCATGAGATACAGCGGAAATATCCATTTGGCATACAATCACGAAGCCGGATGAAAAGAGAAAACTCCTTGTCGAGTTTGGCTTTCAAATCCGGCTTCTTCTTCACTGTCACCCCTGCTTTGTCAAACAGGGACAAAGGCTTTTCTTTTTTCTTAGCCTTTCGTTTTATGTAGTACGGCATTTTCTATTTGTCCAATTGTTTCATCAAGTACCTTGTCTCTTGAACGACGGCTTGTTTGTCCCAGTCATATTCATTGTCTCCATAATGGAATGTGTCAAACCCGAATATCCACCAGTCATCACCTATTTCCGTATTATCGGTAATGAATTCCACATCATCCAATATGGGATTTCTTTTTCCGACATACTTGGAATTAATTTTCCTTTTGCTTCCGATAGATTCTTCACCGCTTATTGCCGGTTCTGAAAATGTGATACCTCCATGTACACTTATATCATCAATATCAAAATAAGACATTCCATGATATTTGTTCGCAGAGGGAACAGCCACATATCCGTTATGCGTTCCATGCTCTACCATAGTGGACTTAAACCATTCGTTTGATTTTATAAATGCTACTGCTTTAAAAAATCAAACGAATGG
>OLOP01000145.1_pt1 | contig 56061 bp, 18 predicted proteins | sample 1672381 | NCBI WGS metagenome assembly OLOP01 (sample SAMEA3136678, study PRJEB25190) | human gut metagenome | biome: human gut; feature: human-associated habitat; material: faeces | place: Austria | collected 2013 | reverse complement strand
CTCATTCACAAGCAAGTTAATATTTAATTTTGTCTAAATTTTGGGGTTCACTTCAAAATGGGTACGTTGTTTTTTATATTTATATAAGAAACAAAATTCGACCAAATAGGCTTTTCTTTGACACGGAAATGTAGCATAGTTGTCATATTTGGTTAACTTGACAATTAGGGGGGGATGTAGTATATTAGATATATATGGATACAATTAAAAGAATGCACACAGTTAATTCCATAAAATGTAAAATAAGCGTATTAAATATACCCGGAGGGGAGGGGTTATATGCGACAAAGTGCTGCAATAAAGAAAGTTGTGGCGGTATGGACAATAATATGTATGATGTTGCCGTCGTTTGTTTTTACGGTGTCAGCGGAAAAAGAAAATATAAGTCTTGCAAATGTTGTTACAGAAGACAGTAAACTTGTTTTTGACGGCTTTACTTTGCAGTATGGTACAAATGGAAAAATTCAAGCATTAGTAGATGTCAGTATTGAAAATATTGATGCTACCGGTGTGGATTTTACTTTGGATTATGATAGCAGGTATATAGTTCCGTCCAACTTTGATACTAATGATATAACGACTGATGCAACGAATACCTTTAAAGCAAATACAGAAGTATTTACAAGTGAGGCTTATTTGACAAAAGAATATTCAAAGCTGACGAGCAGTTCGATACAAATGAACCTTGTACCGGACCCGCAAATCCCTAACGGTGAATATATTGGAGTGAAACAGATAGGTTCACCAAAAACGGAAGATGTAAAATGTATTTTAGCATCTGACAGGAAAGTTTCACTTGGAAAGATGAGTTTCCAAATCGTAGATCCTGTTCAAGTATGTAATATGACGCAAAGTCAACTTAATAGTATTTTAAGTATAGAAGATGATAGTGCGTATATTATGTATGTCGGAGATGACCATATTGAATACTTTGTAGATGTACTTCCGGCAGAATGGAAAGTTGTCAGAACACTTCTTGATGTAACTCCGGCAGTTGAAGAACGAACAGTTACTGCGTATTCTATTTATAATAGATGCTCAGATGCGACAAAAGCGGGTACATTGGCAGATTTGGTTGCATATTTGAACCAAACAATGAATACCGTTGTTCAGAGATATTCCGACGGACAGCAAGTGCTGGGCAATATGATATGGAACTCCGAAGATGAAACTTTTACAGTTCAATATAGCAATGGAACAGAGTATAATCCTTTGGGTAATGTGACTTATACGGTAAGTCAAAACTATGCAGGTACAGATAAAGTTGTAACGGTAAAAGTTACGGTAAAACCGGTTACAATTACCGGCTTTAAATATGATAATCGTATTTTGTCATACAGTGACAGTAACAGACCGGAAATTTGGGATGATTTAGAAATGCCTGATACTGTAACTCCTGTTTTGGACGGCATTGACGATATGTATGTTCCTCCGACTCAAAATCCTATCCAAACGGATTGGACGCCTGATGATGTTACGGAAGCTTTGAAAACAGGTACTGCGCCTGTCAGTGAAACATATACAGAAGAATTTGACAAAACATTGTTTGGAGCGCCTGAGCCGGCTTGGCTTACAATTCCTGACGGATTTAATTGGAATATTGACGCGTTGAGAAATGTATTAAAGGGGAATGATTATCTCAAGGATGCAACAATAACTGCGGAAGTTGAAAGAGAAACGGGTATCTTAGATATAACGGTTACTCCTAAAGACGGAGCGGCTTTTGAAGACGGAACAAACTTTAATATATACCTGCCAAACGGAATGGTATTAAAAAGTACAGATAACAATGATTTTGTAACGGTTAGTATTGTTAAAAGACAGGCAGTTATTAAAATTAATGCGATGTCTGACAGTGCAACGAGTATGACGAATACAGACCGTGAATTGATACAAAGTATCATAAACTTGGGTAATGATGATTTTAAATTGTCAGCAATTCCTCCGGATGATGCAGAAACTGCACAAGTAGGTTTTGTATTTGATCCGAGAGTTAATTATTATCTTGGTGAAAACGAAAATAACTATGTCGAAAAAGACTATTCAGAGGGTAGAGCTGGTATGTTCTCTGTATACGAGGGACAAAGTCTTGCGGATATAGCAACATATATATCATTCCCTGATAGAAGTACAATTCCTATTGCATATCATGGACAGAACGGTTATCAGCCGTCTGAATATGACAGTGCAAAGGTTGTAAGTTGGAGCATCGAAGGTGATCCGACGGCTACTGTGTTGCCGACTGAGGGAACAACAGTAACACTTATCGGTAAACTTGAAGATTACTCATATACAAATTTCGGATATGTACAAAATCCGGACGATATTTACTTAAAAATAAAGGTGACAACACTGGCAATTCAGCCTACAGTAAAACCTACTGAATCGCCGAACCCGAGCGAGTCACCAAACCCAAGTGAATCACCAAATCCGAGTGAATCACCGAACCCAAGCGAGTCGCCAAATCCGAGTGAGTCGCCGGCACCGAGTACATCTCCGACTCCGGAACCGGAAAAAGAGGCAATAAAGATTACTACTGATGTAGGAAGTGCGGACAGTCCGGTAGAAGTTGTGCTTAACAGTAAAACGTTTGAGTACGATACAAAGAAAGTGGGTTATTCAACTGCCGATGTACAAAGACAAATGTACACGCTTGAGAATGTCGGTATAGATAATATAACCGGTCTGACAATGAGAATTTCCGATTTCGTTCAGACTGATGGAACAACGGCTACAGACAGTAGTCCTACAAGCTTTGTAAACAGCATACCATTGTATGTTACTTTCTTGAATGTTGGCGACAAAACGCAGTTTGAAATTCGTACAAAGCATGGCTTGGCGGTCGGAACATATTCGGCGAGAGTCAGCGTAGGCTCAAATAAAAATGCTGAATTGGCATATTTCAATATAACCTTTAAGGTAACGGAAAATGAAGTGTATACCGTAACTGTTGACAACGGTGACAGTGTACAACAATCTATCGGATTGGGATATTTGATGGACGAAACAAGCAACAGGATATGTTCAAGAACATATGAAGTAGGCGAAATTGTTCCGATATATGTTCAGATTTTGGATTCCGGATACACATTCGATAAGTGGGAAACTGATGATGGTATAACGTTCGCAAACGCATCTCAAATGTCAACGACATTTACGATGATAGCGCAAAATGTAACGGTAAGACCGACTTATCGTGAAACAAATGACGTGTGGGTTCGTTTGGCGGACTTGAGGGATTATAATGAAAATGAAACAATGCCAAACGATTTAAGAGATTCACTTCCACCTTATGCGGCGACAACATTTAACGAAACAACATACGCATACAGAGTAATTGTAGACGGCTCTGTAGAAAAGAATTTTGTTGAATTCGACTTGAAGAATAAACTGTTGGAATTAACTCCGTCTATGACGGTGACAGCAACAGCGAACGGAAATACATTGACAATAGCGCCTCAAGTTGATTCTACATCAACGAGTGTTACGACATATAAATCCGACTTGTTTGATCTTCAAGAAGGACTTAATACAGTCAAAATTAAGACAGAATATACAGATCCGAATGACGGACAAATTTATTCGACTGAATACACGATTACAATACTAAGAAAAAAAGCGGTTGATGTTGATATAAAACCGGGTAATTCACCTTACGGTTTAATCGAATCGTCCGACAATATAACGGATAAGTCAACGGCAAAAGAGTTGTTCTCGAAAAATCATACATATGATGCGGCATATACACCGAATAAAGCGGTAAATACATATGATACAAAATATTATACAAACGCATGGGACGGCGTAAATTATGACGAAAATCCTTATACGCTGTTTGTATACAACGGACAAACGTTTGTTGATCCGGGTTTTGAAAATCTGAAAGATATGGACGGAAATACAGTTTCGGCGGAAAATGTAACTCGTACAATAGAAGTTCAAACTGTCAATGTTCCGACAAATGTAACAGATATAATGACAACAACATCGCAAACAGTTACTGTGACAAATACAGGAGCAAGTTGTGTTATAAGTGAGTTGGCAAGTCTTAATATAAGACCGGGAGTGTATACGTTAAAATATACATTTACCGATACTGATAATACAACACGATTGTTTACAAGACCTGTAGTGGTTCTTGCGAATAAAGGTGATATTAACCTTGACAGAACTGTTGATTCAAATGACGCGGATATGCTTTATCAAAGAATGAATAACGGTTTCTATACCGATATAATAAATTCTGCTGATGAATGGGCAAAAATCTACGCATACAGAGTGGCAGATGTTACCGAAGACAGAAATGTCAACTCGATAGATGCTAACGCACTGTTGAATATAATGCCTACACCGTATTACGAATCACTTCCGACAACGGTTAGTGACAGTATGGCGACATTCGACCCTGATACGGCGGTCAGACAACCGGTTGCGACAGTTCCGCCGGAAAAGGCAACGTTAACGCTTGACTATCTCGGAACTGCGTCAAAACCTTTGGACAAACCTCAAACACCGAACTTGACAGCGGATAATGTCTATGATGTGGATAATGCCGGTTCAGGTATTGTGTGGTTTGGAATAAGTATAAAAAATACGCAGAATTTGAAGTATTTCCTTGACGGATTGTACAGTATGGATTTTGCGATAGATTATGACAGTGAAATATTCACTCCTTGCGACGGCAATATTAGAATCAGTACCGATACGGGCTTTGACCTTGCCGGAACGATTGAAAGTAACAATATCAAGTCAGATGTAACGACGAGTGATGTGGCGTATTGGAAGAATGCGGAATTGTATAAACAATCCTTGCAAAATGATTTGGATATTGACCAAACAGACAATTATAAAACGGAATTTGTTACAATAAAATCAGCTGATGGTACAAATTTGCGACTGAGTGATTTTACACAGATGGATGGATATGACAGAGTTTATCTGCTTAGAGTGCCGTTCAGACTGAATAAAATGCCGGAGGATGGTTATGTCGGCAAGCCGATAACAATAAACCTTACGGAACAAACATTTGTAATGGGCGCAACCGAAAACGGTGTAACAAATTCAGCGTCATGGGAAGGCGACGTGGATAAAACCACGGAAGTCAATAACGCAAAGAACCATTTTGACGGTGTTGAAATAGTTGATATATTCAATACTGACGGTAAATATAACATAATCGGTACAGTTAAGTGTTGGAATGATACAAAACCGGTTACAGTTGAAATATACAAAGACGGTGAAACGACACCGATGTATACATTTACATCGGCAGATACCGATGATGCCGGCAATAATCTTTACGGCGTACTCACTAAGACGACTAAAAAAGGCGAATGTGAGTGGAATTTTGAGTTGCCTGTATCGAATCAGTTCAGCTACAAAATGGTTGTAAAGAAACAATCGCACCTTACATATCCCGAAATCGAAATAGATAAGACGCAAGTGGATGATAATGCAGATTTGACGCTTGCCGATACTATTGAAATGATTGTTGGTGATATAAACGGCGATGAAATCATCAAATTGCCTGATAGGGCGGAGTTGATGAGATTTTTTAACCGTCAGAAACCGTGGATATTGGATAAAGCACGGTTTGAGGCGGCAGACTTAAATGGTGACGGAGCGGTTAATATGTTTGATCTGACACTTTTGAAACAAAATATGGAGAAAACATATCCGTCTAATATAACTAATGCAAATAATGGAGGTGGTTCCGCTTGATAAAGAGAATAGTAGCAGTTATGTCAGCTCTTGCGTTGGCAGTGGGATTGCTTCCTACGGTGTTAGCCGATGAAGTGACATCGACAAAGCCGGAGATAACTGTTGTTGCAAAACGTATAACAGGTGAAGATAATTATATGGAAATCAGCCTTGAAGTAAACGGCGATTACGAAGATTATTCATCGGTTGGAGCGGTTTTGCAATATGATCCGAGCCTTATAGTTCCGACTACATGGGACGATGAGGCAACAGCGGTGGATATGAGTGAGTCAACCACATGGGCTACAAGGCGAGCGTTGCCGACGCTGGGTAAAGACACATGGACAACTCACACCGCACTGACATATATTGAAAGTAAAACAGATACGGCAACAAATCAGACGACGAAAACTGGTTATTTGTATTTGGGGGCGGAATATCCGGGTGTAGTACCGAATAATGCTACAGACCCAAGTGCAACGGCGGATCCGGATGCGACACCAACACCGACAAAGACGCCGACCGTAACACCGACGCCTGACCCAAAGGCAACGCCTGATCCCGACCAACATCAAAATCCGGTTGTTGTAGCGAGATTCACATATGCCGATGAAAATGCGAAAAAGAAGATAGAAGATCAATGGACTTCCGCATGGGATAGTGATTGGACGCAGAATAAAGTGCTGACAATCGCGTCTGATGATGTATCTTCCGTATCACCGGCACAGTTCGGCTTTACGATTTATAAAGCGGACTTTTCAATGAAGGGTTATCAGTATGATTATACAGATAGCGTTCTTGAAACGAGTGAGCAAGCGGCGAATAAGGATATTGAAATTGTACTCGGACAAGGAAAGAGTGCGAAAGCGGGCGGACTTAGCCTAAACGATATTTACGTAACAATGTTTTACGATTGGGACGATTCACTTATCGGCACACTGACATGTGGTGTCGGAGAGGACGCGACCGAATCGGTAAATGATTATGTAAAAGAAAAGTTTATTCATCCTGACTTGCAGACGAATACGAATTATTCAAGCAAGGAAAGAACGGATAATTATAGAGGGGAGTATCCTCATGCCGGACCAAATTCAACCGACCCGACAACTCCGGGCGGAACGGGAACGGTTACGAATGGCTCAGATTATCCACTGACGAATAAACTTGAATATTGCTTTGCAGGTAAAACGATTCATGCAGACGCACCGTATGCAGGTGGCTGGACAAAAGTATCTGCCTCAAATATGTCAGATATATGGACGGCACTTGATAATGCAACCACATTCGACTTAATGCCGGAACTTGGTGCAGACGGTAATCCGGTTGATTCAAGTCAAACAAAACCGGATATGGAATCATTCGATTTTTCCGATGTTACCACAGATGATATAGACGGCGGTACACTGGTAGTAAAAGCCGTATATACACCGGGAACAAATTTAGACTTTAATGGTGACCGATACTATTCAGCGATAGGACCTCTTCAATATGCTCTTGTAACGTCAAATGCAACATCAAGCACATATTCTATTTCTTTTGAATATAGACGTGTTAATAAATTAGGCTATGGAGTTACAAGACCGAGAGATCTTGGAGTAAAAATGGATATAACACAAGTAGGTGCGAGTGCCAGCACTGCACTTGCGGTGACTGCCAAGAATCAAGAGATAGTTCCAGTTGTTCTTACACCGACAAATGCAGTTAGCACTGTTGGTTATCAATTAAAGGATATTTACAATTCAGATGTAATAACAGGAGCGTATGAAAGCGAAGCTAATGCGGTAGATGGCAAATTGATAGAGCTACAAGGAGCTGAAGGAGTTATTTTTAAATTTACTGCCTCAACATATCTTGAACAGGCATATAATGATTTTGTAGTGACAGGGAGTGCTGTAACAAATTCTAATGCTTGGAAAGTTGATGTATTTAATGCTTTGAAAGTAAAAAGAACAACAGCGGCAGGAGCAATATCGACGGCGGCTCAAAGAAAAAATGCAACACAAGCCGTAGTGAATTGTATAAAAGGCGCAATAGCGGACGGTAAAGACTATCATGATTTGACATGGTATCAGATACAATATTCAATTATATATTCAAGTACGCCATATGTTTCTGCAGACGTGGCAAAAGCAGAAATAGAAAAATATGATGCACTTATGAATTTAATAAAATAGACATAAAATAAATGCCTAATAATTGAATGAAATAAAACAGAAAATTTAACTTGGAAGGAGTTAAAGCATGAAAAAACGAATATTAAGTGCCTTTTTGGCACTGTCAATGTTATTTTCAATAATGCCTACGACTTTTGCACAACAAGAGATTGATAGCGACGGTAACATTACAGGAACACCTAATATGGTTACCGATTTGAAAATAAAAATAACGGAAGGTGTTCTTACACAATTTGATGTGACGTTTGGTGACGGATTAAATAATCCTGATGACTATTTTGTACTTCTTGCAACGGATTTTGATGCAGGAGCCGGTAATGATGTCACAGACACTATAACCGATGACTCTAGTGGTACTGGTTATGTTAATATGTATACCGATGTGACTACAGGACATACGTCAGACGACTGGGAATGGCTTGCCGGTCCGGCTGCACAATGGTATGGAAAATCTAAACCCGGGGATACAGTTAGTTTAACCTGGGGCAGTGCGTTAAATAAGACATATAATTGGACAACGGGAGAAGATGGATACGGTTGCCAACTTTCTAAGGATTTTGAAAATAGCGTTGATTCTATAGCCGATTTGCAAGGTGCTAAAGTATGGGTATATATTTTGAGTGGTAAAAACGGTTTCACAAACTTCTCTGAGAAAGGTTTTATGTCTGCTGTAGGAACATTTGATGACAAAGGTAATCTACAATTCCCAGAAGGTGGCGACACACCGACAGATACAGAAATATCTTCAGTAGCATTAACTGTAACAGCACCGAGGATTGGTGCAACACCGGCTACGACTGCTACAACAACTACAACAGGTGTAGTAGCTAATCCGGCTGTTACATGGGATCCGGCTGACAGCACATTTGCTAAAAATCAAGCATACAAAGCAAGTGTTACACTAAGTGCTGACAGTGGTTACAAGTTTACAGATTCAACAACTGCAACAATCAATGGTAAAACTGCTACTGTAACACTTAACGGCGATGGAACATTAAAGGCTGAATATACATTTGACGCTATTAAGCTTACAGGTATTTCATCAAACAAAACAGGACTTACATCTTCATTCGCACCGAATGACAGTTATACAGTTCCTGATGGTTTAGAAGTTACTTTAAGGTATAGTGACGGTACGACGGAGGTCGTACCATATAACAAATTTCCAGAGAACAATCTATCTTTGGTTATTGGAGCAGATTCTGCCACTGCCACTGATTTACCTACTAAATTAACTTTAGATAACAATAATCAAACAGTTTATGTTAAGTACAGCGGAACAGACACAAATGACGGTAATCCAAAGTATCAAGCAATAGATACAATTACTGTTGCAAATGCAAAAATTACAACAGCACAAGTATCTATAACATACCCTAAACCGGGTGAAACACCTGATACAGTTGCAACAGTACCTGACGGTGCTAATTATACTGCAGAAGTTACATGGGAATATAATGGTACAGGAGTAACAGGTAATTTTGAATATGATAAAGCATATGATGCTATAATTACAGTAAAACCTAACACAGGTTATGCACTTGATAATACTAACGGTGTTGCTCTTACTGTAAAGGATAAAACTGTTACAAATCCTGGTGCAGATAAAACTGATACAATAGCATCAGATGATATTGACGTTGACGGTAGTGGTGTAAAGACTGTTTCTTTTGACGCAACAACAAGTACACCTATATCAGCATTAATCACTGATTCATTCGATTTATATGATAAGAAGGACGTTAACATCGCACTTACTTTAGGTACACATGTTATCGGTGATATAACAGGTATCAAAATCGATGGACAAACATTAAGCAGTTCTGATTACACAATAGATGGAAATACAATTAAAGTAAAAGGCACAAGCCTTGCAACTAAGCTTACAGGCTTGACATCAACTGCGGCAAACAAAAATGTTGAAATTACTGTAACAGGTCAACAAGATGCAACAACAGCAACTCTATCTGCTATTGATACAACACCTTACATCACAATTACTGACCCAACACAAGGTGCAATCACAGGTGTTACTCACACATCAGGTACAAAGGTTGCTTTGACAAAGAATACTGCATATACTTTGACAGCACCAACTGTTGCTCACACAACAGGTTACACATGGACAGTAAGCGGTATCACAGGTGCAGACAACGGCCAAACTTATACTTTCACACCGACAGGCGGTGAAGATATAACAGCAACTGTTGCATTGACTGTTGATGCCGGACATAAATTGACAATCAACAAAACAGGTAACGGTACTGTTACTGTAGCAAAAGATGGCGGAAGTACACTTACTGCAGAGTCTGACGGTACATACACAGTTTATTCTGATGAAAGATACACTGTGACAGCAACTGCTGATGACCAATACAAAGTTACTGCAGTAACAGGCGAAACTATTGACGGTGTAGAAAAAACAGTTACACATTCAGTAGCAAATCCTTCAGCAGATACAACTGTTGATGTAACATTCGCAGAAAAAACAGCTCCGACTGTTAGCGCTGATATGACATACCGCAAGGGTGCAAATGACGGTAGTAAAACATTTGAGATTACTTTGGGTGATTATAGCAGTGTAACTGTAAGCGGTGATCCAACTCCAAGCGGTACTTGGTCAGAGAATAATACAAAATACACTGTTTCAAGTACAGATTTGGAAAGTGCAACAAACGGCGACCATACATATACTTTCAGCTTTGGTGAAGGTATGACGATTTCGAAAAAAATCACAGTTCTTGCCGCAAGAAGTATTACAAGCGTAACTGCACCGACAGGTACATTTGCACATGGTGATACATTCAACTTGAGCGGTTTAGCATTCACAGTAAAAGAAGGCGAAACAAGCACAACATACTCATATAACGGCACAAGTTGGGATAATACACTTCCAACAGGTACACAGTTCAGTTTGGACGGTACAAGCTTCAGTGATTGGGATGCGTTCAAGGCTGCGGCAGAGTCAAAGATAACACGTCACGATACAACTGACTCAACTGCAGTTAACAACGGTGCTCAAATTACAGTAAGTTTAGGTAATGGAGTAACAGGAGCAAGTGGTACTATTTCAGTTGGTCAAAAGGCTATTACTGTTAATCCTTCACAAACAACAGGTATTAACAAGGATTATGACGGTACTGTAAATACACCGGCACTTACAGCAACAATCCCTGACGGCGAACTTGTAGGTGATGATGTTGTAACTGCAAGTGTAACAGCAGTATATCGAGATGGTGTTGCGGCTGGTCTTACAGACCAAAATGCAAGTGAAACCGACAAAAATGTAGTATTTACTCCAACACTTAACGGTGCGAATAAAGATAACTACACAATTAAAGCTATCTCTAACGGTAGCGGTAAAATTAACAAGCGTACTGTAAAGATTGCAATTATTAACAATGTACCGGCTGCAACAAAGAATAAAGCTGATACAAAGACAGGTACAGGCGCTACAGCAACTATTCCGACTAATACAGAGTATGATCTTAATACACCATATGAAGTTGTAGATGGTGAAACAGTTGAAATTACATATGATTATTCATATGCAAACATAAGCAGTGTAGGTCCGGTTAGTGATGTAACAGTGAGAAACATTGCTACAACAAATACAAACTACACTGTTGAACCGACTGATTTGGAAGATCAAAACGGTACAGTTAACAACAGAACTATAGAATCTATCGCTATAAGTGATCCAACTAAGAACGAATATAATTACAGTGACATATTTGATCCTGCAGGTATTAAAGTAACTGTAAAATATGATGGCGAAACTGATTCGGTGGATTATGATTGGAATAATGTTCCTGATGATATTACATTAAAGTGGACAGAAACAGGTGAAGCACTTTCAGCAAATCATAAGTTTAATTCAGTAGGTACAGGTACATATACAATTACTGCATCAGCAACCGGTGTTGAACCGGCGACAACAAATGATATTACTGTTAATAAATTAAAGGTTAATGTCACAGCAAGCGGTACTATTACAAAGGTATATGACGGCGACGGAGCTTTAGATGATGATGACGCTGACGGTATAACTTATACTGTAACAAATGCGTCTGATGGTTATGATAATCAATTTAATGCAGATAACGTAACAGTTAGTAGTAAGTCTGTAATATATAAAAATAGTTCAGTTGGAAACGTTGGAGTATGGATTTCATGTGAATCAGACAATCCAAACTATAAAGTTAACTCTGTGAAAAATCAGGTTAATGCAACAATAACAAAACGTCCTATCACTGTAACTGCTATTACTGTTCCGACAGTAAAACAATATTCAAATGATACAGATGTACCTGCTAACAATGTAGGAACACCAGCTGTAACATTTGATAATGTTGTAAGCGGTGAGAATGTAACAGTTGACTATAAGTATACATATAATGATACATCTGTAGCAGGCGATACAAGTAATATTACAATAAATAATCTTGTTCTAAACAGCACAAACACTGTTAACGCTAACTATAAATTAGATGAAAGCACTCCTACAAAGTCAGGTCACGTTGACGAAAGAACAGTTAACTCATTAACAGTAACTGCTCCGACTCAATTTGCTACGGCTCAAACATATGGTACTGCTTTAGCTTTAGCCGGTTTGAAGGTACAAGTTAACTTTACATCAGGCGGAACAAGCGCCGGTAGCGAAACATATGTATGGAAAGACGCGTCAACATGGACAAAGCAAGTTGAAGGTCAATCAGATGTAGATGTTACAACAGTTCCGTTTACTCTTGCTTGGTCAGGCACAACAGATGTACCGACTCAAGGTGAAACTCTTAATGTTCAAAGAAGTACAAAGGGTATCACTGCATCATACACAGGTACAAGCGTAACAGGTACAAGTGATCAGATTACAGTAAATCCAATCACATTGACTAAGATTAAAATTACAGGTACTGATCAGACAAAGGTGTATGATGGTAATGCAGATTTGACGCCAAATCCGGCATTTACATATGCAATTACAGAGGGTATTATAAATAGTGACCCGGTAACGGTTGAGCCTACTACTGTTGAATATGCAGAGGCAGATGTACATACATCTGAGCCGTTAAATATCACAGGTTTCCATTTGACAAGTGATAATAATGGTAACTATACACTTGGTACTCCTGATGTAACAGGTATACCAAACGGTACAATTACAAAACGTCCGATTACTCTAACAGCTATCACAAATATTCCTGCAATCAACAGATTTGAGGCAGGCACAGGCACAGACAAAACTGCAACAAGTGCTACAAACGGCGGTGCTACATTTGAGGCGGCAAGTACAGACACTGGTATTGTAAGCGGTGAAACGGTTACAGTAATATACGATTATGCGTATGCAGATAATCAGACAGTAAGCAATACTGCTGTTGTAAACTTATCTAATGTAAGATTAGATACTGCAAGCGATAAGAACTATAGTCTTACTAATAATGCTACTGCAACAGGTGTGGTAAATGAAGTTGAGGCAACAGGTGTTACAGTTACAATTCCTGATAAGACATATGAATATGGCGATAAGCTTGATTTGACAGGTACAACAGTAACTGTTGATTATGGCAATACTAATACAGAAGTATATACATCAGATGATGGTGTAAATTGGAAGAAGAACGATACTGCAGTATCAGAAAAGCCATTCACAATCACACTTCCTACAGATAAGGATAGCTTGGCTGTAGGTACAGCAACTGTTTCTGTAAAGGTTAAAGAAGGCGTTGAAGATAGCGTTTCTCGCACAGTTAACAAACGTAAAGTAACTGTAAATCCGTCAAAGAACGGTGACGTTACAAAGGTATATAACGGTAACACAACTTATACAAACGGTGTTATTGAGTGGACAGTTGGATCTGTAAACTCTATTGACGGATTGTCTGTTACATTACCGACAGTAAGCGGTGCAACATATACTTATAACGATTCAACAGTTGCACTTGCAACCAAGATTACTGTATCCGCTCCGCAACTAAACGATACAAATAATTTTGAAATTAGCGGTTATACAAATCAAGAATTTGACGCAACAATCACACGTCGTCCATTGGTTATCACAGGAATAACAATTCCGAACGTTAATAAGTATGCTGACGTATCACAAAAAGTTACAGACCAAACCGCAACAAGTGCTACAAATGCTACATTTGAGGCGGCAGATACAGACACAGGTATTGTAAGCGGTGAAACAGTAGGCGTAACATTCGACTATAAGTACAAAACTTCAAATCCTGAAAGCGGTACAACTACTGATGTAGAGATAACAAACATTGCTCTTGATAATAGCGTAGGAACAAGCGCAAACTACTCATTGACACCTGATTCATTGACAGGTAGTGCAAATGTAGTAGAAAGAACTATAGACAGTATTACAGTAGCTAACCCTACACAGTTTAACAGCGATGTTACATATAACGATAAATTAAGTATAGCCGGCTTAAAGGTTACAATTAACTATACAGACAGAACATCAGAAGTATACACAGCAACAGTAGTCAATGACGTAGTTTCATGGGCATTGGGCAGTGTAAATATCAGCACAGATAATATTCCATTTACACTATCATGGAAAGATACTGCAAAAGGCGGAACTTTTGCACAAGGACAAACATTGTCTGTAACAGGACATAACGGCAACCAAATCGTTGCAAACCATAAGAATGGTAATGATAGCGGTGAAGGCTCGGCTGTAACAATTAAGCCAATCGCAATTACATCAATCACTGCAGCAAAGAGCGGTGATATTACAAAGACGTATAATGGTGATACAGAATTAAATGACGCATCAAAGAGCAATATCGGTTATACATCAACTCAGGTAATCAGCGGAGATACAGTAACTCTTGGTGCAACACCTGCATATGAAAATAAGAATGTTGGTCAAAATAAAGCAATTAGCTTTACAACACCGACAGTAAGCGGCAATGATAACTATACACTTGGAACCGGCGCTACTGTTACAGGCGGTGTAGTCGGTGATATTACAGTAAAAACTGTTGCAATTTCAAATGTATATATCCCGTCAATTTATAAGGACACAGAAGACCTTGTAAAATCTATTTCAAATGCAAGTGCTATTGCAAGCGGTAATCCTACAGCTAATACAGTTGTAGCGGCTGATATTCTAACAGGTGACAGAGATAATTTGACATTCGCTTATAAACTTACATATGCAAATTCAACTGATGCTAATCCGACTGTAACAATTTCAGATACTTCTGTTACAGGTACGGAAAGCGGTAACTATGAATTTACATGGCCTACAGGATTGACAGGTACAGTAGTAGCAGACGAATTTACAGATGCTGCAATTACATCCCCTGACCTAATGCAATATACACATGGTGATACATTCAATCCAACAGGTTTGTCAGTTACTATTAAGACAAGCAGTCACCCAACAGGTACAACATATACAGTAACAGGTACAGAGGGTAATTACAAATGGGATACAGATCTTCCGGCAGGTGTAAATGTATCACTTGGAAGTATCTCATTAAATAGCAATGACGCTTTGAATTTCAAGGCTCATTACAAGAATATGAAAGATCAGAAGATTAAGGTTTCTGCCGGTGAGAAAGAAGCTGAAACAGGTGCAGTTACAATGCTACAAAAGCAATTAACGGCAACTGCGTCAATAAGTACTGAAAATAAGGTATATGACAGTAAAACAGCTCTTCGTGAGGGTCAAACAGTAACATACACAATCGGTACTGGCGAAGTACAGAGCTTTAACAGTGTTACTGATGACGTTAAGGTAACGGCTGACGCAAATTATAAATCTGCTGATGTTTCAAAAACAGGTGAAACAATCAATAATGTAGGTATTGAATTCACAAATATCGCCCTTAGCGGTAATGACGCAGCTAACTACATTGTGCCGTCATCTATTGCTGATATAGCTGGTACGATTATTCCTTACCCAATTCACATAACAGCAATTAACGAAAATGCTCCAACTGCTTACTATAAGAAAGCAAAGAGCGGAACTATTGCCCCAACAGATAACTATGAGGCAGACATGAACGGTTTGACAAAACCTGCAATTAAGTTTAATTATAATTACGGTAATTTGGTTAACACAGTTGCAAACAGCGTTAGCGTTCCGATAAACGGTGTTGATTTTGTTACTGCTACTGATAATTTTGAAATAAAAACTACACCTTCTACAATCAATGGTAAAGTTGAAGTTCAAGGTATTAAAGAGATTAAAATAACAAAGGATAACCATGATTATAAGTATGGTGATACTCTTGTTTTGAATGACTTGTCGGTAACTGTAACGTATGCTGATGATTCAAAAAAGGAGAACATTAAATACAACGATACAGATTGGCAGACTCTTGGTTTAACTCTTAATACAACACTTCCGACAGACGGAACAGTATTAAAGAATTCAACAGATGACGGTAAAACAATTACTGTTGAAAAGGATACAGTAAATTCAAATGCAATTACAATAAACGTTGCAAAACGTACAGTTAAGATTGAAAGAGATGGCAGTGACGCTATCACTAAGACATATGACGGTACACAAGCTGTAGAACAGACAATCGCTCTAAAGGTTGCCGATTTGCAAGAAGGATTTGACGGCGTATATAATAATGACATAACAGGTGTAACAGCTCCGACATATATTTACAGCAGTAAAGATGCTCAGAATAATATAGCATTGACAGGTACACCGACTCTTGTAGGTTCTAACTTGGTTGAATATACACCTACATATCCGTCATTGACAGGTAACATTACTACAAAATCAGTTACACTAACTCCGGTTATCTCTGAGGATATTTATGAAAATAAATTCGCGACAGATGATAAGGTTATAACTGAAACAGGCGCAACAGTTGAAAATGGTAAGGTAACTCAAAGCGGTATCGTATCAGGCGAAGAGGGTAACTTCACATTTGAGTATACCGTTACTGTTCCAAAGGCAGATTTAGCAAATGCAGCTACAAAATCTTATGCACCGACAAATACAAGCGAAAACGGTACAGGTAAGGATAACTATACATTTACATGGAATGACGCAAGTGTAGAAATTAAGACTAACGCCGCAACAAGTATGGAAGTAACTACTGATCCGACAGATATTTCAAATCAGAAATATTATGGTGACAGTATTTCGTTAGACGGTATGGTTGTTACAATCACATATGGAAATGGTTCTACTCACGAATTTACATATGGTTCAACTGAATGGAATAACGAAGGATTTACTGTTGCAATCGAAGACGGCGGTAACTTTAGCAAACTTGTAACAGGTAATAACGGTAAGCATATCGTTGTTTCAAAGACAGGTCTTAACAGTGCAAATACAGCTGCTACATTAAAGGTTAATAAGAAAGATTTACACTTGACAGCAGAAAAAGCTGACGGTTTATCGGCAATCGAAAAGACATATGATACTACAACTGACGCAAAATCAATTCTAAAGTTTGGTATCACAAGCGCTGACTTAGTATCACGCGATAGCATTACAGTTGATTCATCAAATGTATCCGCTACATTCGATACTAAGAACCAAGGTTCAGATAAGGATATTACAATAAGCGGTTTGACAATTACAGGTGCTAACAGCGATCAGTATAATGTAATTATGCCAAGCGGTGTACATGGTAAAATTAATCCTAAGTCAATCACTGTAACAGTTACAAGCGTTGCTGATATTCTTGCCGGTGTTTCGGGTGACGACTTGAAAAAGACAGCAAGCATTAATTACAGCGAACAACCTGAAAGTGGTGTTTCAGTAACAGTTACGGCAACATATCCTGATTCAACTCAAGATCCTGCAGGTCAAAAGACTGAAAAGACACTTACATTCACAAAGACTGAAACAGGAAATGAGTTAGAAAACTATGTATTCACTTTGGATGAAAACGGTGTTAAGGGTTATGTTGTTAGCAACATAATCAATGAAATTAATGTAACAACTCCGCCACAGACTGAATATACACATGGTGATAACCTTTCATTGAAGGGTATGGTAATTGAGGTTAAGTATCAAGATTCTCGTGATGATAATATTTATACTTGCCAAGCTGACGGTACTTGGAAAGATAAGAACAGTACCACGGTAACAGAACTTCCTGTATCATTTGCACTTGAAAAGAATGGTACAGAAAACGCATTGACATCACAAACACAACAATTAAGACGTGATAATAATAATGGTGCAATCCTTGTTGTTAAGGGTGGAGATGAAAGTAACAAAGACACGACACTAACAGTTAATAAGAAGGAAATCACTCAAATAACTATTCCGAACCCGGTACCGTCACCGGAAAAGACATATGACGGCACAACAACTGTAACTCAGTCAATTTCATATGAGGGTGTAGGAGTTCTTGATGCAGATAAAGCTACAGTAAATTCACTTATCAGTGCAACTGCTAATTATGATACTAAAGATGTAGCATTTGATAGCGACGGAACAACAGTTGCAAGTAAAGCTATTAACTTTACAAATCCTACAATGACTGAAAATGACAACTACACAATGTCATCAAGTGCAACAGTTACAACTACAATAACAGGTAAGATAAATCCAAAAGCTCTTACTGTAACAATAACAAGTGTTCCTTCAATTATTGTAGGTCAAAGTAAAACAGTTACATTGACAAAGACTACTAACTATACACAGAGTGGCGAAGTAACAGTTGGTGAAAATACAGAAGAAGTTAATTTAACTGTTGTAGGTGAGTATGCACAAAATACTACAGCTGAAGATAATGTTAATGTAACATACTCAGTTACAAATAAAGATAGTTACAAAAACTATAACATTATAGTAGCAGAAAATCCAACGGGTACTGTAAATAAGAAACCTGTAACAAAGATTGAAGTTACATCTCCTACAAAGACAACATGGTCACATGGCGATGATTTAACTCTTGACGGTATGACAATTACAGTTACATACAATAATGATGATACTGATAAAAAGCAGTATAAACATACGGGCGGTAAGTGGCATGATGTAACAGGTGGCAGTGATGCAGAGTTATCGGGAACTCCTGACGATGTAACAATTACATGGGGTGACACAAGTAATTCAGCAACTGACGGTGTAATTCGTCTTGATGATACAAATAAGGGTCTTACAGCCGATGGCAACAACAAGACAACATCTGTTAAGGTTACATCAACAGTAAAGGATACTAACGGTGAGTATCAATCAGCTTCAACTGGTGACATTACTTTAACAAAGAAACAACTTACTCTAACAGTAAGCGGTAATGTTGAAAAGCCGTATGATAAGACAAATAATCTTATAAGTGGTAATAATGTAACTCTTACATTAGCCGGTGTAGCCGGAACTGACGGTGTTGCATTAAATGAAACAGCTACAAAGAATAACATCAAGTATGCAGGAACAACAGTAGCAGAAACAGCATCATCACCAAGTCTTGTAATTGGTACAGTAGTATTAAATGATAGTGCTAATAATCAATATTATACAGTACCATCAGGTGCAAGCATTACAAATAGTACAACAGGTAAGATTAATAAGCGTCCTGTACAGATTACATCTGTAACAAAGAATATGAATACATCAGTTGATGCGTCTACAACAGGAACTTTGGAAAAATTAGTACAATCAACTACTGACGGTTATGGTATTTCAAGTGCATCAGGATTCTATTCAATCTTAAGCGGTCATGAAATTAAGGTTGATATACCTTATGAATATAGCCAGACATCAGCAGAAGGTTCAGCAACTGTTACATATGATAATGCAACTGCGAAGGTATCAGATGAAAATGCAGATTATGTAGCTAACTATGAGGTATCATTTGCTATTGCAGACGGTAGTGCAACTATTTCAAACGGTACAGTTACAGGCGTTAAGATTGAAACAACAGGTAAAACAGAGTATACTCATGGTGATTCATTCGACCTAGCAGGTACGAAGATAACTGTTACATACAATAACGGTGCAAAGCAAGATACATATGAGTATGACACAGCAAGCGGTAAGTGGATTAAGAACGGTACAGGTACACCGGCTGAATTGCCGAGTGAAATAGGTATTAGTCTTGGTAACACAACAATTAATGCAAATCCGGCATCGGATACAGATAAGACTGTTGTAAAATATGACAAGATAAATACAACACCGGAATTGAAAGCTACTTATACAAAGAGTGGTAGTGAGCCTATTCCATCAACAGAAAATCCTACAGTTACGTTGAAGAAGAAGACTATTACAATAACTGTTGCAAACAGTGCAGATGAAATCAAGCATACATACAGTGGTAATAATTCTCTTACAGCAGATGAAATCACTAAGTTGACGATTACTGCACCTAATAACTTCAAGGTTGGCAGTGATGATGTAACTCTAACTAAGGGTACACTTTCTGCAACAATCGGTAATGACACTAAGGGTAATGTAGCTAAGAATTTAGCAATCAGTGTTTCTGGATATGAACTTAGCGGTAACGATGCAGACAAATACGAGATTAAATATGTAAGCACTGCAACAGGTGATATTACAAAAGCACCTTTGACAATTACAATCAGTTCAGTTCCGTCAATCAATGAGAATGCTACTGATTTGAAAAAGACTTTGACAAAGGGTGTAAACTATACACAAAGCGGCGAAGTTAACAATGAAACTGTAAATGCAACTGTAACTGCAACATACCCTGACAGTACATATACAGACGGCAGTGCAGATAAGAATGTATCATATACAGTTACAAACGAGAACGACTATCCGAACTATGATATTACAATCAGCAATTCACCAAAGGGTACAGTTACTAAAAAGACTGCAACAGTTGAAATTATTAATCAACCTCAATTTGTAACTGCTACACCAAGACCACAACATGGTGATAAGCTTGGTACAGACGGTCTTAACGGATTTGAATACACTGTATCTTACAGTGACGGAACAACAACAAAGCATAAGTATGCAGACGGTGATTGGTTGACAACCGGCGGTTATACTGCTCCGGAAGACGGTACAGCATTTACATGGGAAAATACAAACACAGCTGTAAGCTCTGATTCTGAAATCCGCAAAGATATGGATAATAAGATTAAGATTACTGTTCCGACAGCAACAAATGAACCTTTGACAAATAAGGCAACTGCTGATAAGAAAAAGGTTAAGATCACAGCAAACGGTACATATACAAAGGTATATGACGGTACAAATACAGTAACACTAAACGAAACAACTCCTGAAATTACTTATACAGTAAGCGGTGTTGCAACGGGTGATACTGTAACAGTTACAGCAACTCCTGCATTTGTAGATGAAAATGTTGCTAAGTTCGGTGATGTATATCAAAAGGCAATTAACTTTACAAATGTTTCAATTTCAGATACAGACAATTATGAAATCGAAAATGATATTACACCTATAATGGGTGCAATAACACCTAAGACAATCAACATCACTGAGTTGACTGTTCCTTCATCAACAAAGGGTTCAGCAGGTGAAAAGACTGTAACAAAGAACAAGAACTTTACAACAACTGATATTCTTGAAAAGGATAAGGATAATGTTACAATCGGCTATAAAGCTACATTCGTAACATCAGCAACAGGAACTGTCGATGCAACTGTTACAGATGCAAAGGTAGACGGTTCAACTGACCAAATGACTCTTAACTACGTTGTAGGTACTGTTACCGGCGCTAAGATTGAAATAACCAGCAGCAATCATGGTGGCGGCGGCGGAGGCGGCGGAGGAGGTAACTCCCTAAGCATTAAGTACGAAAACGCCGACGGTACAGCAGGTAAGGACGTAAGCAAGATTGAAGCTCCTGCAGAAAGTGACCCTGTAGACTTGATCGCAGTATTCGTTACAAAACCTGCAGACCCAACAGTTATTTGGACATCAGATAATGAAAGCGTTGCAACTGTAGACGAAAACGGTATTGTTAAGTTTATTGGCGAAGGTACAGCTATAATCACAGCTCAGTCTAAGACTAATAAGACTCTAAAGGATACTGTTACAATTACAGTTACAAAGGCAGTAGCAACACCGACTCCTAAGCCGGCAAATCCTACTCCGGAACCTACAAAAGAACCGTCAATCATCACAAAGACTATGTTAAATCCATATATCGTAGGTTATGATGATAATGTATTCGGTCCTGAACTTCCAATCAGCCGTGAAGAAGTATCAGCAATATTCGCAAGATTGATTGCAAATAATATCTACATGGATAAAGAATATGATACATCATTCCCTGATGTAGGCGAAGGTTGGAGTAAAGATTATATCGGTTACTTGGAGAAATTCAGTGTAGTAACAGGTTATGAAGACGGTACATTCAGACCTCAAAATTACATCACAAGAGCAGAAATGGCTGTTATGATGGCTAAGGCAGAGGGCTATGACATCTCAGGCTATATGTCTTCTGATGAATTAGCTTATCCTGACGTAGATGAGGGTTACAGTGAATGGGCTGTTAAGGCTATCAAGTATTTGACAGACAGAGGTATTATGGAAGGTTATCCTGACGGTACATTCGGTCCGAACAGACCTATAACAAGAGCAGAAACTGTTGCAACAGTTAACAGAGTTCTTGCAGATATGACTGTCGGAAATATCGAGGTACTTCCGTCAGATATGACAGAGGCACATTGGGCTTATAATGATGTAGTATTCGCAATGAACCACAGAATTCTTAAAGACGTTGCAGCTGATGAAAGTCAGTTCATCAAGTCAGAAGAATATGATAAGAATAAGATTACAGAAACAGAAGTTGTAGAAGACACATCAGACGAGAATGCCGGAGCGGGTGCATCACCTACTCCGGAGCCTTCTCCGACTCCCAATGCTTGATTAATAAGAGCTTTTTACGAAATTTGTAATAATAGAGGCAGCGAATTTTCGCTTGCCTCTGTTGTTGCATTTTCAAATTATACAAGAGTTTATCTTGTTTGCTTTGAAAATGTAATAACGTTATTGTCATAATGAGGTGAGGGCTTATGAAAAAACGAAATATATGTTATAGATTATTAACGGTATTATTAAGCGTTGCAATGTGTTTGCAAGGTGGATTTGTGGTGCCGGTTTTTGCAGATGGAGATTTCAGTTATTATTTGCAATATAACGAGGCAAGTAACGGAAAAATAAGTGAGGACCATCCTATCATCATTCCTGATGAAGATATAGATGCAGAATACGGACCACAGCCGCATGATAACTATCAAGGTACTGGTGGCGTGGTGGACGGACCTATACCGGATTGGAGCAGTAAACCGTACAGAATTATCGGATACACATTTGACGGTTGGTATACAGAAAATAACGGCGGAGGAACAAAGGTTGATGAAGATACAAATATATCATCATCAATGCTTGACAGATTTAATAATATCACATTGTACGGAAAGTGGAGTTTGTATAATTCACCTGATATAACAACAGGCTCAGTTGCATTTTCATCAAGAAACGTAAATGATGAAGATATTCCGTCACAGATAAATTGGACAGACGTAAACGGAAATGATTTGACGTTTGACAGCAAAGTTACTGACTATTATACGTATGTGTACGCAAATACCGCGTCTGTAAAAATGGATTTTGAACAGTATGAGCCGAGTGCGACAACAAGTGTTGCGGTAAACGGTGAAAAAGTTTCAATCAGTTCAGAGGATATTTCGGGTAAAGGTTATTGGTATAACGGTGAGGATCTTGAATCTCATGACATTATAACAGGTAAAAATATTTCTACAGAATATATGAACCTTGATTTTACCTCGACAGATAAAGAGTATAATGAAATCACCGTTACGATTACAATGCCTAATGATAAAAGTAGAACATATACTTTTCATGTTAAGCGTTTAAGTACAGAAATGCGACTTGCATATGGTAATACACCATACGGAAAGATTATGGCGTCTTCGCAAACCGATGATGCAAAAACTGCGCTTAAGTCAACTTTTGATTCGACGTATAAGTACAGAAATATCGCATATAATCCGTTGGCATGGAATATTTACGGTACAGACGGCGTTGAAGTGAAAAAAGGTACTTCACTTCAAGAAAATCAATATATAAATTATGATAAAGACGAAACTGCAATAGTAGTATTTTCGGGCGATAGATTTACAGATCCCGGAGTGACATTGTATGATTCTAACGGCGATGCAATAGAACTGACACAAGATAAGACAATAAAACGTACAATTCAGTATCAGACAGTATCGTCATTAAAATATGAAGATTGGGATAACACAACCGATAAAACCGATGTGAAAACATTGACCGGTGCAGACGGTGAGAATATAATAGACATTTTGCAAACTCAAAATGTTAAACCGGGCATATATACGATTACATATGAGTATGACCCTAATGACGGCACTCGTCCGTTAAAAGACGAGAGAAGTATGATTGTCTTGCCTAAAAAAGGCGATATGAATATGGACAATTATGTAAATATGCTTGATGTATTTATGTATGATAAAAATATTTCGGATACAAATATCAGCGATACATTATATAAATATCGTGCACTTGATATAAGCACAAGCGGCGGTAACGGAGTTGTTGATGAAACAGACAGAACCAATTTCTTAAACAAAAAAATGGCGGATTTATATACGTCGCTTTCAGTTGATGAAAAAGTAACACAGAAAGAATACAATGTTCCTACATCGGCAGATAGTAATAAAACACAACTGTATATGGACTTTATGGGAACAGAAACAGAGCCGAATACATCTGCGGACAAAACTCAGGAACTTCAGAAAAATGACGCTTTTTGGATAGGTTACAGATTTGACAATACAGCCAATCTAAAGACTGATAAGTTGAAAGAAATCACTTTGTCGGTGGATTATGATTCGAGATATGTAAATCCGACTGCATTGAATACTACTGCACTAAAAACACAACTTCAGAAAAATAATCCTGAGCTTGAAGTATTTGATATAACCGGAGATACAAATTATAAGAAAAACTATGCGGTTGATTCTTCAACATCGTCATATACATGGAATGATACAGGGGCTGTAAAAACACTTGTTATTGAGTTGTGTTTGAAAGACGGTCAAACATTTAATTTGTCAGACGGTTATTTTATAAAATTGCCGTTTAAAGTAAAAACAGTACCGCCGGAAGGCAGAAATGTTATATCAACTAAACTTGGCGCTACATCATTGAATATGCAAATCGGTGATGAAGGATATATGTGGGATACAAGTGGTGCGTCTAATTCTATCACTGAAAATCTTATGGACAAATTGCAATATATGGGCGATTATGTGCCTGAATTTGTTCCGGAAGATCCGGCTAAGGAATTGGAAAATGCAGTTTACGGTACTGATAAATCATACACAGGATTTGAGAAAAAAGGCACGGTTGACGGTGATATTCCTACCGGTATGACATATAATCAATCAGTCGGAACAATAACCGGTACACCGAAAAAGGCAGGAGTTTTTGTATTTTACATAAACGGTATAAAATATCAGATTACAGTAGAAAAAGCAAAACTTACCGTTACAGCAGATGATAATACAAAAGTATACGGAAGTGCAAATCCGTCATTTACATTTAAGTATGACGAAACGTGTTTAAAAAATAACGACACAATCGCTACAGCTGTTAAGACTGCTCCGCAGATAAGTTGTGAGGCTGATACAACAACGGATTGTCAGGACGATTATCCGATAAACTTTGTTGAAAACAGCGGTGAATCTGATAATTATTATTTTGATTTTGTCAGTGGCAAGCTTAGCATAACACCGAAAGAAATAACGGTAAGTAAAGTTAAGATACCATCTTGCAGTATAAATGCAACATTCCCTTATACATTTACCGCAACTTGTTCCGGTGATGAATTTACTGCGTCGGGAATTATTAACAATGATATTATAAAGATTGAATATGACGTTACATACACTGATACCGAGTCAACAAAAGCTGTTGGTAAAAATAAAAAGGTAACGGCAACCAACATAAAAGTCAAAACTGATGACGATTATCCGGACGGGAAAAATTATACTGTTAAATCTGCTAATTTAACGAGCAGTGACGGTGAAATTGTTGCGGATAATATAACCGAATTTGAAGTAACAGAAGAATGTAAACTTGAATATACTTACGGTGAAACACTTGATTTAAAAACCGGTAACGTCAAAATCACATACGGTAGCGGTACTGTTGAAAATGTGACATTTGAAGAGGCTGTTGAAAAAGGTCTGACAATAAAATACAGTAATAAAACAACAGCTAAAACCGGAGATCATTTGAGCGTGTCGGATACCGGAAAGTGGCTTATGCTTACAATGGATGGTATAAGCTCTTGGTATAAGACAAATAATTTCAAGATAAATAAAAAAGATCTTCATATAAAAGCTGATAATAAACAAAGATATTACGGTGATGAAAACAGTAGTGTAACATTTACATATACTTTTACCGATAGCGATTTTGTTTACGGTGAAACAAGCAGTACATTTACCGGCTTTGTTGCACCTGGATTTAGCTGTCAAGCTACTGCATCCACTGAAATTGATAAAGAAAAAGGCTATACCGAATCGACAATAGAATTGTTGGGCGGTACAAGTGATAACTATAATATTGTGTGCGAAAACGGTACGCTTACAATTAATAAAAGACCGTTAAAGGTTGAAAAGATTACAGGTGAAGTACCTTCACTTATTTCAAAATATTATTTAAACAGTGACGGCAGTGAAAAAACGGCACCATATAAAGTGCCTGCATCGGCTGAAAAATCAACAGACAAAAATACAATGAACGTAAGTGGATTGTATAACAGTGATGAAGTTAAAGTCCTTTACAATGCACAATATGCAAATCACACTGCGGCTGAAAATGTTCAAGTAACGGTTGATGATTTAAAAATGGACGATACGTTCGGTAAGAGTTACAACTATACGGTTTCGTCTGATTCAATAACAACCGCAGACGGCGGACGAGTTTATATTAAGAGTATAACAGGTCTTGAAATTGTTGAACAACCTACGACAGAATATGTTTACGGCACACCGCTTAATCTTGAAAGCGGAAAAGTAAAATTGACGTTTGATAATGAACAAGTTATCAATGTTAATTTTGAAGAATTAAAATCTTATGATGTTAAGCTCACATATACGGGCGGAAATGTTGAACTTAAAAATAATGAACATTTAGTTGTTAAAGACACAGGAAAGACTATAACTGTCATACCGGATACAATTTATGATGTTGAGGCAGTTACAACCGATAAGATAACGGTTACAAAACATGACCTTCACGTAAAGGCTGATGATATATATACGACTTATGGTGAAAATATAAGTCAATATGCAAGCGGATATGGATACACATATACAGAAAGTGATTTCCAATATGATGATGCAGACGATGTAGAAAACATTTCGGGATATAAAAAGCCTAAAATTGTCTGCAAAGAGGATGACGGAACAACAAATGTAAATCAAAAGACATTAGCCGGTACATATATATTGTCTATAAGCGGTGCTGACGCTGAAAATTATAATATTTTGTATGAAAACGGCAACCTTGTAATAAGACAAAGACCTCTTATTGTACAAACGGTTAATAATGTTCCTAATCTTACATCAAAAGAAGCATTTGAAAGTGACCTTGTAAAGAACATTGACGTCAAAACAGACGTTGATTCAGCGACTTTAACATTTGCTGAAAACAGAGGTCCTTTGTGGGATGATTGTGTGCATATAACTTTTGATGCAACATATACGGATAATTCGGCAGTAGGGGAAACAGATGTTGATATAACCAATGCTGTTTTGGATACAAGCTACGGTGACGCAAGAAACTATTATCTTCAAAAGATAGAAACTCCGCAAAAGGGGTTTGCGGTTAAGTCTGTTATGACAGCTATTGAAATAACAACAGATCCAACCCAAAATAATGACGGAACAAGCCGTGAATATAAGTATGGAGATAAGCTTGATTTCAGCGGTGGAAAGTTTAAATTAACATACGATAACGGTGATGTTATTGAAAATGTTCCGTTTAATAAACTTGCAGAGTATGATGTTAAAGCTGTATACACAGGTACAGATACAGAAGTTGAGGACGGAGCTTTTGCAACAATTAAAAATCACAATGGAAAGACCATTACTTTTGTTCCGCCAACTGACGCAACTGCAGAAAAAGTGGTTACAGGTGAGATAACCGTAAAGAAACGTCCTTTACACGTTATTGTAAATGACGCATCATATACATATGGTGATGAGCCGTCTACTTACACAATCGACTATGAAAAGAGTGATTTGGCAGACGGCGAAACAATAATATCCGCACTTGGAACATTATTTACTCCACCGACTGTACAATGTAAGATTGACGATAAAGATGCGGATAATAAGACAAATGCGGGTACTTATGAAGATGTAATTACTGCATTTGGCGGAAGTGCGGATAATTATGAATTTATATGTGAAGATAAGGGCAGTTTGACTGTTAATAAGCGTGAATTGAAAATCAATTCAATTAATAATGGTATTCCTGATTTAACTTCATCAATAGCATATGAACATAATTATCAGTTGCCAATAAAATTGGACGGTACTGCGTCTAATTCGGATATGGATATAGTCAACCTTGTAAATAATGATAGCATTGATATTACCTATAAAGCGGTATATAACAGTCTTGAACAGACAGACAATGCAACTGTAGATATAGAAGATGTCGAATTTGCAAATGATTGTGACAGTAGTAAAAATTATACTTTAGTAACTGTACCGACAACATCAAGCGGTAAGATTATGACCAGACTTATGTCTGAAATTATTGTTAATAGCAGTCCGGATAAAATGGAGTATACTTACGGTGAATGGTTTGCTCTAAAGGGCGGCAGTGTTGATATTAAGTATAACAGCGGATATGTTGAAAGTGATGTACCGTTTGAAAGACTTGCTGATTTTGGTATAGACTTGACTTTTGTAAAGAAAGAAGACGGTACCGAAACAGAAATAGGAACAGTGAAAAACAATACATTGCTTACTGTTTCAAAGTATAACGGTGCGTTTATAAAACTTACAATAAATGATCCGACTAAAGCAACCGATGATTTGCAAGCGGCTTATTCTTCTGATAGTTTGAAAGTAAACAAACATCAAATGAGGGTTGTTGCCGATGATGTGACATTGACATACGGTGATAATGCGCCGAGTGAATACACATTCCATTATACGATGGCTGACCTTGTAAACGGTGATACGTTATCGAGCGAAAGATTTAACGAAGGACTTAGCGAACCGACTGTATCGTGTGATTATGTAAGCGGACAATCAGTTTGTGGAGAATATGATATTATACCGAGCGGCGGCGGAAATGATAACTATGATTTCGTATATGTAAACGGAACTGTAACTGTAAACAAGAAACAGATTACGATAGATTCTATCGATAATGGTGTTCCGACGCTTACATCAGAAATAATATATAAGAATAATTCAATTCTTCCTATTTATATTGAATCAACGGCAGTATATACGAATGAACAGAAAGATATGACTGTAAGCGGTATTATCAACAACGATGAAATAGGCATAACATATGATACAGTATATACATCAAAAGACGTGGCAGAAACTATAACCGTTAAGATAGAAGACGTTAAGTTTGACGATAGCCATGAGAAAAATGTATGTTATGAAATTAAATCATATCCAAGTGAGGCGTCAGGTGGTACAGTTCTTGAAGAACAGATTACAAGTGTTGTTATAACAAGTGATCCGGTTTTGAGAGATGATAACGGCAAACAGATTGAATATACTTACGGAGATAAGTTGAACCTTAATCGTGGTGCGGTTACGGTTGAATATGATAGTGGAAGAATTCAGAAAAACTTGAAGTTTAATGAGTTGACCAAAAAAACAGATGGTAAAGTTAAACTTGTATATACTGACGGTACTGATGAAACTCCTGCGGCAGATAATGATGTCTTGACTACTGCATATCATAACGGTAAGTCAATAAAACTGAAAGTTGATACAAAAGCAACACTTGAAGAACCTCAAACGGCACAACTTTTGGTGAATAAAGCCGTTATAACTGTAACGGCGAAAGATAAAGAAAGATTTTACGGAGATAAAAATCCTACATTAGAATATGAATACAGTGGGTTTGTAAATGGTGATGATGAGCATTCTGAAAATTTCAGAAATGAATTGGAAGAACCGAAAATATCATGCGATACTAATGAAAAAACTCCTGTAGGAACATACGATATTGAATTATCTTCGGCAAGTTCGGCAAATTATACTTTTAAACTTGTACCGGCGATGCTTACCATAAATAAACGTCCGATTGTTGTTAAGAAGATAACAGGAGGCATTCCGGCATTGACATCAAAAATGATATATGATGATCCTCAGCTTGTACATAAAATTGACGGTGTTGCAATAAATACCGCAGGACAAGTTGAATTTGATAACCTTTCATATGGTGATACGGTGAAACTTGATTATACTGTTATGTATACAAGTGTAATTCCGTCAGATAATGTTCTTGTTAATATTTATGATATAACAATAGACGAATCATACGGAGAGGGAAGTAATTATGTACTTAGAGATGTACCGAGTACAACTTTAGGCGGACGAATTTATGATAAACAAATTTCGATGGTTGAAATTATAAAACAGCCGAAACTTGAGTATACATATGGCGAAACGTTGGATTTGTCGGAAAAGGGCGTAAGAATAACATATGATAACGGTTTAGTTGTTTATGATGTTGCATATGATGAACTTGGAGATTATGGTGTTGACGTTACTCTGACAGACTCTGAAGGTGTGGAAAAAGAGGCTATAGACGGGGATAAGTTAACCGTAACAAAACATAACGGTGCATATTTAACACTTATTCCGCAAACTGAATTAAGCAATGTTCTTTCTGTAAAGAGTCAGGAAATGAAAATTAATAAAAAGCCGATAAATGTTAATATCAATGATGTGACGGCAATATATGGTGATGATCCAACAGCTGATTTTAGTTTTGCGTATAATGATAGCGATTTTGCTTATGGTGAAACACAAGACAGTGTCGAGTTCAAAGATAATTTGACAGAACCTGTGTTTGTTTGTAAAGAACGTGACGGTTCAACAGATGTAAGCTCAAAATCAGATGTCGGAAGATATACGATTACAATGACAGGCGCTCAAAGTGACAATTATCGTTTTGTATATAATAACGGTACATTGGTTATTCAGAAGAGGAAACTTGTCGTAAAAGATATAACAGACGGTATCCCTGTTCTTACATCGGATATAATTTTCGATAATCAAGGTCAAATTCATAAATTAGACGGCAAGGCAGATAATGATATTTTGAGTCTTGAAAACCTTGTTAATAATGATAAAGTGTGTGTTTTGTATAAAGCAGTTTATAAAACAGAACAACCGACAGCGAAATGTGATGTAGATATTGAATATGTTTCGATGGATGATTCTTATGGCAAGAGTTATAATTATGAAATTGATGAAACAGAGAGTGTTAAAAACGTTTCCGGCGGTAGAATTAATAATAGGGAACTTACAACTGTTGAAATTGTAAGTCAACCCAAAACAGAATATGTATATGGTGAAAAGCTTGATTTAAGCAATGCTAAAGCGAGAATTACATATGATAGCGGGTATGTTGAAGATAATGTACCATTTACTGAATTGGGAGAATACGGTGTGACTATCGGTTATCCGAATGATGACGGAACGATAACCGCTGCTAAAGACGGGGATGTGTTGACAGTTCCTGATCATAACGGAAAATGTATTGAACTTTTGGCTCAAAGCACTCATAAAGTTCCTACAGTACAAACTGACAATTTAACTGTTGAAAAAAGAGTGTTAGAGTATGGAGAGTGTATCGTAAATCCTATAGTTTATGACGGAAAGACATTACAGACAACCGGTACGATAGCATTTTCAAACGTTCAAAATAATGATAAAGTGACAGCAACGGGTGAATTTTCGTTTGAAGATTTTAATGCCGGAAAAGATAAAACAGTTAATATATTGAATGTTAAACTTGATAAACCGTTTGACGAAAACTATGAACTTTCTTCGGATAATGTGTTGTCAAAAGGTAATATTGAAAAAGCGACATTGACTGTTTTACTTAAGGAAGATGATATATCTATTTCTGATGAAAGTAATATATTGACTGTTACTGCTCCGGAGATGACTCAGTTTGAGATAGACGGTGGAGCTAAGTATCAGTATTCAATAGACGGCGGTAAAACGTGGCAAGATGAAAATTCATTTGAAAACCTTGAATTGGGACAAGAATGTAGTGTTTGCATAAGATTTGCGGAAACGGATAATTTCAATCAATCTGAAATTAGTATTCCGATAAGTAAAAAAGCTTTTGCCAATAAGATTACTCTTGTGTCAATAGACGATATGACGGTGCTAAAGAGTTTTTATACTAATGTTGTCACTGTTGAAAAAGAAGCTGATTTCAGAAATCTTATCGGAGATATAGGAGTAACATATTACGCTTGCTATAAAAATGATAAGGGCAGTGAAAGCATCAAATATCCTTTGACCTTTGATGGGGATGTAACGATTTATACAACGCTTAAAAAGAAGAGTAGTCATGGAAAGGGAAATAACAATTCTTCAAACTCTACACCTACGCCAACAGTTGCACCTACAATTTTGCCAACGGAAGAGCCGATAGAAACGGAATCACCTTCAGAAAGCTTAAAACCTACGCAAAAACCTCAAAGTGATACTAATGAACCATATATGTCGGGATATGAGGGAAAAATCAATCCTGACGGATATATGACAAGAGCAGAGGCGGCAACAATTATGGTTAATCTGAGTGGTGGACTTGAGAAAGAAAGCATTAATATATTCAAGGATGTAGCTGATGGAACATGGTATAAAAACTATATTGCAGCAGCAAGCGAAAAAGGATATATTTCCGGATTTGAAGATGGAACATTTAAACCGGAAGAACCTGTTACGAGAGAACAATTTGTTGCAATGATATTGCGATATACAAAGACATCAACGGAAAAGGGAGAGGTGTTCTCAGACGTTGAAATAAATCGTTGGAGTGCAGGATTTGTATATACTGCAGTCAAGTTGGGTATAATTTCAGGTTATCAAGACGGAACGTTTAAACCTGAAAATCCTGTGACTCGTGCAGAGGTGGCGAGAATTGTAAATGTTGCAACAGGCAGAATACCTGATAAGGCTGTGATTGACGTTATGATATGTCCATATAGCGATTTGCCAAAATCGCATTGGGCTTATTATGAATTAATGTATGCGTCAACATATGTGCAAAAAGATTAATCAAAAAGAGTACAGATTTTGAACCGACCCCCAAAAGTTAGACCAAAAATCTAACGAATTGGCGGTCTGTTCATTTCAGATCTGTACTCTTTTTTGAATCTGTACAAAACCATATTTTGCGTTGTGTCTAAGTCTAAACTTTCATAAAAATACTCACCGAGGCATAAACAGCCAAAAGTTTTGTGAGTAAATTGTCGGAATAAAAGAAAAACCTTGTAAACATTACTGTTTACAAGGTTTATGGTGCCGATGGTGGGGGTCGAACCCACACGATGTTGCCATCACGGGATTTTGAGTCCCCTGTGGTTTGGAGGTTTGAAAAAATGAAAGATATTTTATTAAAAAAGGATCTAATCGCTTATCTTATCCACGAAATTGAGAGAGTAAAAAAGACTACTCCACAAGAAAGTGAACTACACAATTATTCTTTTGTGCAAGGACACAAAGAGGGTCAACTCAAGGCTTTATATGATGTTTTGAACTATGTAAACGGAATTAATACCAAATACTCTGCGAAACATTCTCGGCTACGGTAATTTTGGCCGACGAGGGGCGGAGGAACTAAGTTACCTTTAAAAGACTTTCTCCGCCCCTTGACGGTCAAAAAGGGGTGGTGGTCGGGGAGGAACTACGCAAGCGAGCCGTGCGCAACGTGCAAGGCAAGCGGTAAGCGACTGACACTCCTCAAGCGGTGGCAGATACACCCCAAACGGGCGGGCGGAAACAGCCTAAAAAGCAAGCAAAATAAAGGTATATTTATTGCTTGCCTCGTAGTTGGTTTTCAAGCAATATTGCGCCGAAAACCAATTACAATAAATATCCCTTTATTTCCTACGGAGTAGGCTACGTGGTTGCTTTTTCGGCGGACGGCTAAGACAAACTCTCTACGGAGCATATGCTCACGGTGCAGGGCAAGCCTTCGGCACAGCAAGACTTCCCAAGAGCGCTACACAAGCGCCAGTGCGACGCAGACGAGCGCAGTGGGCGAGGTTGCGCCGCGCCAAGCGGGAAGCGGAGCGACGTGCAGACAGAGCCGCGCGCTGTGCGGCTCGCCTGCGCGAGCGGAGCGAAACTCTTAAACTATTTTTCTTGTTTGTTTTCTTCCTTGTTTCCTGTCCCTTTTGTCGGACTGTGTTATAATTCTGCTTGAGGTGATGTAATGAAAAAAAGATTAAATGAGTGGGTTTACGAATGGCTTGAAACCTACAAAAAAGTTATGGTCAAGAAGTCTACATACGACAGCTATTTACAATATGCTACACATGTGACTTGTGACAAGTCTTTGAAAAAATTAAGTAATTCGGACATTCAAAAGCTTATTAACAATATGGTTGTTGATGGTTTGAAGTTGTCTACTATCAAGCATATGCTTACACTTGTTCGGCAGAGTTTGAAAAAGGCTCGATCTTTGGGTTTGGTTAAAAATTTGTCGATGCTTGAGGACTTAGATCTCCCAAAAAAACAGCCGAAAAAAATAAAGCCTTTGCGTCCCGACGAGATAAGCAGACTTTTAAAAAATTCTTATCTCACGTTTTACGGTGACTTTTATAAGGCTTTACTTTTTACAGGGTGTAGGGTGGGGGAGCTAATCGCCTTGAGATGGTCCGACGTTGACTTCTTCAATGGTGTTTTGCGTATCGAGCATACAGACTATAAGGGAGAACTTCAGGACGTAAAGACGGCGCACGGTTGCCGACAGATTCCCTTGTATGGTGAGTTGCTTACTGTACTTACAAAGTGCAGACGGCGCGCCAAAGGCTCTGAAAGGGTTTTTACAAACACTTTAGGTCGTCCTATCTCTTATCGTACTGTACTTGACAACTGGCATTGGTATCTTGAAACTATCGGAATTTATGAACCGCTCGGCTTTCACGTTCTGCGCCACACTTTCGCTCACACTGCACTCCGTTCGGGTATTCCTATCAAGGTTGTTTCGGCTTGGCTCGGACACGCAGACGTACAAATAACACTTAACATTTACGACAGCATAGACGAAACAGACTTTCTCAAGGCTACTAAACAGCTTGAGCAATCCTTTGCATAAAAAAAACACACTTCGGTGTGCTTTTTTTATTCAGTAGTTTTGATAGTGGACTTGCTGAATTTCAGACCTTTTACACGTGTTAAAACGACGTTTTGCCATAATAAAATTATACCACTTACTACCGCAGTAGTCAACTGTTTTAACCTTTCATATACGGGAAATTCTCGACGTGCTTTTCTTGACAAGCTCCGTTCCAATCTGTTTTAATTTCTACATATTTGGCAAATGAAATAAGTTGACGGTCAAGATAATATCTTAAAAGTTTGTTTAATGTCTTTTGGCTTGGTATTCTCGCGCCTGTTTCATACTCTGAAATACGCGGACGTGGTATACCTGTAACTTCCCGCCACTGATTTTTGCGTAAAGCCTTTATGCCTTGTTCTTGCAAGTCTTAGACCCTCTGAAAGCCTTGTAGGCTTAGCAATCCATTTCTTTCGGTTTCTGATTTTTCCCATAAAAAAATTACCTCCACAAGAAAAATTATATTACAAATGTGTAACATCACTTGACAAATCACGTCAAAAAGTGTAACATTTTTCTTATATCGGTAACATTCCGATATTCTTCTATTTAGTTTTTGTGTTCTTTATGTTTTCGCTGATATAAATTATACACGAAAACTATTAAAAAATCAATAATTTAATAGTTTTTTTTGTGCGCCTTTTTTAAGAAAAAAACGGCGGGTCTGACAGAGCCGACGCTATAAAGTCTGTTCGGTAACTTGCTTTAGCCTATGGGACAAGGTTGCAAAGCCGTCAAGAGCAATACAGTATGTACTCTTTAAAATCTATCTGGGTTGGTTGTGTTCTCTGTGTACGCCTATTGTTGGGAGAACAGACAAGCCGACAGTTGGCGCTATCGGCTCTTTAGGCTGTCCCCTGTGTTTGTGATATTAAAATGCCCTCGAAAGCTTTTGTATCACCTGTGCTATACTCCGATATACGGAATGCCGTAAGACATAGCTTGTACCGTTTCTGCGGTACTTCTATGCCCTCTCGGCTACCTCCTCAACCGGAAGCCGTATATAGGATTTTTTGGTGCCGATGGTGGGGGTCGAACCCACACGATGTTGCCATCACGGGATTTTGAGTCCCGCGCGTCTGCCAATTCCACCACATCGGCAAATTACCCAATTATAATACCATAAATCTCTTCTAATGTCAAGACTAAAATCAAGAAATAAGTATTTTTTCTATTCCGCCGATATATTTTTTGAAAAGCCTTGCGATAAAGCCTACAAGAATAGCGGCAACGATAGTTCCTTCTCGGACGCCGTCAAGGTGTCTGAACATTATAAACGATAAAATTGCCGCAATTACTGTCATAGACGAATCGAATGCGATTTTAGTTTTACCGAAATCGGTACTGAACACATCGGAAACCGCTCTGACGGTTGCCTCACCCGGTAACATTGCAACGTTTGCGACCATTTCCATAAACACACCGAAACCGAGAATTAAACAGCCTACTATAAGTGATACAACTTTCATTGAATATGTTTCGGGCTGCATAAATCCGAGCAATGACATTGTTAAATCGATAAAGAATGAAAACAATGCGATAATCGGTAGCTGCAACAAGTTTTGAAGTTGAAAATTACGTCTTAAAAGAATTACTTGAAGAATTACAAGAAAAATATTAAAAACCAACGTAAACATTCCGACTGTCGGCGTAAAACCAAGACTTAGAGTGTAGGGGATACTTGTAATCGGTGAAGTGCCGAGTCCGGCTTTTGTGATAAAGCTTACGCCGAGCCCGTTGACGAAAAGTCCAACAAGTAAAAATATGTATCGTTTTATTAATTCTGTTTTGTTTGTCACTGTAATTCCTCCGTATTTGTCATATTATTGCATATTTTAAAAAATGTATTGATAAACTGCTCCTTTTCACTTTCTGAAATTCCGCTCAAAATCTCATTTTCGATTTTTTCAAAAGTATCATTCACTATTTCTTGAAGCCGTTTACCCTCATCGGTCAAATACACATATAAAGAACGCTTGTTTCCGTCCTTTGTTTGACGTATAATAAGCTTTTTTTCTTCCATGCGTGATAGTATGCCGGTAAGCGTTGCCGGCTCGATTTGACACCCTGTGGCGATTGATTTTTGTATGCAACCGTTATGCTTGCCTAAATAGTCAAGCACTTTCGGCTGACCTGCTGTGAGTTTATAGGGGGATAGAGCGTCCAATACCTTTTTTTGAAACAATGATTGGTTTACCATTATCATATAATGAAAACTTTTATCCATAAAACACCTCTATTATTAGTATGCTAATAGTTAGCTTGCTAATTATTATAACTCTGTATGCGAAATTTGTCAATAGGAAAAATAAAAACCTAAACTCAAAAGAGTTTAGGTTTTTTATGGTGGTTATTCTTCAACTTCTTCTGATTTGAATGCCGCTTCGGACATTGGGGAAGTGTGGATTGTAAATCCTGATTTTGCATTACCTGTGACGGTGACTTCTTGAATGTGAACATCGTCGGTATTTAGACAACTAAGATCCGATAAGCGGTCTTGGTTTTCGTCATAAAAGAATTTTGATGTTTCGGTAGGAACGGTAAATACAATATTATCATACTCGGAGAATATTGAAAAATCGCTTTCTTCACCCGGCTCATAGTCAGGATAACGTGAATTTACCAAATAATATACGTTTGGTTTGAATTTACCATTGTCAAGAGAGATATAGTTTTTTGATTGATAATCCCAATCATTTGTAGCTATAAATGTACCCGGTGTCAATTCTTTTCTGTCCATAACAGTGCGTATTTTTGTTGTATCTATATCGAAATACCATTCATATAATGTGTTTGTGTCATCAGCGACTGAATATATACATCTGATATAATCAAACGTTTGCGGATAAGAAGTCGCAAAGAGTTTTATAATATCTTCTGTGCTTAATTTGTTATTTACACCGTCTTTGTAAATCATCTTGCATTGCTTGTCAGATGTATATGCAAAGAATTTTGTAGAAGTTTCCCAATCAAAATCTTTAGGTAAAGTCCATTCGACAGACATATCATCGTTAAATTTAACGTTTGTTGATATTTCTTCGGAAACTACTGACTGCAATATCTGAGGCGGGGTATAAGGTCTGGAATTTGTAAAACTATAGTACCAATTCCTTGGTTTTATTTTATCGGAATACACTCCGTAATGGTTGCAGAATAATACTTTGTTTAGCAGGTCATAAAAATCTTCCCTTGTTATAGGAGATTGCGCATTGGAAGTATCTTTACTTTCGATAAAATGGTTTTGGTAAGCAAAATTATATATCTCGTTCGGTTCGGACATGTCGAATATGTTATTTGAGTTGGAACTGTATGAAATTCCTGTTAATCTTACTGCATAAGTCAGTGCTTGCAGATTTGTAAGATTGTCCTCAAGCTTTATATTAATTATATCGTCAAGAGTTAATATAAAGTCTTTTAGAGTTAAAAGAAGTATTTTTGACTCATCACTGATATTATCAAATGATTTTAGATACTCGTAGTCATAAAGATCCTTCAGGTCATCTGCAGACATGCGCTGATCAAAATTTTTAATTGTACTAAGTGCCTCTTGAGTTGTGATGTATTCGCTTTTGTTTAAATCGTCATCTGAAATAATACCGAATTTAATTAGCGGAGTTAAATTTCCCTTTTCGTATTGGGCAATGTGGACTTCTCTGCTGTTGCCGTCCCAAGTGATGTTTAAACAAAAAGTTGATGCAACATCAGAAAGAGGGATGTATGTGGAGTTATTGATTATTTGCGGTGCGACTTCAAGAGGGGTTTTATAGCTATGTGTGTTGCCGTTATATATGATGTCACGAGTTGCTTGCGTGTCACCGATTGTTAGATTTAATGTAGTTTCATCTTTTGCGATTGTAACCTTTTGTGCGTCACCGTCCCAATCTACATTGTAGTCAAGATATTCCAAGATTGCACGAACAGGCACAAGAGTACGGTCGTTTTCGATAATTATGGGTGCGTCCGTAACCATTTCCGTATCGTTTACATACACTTTCACGTCATTGTCAGCCAAAGCGCATGGCACGATTTGAGCAGTAAGAGCGAGTGCGGAAAGTAGGCTTATAATTTTTTTCTTCATAATTAAATCTCCTTTTCTGTAAGCTGTATTTTATTTGTCAGCTTCAATCAATTCTTGAGAATTTTGTATATGTTTTTGCAATGTTTTATATAAACTTGTTGTGTAAGATCCGCCGTAACCGCCTCTTACATAAGAACAAAATAATACTTTATTCAATAGGTCATAAAAATCAGCTCTTGATATAGGTGACCGTGCATTTGAGGTGTCACTATTGTTTATAAGACCGCGATAATATACTGCCGTACATATATCGTCTGTGCTGTATGTATCTGTATCTTTTATATAACGCGTACAACCATAGAAACTTTGCGTTAAACGCATTACCCAAGTCAATACTTGCAAATTAGTCAAATTATCTGCAAAATTAAGGTTTAGTATATCGTTGTGTGTCAATACTAAATCTTTCTTAAGAATTATAGACGATATTTTTGCTGAATCGTAAGTATCGTCTGTAGGTTCAAGTTTACTGATGGAATACCACGCGTTTAACATAGATTCGTCCGGTGTTCTGGTGCTGAATTTGCTAAAGGTGTTTAACGCCTCGGCAACAGTTATATATCCGTCTTTGCTTAAATCATTGTCTGAAATAATGCCGAATTTAATTAATTGAGAGAAATCTCCTTGTTTGTAACTTGTGATATGTATTTCCTTGTTATCGTCGTCCATATCAATATCGAAATGAAATGCTGATTTAAAATCAGAAAGCGGAATATATGTGGTGTCGTTAATTATTTGAGGTGCGACTTCAAGAGAAACTTTGCTGTTTGCAGTGCCGTCATAAAATCTGAATTCAAAGATTGCTTCAAAATTATCAATCGTAAATTTCAGTGTGGTTATATTTTTTGAGATTACAACTGTTTGTGTATCGTTGTCCCAATCGACTGTATAGTCAAGATATTCAGAAATAGCACGAACAGGCACAAGAGTACGGTCATTTTCGATAATTATAGGTGCGTCTGTAACCATTTCCGTATCGTTTACATACACTTTCACGTCATTGTCAGCCAAAGCGCATGGCACGATTTGAGCAGTAAGAGCGAGTGCGGAAAGTAGGCTTATAATTTTTTTCTTCATAACAACATCTCCTTTTCCGTAATTTACAATATTTATAGTCGAATTATATCATATCGAACAGATTTATGTCAATAATTAACTGTAAAATAAAACAAAAAAATACTGTCCTCTCATTTTGAGAGGACAGTATAATTAAATCGAATTAGTAAACTCTTACTGCACCTGCGTATTGAGAAATACGATATTCTGTGTTGATTGAAGAAATCTTAACAACGTCACCTGTTTGAGGAGCGTGAATCATATTTCCGTTACCTACATAGATACCAACGTGGTGAATGTTTCCGCCCTTACCGAAGAATACAAGGTCACCCGGTTGTAGGTTGTCACGACTTACATAAGTTCCGTTATTTCTTTGGTCTGCCGCTACACGGCTTACACTGATACCGTTCTTTGAACATACATACTGTACAAGACCGCTACAGTCGAAACCTGATGGGGAACTACCGCCCCAAACATACGGAACACCAAGATATTGCATTGCTGTGTTTACGATAGATTGTCCCTTTGATGAAGATGACGGAGCCGACTGTGTTTCTTCTGATTGTGAAGATGTTGACGGTGCAGATGTTGCAACGTTGGCTGCGGCTGCGTTTTGCTGGGCAATTCTTTCTGCTCTTTCAGCGGCTGCCTTTGCGTCTGCAATTTCCTGTTGCTTTTGTGCGATAGTGTCTTTTTCTATCCATTCGCCTGTGAATTGAAGGGAAGTATTGATAACGTAACCTTCTTTATAGTCATCACCGTAGCAAATCTTTATAAAATCATTTTCACCGCTTAGTACATATACATAAGTACCGTCTGAAAGTTCTTCTATAACATCTGCGTCAGTGTTTGCGGCACTTCTTACTCTTACAGATTCGCCTGAAAGTGTAACTTGAGCAATTCTGTAATTAGTATAACTCTTTTTAGCCTCGTCTGCAAGGTTTTTATCTTGAGTTATCGATTCGCTCGGAACATAACCTGTCTTACCGCCGTTATAAGCTATTTTGTACCAACCCTCTGAGTTTTCCATAACTTCAACTTCTGTACATACTTCGACTTGGTCGATAACGTTAGCCTCGTCTGACGGAGTTTCTCTTACGTCAAGCGAACCGTTTGAGATAAGTACATAGCCAAGAGGGTAAAAACTCTTTGCCGCGATTTCGCTTTCTTCTGCTGTATTTTCAGCAGAAATTTCTGTAGGTTCTGTTGAAATCTCGGCAGTACCTTTAACTGCGTCTGTAATATCCTTTTGAGCGATTGTTATGCTCTGCTCTGCTGCTGCCGCATTTATTCTTTGTTCTCTTTCTGTTTTTGAATTGTTTAAGCCGGATGCTTGTGCTACTGCAAGTGAACTTATCATTGCTACTGCTATTACAGCAATAAGTGAATGCTTAAAGTTCTTCATAAAATAAAACCTCCTAATGATTTAAGTTTTCTTAACGATTACTTAAATTGCATTTGTATTTCTAATATATTTCTAAAACATTACAAACAGGATTATACACCACATTAAACCATTTGTCAACACTTTTTTAATCGTATCGTATTCTTTTTGTAACAATTCAGTAATAAAACAGTAGCTTTTGTAACATAAAACGAGGGGTAAAATGTTCAATATGTCGCATAAACAGTACGTTTTGTAGGCGGAATAATGTAAAAGTGTACAAAATTCAAATAATTCAAAAATTACAGGATTTCAGCCTAATATTACAGGCAGATTACGTGTAAAGTATGTTTCTTTGTAAAAATCGGTGTATTTATATTACAAAGACGTTACAAAGATTACAAAAGTTACATTGCCGTTGTAAAGAAAACTGCGATTTGATATAATTAAAGCATACAAGGAGTAAGAAATATGGTTGAATATATTAAAATCGCCGTATTCTTTTCGATTGGGGTGTATATTTACGAACGTACAGACATTGCGTTTGCATTAATTTTTCTTTTGTCCCTTATAATGGTATTGACAGTTGAGTCGGTTTTTAAACATAAATTCAATACAAAAATACTTGTTATGATGACGGCACTTGTTATGGGCACAGTTCTTTGCAACGCCCAAGTAAGCGAAAATGCACATGATTTGTATAAGTATGAAGGGCGGTATGTGACTGCCGTCGGGCGTGTGTGCGAGATACCGCAGGACGGTGAAGAAGATGAAAATGTACGATATGTAATCGATGTGCGTAAAGTAAATAATGAAAAGGTAAGGGATAAAATCCTTCTTACTTCCGATAATAAGCCGGAATACGGTGATACCGTAACTTTCAGCGGATTTATCAACGAACTTCCCGAAAAATTGAATAGAAATGGCTTTGATTATAAGAAATATTATAAAAAATTGGGGATTTTCTTTAAATCATACAGCAGTGAAGTAAAACTTTCGGACGAAGTGATAAAAGATTATTCACCATATGCGATTAACAATTCGTTTAAGAACTCAATTTCAAAATTAATTGACAAGCATTACAAGGGCGATTACAATGCGATAATGAAAGCAGTGCTGATAGGAGATAAAAAAGAATTTTCGGACGATTTTGATAAGATACTTACCAAAACGGGTACGAAAAGATATTTTTATTCTTCATATCTTCATATAATGCTTTTAATGTCCTTAATAACGCTTGTTTTGGGCATATTCAAAAAGAGAACACGCGATATTTTGACGGTGTTTCTTCTTATTATATATGCTTTCGCAAATGAAAACAATACCGTTTCGGTCAGATTGGCTGTGATGATAGCGGTAATTATATTTACCGAAAGTAAATTCGGACGTAAATATTATCCGGATATAGTCGGTATAACGTTGCTTGCGGTCGGAGCGGCAAATCCGATAATGCTGTTTGACGCAGGATTTGTGATGTCGGTGCTGTCGGCAATTATGATATATTACTTTTACGACTGTGTGCACGGTAAACTTAAATTTATACATATAAAATACATTCGCAGACTTTTTGCTATAGGCATAATTTGTACAATCGGACTTTTGCCTGTTTCAGCGTACTTTTTCGGTGCTGTTTCGATATATTCGATTGTTTTGTCAATAATAATGTTGCCTTGCGTGACGGTGATTATGGTGCTTGCACCGATTTTGCTTGTAATGCTTGCGCTATTCAACACCGCACCGCTGTTTAAACAGGCGGTTGACTGCGTGCTGTTTATACTAAAACTTGTGCCGACAATTTCATATAAACTCGGTCTTGTATCGCATACAGTCGCAAAACCGAATTTGTTATTACTTATTATATACACTCTTGCGGTTGCCTCGGGAGTGAAATATATTAAGAAGAAAAACAGTCAAATGCGTATTGCGATTTTTGTTGCGGCGGCATTGATGACTTCGTATGTAATAGGCGAAGTGGTTAGTACAAATAATGTGGAAATTACATTCGTCAATGTCGGTCAGGGTGACGGTGCGGTAATTCAAGCACCGTACCGATTTAATGTGCTTATAGACGGCGGCGGTGGTAATTCGTATTCTGACTATAACCCCGGTGAAACAGTGTACCTTGATTATCTTGAAACAGAGGGGATAACAAAGGCAGACAGTGCGTTTGTTAGTCATTATCATCAAGACCATGTGCAGGGAATTATAGCGGCAATGGAGAATATAAAAGTAAGAAATTTATTTCTGCCCGATAATATGGAGGGCAGTGAATGGCGTGTGGCGCTTGAAAATTCCGCAAGGGAAAACGGCACAACAGTGCATTACATTTCACGGGAAACACTTCTTACTTATAATAACGGAATGACAATAAGAATTATTCCTCCGTCAAATAAGACAGGGTTAAGTGATGATGAAAATGATACTTCATATGTGTATTACGTTGAGTATAACGGTTTTTCTGCAACATTTACGGGTGATATGTCATCATTTGCCGAAAAGAATTTGATTGATGACGGAAAAGCAGGCAAAACGAACTTGTTAAAGGTTGCACATCATGGCTCGAATACCGCAACGTGTGAAGAATGGGTTGAAAAATTAACTCCCGAATATGCGGTTATAAGCGTCGGTGAGAATAATCCATATAATTTGCCGAATGACGATGTACTTGAAAGACTGGAAAATACACAGGTTTTTCGTACTGATTATGACGGCGATATAAAATTTATAATACATAAAAACGGCAGTGCCGAAACTGATATATATAATAGGAGATAAGAATGGCGGAAAAGAAAAACGGAAATTTGTTAAAACTGAAAAAACAGCTTAAAGAGGGTATTTTAGCACCTTTGTATGTGTTTTACGGTGAGGAGGATTACCTGCGTGAAATGTACGTTAACAGGGTAAAAGACTGCGTTCCCGACGGCGGTTTTCCGGACTTTAACCACATAAAAATTGAAGGCCGTGACGTTGCGTTTTCGGAATATGACGACGCATGGGAAAGCTTTCCGATGATGACGGATAAAAAGCTGATACACATTAAGGACAGCGGTATTTTTCAGTTGAAAAGCGGAAAAGATGAGGCATCGACAGAAGAAAAAAAGGAATTTTGGACCGAAAAGTTTAAAAGAATATCTGACGATACGGTCGTGATTTTCGATGAAACATCGGTTGATAAAAGAAGTGCTTTGTATAAGGCGGCGGCAAAGGTCGGAACAGTGGTTGAATTTACTTATTTGAGTGAGGCTGACCTTGTGACGTGGGTTGTCAAGCAATTTCTGAACGCAAAAAAGAAGATTTCAAAAGAAAATGCGTATTACCTTATAACCATATGTGACAGTGGTTTGGCGAGTATTAATAATGAAATTAAAAAGCTGATTGATTTTTGTGATGAAGAAATATATAAAACCGATATTGACAGAGTTGTTGCAAAGTCAATGGAAGTTATCGTTTTTGAACTTACGGACGCGATTATGCTCGGCAACACACAAAAAGCAATGGAAACGCTTGCCGATTTAAAAACGGTTAAAGAAAATGTGTTTACGCTTATATATTTAATGCTTTCGACATTTGAAAAAATGCTCCGTGTAAAATTAATGAACGGTGCGCCGCAAGCTGAGATTGCATCGGAAATAGGCGTTTCGTTGTTTGTTGCAAGAAAATATATAAACAGCGCAAAAGGATTTTCGGAGGATTCGCTTGTTTGGATGCTAAGGCGAGTTGCGGAGATTGACTTGGCGATAAAAGAAGGACGTGTTGAGGAGTGGAATGCATTGGAACAATATGTTGCGGAATGTATCTACAGAAGTCACAAATAAAATTTATATAAAAAGAGGGAGAAATTATGAAAAAACAACTTATTGCAGTGGTGTCTGCGTTGGCAATGACGTTTACGTCATTACCGTGTGTGAGTATTGCGGCGGAAAATGTGCCGAAACCCGTTTTACAGTACACGTTTGACGGAAACAAACAGCTTGCCGACCAAAACGGCAAGAATGAATTGAAACTGTCGGGCGGTGCAAGTGTAACTGATGACGGTAACAAGGGTAAAGGTCTTTTGCTTGACGGTACGGACGGCTATGCCGAATTGCCGGATAATATTCTGTCAAGCGATATGACGATTACAACGTGGGTGAAGATTAATAAATTCACAACATGGGGCAGAGTTTTCGATTTCGGTACGGACTCAAACCAAAACTTTTTCTTTGCACCGTACAGTGGCGGTGCTTCAAGATTGGAGATAAAAAACGGTGCAACCGTTGATACAATGGATTACACGCAGGAAACCGCAAAAGATTGGGTAAACTATGCGATAACAATTAAAGGCGATACCGTTTCATATTACAGAAACGGCAGACTTATAAAGAGTAAGTCGGGTATAAAGGATATATCCGAACTTACAAACACTGCTAATTATATAGGTAAGTCGCACTATGACGGTGACGCATATTTGTCGGCGGTAGTGGATGATTTCAGAGTTTATAACACCGCACTTTCACAGGACGAAATATTAAAAGTTATGGCTGACGGTGAAATAAATGCCGATGTTATGCTTGATTCCTATGCGATAAACGATGAACAGATTGTGACAGGCGACAGTATAACTTTGCCGCAGGCAGACGGTATTGTGTGGAATGAAACAGATAATCTCGGACTTATAAACACCGAAACAGGTGAGGTTAAGCATAATAAAACCGCCGAAACAGTAACGCTTGTGCAGTCATATGGGGGTGTAGACAGAGAGTATACATTGTATGTGACGGGCAGTGAGGAAGAACCTTATTCGATTAATATTGACGCTTCGGACAGAAGTAAGGACGTTTCGGACGATATGTGGGGATTGTTCTTCGAGGATATTAACTCTGCCGCAGACGGCGGACTTTATGCGGAAATGGTTCAAAACCGTTCTTTTGAAAAGAGTGATGAAAAAGAAGGACATTTATATAATTGGGGACTGTATTCAATATATAAAGAGCCTAACAGAGAGGACGGCAAATATTATACCGCCGAAAATATACAGGTTAAAACAGATAAACCGATGAACGAAAATAATCCTACATATATTACAATTCCGAAAGGTGAAATGATTTGTAATGACGGTTTCTATGACGGAACCGAATGGGATTGCGATAAAGGTACATCTTTCAGCGGAATGAAATTTAAAAATGGCGAAAAATATGATTTTTCGGTATATGCACGCGGCGAGGGTGAACTGACGGTGTCGTTGGGAATTGTAATAGATGAACATAAGGCTAGTTTTGAGGTTGAACCTTTTAATGAGGCTGCTGCCGTTATAAAATGTAATTCAAAAGACGATTGGAAAAAGTATTCTGTTACATTCACTGCTGACGAAGAACTTGAAAGTGACGGCAGCGGACTTATTGTTACAAATACAGGCGACAGTGACCTTGATGTAGATATGGTATCGCTTATGCCGGAGGATACATACAAAGGACACGGCTTGCGTAAGGATTTGATGGAACAGCTTGAGGCAATGCACCCTAAATTCTTGCGTTTTCCGGGAGGTTGTGCCGTTGAGGGACAGACAATGGATACGGCTTGGAACTGGAAAGATACAATCGGTGATGTGTCGGAACGTAAGGAAATGATAAACATATGGAATCCGTCTGCAACAGAGCCGTATATGATGACGTACGGACTTGGTTTTTATGAGTATTTCCAAATGTGCGAGGACTTGGGAATGGAGCCTGTTCCGATTTTGAATTGCGGTATTGCGTGTCAAGTCCGCAGCGGAAGTGCGACGGACGAAGAACACCTTGTTCCTATGGACAAATTACAGCCGTATATTGACGATGCGCTTGACCTTATCGAATTTGCAAACGGTACTGATGAAAGTAATGAATGGGTGCAAAAGCGTATTCAAATGGGACATAAAGAGCCGTTTAATATGAAGTACATAGGTATCGGAAATGAGCAGTACGGCGATATTTACTTTGAAAGATATGAAGAATTTGCAAAGCAAATACACGAAAAATATCCCGATATTAACCTTGTAACAACGTCAGGTACTGCGTCAAGCGGAAGTTCAAATGACCTTGCATGGAATTGGGTGAATGAACATGAGGAACTTGCCGACCGTATGGACGAGCATTATTATGAAACAGCCGATTGGTTCAGACAGCACGCTTACAGATATGATAATTACAGACGTGACACAAATACAAAGGTATTTTTGGGTGAATATGCGTCAAAGGGTAATGCTTGGTATAACGCACTGTCAGAGGCGGCGTTTATGACAGGTCTTGAAAGAAATGCGGACGTTGTGCGTATGGCGAGCTACGCGCCTATGTTTGCGAAGTACGGCAATACACAGTGGTCGGCGGCGGATATGATTTGGTTTAATAATTCGGATTACGTTCTTACACCGAATTATTACATTCAGTCACTGTTCTCAAATAATCAAGGTGATTATTCTTTGCCGACAGAGGTTAAACTGAACGGTATTGAAAAAGACGACGCACTTAAAGGCGGTGTTGCAGTTGGCAGTTGGGGAACACATAATGAATTTAAAGATATAAGATTATATTCGGGTGATACTATCGGTGTATTGACGCCAAGTGAGTCTGAAGAATATGATGATGAGGACGATTATAACTTAGATGAAGAATATGATGAGGACGATTATAATTTAGAAGATAGGGGTTGGGGGATTGGCAAAGGCGAATGGACAATGAATAAAGAAGGCGCACTTGTCCAATCCTCTGATGAAACTGGTGCGATATGTTATTTCCCGTATCCGGATAACCGACAATATACTTTGTCGCTTAAAGCACGCAAATTAAGCGGCGGCGAGGGTTTCCAAATAGGAGTTGCGGTAGATGACGCATTGAATTATTACAGAGTTAATATAGGCGGTTGGGGCAATACAACCGCAAAGATACAGCACATTGTAAACGGTGTAAGTTCTTCTTCCGGTAACGTTGCGGAACAGTCATATGTCGGTAACGTGCATATAAATGATAATGAATGGTATGACGTTACGGTTGAAGTGACTGATGATGAAATCAAAGCATATTTGAATGATGAATTTATATGCTCATATAAAAAGCCTAAGGAATACGGCCCTGTGTATTCGTCAAGCGTGTATGATGAGGAAACAGGTGACGTTATCGTTAAGGTTGTCAATACAATGGACAGTGACGTAAATATCGGAATGAATGTATCGGGCGAAACGGTAACGTCAAATATCGCAAAGACAACTGTTATGTCGGGCGATACAAATTTAGAAAACAGTCTTGATAATAAAAATGCAATCGTACCGAAAGAAATCGAATTAACAAATGCAAGCAATAACTTTACATATAATGCGCCTGCCAATTCATTCAGTATTATAAGACTTAAAACAGGAAACGGCGGAAGTAAAGCGTATATTTCGGGATATGAGGACGGCACATTCAGACCGGATAATACAATAACCCGTGCGGAAGTGGCGGCAATTATAGCAAGATGTTCGGCTGATTTTGACGAAAATAAGACGTATTCAAGTGATTTTGTCGATGTGTCGGGTGATGAATGGTATGCGAATTATGTCGGATATGCCGCTGAAAAGGGCTATATTCATGGATATGATGGCGGTCCATTTAAGGCTGACATAGATATAACACGCGGAGAATTGGCGGTTATTTTGAGTGAATACGGCTCATTTGACGGAGATGGAATATGTACAGAATTTTCAGATGTGCCAAACGATTATTATGCAACAGGATATATAAAAGCATTGTATGATGAAAATATTGTAAGCGGATATGAGGACGGCACGTTTAAGCCTGATAATTCAGTAACTCGCGCGGAAGCGGTTACAATGATGAATAAAGTGCTTGATAATCCGATAGCGGAAAATGCAGAAAATCCGTTCAGTGATGTTTCACCAAATCATTGGGCGTATAATCAAATTATGACCGCAGTACAGGGAAAGTAGCGGACTGTTTTCCCACGTAGGGGAGGTCATTGGCCGCCCATTAAAGAAAAGACAAAAAGGGCGACCGATGATCGCCCCTACGAAATCCGCTCTTTGAGGAGAGGTGTCACGAAGTGACGGAGAGGTGGCAGAGGCGATATAACATAAGTAGGGGACAGCACCTCGACGTCCCATATATGCTAACCGTAGGGGAGGTCATTGGCCGCCCATTGAAGAAAACACAAAAAGTGCGACCGATGATCGCCCCTACGAAATCCGCCCCTTGAGGAGAGGTGTCACAAAGTGACGGAGAGGTGGCAGATGCGATATAACGAAAGTAGGGGACGGCACCTCGACGTCCCATATATGCTAACCGTAGGGGAGGTCATTGGCCGCCCGTTGAGGAAAAAACTAAAAGAGGGCGACCGATGATCGCCCCTACGAAGTTTTTTTATTAAGGAAATGTGGCAGAAACAAAGCCACCCCTCAGACGGCTACGCCGTCAGCTCCCCTCGATGGGAGCCGAAAAGCCGCTCTTTGAGGAGAGGTGTCACGAAGTGACGGAGAGGTGGCAGATGCGATATAACGAAAGTAGGGGACAGCACCTCGACGTCCCACATATGCTAACCGTAGGGGAGGTCATTGGCCGCCCGTTAAAGAAAACACAAAAAGGGCGACCGATGATCACCCCTGCGAAAGCCACTCTTTAAAGGAGTGGTGGCAAAAAAATAAAAGGAGAAACACAATGAAAAGAGAAGATATAAACATACGTGATCCATTCATATTGCCGTATGAGGACAAATATTACCTATACGGCTCACGCGGAAGTGAAGTGTGGGAGGACAACGCGACAGGGCTTGACGTATACGTCAGTGATGACCTTGAAAATTGGTCTGAACCAAAAGAGATATTTACGCGAACGGCAGATTTTTGGGCGGACAGACATTATTGGGCGCCTGAAGTTTATGCGTACAACGGCGCGTTCTATATGTTTGCGTCATTCAAATCGGCAGACAGATGTCGCGGAACTATGGTATTAAAGGCAGACAAGCCGGACGGCAAATTTACGGTACACAGTGAGGGTACAATTACACCGCCGGATTGGGAATCGCTTGACGGCACGTTATACATAAGCAAAAGCGGTAAGCCGTATATGATTTTCTGCCATGAATGGGTACAGGTAAATGACGGCGAAATGTGTGCGATTGAAATGAGTGCAGATTTAAAAAGAGCAGTCGGTGAACCGATTTTGTTGTTTAAAGCGAGTGAGGCGAGCTGGATTGCCGAGGCACAGAAAAACAAAGGTATATACGTTACGGACGGCCCATTTCCGTACAGATGTGCTGACGGTACGTTACTTTTGCTATGGTCAAGTATGGGCGAAGAAGGATATACAGAGGCTATTGCAGTGTCGGATAACGGCGACATAGACGGTAATTGGGTACAACGTGACGAACTGCTGTTTAAAAAAGACGGCGGACACGGTATGATTTTCAAAACGTTTGATGACAAATTACTGTTATTGTTACATTCGCCGAACAAGCAGCCGCTTGAACGCCCTGCGTATTTTGAACTTGAGGATAAAAACGGAATGTTGTATGTGAAATAGGGGAAAAGTGATGAAAAAAACAATATCTATAATTATAAGTATTGCGATGTGTGCAATGCTTGCGTCCTGCGGCGGTGTGAAGAACGAAGTATCCGATACAGAACAGCCGACGCTCATAGATACAATGAGCCTTGAAGAAAAAGTCGGACAAATTCTGTTTGTGCGTTGCGTTGAGGACGGACAAACAGATGATTTAATGAGTATAAAACCGGGCGGAATATTGATGTTCGGACGTGACTTTGAGGGACTTACAAAAGACGAAGTAAAAGAAAAAATACAGAGTTATCAAGATAAAAGCGACATACCGCTTATAATCGGTGCGGACGAGGAGGGCGGAACGGTTGTAAGAGTAAGTTCAAACCCTAATCTTGCACCCGAAAAATTCAAGTCACCGCAAGAGATTTACAATGAGGGCGGAATGGACGCAGTAGTTGAAAATGCAACGGAAAAATCGGAACTCCTTTTGAGTTTGGGAGTTAATATGAACCTTGCGCCTGTTGCGGACGTTTCGACAAATCCGTCTGATTATATGTATGACAGAAGTCTTGGACAAAATGCGGAAGTTACGGCTGATTTCGTTTCAAAGACGGTAACGGCAATGAATAACGCAGGAATTATGAGCGTATTAAAGCATTTTCCGGGATATGGCGGTGTAGGCGGTGACAGTCATCAAGGCACTGTTTATGACGACAAAACTGCCGAGAGCATACGCGAAAACGATTTGCTTCCGTTTAAAGCCGGAATTGAGGCGGGTGCAAGCTGTGTGCTTGTGGCACATAATACGGTCAATGCACTTGACAGTGAAAACCCCGCGTCACTTTCACCGACAATTCACAATATGCTTAGAGATGAGTGCGGTTTTGACGGTGTTATAATGACAGACGACATTGCTATGGGCGCAGTCGCAGATATGGAGAATGTGTACGTTAAAGCGGTAAATGCGGGTAATGACTTACTTATAACGACCGATTATCAAACAGGTTATAATCAGATTTTAAACGCAGTTAAATGCGGTGAAATCAGCGAAGAGACACTAAACAGTGCAGTAGAGCGAGTGCTTAAGATGAAAGGGCAAATATAAAATAAAGGCTGTCGATTTCGACAGCCTTTTATAATGTCTGTAATTTATCAGCCTTTGATTAGGTTTTCGTAATCGTCCTCAGGCATTGGCTTTGCACAATAGAACCCTTGAATTTTATCGCAATGCATTTCTTTCAACAAATCGTATTGATTTTTTGTTTCAACACCCTCTGCCGTAACCGACATTTGAAGTGTATGTGCAAGCGATATTGCACTCGATACAATAGCTTTTGACTTGTCGTCTGTTTCGAGTTTATCGACAAAACGTTTGTCAAGTTTAACTATGTCGCAAGGCAGAAGATTAAGCATATTAAGTGAAGAATATCCGCTGCCGAAGTCATCAAGCAAAACTTTAATTCCATGCTTTTTACATTGCTTTGTAAGCGAAATAAGTAAGCTTTCGTTTTCTGCAAGAATACTTTCGGTAAATTCAATTTCAATCAGATTTAGCGGTATTCCGTACTTTTCAACCGTCTTGATATGATCCTCAACAAAGTTTTCGTCCAATAACTGCAAGAGCGATACGTTTACCGATATTGGCGAAACGTCATAGCCCAAATCAAGCCATTTTCTGATTTTGGCACAAGTTTCTTCAAGTACATATTTGTCAAGCTTAATAATATCGCCGTTCTTTTCAAACAGCGGTATAAACATACCCGGTGAAATTATTGTTCCGTCAGGTTTTTGCCAACGTACAAGAGCTTCTGCACCGTCAAATTTGTTTGCGTTAATATTGAATTTAGGTTGGAAATAAACCTTAAATTCTTTGTTTTTAATAGCATCATCAAATCCGTTTTCAATCGTTTTCTGCATCATAATATCATCACGTTGCTTTGAAGAATATATTGCATATTGCGATTGTGAGGACTGCCCTTTTAAATGCTTTTGTGTTGTTCTTGCACGATTAAGCATTGAATTTATATTCATATCTCTGTCGTCCACAAGATAAATTCCGACAGATACCGTCATATTATATATACCGCCTGCCGGACTGTATAATTTAAGCGAGTTAAAGAAATCTGCGCAAGCGTTATCTAACGACTTCGTATTTTCGTATGTGATTAATGCGACAAAGTGGTCGTCAAAAATTCTTGAACACAATTCTTTTTCCTCAAGTCGCTTATAAATGGCAGACCACAAAAATTTTAAAGCTCTGTCGCCTTCGTCATCACCGAAAAAGTCATTGATATATTGGAAATTGTTTATATCAAGGTTAATTAAAGCATAATTTTCATCGGGATTGTCTTTCAGTGTTTTCTCAGCCTCAAAAACAAATTTTGTATATGACATACCGCCTGTAAGACTGTCAACGTAAGCCATTTCCTCAAGCTGTTTTTGACCGGTGGCTTTTGCTTTTATTGCCGTATGCAATAGGTAGAAAAATACGATTAAGCAAAATACGATGAACAGGTAACAGCATATAAGAATTTGAGTTGTGTACTTTGTCACAACGGTTTTCGGCACAACGGTAAGTATGTACCAGTCGTTTATGTTAAGCGGTGTATAATAAATGTATTTTTCAATGCCGTTGAGCATTATTATTCCGTTTGATTTACCTTCTTTTAAATCGGCTTGCATTTGCTGTATGGCACTGTCATTTTTGCTTGACGCTTGACTCATTTCGTCAAACAGATTGTCGAATGTCAATCCGAATGAACCGTTATGAGATGAACCGACAATTCTTTTTCCGTCACTGTCAATGACGTAAGAATATCCTTCGTTTTCAAATGTAGGAGTTGAAATCGAATCTGCATATCGGGAAGTCAGATATGTAGAGAAAATTACGAATTTATTTTCGCCGTCTATTCTTATGGGTGTAGTGCATACAAGAAATGTAAAATTATTATATGAATCGCAAAAGAATTTAGTTTCTTTGCTGCTCAAAGCCTCTTTTGTATTAGGAGATTGCGATAAGTCGATTTCGACTCCGTTTATGTCGGTAAGCTTGCCGTCAGGCGTTACAATTCCTAAAAGATGCTGTTGATCATCAATTCGGCTATGCTTTAAAAATGTAAGAATATCGTCAAAAGAGGTATAACCCAATTTTTCTATATAAGATGCCGCATTTTCTATGATTTTTGCATCTCTTTCGATTTCAAGACTGAAAATAGTCTGATTTTGGTGTGAAATTTCAGAAAGAGTAGAAATCGTTCGTTGATTTGCCGCATAGGTAATATAACTGGCATAGCTGATTATAACAATAGCAATAGTGACAAGCAGGGCAATTGGAAGTCTCAATCTTTTTGGTATTGTTTTTTTATACATATATTCTGTGCCTCCCCAAAAAAGAAAATATGAATAATTATATAATTATATTATCATAATTGGCAGAACAGTGCAATAATTTCAAATAAAAAAACACATATAAATGTGTTTTTTTGGAGATTTTACACTAATATATATCCGATAATGAGTCGATGTTTGTGCGGTCAAACATAATCGGGTCGCCGAGTATTATTTCGCTTGCATTGTCCTTGTCGGCGGTGATTGTCTTTTCGCCGAGTGAACCGGCGGTAAATGTTTCACCTATGCTGCCTGTTATTTCATTTTCGTCAAGGGCTTTAAGCGTGTAGGCGGTAAGGTAGCCTAGATCGGTCGTATTCCATATGTACAATCTGTCGCACGTTCCGTCTTTTATGTATTCGGATAATTCACTCGGAAAACCAAGTCCTATAAGATTTACATCCTTGCCGGATTCTTTAAGTGCTTTGGCGGCGGAACTCAAGCCTATTGTCGTAGGAACGATAATAGTTTTAATAGCGTCATTTTGCAAAAGATATTGTGTTTCCGTGTAAGATTTGGTTGCATCATCATCGCCGTAAGCTATTTCGATAAGAGGCATATTGCTGTATTTTTCGGGATTTTCTTCCATTTCGAGCTTTAGATAGCGTATCCATTGATTTTGATTCGGTGCACTGCCTGTAGAAGTTAAAATCGCAAAACCGCCTTCACCGTTTGAAACGTCATACGCACTCTTTATAAAATTTCGTCCGAGTACTTCCGGATCGGCTTGTTGAATATGTGTTTTTCGTGAAGTTGAATTTACGGGTGAGTCAACCGATATTACTTCAATGCCTGAATTCAGAGCCTCGGTAAGTGCAGGCTCAAGTGCGTCGGCATCGTTGGCGGAAATGGCAATTCCGTCCACTTTATTGTCCATAAGTTCGTTTATAATTTCAATTTGTTTGTCGGCAGTTGCGGAAGTAGGCGCTTTGTATATCGCTTCAATACCTATTTCGTTGCAGGCACTTTCAAAACCCTCAAAAACTTTTTGGCTATACGGATTTTGTATATCTTTTCCGACAAAAGCATAGACGGTTTCATTTGCTGATTTCTCCGAAGGAGAAGGAGTCGGTTCACTCTGCGGAACAGAACACGCAGTGAGCAATGAAATGCTTATCGCCAATATAGAGGGAATTGAAATTAACTTTTTTATATATTTCTTCATAAGTGTTTCCTCCTCTAAGTCATACATTTTATATTAGTAATATTATACACCATAAAAACATAAAAATAAATATAAATATCAGTCAAAAATAACCACAAAAAAATCTTTTTTTAAAAAATAAAAATTTTTTTAAAAAAAGTGTTGACAAAGTAAAAAAGGTCTGCTATAATAGTCAATGTTGTTGGCCGACACAACAGGTCAGCGCAAATGGGAGTTTAGCTCAGCTGGGAGAGCGTCTGCCTTACAAGCAGGATGTCACAGG
>OLOP01000136.1_pt1 | contig 58340 bp, 36 predicted proteins | sample 1672381 | NCBI WGS metagenome assembly OLOP01 (sample SAMEA3136678, study PRJEB25190) | human gut metagenome | biome: human gut; feature: human-associated habitat; material: faeces | place: Austria | collected 2013 | reverse complement strand
TATTTGGACAGAATTCCAGCCAGTACCTGGTTCACTACCTTTCCGTCTGCCTTGCCCTTTACCTTCGGCATCAGGTTTTTCATGATTTTGCCCTTGTCAGACGGTGCCGGATTTTCAATGCCAAGCTCTGCCAGAACACTTTTGATCACCTCTGCGATCTGCTCTTCGGTCAGATCCTCCGGTGCAAATTCCTGATAAACTGCCAGACGTGCCTGTGCCTCCTCGCGGATATCCGCACGATCTGCCGGAGCCAGTTCCAGAGTCTCCTTCGTCTGCTTGATCTCTTTCTTTACAACTGCGTCCGCCTCTTCCTCAGTCAGCGGGGAACGCTTGTCGATCTCCGCATTTTTCAGTGCGGATAACAGCATGGATAAGGAATCTTTTCTTGCTTTGTCTTTTGCTTTCATGGCTTCTACCATGGCTGCACGTACTACATCTACTCTGCTCATATGAAATGTCTCCTTTTCTGATTTTTTCTATATTTTCACTATGCCCAGGGGTGCGATAGGGACTCTCTCTTGTTTTACCATGCCCAGGGGTGTAAAACCTGCGGTTTCACACCCCTGTCCGGCTGCGCCGTATAGAAAAAAGCGCCTTTTCGGTGCCTGAAAAGTAAACTTTCCATTCACCGAAATGCCACTTTTTTCTGCATGGCTTTAGTTACGCCCAAACTCGCTTAACTTAAGCTTCGGATTCCGCTCTTCCACCATTCCCACACTCCAGCTGTTGACAAACAGAAGCAGTGGATTGTCTTTGAGGTCTTTGATCCGCTTCATATCCGAAGTTCCCTGAATCTTGGCAACGTCGATCTCGTCAGCGTTTTCTACCCGGCGGATGTACTCGTATGGAAGTTTTTCCAGCTTGACTTCTACATTGTACTCATTTTCCAGACGGTATTGGATAACCTCGAACTGCAACTGCCCTACCGTACCGATAATCTTACGTCCATTAAACTGATTGATAAATAACTGTGCCACACCCTCATCCATCAACTGGTCAATACCTTTAGCCAATTGTTTCTGTTTCATAGGGTCAGCATTCTCAATGTATTTAAACATCTCGGGCGAAAAACTGGGAATTCCACGGAAATGAAGTTTCTCACCTTCAGTCAATGTATCACCGATCTTGAACGTTCCGTTATCCGGCAAACCGATGATATCTCCCGCCCAAGCCTCGTCTACTGTTGTTTTACGCTGTGCCATAAACTGAGTGGGAGAAGAGAAACGCATCGTCTTGTCATGACGTACATGATAATAGGGAGTATTACGGGAAAATTTTCCCGAACAAATTTTACAAAATGCAATACATGAACGATGATTAGGATCAATATTAGCTGTGATCTTAAAGACAAATCCGGTAAATTTCGGTTCATCCGGCTTCACTTCACGCTCTTCCGCCTGTACGGGACGAGGACTGGGAGCAATCTCCACAAAGCAATCCAACAGTTCCTGCACACCGAAATTATTCAGTGCCGAACCGAAGAATACGGGAGCAAGCTCTCCTTTCAAGTATTCCTCCTTATCGAATTCGGGGTAAACACCGTCTATCAGTTCCAATTCTCCGCGCAGCTTGTCGGCCAGCTGGGCGCCAATCTGGTTGTCCAGCTCCTCGGTATGGATGTCTACTTCCACCTTCTCCGTCACTACCTGCTTGCTGGGCTGGTAGAGGTTGAGGTTATGCTCGTAGATATTGTAGACACCCTTGAAACGGACACCGCTCTCGATAGGCCACGTCAAAGGACGCACGTGGATGTGCAGTTCCTCCTCCAGTTCGTCCAGCAGGTCGAACGGGTCTTTGGCTTCACGGTCCATCTTGTTGATGAAGATAATCACCGGCGTATTACGCATACGGCAGACCTCCATCAGCTTGCGTGTCTGCGTTTCCACACCTTTCGCACCGTCCACCACGATGATAACGCTATCCACAGCCGTCAGCGTGCGGTAGGTATCTTCGGCAAAGTCCTGGTGACCCGGAGTATCGAGGATGTTGACCTTGTAGTCATGGTAGTCGAACTCCATTACAGAAGTGGTAACGGAAATACCACGCTGTTTTTCAATATCCATCCAGTCCGACGTTGCCGTCTTCTTTATCTTATTGCTCTTTACGGCACCCGCCACCTGGATTTGTCCACCAAAAAGCAACAGCTTCTCGGTCAATGATGTCTTACCGGCATCCGGATGCGCGATAATCGCAAACGTTCTCCGTCTCTCTATTTCGTTGTTATTGGCCATATATCAATTAGTCAGTAATAATCACTCTTCCAAATTCTTCATGCAGACGGCAAGGCTCGCCTCCCAATGGGGTATATCGATGCCGAATGTCTTCTTTATCTTTGTCTTGTCCAACACGGAATAATGCGGACGCGGCGCCTTGGCAGGAAACTCATCCGTATGCAGCGGGCTTACCTTGCAGGTCTTTATGCCGGCCAGGCGATGGATAGCCAACGTGAAATCATACCACGAGCACACACCCTCGTTGCTGAAATGATAGATACCGGGAACAATCCCCCGGTTGACAGCCGCAAAAATGGCACGTGCCAAATCATTGGCATATGTCGGTGTGCCTATCTGGTCGAAGACAACCCCCAGCGTCTCTCGCTCACGTCCCAGACGAAGCATCGTCTTCACAAAATTATTCCCGTAAATGGAATAGAGCCATGCTGTACGGATAATCATGGCACGGCTGCAATGCTTCATCACCGCCTGCTCACCTGCCAGTTTAGTAGAGCCATATACCGAATTGGGGCAAGTGTCCGCCTCTTCCGTATAGGGAGTGTGTCCGGTTCCGTCGAAAACATAATCGGTGGACACTTGTATCAAGGCAGCACCGCAAGCTTCGGCAGCAGCAGCCAGATAGCCAGGAGCGACATGATTCAGCTTGTCGCAAAGTTCCTGATTGTCCTCTGCCTTGTCCACCGCCGTATAAGCAGCGCAATTCACAATCACATCTATCCGGTTACCCTTCACAAACCTGTGCACAGCTTGTTCGTCGCAAATGTCCAATTCCTGCACGTCAGTGAAAAAATAAGCATGTTGTCCGTTTTCTTTCGACAACACTCGCATTTCATTGCCAAGTTGACCGTTGGCACCGGTTATCAGAATATTCATTTAATAAAGTTACACTTATATATAGAATGTTACGATGAACAATATTTTCCTTCATAATTATCAATCATCCACTATCAATTATCCATCAACTCCAGTTCTCCCCGCTTCTCCTTGTCATAATAGTTGGCAAGCAACGAGATGAAACCACTGATGGCCTCCATAGCCTTTGCCGTGCCCTGACTGATTTCCTTCTTCTGCAAGCGCAACAGCAGCACTCCATAAAGCGCCTCGAAACAAGTGTCTACCTCAGACTCCTCTTTCCGGCCGTTCTTCTGACGCAGTTCCACGATAAAAGGCAGTGCCTTGAAATAAGCCGCATTATAGAACGGATATTTCGTAGAAGCCAGCAATTCGCCATGCAGCTCCGTCAGATTCAGAATGACATTACGGTTGATTTGCAGATGCCCTTTTTCCATTACGCCTTCCGCACGCATCATACCTGCCAGATTTCCATACCATTCTTCCAGCGCAGGCCGTTCCTCCTCCGGATAGCGCAAAATGATGTTCTGGCGTATCCGGTCTATGTCACAGCCGTTGGCACGGAGCAAATCCTCCACCTGCCACATATATATAAGGTATTCGGCTATATTCTTCTCTTTCAGTTGTTGCGCAATCTTCACGATAAAATGTATGAATTATGATTTTTCACCTTCCCACTTTCACCTTTCCACTCAATACAGTGATTCACCCATCAGCGTAAACACCAGTCCCAGCACAGACACCACAATGACAATGCTCCCGATAATACGGTTCAGTATCCAGATACCTCGCAGGTTGAATTGTGTACGGACCTTATTGACAAAAAAGGTTATGCCAAACCACCAAGCCAAAGCACCCAATGCGATGGCCAGGTATCCGGTAACGGCCTCGAACACCAGCACACCCTCACTTACAAAAGCAAAGCGAGCAAAAAGACCTACAAAAAGGAAAATAATCAGTGGATTGGAAAGTGTGACGGCAAATGCCGTTATGAAGTTATGGAAATAGGAACCCTTATTGGTGGATACCGGCCGGATGGACTGTACCGGATTGCTGCGGAACGTATAAACGCCAAACGCCAACAGAAGAATGCTTCCGAAAAGTTGCAGGTAAAAGATGTTCTTGTTGACATAATCAAAAACGAAACTCATCCCGTAGCCCGTCAGCAAAGCATATGCAATATCGCTTAGCGAAGCTCCTATCCCCGTTACGAAACCATACCACCGTCCTTTATTCAAAGTACGCTGAATACACAATACTCCTACAGGACCCAATGGCGCGGACACAATGACGCCGATAATGAACCCCTTCCACAATATGTCAAATATGGTCTCTATCTGAATCATGGCTGCAAATATCGGACTTTTTTATGAGACGAACGAATAGTGTTAACGTTTTTTCGACGGAAAAGGATTTTAAGAAGTAAAGATTATCCATTTTACATATTATTCCGTATATTTACCTCCGAACTTAACAATACCCCCTTATGAAACGAATAAAAAAAACTCTAACACTCGTTTCCATGGCCGTCTTACTACTGACGGCATGCGAATCCCCCAAGGAACTCGGTGTGGTTCCATATCCGCAGTATGCCCAAACAACGTCAAAAACAGTAGAACTGCCATCTACGGTAACCTTCTCGACCAATCTGGCGAAATCCGACATGAATGACCTGCTGGCCTATCTGCCGGACTTTGCCATCCCCATGAAGCTTGTCGACAAGAACCCTTTTGTAACGATAGAAATAACGGACGCAACGGATAATCCAATCGCTGCCGAAGGCTACAACCTGACAGTCAGCAAACAAGGTGTAAACATTCAGGCCTCCTCCGCTGCAGGTGCCTTCTATGGACTGCAAACCCTGGCACAACTTGCCCGTAACGGGAAGGAACTGCCAGTCACGACCATCAAGGACGAACCCAGATTCCCCTATCGTGGGCTGCACCTGGATGTTTCAAGACACTTCTTTAACACGGACTATGTCAAGAAGCAAATAGACCTGGTAGCCACCTACAAAATCAACCGCCTGCATTGGCATCTGACCGACGGTGCCGGATGGCGGCTGGAGATTCCGGGCTACCCTCGCCTGACGGAATTCGCAGCCTGGAGAAAAGCCGCCAATCTGCAGGATTGGGGGAAATACGACCACCGCTTCTGCGAGAAGAATGAAGAAGGAGCCTATGGAGGCTACTATACGGAAGCAGATGTACGCGAAGTTTTAGAATACGCCCGCTTGAGGCATGTCACCGTTATCCCCGAAATAGAAATGCCGGGACACTCGGGAGAAGTACTGGCAGCCTATCCACAGCTGTCCTGTACCGGCAAGCCTTATACATCCGGTGAAGTCTGTATCGGAAACGAAGAGACCTTCAAGTTCTTCGAAGATGTGCTGGATGAAGTGATACGGCTGTTCCCTTCCCGGTATATCCATATTGGAGGTGATGAAGCCAGCAGACGCCACTGGAAGGCATGCCCCAAATGCCAGAAGCGCATGAAGGAAGAAGGGCTCAAAGATGAAAGTGAGCTGCAAAGCTATATGATAGTCCGCATAGAGAAGTACCTCAACGACAAAGGGCGTGAAATCATCGGCTGGGACGAGATACTGGATGGAGGCCTGGCCCCCAACGCAACCGTCATGTCGTGGCGGGGTACGGAGGGTGGCATTGCCGCCGCCCGCATGGGGCATTACGCCATCATGACACCGGAGAGCCACTGCTATCTGGACCACTACCAGGATGACCCTGAGACACAGCCGCTGGCGTTTGGCGCCTGCATCCCCATCGGACAGACCTACTCCTACGACCCGGCTCCCGATTCATTGGGAAGTGATATCTGCAAATACATATTAGGCGTGCAAGGCAATGTATGGGCTGAATATCTGCCCACTTACGAACATGCCGAATATATGATATACCCACGCATCATCGCTCTGGCAGAAGTAGGCTGGACTCCCATGGAGAACAAGCATCCGGAGAGTTTCAAGAGACGTATCAACAACGAAATACGATACATCCGGACGAAAGGGTACAACCCGTTCACCTTGTCGGAACAAGTGCAGACCAGCCAGACCGTTGACTATGCCAAGAAAAAAATCATGCTGTCCCTCACCTCCGAAAAACATCCGATTGACATCCGCTACACAACGGACGGCTCCGAACCGACTGTATCTTCCAAGTTATACAAGAAACCGTTTGCCGTAAAAGACTCCATATTGCTGACCGCACGCCTTTTCGACGGAGAAAAGCCTATCGGAAAAAGCCTTCACCTGCGCACCGACTACCATAAGGGCATAGGCAAAAAGATAACCTATGCACCGGGCGGCAGATACTATCAGCATAAAGAAGTATACAAAGGCGGCGGTGACGCCGGTCTCCTCGACGGACTTCGCGGCGGCAAAAGCTACATGGACGGACGATGGCAGGGCTTCTGCCCCAATGATTTGGATGCCATTATCGACCTGGGCGAAGTGACCGCCATACATCGGGTCATGGCCAACTTCATGCAAATCCGTACCCCACAAGTATTTCTCCCTGCCAAAGTGGAAGTATGGGCATCTGTTGATGGCAAGAACTTCACCCTGCTGGGCAGTGATATCTGCAGCGAGGAAGAGGCCGGAAAGGACGTGATATTCCGTGATTTCGGCTGGATTGGCACCCCCACTGAGACACGATATGTACGCTTCCATGCCATACAAGGGAAGAAGCAATTCTTATTTACGGATGAAATCGTCATACAATAACACACATCCGGTTTTTATGAAACAGAACAAAAAACGCATACGAGTAAAATTGCATGCGTTTTTTGTTTTCCTTTTTTTCTCCTCCCCACCGATTTTACGTATCTTTGCCCCCAAGAAGAAAAGATGAAGATACTCAAAGAAGTAACTTCAATCGTAAAATCGTAAATCGTAAAATCGTAAATATAACTATGATTCTTTTTTTCAGAACCCCATCCAAGAGTGTGATTGCCGTAGAATGTAATCATGAACTCCCCCAGGCAGACAGCGACAAACTCTGCTGGCTTTTTGGAGAAGCCACCCCCGAAAGTGAAGACAACCTGAAAGGACATTTCGTCGGCCCGCGCCGTGAGATGATTACTCCTTGGAGTACAAACGCCGTAGAAATCACCCAGAATATGGGGCTGGACGGCATCATACGCATCGAAGAGTACTTCCCCGTAAAAGATGAGAACGCAGACCACGACCCGATGCTGCAACGTATGTACAAGGGGCTGGACCAGAATGTATTTACAACCAACCGGCAGCCGGAACCGATTGTACACATCGAAGACCTGGAGGCATACAATGAAAAGGAAGGTCTGGCACTTTCCAAAGAGGAAATGGATTACCTCAAGAAGGTAGAGAGAGACCTCGGGCGCCCTCTGACAGACTCCGAAGTATTCGGCTTCGCGCAAATCAACTCCGAGCACTGCCGTCACAAAATCTTCGGCGGAACATTCATCATCGATGGAGTGGAACAGGAATCTTCACTCTTCCAAATGATAAAGAAGACCACACAAGAGAATCCCAACAAGATTATCTCTGCCTACAAAGACAATGTGGCCTTTGCCGAAGGTCCGGTTATCGAACAGTTTGCTCCGGCAGACCACTCCAAGCCCGACTATTTCCAAGTAAAAGACATCAAGAGTGTCATCTCCCTGAAAGCGGAAACACATAACTTTCCCACAACAGTAGAACCGTTCAACGGTGCGTCTACCGGTACGGGCGGTGAGATTCGCGACCGTATGGGCGGCGGTAAGGGCTCTTGGCCGATTGCCGGAACAGCCGTTTACATGACCTCCTACCCCCGTACGGAAGAAGGACGTCCCTGGGAAGAGATTCTGCCGGTACGCAAATGGCTGTATCAAACTCCCGAACAAATACTAATCAAAGCCTCCAATGGTGCCAGTGATTTCGGGAACAAATTCGGCCAACCGCTAATCTGCGGTTCCGTGCTCACTTTCGAACATAAGGAAAAAGATGAAGTCTATGGTTACGACAAAGTGATTATGCTTGCCGGAGGCGTAGGCTACGGTACCCAGCGTGACTGTTTGAAAGGTACACCGGAAGCCGGCAACAAAGTGGTTGTCATCGGTGGAGACAATTATCGCATCGGTTTGGGCGGCGGCTCCGTATCTTCCGTAGATACCGGACGCTACAGCAGTGGCATCGAGCTGAATGCTGTACAACGCGCCAACGCCGAAATGCAGAAACGCGCCTACAACGTGGTACGCGCACTTTGTGAGGAAGAGACCAATCCGGTGGTTTCCATCCACGACCACGGCTCTGCCGGACATGTAAACTGTCTGTCCGAATTGGTAGAGGAATGCGGCGGTTTAATTGACATGAGCAAGTTGCCCATCGGTGACACGACTCTGTCTGCCAAGGAAATCATTGCCAACGAAAGCCAGGAACGCATGGGCTTGCTGATTCAGGAAGAGGCCATCGAACATGTACGCAAGGTAGCCGAACGTGAGCGTGCCCCGATGTACGTAGTCGGTGAAACGACCGGCGACCATCGCTTTGCCTTCCAGCAAGCTGACGGTGTACGTCCGTTCGACCTCGCCGTAGAACAGATGTTCGGCTCTTCCCCCAAGACCTATATGGTGGACAAGACCGTGGAACGTCACTACGAAATGCCCCAATACGAAGTTTCCCAACTACACGAATACCTCACCAATGTGCTCCAACTGGAAGCTGTGGCTTGTAAAGACTGGTTAACAAACAAGGTGGACCGTTCTGTAACAGGCAAAATTGCTCGCCAACAGTGCCAGGGTGAATTGCAGTTGCCTCTGAGCGATTGTGGTGTGGTAGCTTTGGACTATCGCGGCGAAAAGGGTATCGCAACCTCTCTGGGCCATGCTCCCCAGGCGGCACTTGCCGACCCGGCAGCCGGCTCCGTTCTTTCCGTCAGCGAAGCATTGACCAACTTGGTTTGGGCACCGCTTGCCGAAGGTCTGGACAGCGTTTCCCTTTCTGCCAACTGGATGTGGCCTTGCCGTTCGCAAGAAGGTGAAGATGCCCGTCTGTACACGGCAGTAAAGGCCTTGAGTGACTTCTGCTGTTCCCTGCAAATCAATGTACCGACCGGTAAAGACTCTCTTTCCATGACACAGAAATACCCCGACGGCAGCAAAGTAATTTCTCCGGGCACGGTAATTGTTTCTGCCGGTGGAGAAGTTTCCGACGTCAAGAAAGTCGTATCTCCGGTGCTGGTTAACAATGAAAAGACTACCATTTATCATATAGACTTCAGTTTCGACAACCTGAAACTCGGCGGTTCCGCCTTTGCTCAGACCCTGGGCAAGGTAGGTGACGAAGTTCCCAGCGTGCAGGATGCCGAATACTTCCGCGATGCATTCCTTGCCGTGCAGGAACTGGTCAACAAGGGACTGATTCTTGCCGGACATGATATTTCCGCCGGTGGTCTTATCACTACACTGCTTGAAATGTGCTTTGCCAATGTGGAAGGCGGTATGGAAATCAACCTGGATAAAATCAAGGAGCAAGACCTTATCAAGATTCTGTTTGCAGAAAACCCGGGTATCGTTATCCAGGTGAGCGACAAGCACAAGGAAGCTGTAAAGCAAATCCTGGAAGATGCAGGTGTAGGTTACGTGAAGCTCGGCAAACCGACAGACGAACGCCATATTCTTGTATCAAAAGGCGATGCTACTTATCAGTTTGGCATCGACTATATGCGTGATGTATGGTACTCTACTTCTTATCTCCTTGACCGTAAGCAGTCCATGAACGGCTGCGCCAAGAAGCGTTTCGAAAACTACAAGATGCAACCGGTGGAATTCGCCTTCATGCCGGACTTCAAAGGCAAGTTCTCACAATACGGCATCGACCCGGACCGCCGCACACCTTCCGGTATCCGCGCCGCCATCATCCGTGAAAAAGGAACCAACGGCGAACGCGAAATGGCCTACTCACTCTATCTGGCAGGCTTCGATGTGAAGGACGTTACCATGACCGACCTTATCAGCGGTCGCGAAACGTTGGAAGATGTAAACATGATTGTTTACTGCGGTGGTTTCTCCAACTCCGACGTCCTCGGTTCTGCCAAGGGTTGGGCCGGTGCTTTCCTGTTCAATCCGAAAGCAAAAGAAGCGCTCGACAAATATTATGCACGCGAGGATACGCTTTCACTGGGTGTCTGCAACGGCTGCCAGCTCATGATGGAACTTAATCTTATCAATCCCGAGCACAAGAAAAACGGCAAGATGCTTCATAATGACTCACACAAGTTTGAATCCAGATTCCTCGGTGTTACCGTCCCCACCAACCGCAGCGTAATGCTCGGCTCACTGAGTGGCAGCAAACTGGGTATCTGGGTAGCTCACGGTGAAGGAAAATTCTCCTTGCCATACGACGAGGACAAATACAACGTCGTGCTGAAATACTCATACGACGAATATCCTTCCAACCCCAACGGCTCAGATTATTCCATAGCCGGATTGGCAAGTGCCGACGGACGTCATCTGGCCATGATGCCCCACTTGGAACGTGCCATCTTCCCCTGGCAGAACGGTTGCTACCCCGCAGACCGCGTAAACAGCGACCAAATCACTCCTTGGGTAGAAGCATTTGTCAATGCACGCAAGTGGGTGGAAGCCAATAAAAAATGAGCTGAACTTCCTTTTTTATAGAAATGTAACAAGCGCGGGTTATGAATAATCCCGCGCTTGTTACATTTCTATTCTTCGCTTTCTTTTTGTTTTTCTCAAACAAAAGCATTATTTTTGTGTTTATTTTCAACTCTCCCTCAGTACAACATTCAAAAAACCGTTCGACAATTATGAAAAAGTACTTCTTTTTCTACATACTACTATTATTGCCAATTATAGGCATTGCACAAACATACAAATACATCGGTGTGGAAGACGGTTTGAGCAACAGACGGGTATATGCAATTCAAAAGGGACCTAAAGGTTACATGTGGTTTCTTACCCACGACGGCATCGACCGATACAACGGAAAGGACTTCAAGCCGTACAAATTGATGGATGGAGATGAAGAAGTGAATTCCATGATGAACCTGAATTGGCTCTATGTTGACCCCAAAGGCACCATATGGGAAATAGGCAAAAAAGGACGTGTGTTCCGCTATGATACAAAACATGACCGTTTTGTCCTGGTATACAAGCTACCCGAAAGCGAAGTGAAAGGACGTCCAACCCCTATCAGTTACGGTTTTGTGGATGCCAACAGTGTAATATGGCTTTGCAATGAAGATGCCCTATATCTGTACGACAGCAATACCCAGAAGGTAACATTCATTCAAAACGAAATAGGAGAACGAATTACGGATATCGCACAGATTGATTCGACCCACTTCTTCATCGGAACCGACATCGGCATACACTATGCTGAACTGGCCAACAACATCCTCACCCTCAGCCCCTGCAACCAGTTGGATACCTTGAAGATACAAATCAACGAACTATACTATCACAAACCATCCCACAAGGTTTTTATCGGTACTTTCCAGCGGGGAATATTCTCCTATGACCTAAACAAGCACAAGGTCATGCATATACCATCCGGACTGATGGACATCAGCATCAACTGTATCCGTGCCTTCAATGACAATGAGATTCTCATCGCAACGGACGGAGCCGGTGTCTACAAGATGAATACCGATACCTATGCATCCGAACCGTATATCGTTGCCGACTACAATCGGTACAACTCAATGAACGGAAATACTATCAATGACATTTACATCGACAGCGAGCAGCGTATCTGGATGGCCAATTATCCCATCGGCATAACTGTACGCAACAACCGATATGCCGATTACCAATGGATAAAACACTCTATCGGCAATAAACAATCACTCATCAATGACCAGGTAAACGCCATCATCGAGGACCATGACGGAGATTTATGGTTTGCCACGAACAACGGAATCAGCCTCTATTACAGCAAGACGAAACAATGGCATTCTTTTCTCAGCACCTTCGACTCCGAAAGCCATAGCAAAAATCACACCTTCATCTCACTATGCGAGGTGGAGCCCGGCATCATCTGGGCCGGAGGGTATAGTTCCGGCATCTACCAGATAAACAAGAAGCAACTGTCCATAGACTTCTTTACCCCATCCTTATTCAGCAATCTGAATATCCGGCCAGACAAGTATATTCGTTCCATTATGAAAGATTCTTCAGGAAACATCTGGTCCGGAGGGTATTATAACTTAAAAGAAATAGATTATTCCAGAAAAAACATACGGCACTTCCCGGGCTTGAATGGTATCACCGCTATCATAGAGAAGGACTCCACACATATGTGGATAGGCACTGCCACCGGCTTGTACCTATTGGAAAAAGTGACCGGTAAGTATAGCTATATCCAGATGCCGGTAGAATCCTATTACATCTATTCTCTATACCAAGCTTCCGACGGAATGCTGTATATCGGTACCAACAATGCCGGTTTACTGGTATATGATACGACCAAAAACACATTCAGACATTATCATAGAGACAACTGCGCTTTGATTTCCAATAATATCTATACACTATTGTCCGATGGTAAAGGAAATATCTTCCTGAGTACAGAACACGGTCTGTCCACCTTCTATCCTGCCGAAGAGACATTCCATAACTGGACCAAAGAACAAGGACTGAAGTCTGACCATTTCAACGCAGCCTCAGGCACCTTGAGGAAAAACGGCAATTTCATTTTCGGCAGTACGGATGGAGCCATAGAGTTCGACAAGGACATGGTCCTGCCTCGCGACTATAAGTTCAAAATGGTATTCAATGACCTGCGGGTATTCTATCAGACCGTTTATCCCAAGGATGAAGGTTCTCCACTTATTCTGGATATTGACGAGACAAAAACCTTGCGTTTGAAGTACAACCAGAACATCTTCTCATTGCGGGTCTCAGACATCAACTATGACTATCCTTCCCTAATTCTGTACTCCTGGAAACTGGAAGGCTTCTATGAGGGTTGGAGCCGTCCGGGAGAGGAAAACGTCATCCGTTTTACCAACCTGAGTCCGGGCAACTATACCCTCCGCGTACGTGCCATCTCCAACGAAGACCGTCGTATTGTCCTGGAGGAACGCAGTATGGACATCATTATCGAGCAACCCCTCTGGCTCAGTTTCTGGGCGCTGATACTCTATGCAGTAATTATCATATCCATTGCAAGCATCACTCTGCGAATAATAGTCTTGAGAAAACAGCGGAAAGAATCCGATGAGAAAATACGCTTCTTCGTCAATACGGCGCATGATATACGTACTCCACTGACGCTCATCAAAGCACCCTTGGAAGAAATCACCGAACGCGAGCAACTGACTTCCAGCGGACAGAGCAACATCAATACAGCCCTGCGAAACGTAAATGCCTTGTTGCGCCTGACCACCAACCTTATTAATTTCGAGCGCGCAGACACCTATTCCGGAAGTCTATACGTATCCGAATACGAACTGAGCACATATATGGAAGAGACGATCGATGCTTTCCGTTCATACGCAAACATAAAACACATCAACCTGACCTACGAAAGCAGCTTCCGTTATCTGAACGTATGGTTAGATAAGGACAAGATGGATTCCATTTTGAAAAATATCATATCCAACGCACTGAAATATACACCGGACGGCGGCAATGTACATGTCTTTACTTCCGAGACAGAAGATACCTGGAGTATTGAGGTGAAAGATACCGGTATCGGAATTCCGGCTTCAGAACAGAAAAAGCTGTTCAAGATGCATTTCCGTGGCAGTAATGCTATCAATTCCAAAGTTACCGGCAGCGGCATCGGACTACTTCTGGTAGGGAAACTTGTACACTTACATAAAGGAAAGCTCAACTTCAGCAGCATGGAAGGGAAAGGCTCTTGCATCAAAATCACGTTCCCCAAAGGGAACAAGCATTTCCGCAAGGCAATCCAACGCCCTCAGCCCCAAAACGAACGTATTGTTTATTCGGCTTCCGGAGTGCCTATCAATGCCTCCGCCACATCGTCCCCTGCTTCCAGCGACATCTACGACAAGACGCAGCAACAGTCGCAAAACAACAGTAGCCACCAGAAAATTCTTATTGTAGAGGACAATGACGAACTAAGGGAATATCTGCGCAGAACATTGTCTGAACAGTACAACATACAAGTATGCTCCAATGGAAAAGAAGCACTGACCATTGTCAAGGAGTATATGCCCAACCTCGTCATTTCAGACATTATGATGCCGGAAATGAGAGGAGACGAATTGTGTCATATCCTGAAGAACGACATCGAGACATCACATATCCCCATCATCCTGCTCACAGCACTGAATACCGACAAGAATATCATCGAGGGACTGCAAAGCGGAGCGGATGAATATATTGTGAAACCCTTCAATATCGGTATATTGCGGGCAAACATTGCCAACCTGCTGACTAACCGGGCACTGTTACGCCACAAATATGCCAGCCTGGACCTGAACGACGAGAAGAACAATACGGATTGCATCAACTGCTCCAACGACTTGGACTGGAAATTCATTGCAACCGTCAAAAAGAGCGTCGAAGACAATATGGACAACCCAAGCTTCAACGTCGACGTGCTCTGCAACCTGCTGAATATGAGTAGGACCAGCTTCTACAATAAGATAAAGGCACTGACCGACCAAGCTCCGGCTGACTACATCCGGCTGATTCGACTGAAACATGCTGCCCAACTTCTGAAAGAACAAAAGCATACCATCACCGAGATTTCAGAGCTGACCGGTTTCAGTGATGCGAAATATTTCCGTGAAGTATTCAAGAAACATTTCAATATGAGCCCAAGCCAGTATGCCAAGAGAGGGAAGGAAGGGAAAGATGATAAAGAAATAAAGTAAATTACAACATTTTGAATATGAATATATATCTTGAAGCATTCTCCATTTTCTTTAAGATAGGAGCCTTTACCATCGGCGGCGGTTATGCTATGGTACCGCTGATAGAAAACGAAATCGTAACCAAACGAAACTGGATAGCCAAAGAAGATTTCATTGACCTGCTTGCTATATCACAGTCCGCTCCGGGCATCCTTGCCGTCAATATATCCATTTTTATAGGGTACCGGCTACGGGGAATACGAGGGAGCATAATCACTGCATTGGGAACCATACTTCCTTCGTTTCTCATCATCCTCGCCATAGCGTTGTTCTTTCACAACTTCAAGGACAACACCATTGTGGAACGTATATTCAAAGGTATTCGCCCGGCAGTGGTTGCATTGATTGCAGCCCCTACATTCAGCATGGCTAAATCGGCCCGGATAAACCGATACAACATATGGATACCGGTGGTTTCAGCACTGCTCATCTGGCTGTTGGGCTTCTCTCCCATCTGGATTATCATTGCAGCAGGTGTAGGAGGATACTGCTTCGGACGTTTTCAACGTCCGAAGAATTAAAAATTAAAGAATTAAAAATTAAAAAGGATAGCAACATTAATCATTAATCACTAACCATTTATCATTAATTACTAATCATGGTTTTCTTACAGTTATTCTATACATTCTTTAAGATTGGGCTTTTCGGCTTTGGTGGCGGATATGCCATGTTGTCTATGATACAAGGTGAAGTAGTTACCCGTTACGGTTGGCTTACAGCGCAGGAATTTACTGATATTGTGGCAATCAGCCAGATGACACCCGGTCCGATAGGAATCAATTCGGCAACTTATGTGGGTTATACTACGATAGCTGATTGCTACGGTACAAACTATGGTATTTTAGGTTCTATTATTGCTACGTTTGCCGTGGTGCTTCCTTCTTTCCTACTGATGCTGACCATCAGCAAATTCTTTCTGAAATACCAGAAACATCCTTCCGTGGAAGCGGTATTCAGTGGGCTCCGCCCGGCAGTGGTCGGTCTGCTAGCCTCAGCCGCGCTGGTATTGATGAATTCGGAAAACTTCAGTTCTCCCAAAGAAGACATATATTCCTTCGTCATCAGCTGCCTCATCTTCCTCGTGGCATTTATAGGCACAAAGAAATATAAACTGAACCCGATAGGAATGATTGTAGCTTGTGGAATAGCAGGATTGATACTTTATTAAGGATTAAGGATTAAACGTTAATGATTAATCCCTAATCCTTAATCCCTAATTTTTAAAGTTTAATCTTCTTTCCAACGGATTTCGATTCATTATGCAGACGGTCCAAGGCTGTCACCACATAGCGGTACTTTGTCTTTCCGTCTTCGTAAGGAAGTTTATAGAAATTATCGCGCGTGATGGCTACAATATGGGAAGGGTCATCTATATTCACTTTCTCTTTGTCATTAAAGCGATAGACCACATATTGGACGGCACGGTTCATTTCCTCTTTATACTTGGGAGCTGTCCAGAAAAGAATATATCCGTCTTCCGTCCACACCGGTTTCATCTTACGTACCTTTGCCGGGGCTTCGTTATCCATGAAATCGAAAACGGGAGGTAGCGCCGGATACTTATGATATTCGGCAATCAGGGCATCGCGATACTTGCCTGCATTCTCTACAACCGCACTGGCAGGCCACTGGCAACTGCCACCGATGGTCTGATAGGCCCGTTGCAAGGCCATTTTGCGAGGAAGCTGATTTATCGACGGGTTCTTGGGGTCGGCATTCTGCACGGTGTTCATCACGGACTGGCCGATAAACAAGGGGCGGTTTTCCGTATTCCTGGCCCACCACTTCACCAGTGTCTCATAGTCGGCAACCGGATGTCCTATATGCCAATAAATCTGCGGAATATTATAGTCTATCCAACCTTCACGGGCCCACAGCAACACGTCCGCATAAAGGTCATCGTAGTTTTGCAGGCCTTTGGTCTTACTGCCAAGCGGGTCACTGCTTTCATTCCGGTAAATGCCAAACGGAGAAACCCCGAACTTCACCCACGGCTTGATTTCACGAATTGTTTCATGCAGTTTCTTAATCAGCACATTCACGTTGCTCCGGCGCCAGTCTCCTTTATTGCTGAAACCTCCGCCAAAACGTGCAAAACTTGCATCGTCAGGGAAATCCTTTCCCTTAATGGGATAAGGATAAAAGTAATCGTCCATATGAATGGCATCCACATCATAGCGGGAAACGATGTCGCTCACCACCATGCAGATGTGCCGGCGGCTCTCAGGCAGTGCCGGGTCAAAATACAACTGGTCGCCATAAGTGACAAACCATTCCGGATGGATATTGTACACATGATTGGGAGCCAACTCACTCTTCAAGGTCGTCTTCGTGCGATACGGATTAATCCATGCATGAAACTCCATACCACGCTTATGGCATTCATCAATCATAAACTGCATAGGGTCCCAATAGGGTTCGGGCGCTTTACCCTGCACTCCGGTAAGGAAACGACTCCACGGTTCCAGTCTGGAAGCATACAGAGCATCCGCTTCGGGACGTACCTGGAAAATTATGGCGTTGATTCCCGCCTTCTGCAAGGAATTCAACTGCCCGATCAGATTCTGCTTCAGTTTTTCGGTCGGCATTCCACGGAACTGTCCGTTTACTGACTGTATCCATGCTGCACGAAATTCACGTTTAGGATAGGCAGACCCGGTCTGCACTTGCGCAAATACTCCTCCCGCCATTAGCAGCAAGAAGAATACACATAAAAGGGATTTTACTCTCATTCTCTAATTACAGCTTTTTAATACTTAAAATAGTTTATAATTAAGGTTTGTCCTTCATCGGCCATTCCACAATAAAGCGGCATCCTCCGCAATAGGTGTCATCCAGATAAATCCGGCCTCCCACCAACTCCATTATCTCATTGGCTATGGCAAGCCCCAATCCGGACCCTTTGGTAAACGTGTCCACTTTATAAAAACGTTCGAAAATACGGTCCGATTCGTCCGGCCTGATGCCTATACCGGTATCCTCTATCACGAAGCGCAATACATGTCGGGACTTATCTTCCTCGCAGGAAACGCGTATATGACCTTCTTCCGTAAACTTCACCGCATTATCCAACAAAGACACCAGCACCATTTTCAGCCATTGCCGGGCTGCATAAAAGGCCATAATGCCGGAAGCAGGCACATATTCCAGTTCAACTCCCGGCTTCAGTTCCGGACGGAAGCCCTCAATACATTCCTTGCAACACGCATCCACTTCTATCTCCTCCCGCGGCATCTCCCACACTCGCGAATCCATATCCGCAATATTGAGTATGTTCTCCATCAGACTCAACAGATATGTATTGTTGCCCTCCACTTGTTCAACATACTCGCGTTTCTCCACATCATCCAGCTTCTCTTGAGCCAGCAAGGTAGAAAAGCCGACGATGGAATTCAACGGAGTACGGATTTCATGGGTGATATGCTGTATAAAGGAACTTTTGACCTGGCTCATTTTTTCCACCGCCCTGCGTGCAGCTTCCAACTTGCGGTTCATGGAGAGGGTGCGGATATACAGATAAGTAATGAGCAGCAAAAGCAACAATACCAGTCCGCCAACGGCCAAGGCTATCATCAGTCGTTCCTTGTTCAATCTGGCACTCAGCTCCAGCTTCTCCATCTTCAACCGGTCCACCTCAAACTGTGCCGTATATTTGCTTAGCTTGTCATCCATTTCTGCCGTACGCACGGAGTCACTCACGGCGGCATATCTGGCATAACTGCGGCAAGCCGCACGATAATCGCCCAACTGTTCCTGCAGTTCTCCTTTCATATAATGGTTATAAGGATAGCAAAGCCCCAGTGAATGCTGATAATCCATGAGTGAATCCACGTAAGCAATGTTACCTTTCAAATCACCGAGGATACGGCAACACATTATCTTATAGCCAAACCATGCTTCGGGCGTCGAGCTCTCCGGATGTTGACGGTAGAAGCGGTCAGTCTCCTCAATATAAGGCTCAGCAGCCTTTCTGCCTTCATTGGCCAATAAGCCTATAACCCTGAATTCACAGAAACGCAGGTGCAGGGAAGGGTCTATGCTGACTTGTTTACGGTCCAGTTCATCCTCCAGTTGCGACAATTTACTCAGATACTCGCCGGCTTCTGCATACTCACTGCGTGAAAGATAAGTCTGGATAATATTAAGCAACACCACGTATGCGTCACGATAATAGCTGCCTTCCTCGAAAAGTTTCAGTGCATTGTTGTAATTCTCTATACACAGTTTTACATTGTTTCCAAAGACCCGATGGTTATACCCGATGCACATTTCGCCACAAGCCAATCCGTATTTGTCCCGGGCTTGCTCGGCATCCTGGTGGAGCCTGACGGTTTCAGCCATCGCCTCCTCTTGCATACCTTTCTCTGTCATGCGCTGAATGTACTGCCGCCACGCCATATACCGGTCTCGTGTCCGTTGGTATTTCCGGCACCAGTCCATATATTCATAGGTTGCGGCTTTCAGGTGGTCAATGTCCCCCAACTGATAATAATGAGAAATCAGGTTGTTGTGGGCATCGCTAATCTGTACCGTATCGTTCAGTTCGCGGGCAAGTTTCATCCACCGGGCATTGACGGAAGGCAGCCGGTCTTGTCCCAACACTTTCCGCGCACTATCTGCCAGAGCTTTCATCTCTCCATAAGGGTCTTCGGCATACAAGATTGAGGGGTATAAACCTAATACCAGCACAACAAGAAGCCATTTTATATTACGCTTTACCATGTTCGGACATTAAAAGGAGTCGGATGCGAATTTAGTGCTTTTATTTAATGTAAATTAGCAGTCATCCTAAAGTATAACAAATCTTAACCTTGCCTGTCTGATACGATTTTTCCAGCAGGTTCGTTTTATTCTACCCCGGTTTGCATTATCTTTGCAAATCCTAAATCACATAAGTGACTTTTATATGGCAGAAAATACATCGATTATCATAAAGGGAGCTCGTGTCAATAACCTCAAGAACATTGACGTAGAGATTCCCCGTAACAAACTCGTAGTCATCACCGGACTGTCCGGTTCCGGAAAATCCTCACTTGCTTTCGATACATTATATGCCGAGGGGCAGCGCCGCTACGTGGAGAGCTTGAGCAGTTATGCCCGCCAGTTTTTGGGACGTATGAGCAAGCCTGAATGCGATTTCATCAAAGGGATTCCACCTGCCATTGCCATTGAGCAGAAAGTAAGCAGCCGTAACCCACGGTCCACCGTGGGTACCTCCACTGAAATATACGAATATCTGCGGTTGCTCTACGCACGTGTCGGTAAGACCTTCAGCCCGGTCAGCGGACAAGAAGTGAAGAAACACTCGGCAGAAGATATCGTGAAGTGCATGCTGGAATATCCGGAAGGAACCAGGTATACCGTGCTCGCCCCGATATTGCTGCGCGAAGACCGCACGCTGCAACAACAACTGGAGATAGACATGAAGCAAGGTTTCACCCGTCTGGAAGTGAACGGTGAAATGATGCGCATCGACGAATACAAGCCGAAAGCCGGAGACACTGTTTTTCTGTTGATTGACCGTATGACAGCCTCTTCAGAAAAGGATTCCGTCAGCCGCCTCACCGACTCGGCCGAAACAGCCATGTATGAAGGAGACGGTGCCTGCCTGCTGCGTTTCTACCAGCCCGACGGGAGTACCTGCCTCTATCGTTTCAGCACCAAGTTCGAAGCAGACGGCATCACCTTCGAAGAACCGAACGACCAGATGTTCTCCTTCAACTCTCCCATCGGTGCATGCCCCGCATGCGAGGGATTCGGGAAAGTCATCGGCATCGACGAGCATCTCGTGATACCCGACCGCTCCTTATCCGTCTATGATGGCGCTGTAGTATGCTGGCGGGGCGAAAAGATGAGCGAATGGAGGGATATGGTGATACACGGAGCCGAGAAAGCCGACTTCCCCATCTTCACTCCCTATTATGAACTGACCGACGAGCAACGCCAGATGCTGTGGGAAGGGACACCCTACTTTGAGGGCATCAACGCCTTCTTCAAGATGGTGCAGGAAAATCAGTACAAGATACAATACCGTGTGATGCTGGCACGCTACCGCGGAAAGACGCTCTGCCCCAAATGCCACGGCACCCGCCTGAAGCCCGAAGCAAACTACGTACGCGTGGGAGGACGCAACATCTCCGAACTGGTAGATTTGCCCATCACTGAGTTGAAGCTCTTCTTCGACAACCTGCAAATGGACCCGCATGACGCCGACATAGCCCGCCGCATCCTGACAGAAATCAACAGCCGCATCCAGTTCCTATTGGATGTCGGTCTGGGATACCTCACGCTGAACCGCCTCAGCAACTCGCTCTCCGGCGGTGAAAGCCAGCGAATCAACCTCGCCACCTCGCTGGGAAGTAGTCTGGTGGGCAGCCTGTATATTCTTGACGAACCGAGCATCGGCCTGCATAGCCGCGATACGGACAAACTGATACACGTGCTCCGCCAGCTGCAACAGTTGGGCAATACGGTAGTGGTAGTGGAACACGACGAAGAGATTATCCGCGCTGCCGACTATATCATCGACATCGGTCCCCGGGCAGGCCGCTTGGGAGGAGAGGTGGTCTATCAGGGAGACATGAAAGACCTTCAGGAAAACAGTGACAGTTATACCGTGCGCTATTTGCTGGGGGAAGAGACAATCCCACTGCCGGAACACCGTCGCCCGTGGAACAACTATATAGAAATAAAGGGGGCCCGCGAAAACAACCTGAAAGGTGTGGAGGCACGCTTCCCGCTGAATGTAATGACCGTGGTGACCGGTGTCAGCGGTTCGGGCAAGAGTACGCTGGTGCGCGACATCTTCTACCGCGCCCTGAAACGCGAGTTGGACGAATGCAGCGAACGCCCGGGCGAGTTCACTTCCATTGGAGGAGACTTGCAGAACCTGCGCAATGTAGAGTTTGTTGACCAGAATCCTATCGGGAAGTCATCGAGAAGTAACCCCGTGACCTACCTCAAGGCCTACGATGAAATCCGTAAACTATGGGCGGACCAACCACTTGCCAAGCAGATGGGATACAGTGCCGGATACTTCAGCTTCAACAGCGAAGGCGGCCGTTGCGAAGAATGCAAGGGTGAAGGTACCATCACTGTGGAAATGCAATTCATGGCAGACCTTGTACTGGAATGCGAATCCTGCCACGGCAAACGCTTCAAGGCAGACACGCTGGAAGTGAAGTTCCACGACATGAATATCTACGACGTATTGGAGATGACCGTAAACCAAGCCATCGAATTCTTTACGCAACACGGACAGAAAAAGATTGTGAAGAAGCTGCAACCCTTGCAGGATGTAGGTTTGGGATATATCAAACTGGGGCAAGCCTCCTCCACCCTCTCCGGTGGAGAGAACCAGCGCGTGAAACTCGCCTTCTACCTCAGCCAGGAGAAAGCGGACCCGACCATGTTCATCTTCGATGAACCGACCACCGGACTACACTTCCATGACATCAAGAAACTGCTCGAAGCCTTCGATGCCCTGATACGCCGCGGGCACAGCATTGTCATCATCGAACATAATCTGGATGTGGTGAAGTGTGCGGACCATGTGATAGACCTGGGGCCCGAAGGAGGGGAGAAAGGAGGAAACATCGTAGCTACCGGTACACCGGAGGAAGTGGCGAAGTGTGCGGCAAGTTATACGGGACAATTCTTGCAAGAGAAATTACCCCCTCGCTTCCTTAAATAGAACACAGAGGCACGGAGACACAGAGATATTAAATTCAAGGAAAAAGAATAAAACTCTATGCCTCCGTGTCTTTGTGCTTAATCTTACCGGGTGCTACTACTCCAATTTAAAAGTAACCGGAAAAGTAAATTCCACCTTCACGGCTTTACCCTGCTGCATCCCCGGTTTCCATTGTGGCATCAATTCTACAATCCGTAATGCTTCCTCATCCAGGGCAGGATACCTGCTGCGCATAATAACGGGGGCCGTCACACGACCATTCTCGTCAATCACCACGCTGACAGCAACTCTTCCTTGAATGCCATTCTTACGGGCTTCTTCCGGATAACGGATATTCTTTTGAATAAAATCCATTAAGGCTTTCATACCTCCCGGAAACTCGGGCATCACTTCCACTACTTTATAGACCGGTTCTTCCATTGGCTCTTCCGTTATCAATTGTGGGCTCCCGCCCTTCCCTGCATCCGAAACATAAGGGGAAAGAGATGTCTTTTCCGCCGTTCTCCATTCTTCCTCATTGTCCGTCAGTCTGAACTCAGCCATCATCAAGACAGGTTTCCTCCTGATGGTTATCTCATAAAAGTAACGGTAGCGTCCCGGCTTGTTGGGATGCACATCCGGATAAAGGGAGGCTTTCATAACCCTTTCCTCCCCATCTCGCAGCACATAGGCGATGTCCCAAAAGGCAGCGTTTATCGGCAATTCCCGCCAAGTACCTTTTTCGTCTTCGAACGTCAAGTAGTAATGCTCGCCGCAGATCAAATCTCCGCCGCTGTGATTGCTGAGGATGAATGTCGCATGGAGAGCTTTCGTTGAAAAGACCGGATATTCGGGACGGATATAGATGCCACGAATATGGTTCCTGCCTACTCTCTCGTTGATGACGGGGACTTCTACACCATGAAAACAGAAAACGGGGGAGTCCATTATCTTCTCCCGGAACTCTTTCTGCCGCTCGGGAGTATTCACCATCAAATCTATATCGATGCAATGCAACCCCACCCCATATCCGGTCACATTCCTCTGAATGTGTGTATATGGTGTATTATTCAATCTTTTTCTCAGTTCTTCGTGAATGGCAAGCAATTGTCTTTGCAAGTAGTCACCATCATCCGCAATCCCTATCTTGAGGCTATCGCTCACTGTTTTTTTTCCCACCCCTTGGTCTATCCTTACTGTATCTATGGAATCTTCAGACATTTCCATGCGTTCCGTCTTATTCATTCGGCAAGATGACAAGCAGCAAAGCAATAAGGTAATACAAACTCTATTCATGGCATTTTGCTTTTAGGATTCATACTTCGAGTATAAATATAAGGATTTTTGCTATAATGTTCAAAACCAGCCTCTACTTTCATTAACATATAAAAAGTTTCACGTTATCCAGGCAACCAACAAATATCCACTTTTATAGTGGAATATTGGAGATATACATTACCTTTGCACAATGAAAACAATCTAAAAACAATGGAAATACACTTTGATAAGGAATACTTGCAACAACTATATGAGGAAGGAAAAACAAAGGATAAGAAATATCGCTTTCAGCCTCAAATGGTGAAACGATATCAGTTGCGCATAAAGACCTTGGAATACGTTCAAAATATCGAAGAGCTTTACGCCATTCGGTCGTTTCATTACGAAGTATTGAAAGGAGATAAAGCAGGTATTTCTTCCATTAGAGTAAATGACCAATACCGCATAGAATTCACAGTAAAGCAGAGTACATCTGAAACCGTAGTGACAATATGTAATATCCTGGAATTATCGAACCACTATAAATGATTATGAATATGGGAAATTATAAATGTCAACGCCCTATACATCCGGGTGAATTACTCAAAGAAGAGGTGGGAAATAGAAAATTACCCCAAACTAAGCTTGCTGCACAAACCGGCATCTCATATAAGGTACTAAACGACATCTTGAACTGTCGACGTCCCCTCACAACATCTACAGCATTGCTCTTTGAAGCAGCCTTGGGAATCAGTGCCGGCTTGCTGATGCGAATGCAGCTAGACTATAACATGCAATTGGCTGAAAGTGACCAAACACTCATGGAGCGCTTGAAACAAGTTAGAAAATATGCAGCATTGCTCTAAGCAAAACGTTACTGCAAAACCACTGCATATCTTTTGCAGTACTGCTGCAAACATTTATGCAGTGCCACTGCAACACATTTACAGCGGCACTGCAAAAAAACTTGCAGTAGCAGGAAAATAAGATTAGAAATAGAATCCGAAACCTACCTTCAGACCGAATTTAGAACGGTCGCTATTGACGTTCCAGTAAGCTGCAGGTTCGATGGTCACCGTGCGGGTCAGGAAGAACGCATAACCGGCTTCCAGACCGAAAGAGAACTTGGTATCATCCAAATCATGTCCCCAATCCCAACGGTCCACATTGACATCGGCACCCAGATACACGCCAATCTTGTCGAAATAATAACGTCCACCTACACCCAGCGTATAGACATCGAGGTCAGACCCTCCGGTATTCCAAGCAGCCCCGGCATGCACCAGCAAGGCGATGTTGTCGAGCAGGAAAGCACCTCCCTTGGCTTCAAGGCCAAAACTTGTCTTGTCGGTTCCCGTGTCATGAGAAAATTCCAAACCGGTGATGGACGGGTTCAAAATCCACTTACCTTTTTCAAACTGTGCCTGAGCTGCCACTGTGACAACAAGCAAGCAAACGAATAATGCCAGTTTTTTCATCTTGTTCTGTTTTTTGAGTAAATAATCAATGTTGTTTATTGTCTTCTTCGAATCGCTTGCGTTGCAGCGCCTCCTTCTTGCGAAGCACCAGCCACAGCACAAATACAATGAGGTACGAAGCAGCTACGGTGACATACTTCTCAGTATCGCTGATTTCCGTATTGCGGGGAAGGAAATAAGCGGCAGTAGCAGAAACGTAAATAAGCAGGGCCAACGTGAGCCCGGTAGATTTCTTGATTTTCTTCATTACCAAAGTTTTTTAGTCGTCTTAAAATACCAAATATTAAACCAAATAGCAGCCAGCACAACAGCTATCAAGGCTATGCCCAGCGCATAATTCGGACCGAGCCCGAAACCTTCGGGAGCAATGCAGATGTAAGTGGTACACACAGCCGTCATGAATAATGCCGGGAAATAGGTGACGTAATAATAACGTCCTTTCTTCTCGCGTACCAGATAGACCGTAATGGCCCACAACGTAAAGACGGACAGAGTCTGATTGGCCCAGGCAAAATAACGCCAAATCATATCAAATCCATCCTTGTCCCGCAGGCTGTAAAGCAACAAGCTAATGGCTACCAGGAACATCGGGATGCATATATATAAACGGCGACGCATGGATTTTTGTTCCATTCCCAAGAAATCCGCCACAATGAGGCGCGCTGAACGGAAAGCCGTGTCGCCACTGGTAATAGGCGCGGCAATAACACCCAGAATGGCCAATACGCCACCTACGGCACCCAGCCAGTCTTTTGTAATGGCGTCTACAATGATAGAGGCATTCGTCTCCCCCATCCCGTTCTCGTGGAAGAAATAAGTGGCGGCGGCAGCCCATATCAGAGCTACAATGCCTTCGGTTATCATTGCCCCATAGAAAACGGGGCGTCCGTGGCGCTCGCTTGTCATGCAACGTGCCATCAGCGGACTCTGCGTGGCATGGAAGCCACTGATGGCACCGCAGGCAATACTGACGAACATGATGGGGAAGATGGGCAATGCAACCGCATCGGGATGCGTGTTCTGCAATCCGTCCCATATCTCCGGCAATGCAGGATGGTTGACGTAAAGCATTACCAGAATACCGACCGCCATGAACAGCAGGGCAACGGCGAACAGTGGGTATATCTTACCGATAATCTTATCTACCGGCAGCAAAGTGGCAAAGATATAATAAGCGAAAACAACAATAATCCAGAAGGTGGTATCCAAGCTGTCGGGGGTCAGCTTGGCAAGCAGTCCGGCCGGCCCTGCCACAAAGACAGCTCCCACCAATATCATTAGGATGATGGTAAAGCCGCGCATCACCTGCTTGGTGGTCAGCCCCAGATAGCGTCCGATGATTTCCGGCAGGCTTTCCCCGTCATGCCGCAAGGAGAGCATACCGGCAAGATAGTCGTGCACGGCACCGGCAAAGATACTGCCGAACACAATCCACAGATAGGATGCCGTGCCGAACTTGGCTCCCATGATGGCACCGAAGATAGGCCCCAGCCCGGCTATATTGAGAAACTGTATCATGAAAATCTTCCAGGTAGGCAGTGGGATGTAATCCACTCCATCGGCTCTCGTAAGGGCAGGTGTCTTGCGGTCGTCGGGACTAAAGACGCGTTCGATGAAACGTCCGTAAATAAAATAGCCGGCTATCAGCGCCAGCAGGCAAAGGGTAAATGTAATCATGGCGTGTTAATGTTTTTAAAGTATGCAAATGTAACAGTTTCCAAGTAAACAGCACAAAATAATCGGGTGTTTTGCTTATCTTCGCCGAGAAATATGACAGAAATAAAGAAGAAAAGAGAAAAATGAAACGAATTATTTCCATTTTACTATATATGGCCGTCTTGCTGCCACTGGCTGCGCAACCGCCCAAGCATGAAGTGCGTGCCGCCTGGATAACCGCCGTCTATGGCCTGGACTGGCCGCAGACACGCGCCACTTCGCCCGAAGGCATCCGCAAGCAGCAGGCCGAACTGATTGAAATATTGGACAGACTGAAAGCCGCCAATTTCAACACAGTACTGTTCCAGACCCGTACACGGGGAGATGTCCTCTACAAATCAGCCATCGAGCCCTACAACTCCATACTGACCGGAAAGGTGGGCGGCGACCCCGGCTACGACCCGCTGGCTTTTGCCATAGCCGAATGCCACAAGCGCGGTATGGAGTGCCATGCCTGGATGGTGACCATCCCTCTGGGCAACCGCAAGCATGTAGCCGCCCTCGGCAAAGAATCCGTCACCAAGAAGAAACGCGCCATCTGCGTACCCTACAAACGCGAATACTTCTTGAATCCCGGACATCCGCAAACCAAAGAGTACCTGATGAGCCTTGTCCGCGAAGTGGTGGAACGCTACGATGTAGACGGGGTACACTTCGACTACCTGCGCTATCCGGAAAACGCCCCCCGTTTTCCCGACAGCTACGACTACCGCAAATACAGCAAAGGACGCAGCCTTGCCCAATGGCGCAGAGACAACCTGACGGAAATAGTGCGCTATATATATAAAGGTGTAAAAGCCATGAAACCCTGGGTAAAGGTCAGCACCTGCCCGGTAGGAAAGTACAAAGACACTTCCCGCTACCCCTCCCGTGGCTGGAATGCCTTCCACACCGTCTATCAAGATGTGCAGGGTTGGCTGGGCGAGGGCATCCAGGACCAGATTTATCCGATGCTCTATTTCCGTGGCAACCATTTCTATCCCTTTGCCCTCGACTGGCAGGAACAAAGCAACGGACGTCAAATCATTCCCGGTCTGGGCATCTACTTCCTCGACCCCAGCGAAGGGAACTGGACGCTGGACGAGATTGAACGGCAGATGCACTTTATCCGCGCCCACGGTCTGGCGGGCGAGGCACACTACCGCGTGAAGTATCTGATGGACAATACGCAAGGGCTTTATGATGCGCTGGAAGAAGACTTCTATACCGCCCCGGCCCTGCAACCCGCCATGCCGTGGATAGACAATGTAGCTCCTACACCTCCCGCCGGACTCACGGTGGAAACACCGAAAAACGGCTATTGGAAACTAAGCTGGCAACCCGCCACGGACAATGACAAGCGGAATGCTCCGATGTATGTAATCTACGGTTCGGACACCTATCCCGTAGATACCTCCAATCCGGAGAATATCCTGGCACAACGAGTACAAGGCACGGAATATACCTATGCCCCCATCCGCCCGTGGACTGCCCGAAAATATTTTGCCGTGACAGCCATAGACCGTTGCGGAAACGAAAGCGAAGCTATTCAGCAGCAGTGACACAGACAAAAGCCCGGTAACGGCTCTTCGGAGTGACCGGTACCAAAGGCAGATAGCCGGAAACAACCCTGGCGTCCTTCACCACCAGCGGATAGCTTTGCATATCCTGCTCATGCCGCTCCATCAAAGCTTCATGGGTCGGAAAGCAATCAATGGAGAAACGTCCCTCCCCACCGGGGACAATGAAGTGATCACTAAGCACATGGGAAACAATTCCCATATTCATCCGTAGATTTATTTCGACATGGGGGTTGATGGCATACGGATGCCCTTCCTTCTGACGGCAGACCATCATGTCCACACCCAAGAAACCCGTATAAGATGTAGCATAACTCGTTTCCAATGCTTTCTGCATCATATTACGTATGCGTACAAATGCTTCAAAGGGTACATATTGCTGAATCCATTCCTCCACTTGCTCATCCGAAGTAAGGATATTGCCACGATAAGCCCCTTTGTCATCCGTAACAAAACGGGAATAGCCGACAAAAAGAAGCTTTCCCCGACCATCCGAATAAAATTCCATGGCAAAGTCTTCCACCTTATCAAATATAGGCTCCATCACAAAACCTCTATTTTCTTTCAGCGCCCTACTACACCAATCGGAAACATTTTTCGTAAAGCCATGACGGCACCAACACAATCCCTTTCCACTTCCCGACCAAAGTGATTTGAACACACATCCCTCCTTGTAACGATCAATAATATCCGGAGAGATATCCGTCATTCTACCATCAGCCTCCACCAAGCAACAACCGTCACCACAAGTATAATCTATTTTATTGAAATAGAAAAGTGCGCGAAAAGCCAAAGCGTTACTACGGGCAGCCTTCATACGATATTGATCCAAAGCATCCGGCGTAGGAAGATTCCTTTCCAGAACACCGCCTTTCAACATCCGTTTACGGATAGCGGGATTCCATCCCCAAGGCATCACCCGCACATCAGCATAATCGGGCAGCTCCGGCTCTGTCACCAAATGTACATCCAGCCGGAACAACTGTTGCATCTGTTTCAGATAATCTGCATTATAGGCGGAAGGGGCCAATACCCCACTACCCGACTGGGCATACCAAATCGGTAACAAAGCCAGGTCTTCAGCCATACGGCGGATGGTAGCGGGCGCCATATAATTTTCTTCATTATTTCCCAATGCCATATCTGCATCAGGATTGAACACATAAAGTTTCATCTTTCAAATGTTAACCAATTACTCACGTTTTGTATGAGAGTGCAAAGTTATATAATATTTTGCCATCTCTACTTTGCAAATCTATAAAAAAGCCGTATATTTGTCGCCCGATAAACCGAATTTAAAGCATGGAAGCATTTTACCGTACACACGCTTATCTCGTAGAGCATACCAATGCCCCCGTACGCCGCGACCTAATGGACGAAATAGACTGGAATGACCGTCTTATCGGTATCAAAGGCACAAGAGGCGTAGGTAAGACTACTTTCTTGCTGCAATATGCCAAAGAGAAATTCGGCACAGACCGCTCCTGCCTTTTCATCAACATGAACAACTTCTACTTCTCCGGACATGGCATCGTGGAGTTCGCCGCCGAATTCCAACGCCGCGGAGGAAAAGTGCTGTTGATAGACCAAGTATTCAAGTACCCGGAGTGGAGTAAGGAGCTGCGCATGTGCTACGACCGTTTCCCCAACTTGAAAATCGTATTCACCGGTTCCTCCGTAATGCGCCTGAAAGAAGAGAATCTGGAGTTGCGCGACATTGTGAAAAGCTACAACCTGCGCGGCTTCTCCTTCCGCGAATACCTGAACCTGCAGACGGGCATGAAGTTCCATGCCTATCCGTTGGAAGAAATCCTGAGCAACCACGAACAGATAGCCAAAGGCATCCTCTCCAAAGTACGTCCATTGGACTACATGCAAGACTATATGCACCACGGCTTCTACCCTTTCTTCCTTGAAAAGCGTAACTTTTCGGAGAATCTGCTCAAGACAATGAACATGATGGTGGAAGTGGATATCCTGCTCATCAAACAAATTGAGCTGAAATACCTTTCGAAGATAAAGAAATTACTATATTTGTTGGCCGTGGACGGGCCGAAAGCGCCGAATGTCAGCCAACTGGCAAACGACATACAGACCTCCCGCGCCACAGTAATGAATTACATCAAGTATCTGGCAGACGCACGACTCATCAATATGGTCTATCCGAAGGGAGAAGAATTCCCCAAGAAGCCGTCGAAGATAATGATGCACAATTCAAATCTGATGTATTCCATCTATCCCGTCAAGGTGGAAGAACAAGACGTACTGGACACTTTCTTTGCCAACACAATGTGGAAGGACCACAAAGTGAACAAGGGCGACAAGAACATCTCCTTCATGGTAGATGAGGTAATGCCTTTCAAGATTTGTCCGGAAGGAACAAAGATAAAGAATAATCCGGGAGTTACTTATGTACTGCATAAGGCGGAAATAGGCCGAGGCAACCAAATACCTCTCTGGTTATTCGGTTTCTTGTATTAAGAGAGAGATTTTTTTACTTAAATAAATAATTCAATTTAGTTATGACTAAACAGAAGAAATTCATTACTTGTGATGGTAACCAGGCTGCTGCACATATCTCGTATATGTTCTCCGAAGTAGCTGCCATCTACCCCATCACCCCCTCTTCTACGATGGCTGAATACGTAGACGAATGGGCTGCCGCAGGTCGCAAGAACATCTTCGGCGAAACAGTATTGGTACAGGAAATGCAGTCAGAAGGCGGTGCTGCAGGTGCCGTTCACGGCTCTCTGCAAGCCGGTGCGCTGACTACTACTTACACAGCTTCACAAGGTCTGTTGCTGATGATTCCGAACATGTACAAGATTGCCGGTGAATTCCTGCCTTGTGTATTCCACGTATCAGCACGTACATTGGCAAGCCATGCACTGTGTATCTTCGGTGACCACCAGGACGTTATGTCTGCACGCCAGACTGGTTTCGCCATGTTGGCCGAAGGTTCTGTACAAGAAGTTATGGACTTGGCAGGTGTTGCCCACCTGGCCACCATCAAGGCTCGTGTTCCGTTTATGAACTTCTTCGACGGCTTCCGTACTTCTCACGAAATCCAAAAGATTGAAATGCTGGAGAACGAAGACCTCGCTCCGCTTATCGACCAGGAAGCTTTGGCTGAATTCCGCGCACGTGCATTGAACCCGATGAACCCGGTTGCCCGTGGTATGGCCGAAAATCCTGACCACTTCTTCCAACACCGTGAATCTTGCAACAACTACTATGAAGCAGTTCCGGCTATCGTTGAGGAATACATGAACGAGATTTCCAAAATCACAGGCCGCAAGTATGGTTTGTTCGATTACTACGGTGCAGAAGATGCAGAACGCGTTATCATCGCCATGGGTTCTGTAACGGAAGCTGCCCGCGAAGCTATCGACCACCTCGTTGCCAATGGCGAAAAGGTAGGTTTGGTTGCCGTTCACTTGTATCGTCCGTTCTCTGCCAAGCACTTCCTTGCCGCCGTTCCCAAGACTGCCAAGAAGATTGCCGTACTGGACCGTACGAAAGAACCGGGTGCTAACGGCGAACCGTTGTACCTCGACGTAAAAGACTGCTTCTACGGTGCAGAGAATGCTCCGATTATCGTAGGCGGCCGTTACGGTTTGGGTTCCAAGGATACTACTCCTGCTCAAATCCTCGCCGTTTACAAGAACCTGGCTATGCCGATGCCGAAGAACCACTTCACTATCGGTATCGTGGACGACGTTACCTTCACTTCTCTGCCCCAGGAAGAAGAAATCGCATTGGGCGGCGAAGGCATGTTCGAAGCCAAATTCTACGGTTTGGGCGCTGACGGTACAGTAGGTGCCAACAAGAACTCCGTAAAGATTATCGGTGACAACACCGACAAGCACTGCCAGGCCTATTTCTCTTACGACTCCAAGAAATCAGGCGGTTTCACTTGCTCGCACCTGCGTTTCGGTGACACTCCTATCCGCTCTACATACCTGGTAAATACGCCTAACTTCGTGGCTTGCCACGTTCAGGCTTACCTGCACATGTACGACGTAACCCGCGGCTTGCGTAAGAACGGCTCTTTCTTGCTGAACACCATCTGGGAAGGCGAAGAGCTCGCCAAGAACCTGCCTAACAAGGTGAAGAAGTACTTTGCACAGAATAATATCACTGTTTACTATATCAATGCAACCCAGATTGCACAGGAAATCGGTTTGGGCAACCGTACCAACACTATCCTGCAATCCGCATTCTTCCGTATCACCGGCGTTATTCCGGTTGACCTGGCTGTAGAGCAGATGAAGAAGTTCATCGTTAAGTCTTACGGCAAGAAGGGTGAAGATGTTGTCAACAAGAACTATGCAGCTGTTGACCGTGGCGGCGAATACAAGCAGCTGACCGTTGACCCGGCTTGGGCCAATCTGGCAGACGACGCCAAGGCTGAAAACAACGACCCAGCATTCATCAACGAAGTGGTTCGTCCTATCAACGCACAAGATGGTGACTTATTGCCGGTATCTGCATTCAAGGGTATCGAAGACGGTACTTGGGAACAAGGTACTGCCAAATATGAGAAACGTGGTGTAGCTGCATTCGTTCCCGAATGGAACGCTGAAAACTGTATCCAGTGTAACAAGTGTGCATACGTTTGTCCTCACGCTTCCATCCGTCCATTCGTACTCGATGCTGAAGAGCAGAAAGGTGCCAACTTCACTCAACTGAAGGCTGTAGGTAAAGCATTCGACGGTATGACATTCCGTATTCAGGTAGACGTTCTCGACTGTCTGGGTTGTGGCAACTGTGCCGATGTTTGTCCGGGCAACCCGAAGAAGGGTGGCAAGGCTCTGACTATGAAGCACCTCGAAAGCCAATTGCCGGAAGCTGCCAACTGGACCTACTGTGCTGAAAACGTGAAGAGCAAACAACATTTGGTTGACATCAAGGCCAACGTGAAGAACTCTCAGTTCGCTACTCCGTTGTTCGAGTTCTCAGGCGCTTGCTCCGGTTGTGGTGAAACTCCGTACGTTAAACTGATTTCCCAGTTGTTCGGTGACCGCGAAATGGTAGCCAACGCAACAGGATGTTCTTCCATCTACTCCGGTTCAGTACCTTCTACTCCTTATACCAAGAACGAAAAGGGTCACGGTCCTGCTTGGGCAAACTCATTGTTCGAGGACTTCTGCGAATTCGGTCTGGGTATGGAGCTTGCCAACGAAAAGATGCGCGCACGTATCGTGAAGGCTATGGAAGATGCCATCGCAGCAGAAGGAACTCCGGCTGAATACAAAGAAGTATTCCAGGCTTGGATTGAAAACATGTACGATGCAGACAAGACCAAGGAACTGGCCGAAAAGATCATTCCGATGGTAGAAGCAGCCAAAGACAAATGCGACAGCTGCAAGACTATCGCCGGTCTGTCTCAATACTTGGTTAAACGCAGCCAGTGGATTATCGGTGGTGACGGTGCCTCTTACGACATCGGTTACGGTGGTCTCGACCATGTAATTGCAAGCGGTAAGGACGTCAATATCCTCGTACTGGATACTGAGGTTTACTCCAATACAGGTGGTCAGTCTTCCAAGGCTACTCCGGTAGGTGCCATCGCCAAGTTCGCCGCTGCCGGTAAGCGTGTACGCAAGAAAGACCTCGGTCTGATGGCTACTACTTACGGTTACGTATACGTTGCTCAAATCGCCATGGGTGCCGACCAAGCTCAGACTTTGAAGGCTATCCGTGAAGCAGAAGCATATCCCGGTCCGTCACTCATCATCGCTTACGCTCCGTGTATCAACCACGGTCTGAAGGCAGGTATGGGCAAGAGCCAAGCTGAAGAAGAAAAGGCCGTTAAGTGCGGTTACTGGCACTTGTGGCGTTACAACCCGGCTTTGGAAGCTGAAGGCAAGAATCCGTTCACGCTGGATAGCAAGGAACCGGATTGGAGCGGATTCCAAGACTTCCTGAAGGGCGAGGTTCGTTACGCATCCGTAATGAAGCAATATCCGCAGGAAGCCGACGAGTTGTTCAAGGCAGCTGAAGAAAACGCTAAATGGCGCTACAACAGCTACAAGCGTCTTTCCAAAGAAAACTGGGGCGCTGAAGTTACAGAGTAATTCCTAATTACTAAATAGAAAATAGAGGCTGCTCCCGAACCGGATGCAGTCTCTATTTGTTTTAACTAAAAACACTAAATATCAAAAAGTTATGATCGGATTTATTATTTGGGTTATTGGTGTGGTCCTTGCAGTCAAGGCTGTACTCGAAATCATGAGATGGCCGGTAGACGGCGTAAAGAAACTCCTGGTCGCAATCATCATCCTGCTCACAAGCTGGATTGGAATCTGTGTTTACTACTTCTGGGGAAGGGAAAACCTGCCTCAAATACTGAAATAAGTTCCGGTATCATCAAACAGAAGTAAACAAACGTGTATTAAGAGGGGATCGGTAACAGCTATCCCCTTCTTTTCAGAAACTCGGTGGGACTCTCCCCAAACTGTTCCTTATAGCATTTCGTGAAATAGGAAGGTGACGAAAAGCCCACTTCATAGGCAATCTCCGCTACCGTCATGTCAGAGGAGGCAAGCAGTGAGGCAGCCTTTTTCAACCTCATCTGGCGCAGCAGCTCATTCGGCGAATAGTTGGTCAGCGATTTCAGCTTACGGTAAAGCTGCACACGGCTCATACCCATATTCCGTCCCAAATCCTCCACATTGAGTTCCGCATCTTTCATCCTCTCCTCGACAAGCGATTTGAAGCGGGAGACGAAACCTTTATCCAAATCACTGATGGTTTCCTTCTCAATAGTCTGGTTATCTCCGAAGAACTGCCTCAACTGGCGGCGGTTTGCAATGAGATTGCGGACACGAGACAAGAGCAGCTGCGAATTGAACGGCTTGGAAATATAAGAATCGGCACCGCCGTCATAGCCCTGGATGCGCTGTTCGTCCAGCGAGCAGGCCGTCAGCAGAATCACCGGGATATGACATGTCTGCAACTCCCCCTTCAAGCGGCGGCAGCATTCCACACCATCCATACCGGGCATCATTACATCCGAGATAATCACATCCGGCACATACCTCATGGCCAGCCTGATACCCTCTGCCCCGTCCGCCGCATCCAATACACGGAATTCGTTCGACAACAGCGACTTCACATAGCTGCGGATATCCGCATTATCGTCAATTACCAGCACAGTAGGACAATCGGCCTCAACCACCTCTTCGCCCGCCTTCACTTCCGTATCTATCAGGGTGGACGACACATCCTGCTCTTCGGCAGGCAACGTCACTATGGTGGGATGGTACTGCGAAACATCCTGCTGCGGGAAAGTAACGGTGAAAGTAGTGCCTTTCTCGTCACTACGTGCCGTAATGTTACCGCCATGCATCTCTACAAAGGCACGTACCAGCGCCAGTCCGATACCGGTACCGGCCTGATGCCCGTCCACTTGATAGAAGCGCTCGAAGATGGCTTCCACATCGGTCGAAGAAATGTAGCTGCCGGAATTGAAGACGGACAGACTGTAGTTCTGTTCCGACTTTAACAACCGTACGCTGATTTTCCCGTTCTCCGGCGTATACTTCACGGCATTGGAGAAGAGATTGAAGTAAATGCGCTCCATCTTCTCCGCATCCGCCATCATCCGGAAGTCTGTATCGGGAGATGCCTCAAAGCTGAAAGCAATATGTTTCTTCAGCAACGCCATGCGGAAAGAGTCGTTCCAGCCCCGGAAGCTGTCAAGCAAATCAAAAGGTTCGAGATGGAGCTCCATGCGCCCGTTCTCCACCTTCCGGAAATCAAGTATCTGGTTAACCAGGCGAAGCAGGATATGCACATTCTTTTTCATCAGCTCGAGGAGCTGGCGCGGCTGTCCGTCGAGGGTGCGGTTGGCAAGAAGCTGCTCTATGGGATCGGCTATCAGCGTCAGCGGAGTACGGAAATCGTGCGAAATATTCGTGAAGAACACCAGCTTGGCATGCGTAGCCTCCTCCAGTTCATGAGAAAGCTGTTCCAACTGCGACTTCTGTACTTCCAACAGTTCCTTCTGCTGTATCAACTGGGTTTTCTGTTCCTCCAGTTTCTTTTTCTGCATGGACAGCTCACGGTTCAACCGGTTCTTGGCACGCAAGGAGAGGTAGACAGCCACCAACAAGCCGACCAGCAACAATAGGGCAGACAGACTGCCGTACAAGACAACCTGCTGCGTGGCATAACTGGCTAAATACTGGTTTATCTTTCCGTTCAGGGTTTCTATCTTTCCATCCAGGGTGCCGATGTGGGCGGTCTGCATCTTCATGATGAGAGCATTGTCGCGGTCGACGACAGAAGTACCCAGGATAGTTTCACGGGGGAAATCACGCTTGTTCAGGATATCCATGGCAATCTGCATCACGCGGTCGCCACCGGTAGGATATATAAACGTGGCATCCAGTTCGCCGGCAAGCACTTTCTCCACTCCGTAGTCTTTGCCGGGCAGGGCGTCTATGCCGATGAACCGCATTTCCTTCTCCCGCCCCTTGCGGGCAGCGGCAGCATAGGCTCCGGCCGCCATACGGTCATTCTGCGCATACACCAGGTCGATATGCGGAAAGCGGCTCAGCAGGGTATCCATTTTCTCTCCGGCTTTGAGTTGCAACCAGGCACCGTCTTCAGCGGCCAGCAACCGGATACCGGGATAAGCGGATATAGCCTTCACAAATCCTTGATGACGGTCTACGGCAGGTGTGGAGCCCACCAAACCGGAGATTTCCACCACATCTCCCTGCCCGTGCAGCACATTGGCCACATACTCTCCCACAGCTTTCCCTATCTCGTAGTTGTCTGCACCGACGTAGGCCGTATATTTGTCCGAAAGGATTTTACGGTCCACTACAATCACCGGAATGCCCCGGTTGTATGCCTCCTCCACAACCGGAGTTATCGGAGTGGCTTCATTAGGGGCCACAATCAGCAGGTCCACCCCTTCGGCTATCAGTTCACGAATGTCTTTTGCCTGACGGTCATTATCGTCGACGGCAGTACGGATGTCCACCTCCACATCTTCGTAGAAATGGGCTTCACGGAGTATTTCACTGTTCATCTGGCGCCGCCATTCATCCTCGCTACATTGGGAAACGCCGATACGGAAACGTGCCTCGCGCCGGGAGCAGGCAACCGCCACTCCCCAAAGCACGAGCAAAAAGAATAAAATCCGAAGGTTATGTTGTCTCATCTTCACTTTCCTCTCAATTTAAGATTGCAGATGAGCAAAGATAGAGAAAAATGTGAGAAGAATAAGAAAAATCTATGCCAGCCTTTCTTTCAAGGCGTCCGGCAATTCCGGCATGGCACCGCTCTGGGTACACACATAGGCAGAGACTTCCACCGCCAGTTTATGGGCATCGGGCACCTGCTTCCCGCTGAGAATGGCAGCGGTGAAGGCTGCCGTGAACGAGTCACCGGCTCCAACGGTGTCCGCCACCGGTACCTTGGGCGTCTCCTGGAAGGAAACCACTCCCGGAGTGAACACATAGCTTCCGTTCGTTCCACAAGTCAAGATAAGCATCTTCAGGTTATACTTGGCCAGCAAAATCCAACATTTGTCCTGCAAGTCGATGCCCGGGTAGCCGAAAATACGGCTGATGGTCACCAGCTCCTCATCGTTTATCTTGAGGATGTTGCAGCGGCGCATGGATTCGCAGAGTATCTCTTTGGTATAGAACCCTTGGCGGAGATTGATGTCGAATATCTTCAGTTGCCCCTCCGCATCGGGCATCGTGTCGAGAAAACGGTTGATGGTGATGCGGCTTGTTTCGCTGCGTTGCGCCAAAGAGCCGAAACATACGGCACGCGTGTTCAGTGCCAGACGCTTCAGTTCGTCGGTAAAGGGAATGTTGTCCCAGGCCACACCTTCCTTTATTTCGTAACAAGGTACACCTACCGCATCAAGCGTCACTTGTACGGTTCCAGTCGGATAGGGCACGCGCTCAATCTGCGTGCGCAGTCCCTTCCGGGCGAACACATCCAGAATCTCGTCCCCATCCGCATCGGCACCTACGGCACTGACCACACGGCTGTCGAAACCAAACTGCGATGCATGGTAAGCAAAGTTTGCCGGAGCACCGCCTATTTTCTTTCCTTCGGGGAGGCAGTCCCACAGAGCCTCGCCCATACCTACGATAATTTTATTCATAGTAATTATATCTTATAAATTTATTCATTTCATGTATCTCCCCGACAGTGGCACCCTCTGTCGTTATACAAGGCTGCCTCTGTCGTTAGGAGAGGCACCCTCAATCGTTACAAGAGGCCACCTCAGTCGTTATGCGAGGTTCAGCCCCTCCAGAGAGTGCTGTAGAGGTGTTTTTTACCTGGATTTTCATCCGCTATGACATCAGCGCTTCATCCTCAGCATATAGAAAAATAAGTACACTACCCCTACCGTCATCACAGCCACGGCACCACTCTGCCCTACAGCATCACTTGCCAAGCCCATTGCTATCGGAAATACCGTACCGCCAAAGAGCCCCATAATCATCAGGCCGGAAACCTCATTCTTCTTTTGCGGCATGGCAAGCAATGCCTGGGAGAAGATGACCGGAAAGATGTTCGAATTGCCGAAACCGATAAGGGCAATGCAAATGTATATCATTGTCTTTTCATGGAAAACGAACAACCCTACCATCGCCGCCAACATACATAACACGCTGATGCCGAAGAAGGTTCGGGGAGCCATCTTCTGAAGAATGAAGGCGCCGAGAAAGCAACCCGCCGTGCGGAAAATGAAGTAAAGGCTGGTGGCAAAGCCGGCATCGGCCAGCGTCATGCCCAGACGCTCCATCAGGATTTTAGGCGCTGTGGTATTCGTACCTACATCAATGCCTACATGGCACATGATGCCCAGGAAGCAGAGAAAGATAAACGGCTTGCCCAGCAGGGCGAGGCACTCCTCGAAAGTGGAAGGACGCCCCTCTTCCTTTTCCTCGCGGATGGAAGTACCGCCCAGCCAAAGAATGGCAATCACCGCAATGACCATATAGACCGGAAACAGCACCCTCCAGCCCATGCCCAGAGACGGAATGGCCTGCGTAGCTCCCCACATGGCAATGTATGGAGCCAGAAACGAAGCAATGGCTTTTACAAACTGTCCGAAGGTGAGCGAACTTGCCAGCCGCTCGCCGCTTACGATGTTGGAAAGCAGCGGGTTGAGCGACGTTTGCATCAGCGCATTACCGATGCCCAGCAATGAGAACGAAAGCAGCATCAGCACGTAGCCGTCTCCGAAAACCGGGAGAAGCAAAGAGGCAAACGTGATGACAAGACTGAGAAGCACCGTCTTCTTACGTCCGATGCGGTTCATCAGCATACCCGTAGGTACGGAGAAGATGAGGAACCAGAAGAACACCAGAGACGGGAATATGTTAGCTTGCGAATCGGTCAGGTTCAAGTCGGCCTTCACGTAATTGGAGGCGATGCCCACCAAATCCACAAAGCCCATGGCGAAGAAGCAAAGCATGACCGGGAAGAGCTTTGCCAAGGAAGAATTCTTAGTATTTTCCATGCTGAAGATTATTATCTGTTATTTTAATCCGAGTTTGTACACAATAAACGAGGTGACATTGCAGCTTCCACCTTTAGCATAGAAACTGATGCGGTTGTAAGGTTCCGACGGGAATACGAGATTTGTCATGGCAAAACGTCCGTCGTTGCCAAACGCTTCAATGCTCGACTTGTCTATGAACAAGCGGAGTTTCATTTCATTGCCACCCTCGATAGGAGCCACGGTCACTGCAGGGAAATCCTTGCTGAACGACACCTCACCACTCTTGATACGGTCCATGGTGAATGTCTTTTCCGCCAGGTTATAGTACATCTCCACCTCCTCGCCTTTCGAGTTAAAGAGCTGGAATCCTATCACATCCGCATCCTTGTTCTTGATGGTCATTTCGATTTCGTACGTTCCGGAATTGTCATTCAGCAGTTTGTCCAGATTATACGTGCGGTCTACCTTGAAAGCACGCTTCTTGCTGCCTTTATCCCTCAGTTTCAGCAATTCGGGAGACGGGGTTACCTTTACATAGGTTTCACCCTCCGAGGTATAGAGCGAAAGGTCACGCGGCACGGAGTTGGCACTGCGGTATTGACGGGTGGGCACATCGTTGGCATATTGCCAGTTGCTCATCCATGCCAATGCGATGGCACGTCCTGCAGGGGCATTGCTCCAAGTGACAGTTGCATAATGGTCTTTTCCCCAGTCCATCCATTTCGTCACTGCGGGAGACTCGTTCACGAATTTCTTACCGTCAAATGTCCCTACGAAATATTGTGTGGCAGAGCCACCGAACGGTCCGCCCGGATTGAGGTTACAAACGAGTACCCACTTCTTCAGTTCCGTACCTTCAACCGGCAGTTCAAGTAAGTCGGGACACTCCCAGACTCCGCCGTGAGCACCTTGTCCTTCACCGAATTTGCTCTCCAACGTCCAGCTCTTCAGGTCGACAGAAGAGTATATTTCCATTTCCTGCCCTACGGCAAGAACCATAATCCACTTCTTGGTATCTTCGTGCCAAATGACTTTAGGGTCACGGAAGTCGCGCTGCGTGGAAGTCAGGATGGGATTTCGCGCATACTTCTTGAAGGTTTTTCCGTTATCAAGGCTATAGGCCATACTCTGCACTTGACGGTCGCTTGCCGATGTATAGAAGGCAATGACGGCACCGGCACCGAACCCGGCCGTATTATCCTTGTCGACAACACAAGAACCACTGAAAATTGTTCCCAGCGCATCGGGCGAAATGGCATCTCCGTGATGCTCCCAAGTGACGAGGTCTGTACTGGTGGCATGTCCCCAATGCATGTTCCCCCACATGGAGCCGTAAGGATTATGCTGGTAGAACAAATGGTAGACCCCGTCTTTGTAGAACATTCCGTTAGGATCATTCATCCAACCGTAAGCCGGGCTGAAATGATACACCGGACGGAACTTCTCCCGGTTCGAAACATCGAATTCATCCGACAGTTTCATTTCTTCCCAGCATAAGGCCGAATCCGGAATAAGCTGGAAGTTGAAAGAGAGATGTTTATTATCGAAGCCGGTCAAATCGACCGGAACAAAATAGTCAACCTTATTGACTGCCAATCGCACGTTCATACTGCGTACAACATCATTGTCCGCTATCATATACAATTTTACCTCCGGAGAAGCCTCTTCCACCGGCAGCAGCAAAAACTTCTTCTGCTCGTCAATTTGGACGATACTCTGTCCGTCACCCAGATGTTTAATCACGAAAGGAGGATTTATGGCCTGGCATGTGAAGACAGCCACGGTAGTTCCTAATATAAATACGGTAAGCGTCCTTCTGATTGTCCGCCAAAAGTCTGTTAAATGAATCATGTTTCTGTTGGTATTAAATTAATTATGTTTTTCTAGCATGCAAAGATACGCCACCAAGCAGCAGGAGACTATCTTTTTTGTTTCAAAGCATACTACAAATGTTACATTCAGTCTAAAATAATACAATCCAAGCCTACCAGACAGCGTTCTCCCACGGTCTGTGGATTAGTTCCCGATATGACAGCCTTCAATGTTATCTTTCCATCAACCGGGGTAAAGGAGCCCAAAACGACGGGACCGCAAAGTGTAACTTTTGCATCATATCCGTCAAGGCAGACCTGCGTGTCCTTTCCGTTCACAAAGAAAGAGACAATACCATAATCCGCTGCTTTAGTCGCATAAACGGCAATTTTATAAGAACGGTTCTCCAGCCGGTCAAACTCGAACTCCACAAAGTCCCCCGGCTTTCCACCGATGCAAAGAAGTTGGGTTCCACCACTCCATTGGCCATCAACAAAGCCAAGCATGCTCTGCTTGTCTAAACGAATGGACGGAGAAGCGGCAACCGGCACCTTGTCTTCAAACTCAATGCTGTTCTTCCTACGATATTTAGACAAATCGGCAGGAATAGGCAGCAATTCCTTTATTGCCTCCTCCGTTCCGGACGTTCCGACAGCTTTGGCAACCGCATCTCCATACCAATAAACAGTAGTTGCATAATCCACTGTCCCACTCACCCAACTCAACAGCTCAATATCGAAACGAAGAAGCGAAGAAAACGGAATGCCATCCAGATTCCGGGTACGGAAGAAGGTGTTATAACCCTGAGAACTCGCCTGGTCGGCACGGGGAGCACCGCCAAAAGGCGTTTGGAATATTACGACCGGAGCCCATGAACTATTATAGTAATCTTCTGTTCCGGTACCGAAATGAGACGGAAAGGAATCCTCATCCACCCAAATTTTTTCATCCCCTTCTCCGTACCAGGCACGCGAGTGGTTATACAGAGTCAGGACATCCCCTTTGTATATGCCCCGTCCGGTCAATGTGGCAAAATTCCACTCCCGGCAATTTGCATCATCATCCGGACGCTCATAAAGCGGAAGCCCGGTCTGCTGGCGCCAGGAAGCACGGAAATAGAGGGAACGCTCTCCCCACGGCAAAGGTGCCGTTCCCACTTCCATACTCACGTCTGCAGTGTGTGCGGAGATGTTCTGTAACAATAATCTGCCTTCTGTCTTGTAGGGCATCAGCCAGCGGCTCACCACCTTGCCTTGTCCGTCGGCAGACAAGAACCAGCTATCAACAGCCGGAGCTCCCATACCCCCTCCCGAATAATCCGAAAGAGGAACCCAAACTGTAGACCGGCCATCAAAATCAGCCTTGAATATAAGATTGCGCATCAGTTGGGCATAAGCCGTAGAATCTGCATTCGCAAGCTGAAAACTGATTTCATAAACCGCATTTTCCCCTTGCGGCAGGTCAATCCACAAAGAATCACCCGGCTGGAGCACCTGCCGCTTCTTGTCCATCTGCAAACCGGAACGGGATGCTGGATGCAGCAAGGCATCATCTACCTCAGAAATCCTTTTGCCGGCGCGGGCTACGGATTCCGCAGAAAAGGTTTCCACAGAAGTTCCTTCGGGATACTTTCGATAATTGATGTGATAGTATTTGGGAGTAGGCGCAATGCCCGGTCCGTCTTCAAATGTAATTTTACAGCTCCGGGCAAAAGGGATGGGCAGAAACAGAGTACTTCCGCCTTTCCCGTCCGGAGTATAGCTAGTGTGGGGCTGCAACAGTCCCCTACCCAATCCGGGTACTCCGAAGCGCATCAAATCATAGGCAGGAATTATCCATCCGGGAGTACTTTCCCCATCAAAGTAAAATCTCCAAGTCCCACGCTTGTCAACTGTTGTTATCCAGATACGGGTAATGGCCCCAGGCCCCTTTTCATCGAACATCACACGCTCCACTCTTCCATCAACCGTATCCATGCAGACAATACCATAACCATCATTGTTGGCAAACCATCCCGACGAATCGGGAGACACGGAGGAACGGTCATAACTGCTGACTTGCAGGCAACGGTATGGCACCAGCGGATAACGTGCGGATTCTTCTACGGATATCATTTCATCCAGCAAAGAGTCCAAAGTCACTTGTGCCGCATCCTTCACACAAGAAGCCATCAAAGGCAAAAGCAGCAATGCAAACAATAAATTCCTCATCTCCATATTGATTTAAGCATCCAGGCATCCAACTCCATCTTCGTCCCCTTCTTCTGCGCAAAAAGTTCGATACCGGTTTGAGCCTCGCCCGGATAGGTTAATAATGTGAATACATCCTTCCCGTCATTAGCAAAGATTTCAATACTCGATTTGTCTACAAATATATGCAAATGTATCTTATTATCTACCGGTTCCACCCTGGCATATGCCATACGGCTGAATTTAGGAATCTGCACATCGGAGCAATGGGTACGGTCAATCACCAGATTATGTGAATCCGTATCATAGCTGACCACCACTTTGCGCCCTTCACCCACACACAAATTCAAGCCAAAGGTGTTGGATACGTCAGTAGAAAACGAAGCATCGAGTTCGTAGACATTCTCATCGGGAACAAAGCCGGGTAACCTCTGTGTCCCCACCGATAAAGCACGTTTCACCGATGCAGGCTTATAGCGAAGTGTTTGCAACTGTTCCACCGGCTTCTGTACCAGCCTCACGCCTTCCTTGTATGTCTTCAGTTCCAGGTTGCGGGGAATGGACCAGAAGCCCTTCCCATACCTCGATGGAGCTACCGGTGCATAGTCCCAGGTTGCAACCCAGCCTATCGAAATTTTGGAATCCAACGTTCCGTCAAAATCCTGAAATGTGCGGGATGCATAAAAGTCCAGCCCTTTGTCCACATATAGAGGCTCTGCAGGATGGTTCTCCATCAGCTTAAAAGAAGTGCCGTCGAAGTCTCCTATAAAGTATTGTTCTTGCGCCCAGTTTACAGATACGACCATCACCCACCTTTTCTTGTCAGAATCCCCGTCAACCGGCAACTGGAATAAATCCGGGCACTCCCAAGACTTTTCACTGTCACCGGCAGGGCCGAAATCACTGGTCCAAGTCCAGCTCTTCAAATCAGGAGAGGTATAAAACTTGATTTTCTTCTCCAGGGCCTTGGCTACAACCATCACCCATTTTTGGGTCGGCTCGTGCCAGAAGACGGTAGGGTCCCTGAATTCCGTACTCCAAAGGTCCAGAACCGGGTTACCTTCGTAATAATGAAATGTCTTTCCGTCATGACTGAAAGAGATGCCCTGCGCTTGTTTCTTGGAGTCCTTCTCAAAAACGGTGTAAGCCGCCACATAAGCACCCTTGCCGAAGCCGGCAGTGTTGTTCTTGTCTATGACTGCAGAACCGGTGAAGTAACTGATATTGTCATCCGCTCCGGTCATGGCATAAGGGGTTATCTGTTGGTAATGTACCAAATCTGTAGATTCGACTTTGCCCCACCAATACATATGATATTTACCCTGATAGTACATGAATCCCGAGGGGTCACCAATCCATCCCTTCTCCGGACTGAAATGATACTGAGGACGATAAGGCTCTTTATATAAACTGTCTGAATTCATTTGTGCACCGGCAGACAATGTTCCTGCCACTAAAAGTGCACCCAATATAGTAGGTATCTTCATTTTCTGTATTTTCATTAAAAGTTCATCTTTACCCTTGCATCTTGCAGTCTCCAAACTTCGGCAGCAACTTCCGTTGTATTTCCATCAGAGAATAGTTCCAATAGCGTACTGTTTTCTTTCAGAGGAAAGATTCTTGTAGTGAATACATCCTCATCATTAATAAATCCTTCCACCACAGAACCGTCTATAAATAGACGAATCTCCACCGGCTTGGTTGTATCCAACCGATACCGGTCCTTACGGAGTTTCAAAGGAATGTGTGCACGCAAGGAAGAATGCGTCTGGTCCACAATAAGTTCCTCCTTTTCCACATCATAATAAATCAGGCTATATTCGCTATTATCCGGATTCTTACACAATGTAAACCCAAACCGTTTTGCGTCACCGGGATAAAAAGTCGCCTTGACTTCAAGCTGATGTTCCCTTCTGCTCACAATGCACGGTTTCGCAGCAGTCAATGCCTGTCTGGAATAAACCGTGGATTGTTCACGCAATTGTTTCATTACAAGATGGGGTGTTTGGCATAGTTTTCCATCTTTCAGCTGCCATTTTCTGGGCATACTATAGAGATGCGCCCATCCTTGTTCATAAGTGGCCTCCCCTCCTATTTCATCGGGGATAATGGCAATGGCAGCAACATCCCCTTCCGGAGTCTCCACAACAGAGGGGGACAGCAAGCGGTTGATGACCTCCAGATTTTGAGGGACTGGGTTGTCCGGTATAAACTTTTCATTCTTGAAATCTCCTATCCAATACTGGCAACGCGCAGGTATGCCTTTATGAGGAACCCTATTCACCAAAAGAACATATTTGCCGCCCATCTTCTTAAAGACCGGCATTTCCCAGAAAATACCGGAGTCATCCACTTCCGGATTGCCCTCAAACAACAAATGTACAAAATCCCATTTCTTCAAGTCTGCCGATTTATAAAGCAGCAAAGCCCCGTGGGGTGTATCGGTCTGCTCAATGCCGAAACCGATAATCATATACCATACATCACCCTCTTTCCAGACATACTGGTCACGCATGTCCGTACGGGTATATCCGGCAGGCTTCTCGGCAATAACCGGATTACCCGCATATTTCTCCCATTCTATCAACGCAGTATCTTTTGGAAAAGCAATACCCACTCCCATCTTGTCTCCACCGGCTGTGTATATCAGCTGGGGGATACCGTCATCATTGATAACAGCATGCCCGGACCATATTCCATTCTTGTCATAAGCAGCATCAGGAGTCAAAGCCGGCTTTTCCTCCGTCCAATGAAGCATATCGGGACTGCTGAAATGTCCCCAATTTATCTGCCCCAGGAAGATTGCAGAAGCATTCTTCTGATTGAATATATGATATTTACCTTTATAAAGAAGTAAACCATGCGTCTCATTCGTCCAGTTGGCAGCCGGCAACAGATGATAGCGGGGACGGTTGAAGTCCTTCGCAAAACGGGTTTCCGGAATAGCCAAAACCGGAGTTTTCTTCAATCCTAAGGCAATCTCGTCTCTCCATGCAGACGAATCATCGGAAAAGGGAGTGAGGCTTATCCCGTCAATCAACCCGTTTATAGCCGTAACATCGTACATCCAAACCTTCTTTTCCCTGAAATCCTTACCTACCCGAAGCATCATTTCACCATCCTGCAAGTTCCGGGGCCATACCTCTGCACTCATCCTCTGCCCATTCAGGCAAACCGATTCATTACTCAAATCAAGGACCACATGCAGCCACTTGAAACGGTCGACTTTTGTCTTTAATGAACAGTAAGAGTATGAGCCATTCTGCCCCATTCCCAACAGCAGCTCACCATAACGGTCTACACATACCGCTACAGATGTTCCTGCCATGTTTCTGATTCCCATAAAGGCAGCAGTATCCGTCGGATAAGATTCCAGAGCAAACCATCCGGACAACGACGAAACATCTCCTTCCGTGGTTGTATCCATCCAAGTGGAATACCCGTCTGTACGAAGGGCTTTACCTTCGACTCCGGTAACAAATTCCGGTATTTCCTTTATAGTGTACAAATTCAACAATGACTTGCCGTCACTGGAAAGTAAGGGGTCCTGCCCGTCAAACGACCATGTTTTTTGAGCAAAAGCTGCATTCAAAGAAAGCAATAGACAGCCCAATATAGAATAGGCAAAGTGTTTCATAATAAAAGATTGTTTAAAGGAAGAGGGGGAAACAAACGTTTCCCCTCTCTTGCGTTTTTATTTCAAAATATAATTAGTTGAACGGAGCATAACCGGGATTCTGTACATACTTGCCTCCAGAAAATCCGTATTGATTGTTCGGAACCGGATAATACTCATCCTTTCCACCCGTAAAGTGCGCATTGGCATAATAAATGCGATTGTCTGACTCCGCAGTAATGTACTTGTTCATGGTTGTTTCCACTATGCCCCAACGGACCAGGTCGAAGAAACGTTCACCTTCCAAGGCTTTCTCAAGACGGGTTTCCCAACGGAGGGCTTGACGGGCATAATCCTGATTCCAGACATCAGCAGGATAAGGATTGACAAGGTAGTTGGCCGCATATTTGGAATGGTCGTTGAAATCCTTTACATAGGCGCTGTTCCGGGCACGATTGCGTATCTGATTAATCAAATCACGGGCAGTTTCGAGTCCATCGCCTTCATTGAGTTCAATAAGAGCCTCAGCTTTCCAAAGAAGAATATCCGCGTAACGTATAATCTGCCAGTTCAACTGTGAAGCCCCCCAAGGCCAGCCATTAAACATATCACTACTTTCCGGAGAAACCCAGAAGCGCTTCGCGCAATTATAGCCATAAGTTTCCTTATCACGCACCCATCCCTCACACGGCTTGTCCGGGTAAGTTTTCCAAGTTATAGTAGGACGGCCCACAACAAAATCGAGACGCGGGTCTACATTGGGAGTCGTGTTTTGTAAAGTATAAACCCCATTGTTCAATACCGCCCAACTATAATCAGACTTTGACTGATAATTAAAATCGGGCAGACCGTTTGCATCTGTCTGATAAGCATTAATCAGGTCTTGGCTGGGCAGGAAGAAACCGTCACCTCCGTAAGGGCTGCCTCCACCCGGAGAATTCAACAGATTGCTCCAGTTGATGCGGCCGGCACTTTCGGTACCGTCATTCATGGAATATTGAATGGCAAAAACAGACTCTTTACCGTTTTCATTAGCTACTAAATCCAATCCCTGGAAATCGTCAAGCAAACCGTAACGGTTGCTGGCAGTCACTTGGTCGCAAAGCGAAACAACTTCCCTCAGTAGCTCTTTATTGATGGAAGTTACGGCATGCGTAGTCTCATCTTGCTGATACGCTTGGTACAGCTTGATTTTAGCTGCATAGGCCAGTGCTATGTATTTATGAATACGCCCTACCTCCGACTGTGATGCAGGAAGCAGTTCGGCGGCATCAAGCATCTCCTTGGCCAGCATACTCAGAATCTCGTCACGGGTAAACTCATTGTTCGGAATATCCGGATATTGGGAAATCTCAACGTTTTCATCAAAATAAGGTATCTTGTTGAAAAGGCGGCTCAATTCAAAGTAATAATGGGCACGAAGCACTTTCATCTCCGCAATACGGGATACACGTCCGTTCACCTGCTCATCTGTTGCAGCATCCAGTACGCGTAATGCAGAGTTACAACGCTGTACACTGCAATATAGATGGTACCACTTGCTGTCCAGAAATCCATTGGTTGCATCCATATCAAATGTCTCCATACGGTGCACTTCATTAAGGTCACCAACACCACCACCGCCTTTATAGGCATTATCCGAACGTACCTCACCATAGGTCCAATTGGAAGTAGGATGACACCATACACTCCAGCTCTGTCCCTCGGGACCACCCAAAGCTGCATACGCGGCATTCACCAAAAGGTCAGCACCTTCTGTAGAAGTCATAATATCTTCGTTCAAGCTACCCTGGGGCTTCAAATCCAGGAAACGGTCTTCATTACAGCTTGCAGTCATCAGCGCTACTGCACCAAGCATATATAAATGTTTCAATTTCATGATAGTATAGTTTTAAAGTTTAGAAACCAAATGATAATCCCAAAGAGAACGTACGGGGCAACGGATAAGGATAACCCAGACCTTCAGGGTCGGCACCCGTATAACCGGTAATCGTAAACAAATTCTGAGCCTGGAAATAAATGCGCGCATGACGCATCTTCATCTTGTCGAGAACTGCTTTAGGAAGCGTGTAACCCAATGTCAGACTTTTCAGCTTGATATACGAACCATTTTCAATATAGAACTCAGAAACTTCGTGCTCATTGTTGCTGTTAAGAGTGGTCAAAGCAGGTACACTGCTATTGTAAACACCCGTCTTTTCAAAGTTCTCGTAAGCATGCATGGCATCGAGCAGGCGGGTAGAGTGATTACCGGTCCAGTATTGGAATAAATCCGTATAATATTTGGAGTTGTTATAGGCATCACGAATCATACCGTTGAAGAACATGCTAAGGTCAAAGCCTTTCCAAGATGCCCCAAGATTCAGACCCGCAATCACTTTCGGATTGTCAGAACCCAACCATACACGGTCGTTCGTATCAATCGTACCGTTACCATCAGCATCCACGTATTTGATACGTCCTACTCCGGGAGCGCCAAACTGCACATTATATTTGGATTTATACTCATCCACCTCCTGCTGGGTACGGAATACTCCGTCTGTCTTGAAGCCCATCCATGAACCGAACGGTTGACCAACCAAAGTCTTGTCAACACCATTACCGCCACCATAAGTATAGTAAATTTCTTCCGTCAGCTCCGTCACTTCATTCTTGTAATATGAAAGGTTAAATGCTACATTATACTGGAAATCCTTCACCTTATCATTCCAGGTCAATGCCATTTCGAAACCTTTATTGTTCATCGTACCACCATTATACCAGCAGTAACCGCCCTCGCCAATGACAGCAATATACGGTTTCTCTACAAGCATATCACTTGTCTTCTTATCAAAATAATCGAGAGAAGCGCTCAGACGTCCGTTCAGAAAAGCGGCGTCCACACCGATATTGAGTTGTCTTGTACTCTCCCACTTCAAATCAGGATTGGTAGACCTCACTTTGTAACCACCGGGGGCCAAAGTCGTTCCATCACCGTTCATATTGTAGCTTGCATCCTTCAGACTAATCAAGTATTTAGTATAGGGGGCCTCATTATCAATAATATCGTTACCATTGATACCCCATGAAGCACGTAGTTTCAAATCTGCCAACCAATTCTTGGTCGCTTCCATAAACTTCTCACTTGAAATGCGCCAGCCTGCCGACACTGAAGGGAAGTAATCAACGTTATTCCCCTTTGCCAAGCGGGAAGAAGCATCACGGCGTACCGTAACAGAAGCCAGATACCGTCCTTCATAATCATAGTTCACTTTACCAAAGTAAGACACCATGCCATAATTGGAAGCACCGGCACCTACATTCTTACCGGCAGTCACACCGTCGAGATAAATATAATCTTCATCTTCTACAGCCAGTCCCGTACCATAACCGAACATGGATTCCGAATGGTTCTTCTTGGCCTCTGTACCAAGAAGTGCAGTCAGATTGTTCTTTCCAAATGCTTTGCTATAAGTCACGGTATTGGTCCATACCCAATCCAGTCTTTTGTTGGATGATTGAGTCAGCTTATTGACCTCATCGCGTGCCCATGCCGGCTCAAAAGTTTTGTTGGTTTCATCATAATAATTCATACCGAAATTGGTTTTCAGCACCAAGTTCTTAATCGGTTCAATTTCAAGGAATGCATTACCAAAGATACGCCAGTAATCATGTTTGTTCTGTTTTTCATTCTCCAACAAACGTGCCATATTGGGGGCATCACCCAAAACATCATTGATGGCATCGTTATAATTGCCATTCTCATCATAAACCGTCTTGGCAGGATGCTGTTTGATGGCATTCTCATCTACACCGGCCGGACTGAGGGTCTGTGTCCAACGATTGATGGCAACGTTCTCGCCGATGCGCAAGCGATTGTCAAGATAATGATAGTTAGAACTGATGCGGGTATTGATTCGCTGGAAATTCGTATTCTCTACCAGACCGTCATGGTCGAGATAGTTCAACGCTAACGAGAAGGCACCATTGTCAGAGCCCTTTGAAAGTGTCGCACTATAATTCTGCATCAAGGCAGTACGATAAACCACATCGCGCCAATCCGTATCAACGGCATGTACTTTAGCTCCATTCAGGCCGATATAGTCCTGAAGTTGGGGAGTTGCACCATTACCATATATTTCGCTGCTTGGCGTAGCTCCATTATTGGCATACTTATAAGCCGACCAATAAACCTGGCCCCACTCATCTGCATTCAACATATCAAAGCCACATTGATAGGTCTGCAAAGTCAACGACATATCAAAATCCACACGGGTCTCCCCTTTCTTAGCACGCTTGGTAGTAATGATAATCACACCATTGGCAGCCTGTGCACCATAAATAGAAGCGGAAGCGGCATCCTTCAATACCTGAATGGATTCGACATCATTGGAAGAAAGGATAGACGAGATGTTCTCACGGGTCATCACACCGTCAATGACATAAAGCGGGGAATTGGCATCATTTCGGAAAGATGACTTACCACGGACCAATGTAGAAGTATTTCCACCGCCCGGTGTGCCGTCAGTCGTAATGTTCATACCGGCAACACGTCCCTGCAAGCTCGACAACACATTTCCCGTAGGAATATCTGCTACATCCTTCATCTTGACCACAGCCACCGAACCAGTCAAACTGGCTTTCTTCTCGGACATATAGCCGGTCACTACTACTTCATCAATCAACTGGGAATCTTCCGTCAACTCAATGCGTAAAGTGGGCTGTGCCTTTACTGTAACGGTTTTATATCCTATATAGGATACAGACAATGTGGCACCGGAAGCTACAGACAGAGTGAAATTTCCGTCAATATCCGTAATTGTTCCATTACTGTTGGAACCTACTTCCATGACAGAAGCACCGATAATGGATTCACCACTCGATTTTTCAACGACAGTACCTTTTACCTGGATTTGCTGGGCAAAGGAATAGATGCCCGCAAAGAGAAGCACAATTAGTGTGCAAAGCCTGAGACTAATGCTTTTCAACATATCTATTAATTTAAAGTTAATAATAAACCAATTCTGCAATTGAGTTTTGTGTCAGCAAAATTAAGCGAAACCAGAATTTGCACCTATAACAAATGTTACGAAAGGTGGTATTTTTGATACATCCCCTTTCTAAAGGTATTCCACGCGTGTTTTTTGCTACATAAACTTTAGCTTTAGCAGCAAATTAATAGAAAAGAATGAAAACAATATGGGAGCAGATGCTAATTGCACCAGCTCCCATAGTATACTCTCTCAGAATCAAAAACGAAAAACAAACTGTTCCGCACACCGGTATCCTTCTTCATAAAGCTCCGTCAGCTTCTTGATGTCACGCTCGATGCGGTCTACCACTACCGGCTTCTGTGGACGGATAACAATAATTTCCCCATCGGCTTCCATCCGTTCAACCTGCTCCAACTGTTGATTATAGACAATGCTGCGGCGGTTGATGGCTTCACGCAATAGCGGATATTTCTTATATATAAAAGGTGGAACCTTCGTTCCTTGAATTTCCTTACGGTACCCATGATTGCGCGTCAACACCACCACATTATTGGTAAATCCATCCTGACGGGCACGCATCAAAGGGATACTGTCCACAATACCTCCATCCAGCATCGGGATGTTGTCCACGTAGGTAATGGGACAGACAAACGGCAGACTGCTCGAAGCACGCACAATATCAATGACGCGCTCTTTACTTCGCTTCTCCTCAAAATAGTTCGCTTCGCCCGTCTCGCAGTTGGTAGTTACCATCACATAGCGTTCGGGGCAATGAAAGTATGCTTCGTAGTCGTAGGGAAGTATGTGTTCCGGAAACTCCTGGAACAACAAGTCGAAATCCATGATATTCCGCTTCTTCAACAGATACTTCAATCCGATGTAATTGTATTTTTCCAGCAAGTCGATATTGCTGTACTTGGCACGCCCGCGCTGACCGGACATATACGAAAGTCCGTTGCAGGCTCCGGCACTGACGCCGATGGTATAAGGAAAGCGAATGCCACGATCCATAAAGCTGTCGAGCACACCGCAAGTGAAGACGCCGCGCATGCCACCGCCCTCCAAAACAAGACCGCTATGGTCGTCGATACGTATTATTTTCTCCATAAGTGTCGGAATTAACGCTCCAAAGATAGCTTTTGTTTACGATATTCTACCTATATTTGCAGTTGCAACTATAAATCTATAACATTTTAATTATGATGAAGAAATCAATACTGATGGCTGCATTGGGTTTATTAAGCTTAAACACAATAGCACAAGACACTCCGAAAGAGGAAGGTTTCATCTTTACGACCGTAAAAGAAAATCCTATCACTTCTGTTAAGAACCAGAACCGTGCCGGTACATGCTGGTGCTATTCCGGACTGGCATTCATCGAATCCGAACTGCTCCGCATGGGCAAAGGCGAATACGACTTTTCTGAAATGTTTATCGTACACAACACCTATCTGGACCGTGCCGACAAGGCAGTGCGTACACATGGTGACGTTTCGTTCTCACAAGGCGGTTCGTTCTACGATGTAATTTATGGTATGAAGACTTTCGGTCTGGTGCCCGAAGAGGAAATGCGTCCGGGCGTTATGTATGGCGACACGCTGAGCAACCACACCGAATTGACAGCCGTATCTGATGCCGTAGTGGCAGCCATTGCCAAGGGAAGACACCGCAGCCTGCAAGCAGACAAGGAAAATAACCCGCTTTGGAAGAAGGCCATTACCGCTATCCATGACATCTATCTGGGCGAACGTCCCGAGAAGTTCACCTACAAAGGCAAGGAATACACTCCGAAGTCTTTCTATGAATCTACCGGACTGAATGCAGATGACTATATCTCACTGACTTCCTATACCCACCATCCCTTCTACCAGCCGTTCGTCTTGGAAATACAAGACAACTGGCGCTGGGCTTCTTCTTACAACTTGCCTATCGACGAGTTGATGGAAGTGTTTGACAACGCTATCAATAAGGGTTACACCATTGCATGGGGTAGTGATGTAAGCGAACAAGGCTTCACACGCGACGGTATAGCCGTAATGCCCGATGCAGAAAAGGTGCAAGAACTGAGCGGTTCGGACATGGCACACTGGCTGAAAATGAAACCCGAAGAAAAGAAACTGAACAGCAAGCCTCAACCGCAGAAGTGGTGCACACAAGAAGAGCGCCAGCTGGCATACGACAACTGGGAAACTACTGACGACCACGGTATGCTGATTTACGGTATAGCCAAAGACCAGGAAGGCAACGAATACTACATGGTAAAGAACTCTTGGGGTGAAGCCGGAACATACAAAGGTTTGTGGTATGCTTCCAAAGCTTTCGTGCGCTATAAAACAATGAACATCATTGTGCACAAGGATGCACTGCCTAAGGATATTGCCAAGAAGCTGGGTATTAAATAAATAAAAGAAGGAGATGCATCAAACTGCATCTCCTTTTTCAATTCTTACCAAATCCTACAGATATCTTCCACAATCTGCGGAACCGTCAACCGGTTCTTCTTCAACTGTTCCTCTACATCGTAACGGTCGATAAACTCTTTCTTCACACCATAGTTCAGCACCTTCATATCCGACGGACCGTAATAACGGGCAATCTTCTCGCCAAAGCCACCGTCCAGCACTCCGTCCTCAAGAGTAATGACCAGTGTATGGTCGCGCTTCAGGTCATCGAGCAAAGCCTCGTCCACACCCGTGATGTAGCGGGGATTGACAAGCGTGACATCCACTCCTTTCTCTTCCTTCAACCGGGCAGCCACGGCTTCGCCCAACTGATAGAAAGAGCCCAGTCCCAATATGGCGACCTTCTCTCCACGATGGGACACCTCATAACGGTTCAGCGTCTTGCCGTAATCCTTCTCCGGTTCTACATTCCTGCGGACAACCCCATTGGCCGGCACGCGAATGGCAACCGGATGTTCCGTCTGACGGATACCCCACTCCAGCATTGCCATATACTCCTCACGGCAAGTAGGTGCCAGATAAACCATATTCGGAATATTGCCGATGACCGGAATATCGAAAAGACAAAGATGGGTAACGTCATTCATACTCGACAAGCTTCCCCAGAAGACAAGAATCAGTGCAGGATTATTATTTATGCAAAGGTCCTGGGATAACTGGTCGTAGGCGCGCTGGATAAAGGTGCTGTAGACCCCGAATACCGGTTTCCCACCTCCGGCAGCAATGGCAGAAGCCATGGCAACAGCCTGCTCTTCGGCAATGCCCATATCGATGAACTGCCGCCCTGCCTCCTTGCGGCGCTCCGGTGTAAAGCCGAATACCGTAGGTGTGCCTGCGGTGATGCCCACCACAGTCGGGTCTTTCTTCATCTCCTGCAACAGATAACCGGCGGTAAGGTCGGCATAGTCTTCACCCTCTCCAGGCTCACCGGTCAGATTCCCGGTCTCAAGGTCGAACGGAACACTGTAATGGAAACGTTCTTTTTGCTCTTCCGCCAATTTGTATCCTTTACCTTTCAAGGTATTGATATGTACCACAACCGGATGCTTCTTGTCCTTCACTTCACGGAAAGCCTCTATCAATTGCTCCACGTCATTGCCATCCTTCACATAGAGATAATCATATCCCATTGCCTTAAAATAGTTGCAGGGAGCCTGACCCTCCGTTTCGCGCAACTGTTGCAGATTGCGGTATAGCCCGCCATGATTCTCGGCAATAGACATCTGGTTATCGTTGACAATGACGATGAAGTTCGTGCCCAGCTCGGCACCTACATTCAATCCTTCGAAGGCTTCACCTCCACTCAACGAGCCATCGCCGATGACGGCAATCACATTACCCGCCTCCCCCTTCAGGTCACGCGCCTTGGCAAGCCCGCTTGCCAGACTGACGGAGGTAGAGGTATGCCCGATGACGAAGAAGTCATGCTCGCTTTCCGACGGTTCGGAATATCCGGAGACTTCGTCATACTCGTCCGCATTCATAAATGCTGCCCGGCGGCCTGTCAATATCTTATGGGTATAACTTTGGTGAGACACGTCATAGACTATCTTGTCCGTTGGTGAATCGAACACGTAATGCAGGGCTATGGTGGCTTCTACCATTCCCAGGTTGGGACCTACGTGTCCCCCATGGGAGCTTAACTTGTTTAACAACACCTGGCGGATTTCTCCACCCAATCCGTTCATTTCGCTGACTGATAACTTTTTCACGTCAGCAGGGGAATTTACTTTTTCAATATACATATTCTATAATAACATTTAAGTAGCAATGCTTGTTTATCCGATACTGCCCGTTATACAGACCTCATCCGGACGCTGCAAAAGTACAGAGGGAACGGGAACGGAAAGGTAGATAAATTACCGGTTTTATTACCTTTTTTACAGATATAGAGCCAACTGATATTTGCGCAAAATCCCTCAACTTGTGCATTTTTCACCCCATTTTCTTGTCAAACCCAACTCTTTCCGTAAATTTGCAGGCTGATAATGAGTTAACCGGCCAATTTCAGTAGCAGGATTCTACTACTCTTATTCCCGGCACTGACATACAAAGAAATACTAATACTAATAATTAATAGCATGAGTTTGAAAATTGTTGTATTGGCAAAACAAGTTCCCGACACACGCAACGTTGGGAAAGATGCCATGAAAGCCGACGGAACCATTAACCGTGCGGCACTCCCCGCCATCTTCAACCCCGAAGACTTGAACGCTCTTGAGCAAGCCCTCAGACTGAAAGATGCACACCCGGGCTCTACCGTAACCATCCTGACAATGGGACCGGGACGCGCAGCCGAAGTTATTCGTGAAGGATTGTTCCGCGGTGCCGACAATGGTTATCTGTTGACCGACCGTGCTTTTGCTGGCCACTTCGTACGCCCTTGCCACTGCCATCAAGAAGATAGGCGAGTATGACATCATCATCGGCGGACGCCAGGCTATTGACGGTGACACAGCTCAAGTGGGCCCGCAAGTTGCTGAAAAACTCGGTCTGACACAAATTACTTATGCCGAAGAAATTCTGAACGTGGAGAAAACGACCGGACGTGTTGTAGTGAAACGTCATATCGACGGTGGTGTGGAAACAGTAGAAGGTCCTCTACCTATCGTAATCACTGTGAATGGAAGTGCAGCCCCCTGCCGCCCACGCAACGCTAAGTTGGTACAGAAATACAAACGTGCTCTCGGTGCACAGGAAAAAGCAGCCATCACTAAAGACGGTTCTGAACTGCCTTACGCTGAACTATATGAAAAATTCCCTTACCTGAATATCACTGAATGGAGTGTGGCCGATGTAGAAGGAGACACCAAGCAATGCGGTCTGTCAGGCTCTCCCACCAAAGTGAAGAAGATTGAAAACATCGTCTTCCAGGCAAAAGAAAGCAAGACCATGACAGGAAGCGACCAGGATGTGGAAGGATTGATTGTCGAACTGTTAGCTAACCATACAATAGGATAACGATTATGAATAATGTATTTGTATATTGCGAGATTGAAGGCACAACAGTGGCCGATGTGAGTCTCGAACTTTTAACCAAAGGTCGTAAATTAGCTAATCAGTTAGGATGCCAGCTTGAGGCAATCGCTGCCGGAACCGGCCTTGCAGGAATTGAAAAACAAGTATTGCCCTACGGAGTAGACAAAC
>OLOP01000124.1_pt1 | contig 60803 bp, 51 predicted proteins | sample 1672381 | NCBI WGS metagenome assembly OLOP01 (sample SAMEA3136678, study PRJEB25190) | human gut metagenome | biome: human gut; feature: human-associated habitat; material: faeces | place: Austria | collected 2013 | reverse complement strand
AAAAATTCTTCGACGGTTCACATCGCAAATTATTTATCGCCGGAGATTTTGGCCGCAACTTTGATTATCATGGCCAGCGGCGAGAATACGCGATAAACATTTGCGCGTACTATACCGAGCAGGCCAAGGACCCGAAGTTTCGTAAGGAACTCTACAAGGAAATTGCAACCCACTGGCATCAACTCAACAAGAAGCATCGCGGCCACCTTGAACCGCTGAGTTTTTTCGATAAGCCATATGTCCTGCGCGGCAAGAATAAAGATTTAGCCATCAAGCAGGGACGGCCGTGGATTCTCAACCGGCTGGCCCTGCGGGCCACGAGCGTGCTCCACCTCGCACATTGGCGGGATAATGTTACCGTGCAGAGTTATCTGGCTCGACAGTAATCGTTTTCAGCGCAGATAGAAGAAAATCGTAAAAATTCAATGAGAAGATGCAGTCGCTCATTGCAAAATAGTAACTATCCGTTTATATCGAAAGTGAAAGGATGTGAACAATGACAAAATGGCTACTTACGGCTATATCCGCGTTTCGACCAGAGAACAGAATGAAGACCGGCAAGTCATTGCCTTGCACGAAGTCGGCGTGCCAGAGAAAAACATTTATATGGATAAGCAGTCCGGCAAGGACTTCAACCGGCCGCAATATAAAAAACTGCTGCGGAAAATGAAAAAAGACGATCTTCTCTGCATTAAGAGTATAGACCGTCTGGGACGCAATTATGAAGAAATATTGGCGCAATGGCGTATTCTGACGAAAGAGAAAGCCGTTGATATTGTCGTGCTGGATATGCCACTGCTAGACACCCGGCGAGGAAAGGATCTGATGGGAACCTTCCTCAGCGATATCGTATTACAAGTGTTGTCCTTTGTTGCGGAAAACGAACGTGTTAATATCCGCCAGCGACAAGCAGAAGGTATCGCGGCTGCAAAAGCGAGAGGTGTGCGGTTTGGAAGAGTGCCAAAACCATTGCCCCCTAATTTCCACACCGTCTACCAACGCTGGAAGCACGGTGAAATTACCGGAACGGCAGCTGCAAAAGAATGCGAAATGCCGCTCTCTACATTTCGTTATCGAGCAAAAATCTATCAAAACGCCAAGTTATCGTAAGAAATATACTTTTTACAAGAATGTGTACTTTTCGGCAGCTCAACTGCTTATCATCTTTCTCTATTATAGCACTGTTGCATAGTAATTACTACTATTAATTGTATATCTTACACAATGTAAACCTCGACTAACAAAAAAGTACACCTTTTGACATCTTGTAACTGCCCTTGCACAGAAGGGGGAAAGCACAGCATCAATGCGGCGGACGAAAGAACTGCCGCGCAAGATCAGAAACCTGTCAGGATATTGCCTTGGCAGGTATTACTATATGTAAAGGAGCATTTGATGTGAAAACGAAATTATTGTCATGGCTGTTGACAGTAAGTCTGCTCATGACCATGCTTCCGACTGCTGCGCTGGCCGCTGCGGCTCCCGGAACAAGCAGCGGAACAAGCAGCGGTACAGTTATCTATGTATCCGAAAGCGGCGATGATTCAGCCGCCGGCGATGAGAGCGCACCCCTAAAAACAATTGGTGCGGCATTTACGAAGGTAGCTGACGGTGGTACCATCTATCTGCTTTCAGACATAGTTTTGCCGAGTGAAACCGTCCTGTCAGGTGATAAGTCAATCACGCTGGCGGGTAAAGCTGGTGAAACTGCAAAGAAGATTACCTATACAAAGGATACTTCTACCACCTCTACTGACCTTTATATGATTGAGGTTGGTGTTGAAAACGGCACAGCTACAACGACGAACCTCACGCTTGAAAATGTGACGATTGATGCTGAGGCACAGGATATTCGCTGCATCCGTGTTTGCCCTGAAAGCCAGCTCACATTAGAAAACGGTGCAACGGTCTGCAACGGACGTGCAGTTCATCGGCGCGATGATCATTCAGGAAACACAGGAACAAATGACTGGGGCGGCGGTATCGTAGTTGATAGCACTGCAAAGCTGATTATGAATGATGGCTCTGCCGTAACCGGCTGTTCTGCTGAGCAGGGCGGCGGCATCTATCTCAGCGGTGAGATGAAGTTGAACGGCGGTACAATTAGCGGAAATACCGCAGTTGGAGATTACTTTAATACTCCCTATTCGCAAAGTGCCCATGGCGGTGCAATTCTGATTCGTGCAAATCGTGCTGACTATGATGAGAGTTATGATGTTCCGGCTAAATTGATTATGACCGGCGGAAACATTCAAAACAATAAAGCGGCAAGTGACCGAAGCGCTTTTGGCGGTGCGGTTGCTATTCTTGGCACATACAAAAACACTGTAGATTTGACCAACGAATTTATTATGACCGGTGGTACGATTTCCGGCAATACAGCCGGATACGGCGGTGCGATCTCTGCTTATGCGGCTGATAGCTATTGGAACGGCAATGCAAGCGTTAAGATTTCCGGTGATGCGGAGATTACCCAAAATACAGGCCGTAATGGCGGTGGCGCGATTGCTCTGTGGACCAGTAAAGCAGATGATTACACCAGCACTGTAGAAATGAGCGGCGGTACGATTTCGGAAAATAAGACACTCTCTAATGGTAATGGCGGCGGTGTTTTCCTGTACGGCAAGGGAGACTCGTTCTACATGACCGACGGCAAAATTTCCGATAACGAAGCTAAACAGGGTGGCGGCATTTCCATCAGTGATACAGATGCGGCTGCTTATCTGCTGGGCGGTACCATTCAGGATAATAAGGCAACTGAGGGATACCCCCACTATGATGATGCTTCGGAGCGAAGCTATTACGGAAACGCAGTTTACCAGGATGGCAGCCTCTATCTTGACGGCACAAAAGCCAACATCAGCGGCGATATTCGTATCGGCTGCCGCTTTGATACAAGCGGAGGAATTTCCACCAACCGTTTTGTAGCTTTGGTCGGCGCATCGGATACGATGAACGATTATGAATTGACTTCTTTTAAAAATGAATCCTTGGACGGCAGAGTAGTTGTTGCCCCCGGTACGATTACTTATGGCACAGAAACCTATAGCGTAGCAGATGCCGAGCCGTATCTGTCGCATTTTACACACAACCATAAGGAAATTATTACAGATACTGATTATACGGCAGGAACGGGAACTCCTTCTCAGGTGAAGAGCCTTGTTCTGTACGGAGAGATCCAAAAGTATTCTGTTACCTACACAGACGGTATCGGCGGCACCAGCTTTGCGGATGAGGTAACCAGCGACCTGCGCCGTGGAACACCCACCCCTGCATTTACCGGCGGAACGCCGACCCGCAGTGGATATACCTTTACCGGCTGGGAGCCGTCCGTAGCCGCAACGGTAACGGACAATGCTGTTTATACCGCACAGTGGAAGCTGGATGAAGCGTATGCCGTTAAAATCGCACCGATGAACCTGACGGTTTATGTCGGCGGTGACGGCTATCACGGCGTAATCGGTCAAGATGGCAAGTTTGCTGCGAATGATCTGCCGGAGATCGGTTTCTATATCACTCTGCCGGACGATATTAACGCAAGGCTCGGCGGTACAGATGAAAACCCGGTTAATTTGAGCGACAAACTACGACTGACCCCTGTCGACGACAACGGTACAATGCGCAGCTGGAGTCTGGAGCTGTACAGCGATGAAAGCAAGAGCCATGTTATGGAGAACGGACGTCGGGTCTATGTCTACAAGCTCCGCCAGATCGACGACGGCGAGGAGACCGTCCCCCGCGTACAGTTCACCCGTGCGGACGGCTCGGTCATGACTGAATCGAAGTTTCAGGCGCTGCTCACCGACCAGTTCCGCAACTACAAGATCAGCGTGTATCAGGGTCTGCTGGATGAACAGATATACAAGGCGACTTTAACCGCGGATGGCCAGACCTTCACCCTTCCAATCAAGCTGGGCACTGGCACGCTGAAGGTCCGCGGCAACAATGATACGACTTATCGTGCTATCGAGAACAACACGATTCCAAGCGTTAATCCGCAGGAAAAGGATATCATGCTTGTCAGCACTGCACAGACAGACACGCAGTATTATATCAATAACAGCGGTATCAACGTACCCTCCTCTGACGATGTAAAACTGATGGTCGATCACAGTCTGGATGATGCACTTTTAAGTGCGTACATCAATCGAACCTCCAACACCGAAGGCAAGTATTCATATCAGTTCCGCTATCTCGATCTGGTTGATACCTCAAACGGCAATACCTACGTTACCATGGGTGCTGGTCAGAAAATGAACCTGTACTGGCCGGTCCCCAGCGATGCAAAGTCAAACTCTGAGTTCCATATCATCCACTTTAAGGGCATCGACCGCGACAGTGACGCTGATGTGAATGAACTTTTGACCACTCGTATTCCGGAGGAACTGACATGTGAAACGGTTACAATCGGCGGACAGAAATTCGTTAAGTTCGCAGTTGACTCCTTCTCTCCGTTTGCACTGTTGTATGAGAAAGCAGCCTCCTCCGGCGGTGGATATTCCAGCGGTGGCGGAAGCAGCTCCTCCAAGTATACGCTGCACTACGAATCCAACGGCGGTACTTCCTATAAGGACGAAAGCTATTCTTCCGGCACGAAGGTGACGCTCGACAAGACCCCGACCCGCGAGAGCTATACCTTTACCGGCTGGTATGCCGACAAGGCGCTGACGCAGAAGATCACAAGCGTGACGATGAACAGCGACAAGACGGTCTATGCAGGCTGGGAGGCTACCGGTGTGCCGGACAAGCTCAACGGCGACGACCATTTCGCCTATGTCATCGGCTATCCGGACGGAAAGGTGCACCCGGAGGGCAATATCAGCCGCGCGGAAACAGCAACGATTTTCTTCAGACTGCTCAAAGCGGACATTCGCGACGGAAATCTGACCGCCGACAACGATTTTTCCGATGTTTCGGACGGCCAGTGGCACAACAAGGCGATTTCCACGATGGCGAAACTGGGTGTCGTTAAGGGACGCCGTGCGGACCGCTTTGACCCCGATGCCTCGATCACCCGTGCGGAATTTGCGGCAATCTGTGCGCGCTTCAACACCAAACCCGTCGAGAACAGCGGCAGCTTCTCCGACATTTCCGGTCACTGGGCGGAAAACGAGATTGAGAGAGCGGCGGCGTTCGGCTGGATTTCGGGCTATCCGGACGGCACGTTCCGCCCCGACGCCCGCATCACCCGCGCTGAGGCCATGACGATGATCAACCGCGTGCTCTGCCGTATGCCGCAGAGCGAAAGCGACCTGCTGGACAGCATGGTAACGTGGCCGGACAACAAGCCGTCCGACTGGCACTATCTCGCCGTACAGGAGGCCACGAACAGCCATGACTTCGACCGTCAGGGCGAAGTCGGCGAAAGCTGGACGAAGCTGACGAGCGTCCCCGACTGGAAGCGGTATCAGTAAAAAAGTTAAAACGACAGACATTATTGTTGTCTACCATATGTCTATGTCTTGTATGCAGAAAGCGCTCCGCATAGCAATCCAGTCCTCACCGAAAAATCCGAGCGCAAATACAGCGGTATCGGCGCTGCACTAATTGCATTTGGCATCAAGTATTCCATAGACAACGGTTGCCGAGGTGATGTTGTGTTCGATGCAAAAACCGATGAACTTGCGAAGCATTACGCAGAAGACTTTGGTGCTATGCGTATTCCGAGCATAACCAACGGTGGTCCGAAGCGCTTTATGCTTGCTGATGAGGCAGCTTGGCAACTTTTCTCAAAGTATCTTGTGGAGGAGGTCAACGAAGATGAAGCAAAATGATCCCATGTATATAATTGATGAATTAGCAGAGCAGGCTGGCGGATACTTTGCTATGCCTTCCCAATACGACATGGCTTATACTGACCTATTGTTCGACATCTGCCAGCAATTCGGCATCCGGTATTATTCTGCTACGCCTAAAGAAAAGGCATTTGTAGAGGAAGTTACTCGTGTCACTTGGGCAAAAGAACAGGAATCTTTGACGGGTATCAAGCAAGATATTCGTCCTGCCTTTTCCGCATAATCACTTATCTACACAATAAAAAATGGGTTCTGTGGCATCAACGCTCACAGAACCCATTTTTTCTTGGCGCTTAAGATAGACAAATCCTCCGGTTAACGCTTACAAATGTGCGACCAGACAATGACGATCGAATAGACGGATCCGTTTACAGGCATCAAGAATATGAGAGTATAAAAACAGACCTCTTTAACAACAGCCTGTAGCGGTTACGACGTTTTCTGCACTTTTTCAATTACGCATTCGTGTTTCTTGGTATCCTTTTCTACATTCATCTATTGACTTTACTGCACAGAACGACTACAATACAGCCATATAAGGAAGTGCATTACTATGCCGCAAACTGCTTTTCGCCCCAACCACATGCACATTGCATGGCACGATTACACATCACATGATGCTACTCTACCGATCTCTGCCGCGCCCTTGCGCGAGAAGGCCTCCGTCATCGGCCGCACCGGCTTGATGCTGCTCTCATGCGGCACCGGTGCATGGCGTGTCCGCAGTTCGATGAACACGCTCGCGGAGGAGCTGGGGCTGGTCTGTGCAGCCGACATTGGCCTGACCTCGATCGAATACACCTGCTTTGACGGTGAACAGGCATTTTCGCAAACGCTCACGCTGACCAGCACAGGCGTCAACACCTCAAAGCTCAACCGACTCGAGCAGTTCGTCGCTGAGTTTGCCGACATCTGCTCCCGTATGACCGGCGAGCAGCTGCACACCCACCTTGACGAAATCGAGCAGGTGCACGGACTGTATTCGCCACTGATGCTCGGTCTGGCGGCTGCCCTCGCCTGCGGTGCATTTACGTTTCTGCTCGGCGGCGGCTGGGTCGAGATGATACTCGCATTCTTTGGCGCGGGTATCGGCAACGCCGTGCGCTGCAAGCTGTCTAAGCACCATCTGACGCTTGTGCTCTGCACGACTGTTTCGGTCGCAGCAGCCTGTCTGGTGTACGCGGGCTGTCTCAAGATTGCCGAGATGACCTGCGGCATCAATGTCCAGCACGAAGCCGGCTACATCTGCTCCATGCTGTTCATCATTCCCGGATTTCCGTTCATCACCAGCGGCATCGACATGGCCAAGCTGGATATGCGGTCAGGTCTCGAACGGCTCAGCTACGCGGTAATGATCGTATTGATTGCCACGATGGCCGCATGGCTGATGGCGCTCGCGCTGCACCTCAAACCGGTAGATTTTCTGCCGCTGAACCTCAGCATGCTGCAGTATATCGTATTCCGCCTGCTCACCAGCTTCTGCGGTGTGTTCGGCTTTTCGATCATGTTCAACAGCCCGGTACCTCTGGCGATGTCCGCCGCGGTTATCGGCGCAATATCCAACACGCTGCGTCTGGAGCTGGTTGACCTTGCATCTATGCCGCCTGCGGCTGCCGCATTTTTCGCGGCCATGATCGCCGGACTGCTGGCTTCTGCGTACAAAAAGCACTCCGGTTTTCCGCGCATCGCGATTACAGTGCCGTCTATTGTGATTATGGTGCCCGGCCTGTATCTCTACCGCGCAATTTACAATCTCGGTATGATGAACCTGAGCATTTCCGCTTCGTGGTTCGCGTCTGCCACATTGATCATTCTCGCGCTTCCGCTCGGACTGATCTTCGCCCGCATTATGACGGATAAGATGTTCCGTTACTGCACCTGATTTTCTGCAGACAAGCCACAACCGCTGCTGTGAGTTTTTCCTCATAGCAGCGGTTTTGTTATTCGTTTTACAGCGGCAGCGAGTCCTTGCCTGCCTGATGGATCATTTCCTCGCGACAGCGCAGCACAATGCCGTCCACCTGCTCGAGATGGTGCAGGATGTTATGTTCAAACTCCTTAAGCGGCAGCAGAACGCCCAGTTCATCGTGGCTTTTCTGCAGCTTGTAGCCGGTGTCCTGACCATAGAATACCATCGCGGTCGGACACCTCTGCTGGATTTCATTGAATGCGTCCCAGACGATGTTGTACGCCTGTGCTTCGGTCAGACCCTGCTCGACCGTATCCGGCAGCGCGTACAGCGTCAGCACGCCGCGGCGGGACGGCGAATACATCTCCCGCACCTGCATGTCCTTGGTGTACTTGTGGCGCAGATGACTGCCATCGGCCAGGTAGAGCGCCGCACGCGGTACAGACAGGTGCTGACGGTAAATATCGTGGAACTTGCGCAGCTCTCGTGCCGAGACGGCATTGCGGTATTCCTCGCGCACCTCACCGTTCGCATCGGTCAGCAATCTGGGATTCCCGCCGTTTTTGCCATGAAAGCGATACGGAATAAGATAGGCTGTGCGCAGCAGATCGAACATCGTGTTATTGCATAGCGCAATCGTCAGCGCGGAAATATCGCGGTTCTCGTAAGCCTGCAAAAGCGCTTTCGCAAAGCTGCACTCTGCACCGCCGCCATCCTCAAACGATGCATTCTCCTGCTCCATGCAGAAGGTTTCGTACAACTGCTGCTCTGCACCCGGATTGCTCAGAATTCTGTGGAACAGTGCTTCGGCGTGTTCCTCTCTTGGAAAAAGTGATGCCATGATAATTCCTCCTTATGCACTGTCAAGAGCTTGCTTTTTTGCAATACAAGCATAGCCCTGTTTATCTCGTATGTCAATCGTATTTTTCAAATTATAACGTAACCGTCAAACCTCCCGCATCTCCTGTGGCCAACTATTAGGATAGCATTCACAAAAGAGTCTATGAATATGAACCGTCGTTTTTACTGAGAAATTACTGCCTTTCTCGGAAAGCACGCTTTCAATGTCCACTTTTTCATTCTCAATATCCACTTTCGCATTTCCCATATCCACTTTTTCTTCATTCAAAAGTCCACTTAATTCTACTTCAGCTTCATCTTTCCCTCCATTCGCATCATCTCATTCTGGGCTTGCGCTTTGGTCACGTTTGCATAAACGCGCATGGTTGTTTCGGCATCTGCGTGCCCCATGATAATCTGAACTGTTTTCAAGTCTATTCCGCCCAGAATCATCCTCGTACAGAACGTATGCCGCAACATATGACATGTGATCGGGGGAAGGGGATTTTTCTCTCGGCCTTCTTGTTCTGCCTCGGCGTGTTCCTCCTGATTGTATTTCGCCGTAATTCTTTTAAGCTGACGGTTGATTCGATGATTCGAGTAAACACGACCGTACAGATCACGAAAGACGAAATTCGTATAGCCATCAATGACAATCTGATTATCTGCATTGAAATCATTTCTTCTTTCATACAGTGCCAGCAGCGTGTCCCTCACTTCTGTCAGCATGGGGATCTCCCGCTTTCCCGTATTACTCTTCGGCACAGTCACAGTGTACTTACACGTTCCGTCCAGGGTAGCAGTATAGTTCATCGTATGATTGATGCTGATCGTATTCTTTTTGAAGTCAATATCATCCCAGGTAAGACCCGCAAGTTCGCCGGAGCGAATACCGGTTCCGAGAAATACGGTCAAAACAGGCAGTAATTCACGATAATCCAGCGTATGAGCAACATAAGAAAGCAATCTATCCTGTTCTTCCTCGGTTAAGGCATCTCTGTGTTTCGGCTCCCAGTCCTTTCTTTTTTTGAACTCCTGATAAACACCATCAACCGGATTAGCGGCGATATAATGCTCTCGACAGGCCAGCTCAAACACTTGGTGAATTACATTGTTCAGATTTCCAAGCGTAGAAAGACTCAAGCCATGTTTGAGCCTGCTGATATAGAACCGCTTCACATCAGAATATCGAACAGATTGGATCGGTCTTTTTCCCCACTCGTTCTTTACATGCTTGTTATAAAGATAAATGTACCGGACCAGCGTTGTTTCCGCGATCTCGCATTTCATAGAAATATATTCTTGCCAAAACGCATTGACCGTTTTCGTTTTCTTAGGCATTGCTTTTGTGCGCCGGTCGGTAATCCTGTTCTCCATGTCACGCAGACATTCCGGATTTGTATCCCCTTTGGGCGGCTGATCTTCCGGGAGCAGCTTCCAGTTGGTTATGCTTTTGCGAACCCCGTTCTCGTCCGTATATCGGAATGTATAGCTGCCGTTTCTGATCTGAGCTTCTCCTGTCAGAAGCAGACGTCCCTTATTATCTCTTCGTTCCCTGGCCATTTCAGCACCTCACGATTCAGTGTTGTTATTACTAAACAGCTGAACCTCATTATTCAGATATTCTTCAAACATTTTTCGTTTGAAGAATACCCGTCCGCCGTTCCAGATCAGATACTTGGCATACTTGTCCTTTGCAATGATCTGTCGAAGTCTTCTTGTACCGATGTGGAAGTATTCAGCTGCTTCGGATAATGACAAAGCGTATTTCTCCCAGATTGGAACCTTCTTCATGTTATAAGCGACATTTTCATGAGTGGAATACATATCACTTCTCCCCTGCTGAAGATCCTCAGCTCGCTCCTCCTTCATGGTATCTTTTGTTCTTTTCGTTTTTTCTCTGCTCTCAGCCGGGGCATAATCGATTCCATCCTCCCGCTCTGCTTCCCGTTTCTTTCTGGGGCGCTGCATCTCTGGTTCTGCCTCCCTCAGCTCTTGTTCCAAAAGAATCCGCAACAACAATCTCATATCATCTGTCATCTTAATTTTCTCCTCTTCAGCAAGTTATATTTCTCCTTGCACAGCGCTATATCGTCTGCCGCAGCCGTCTTAATATGTACATGATGCTCTTTCAAAATCGTTCGGATAAATGCTGCCGCATCTTCTGCCGACTTGAATGGCTCATACAGGATATAGCGAACATCTTGCAGCTCGCAAATATACCTCTTAACCTTCTGCTCATGATTTCGCTCATCGGTACTTCTTTCTTCGATAGCCAGATTCAACTCCGGGATATACATTTCCATGCGGATTCCCGTCAAGTCATCTGTGTCGAACTCCACTTTCAAATGGTTTTGTCCTGTATACAGCATGACAAGTAATTGAGGGAGTACATAAACAAATTCCTGCTCGCACTTTGGACATGGCACTTTTCGCACCGTTCGATCATAGATTTTTGCTTTCCATTCATGACCGCAGCTGCTTTTCCACCAGTATTCCTGCTTTGACAAGGCCGAAACCTGATCTGCTGTAACCGTTCTGTTCTTCTCGCAATTCCACTCTACTGCTATTGCCGGGTGGGTCTTTGACAGGCTGTTCAGTTTTTCTTCTACCACTCGTCCAGCGCAGTACGGGCATCTGCTGCCATCAATTCTTGATGAAATCCACGCGCTGTACTCTCCTCCGCAGGATGGGCAATGCCACCAGAAAAGCCCCGCCTTGCTTGATGTAACTGCATCTGCTCCGACCTTATTCTTCTCTGACCACTCCTTAGCAAGCTGCGGGTACTGTGAAGCAAAGTCGTTAAAGCCTTTCAGCAGTTTATGATCCTCGCAGTAGGGACAGCCATGCCCATCCGATCTGCTGGAAATCAGAGCATACCATTCATGCCCGCATTTTCCTTTCCACCACGCTTTCTTATTGCTGAATGCTGTTACCTCGTCTGGTCTTAGGGGATAATTCTTCTCCGACCATTCTGCCGCGATCTCTGGAAACCTCGATGCAAGGTCATTAAAACCGTCAAGCACACGGTTTCCGGAACAGTACGGACAACCGGGAGAGTTTTTTCCGGTTCGGCTATGAGGACTTGCCTGCCATTCGTGTCCGCACTCTCCACGCCACCAAACCTTTTTATTGGAACCATAGCTGACATCCTTCGACAGCAAAGGAAAATTGCGCGTTGACCACTGTTTTGCGACCTCTGGGAACATAATTTCCAGGCTGTTTTTCATTTTTCTCACCTCGCTTTCCTTTAACGAGATTCAGTATAGACGAAAAAATTCAATATGAGAAATGTGCGAATTTGAAAAAAGGGACCTGTCAGGCGATTTTTCATCGTCTTGGCAGATCCCGTTTTGTGCTTATATATTTTGTACCTGTCGCTCTCCCGTCCGGATATAGTTACTGTAGGTTAAAATCTCCCTCTTTTTCATTTCGTTCGACACCGTAACATAAATCTGGAGAGTGGTGGTTACATCCGCATGGCCCAGCACTGATTGTACGACTTTTACATTCAGTCCAGACTCGCACATACGCGTTGCAAAAGTATGCCGCAGTACATGACAGCTGAAACATGGGAGGAGCACCGGCTCATCGTCAATGTCGTTGTTTTCAAGAATTTCGCCATTACAATCGCGCATGATTCTGCGCAGTGCCTTATTCAGTGTTCCCTGATGCTGTACCTCTCCGAATCGGTTGACGAAGATAAAATCAGAATAACCTTCGATATGACTGATACTAATGATATTATTTTCTTCTTGATACTCTTTCTCCATCTTAAATGCTTCGACAACGCCCTCTGTCATTGGAATTTCGCGGATACCAGCTTTGTTTTTTGGTGTATTGATAGAGAAATAGCAGCCATGCTCATCACGATGATTGTAATAGACCAGAGTATGGTTCACGTTGATAAGTCCTGTCTTGAAATCCACATCACACCAGCGCAGACCGGTAATCTCGCCAACACGCATTCCGGTGTTTGCCATGATATAAAAGACCGGATACCAGTGATTGTAGCGCGGCGAATTCCTGAGATATTCAAGAAAGATCCTTTCTTGCTCAACGGTCAACGCCTTTCGTTTTTCCATCTCGTGACCATGTGCCGATTTCAGCTCACGCAGCATATTGTCGGTCGGGTTATTCCGAATCATATCATCATCGACTGCGATGGCAAAGACCTGATGGAGTACATTGTGGATACCGTCTAAAGTAGAGATTTTCAAGATGCGCTCATCAACAAGCTGATTGTAGAACCGGCGTACATCTGATTTCTTAACCTGTGTCAGCTTTTTCTTCCCGAAAGTTGGCTTCACGAACATCTCATACATATAAATGTAGTTCTTCATCGTACTGTCTTTAACGCCTCTTTTCACCTGAACCCACAGGTCAAAGAGGTCATTTACGGTGATGTTCTTCACATTCGTTTTAATACCGTCATGCCGGTCTACGATGATCTGTTCTTCCTGCTCTCGCAAATCAGCCAGCGTGGGAGCATATACTGCATGGCGTTTTCCGACTTTATCCGTCCAGCGGTAAACATAGGTGCCATTATCTTTTTCACTTTCGCCTGTGCGTAGCCTGATATGCTTACTGTCAAAGCGAACGCCGTTCTTTGATTTGACTTTCTTCTTCGATACCATTGTTTTTCCCTTTCTTCATCAAATTTCTCTTACGGGAATAGCATAAACAATGACGTCCCGTTTTCCCAATGTACAAATGCAGTGGTCGGAAGCAAATCACACAGTTGCATTAGACGGAGTATGCGTTCTCCAAATACTCATCCAGTTTCCGGCGCTTAATCATTCGCCTGTTGCCAACCCACATGACATAATCGCAGGTCGGCTCGTCCGTCATTTCTCTCAGCTTTCTGACACCAATGCCGGTATAGGCAGCAGCTTCTTCCAGCGTGATTGTTGCCCGTTCCCATACGGGAACCAGGTTGTTTTTTTCTTCTCTGTTCATTTTCTTCTGTCTCCATCTGCTCGCTTCTCAGCATAGTCCTGATAATTTGTATAACGGTATTCACACCAGTCATATTCTCTCGACTTGAAAAACTTCTTTCGGATAGCATCATAAAAGTGTTGAATCGCTCTGAGGTTGATGTTCTCCGTAAGGACTAAATCCCTGACTGTAATCTTTTCAAGCTGTCTGTGAATCTTTCTCCAGCCGGTGTAGTCGAAGCACTGATTCATTGCCCCGCAGTACATCGCCTCGTCTACTTTGATATTCGGATTCAAACTGCGATACAGGCAAACGATAATTTCCTCGACTCGTACTGCATCGAGCAGGTTCATATTCAGCAGATCAAAGACGCGCATATCCAGGACCTGATCCAAATGTTCAAAGCCAAGCGAATCGAAGTAATTCGCCACAGTACGGTTTACAACAGCCTGCCAGTCATCAATTACCACAAAGGCATTCAATTCGACATTCATCGTCACACCTCGTCTTTCTGCAACGAGCGCAAACCAAGACTGATAGCCGCTGCTGCATCAACCCGGCGCATAACGCTTTTGTTTACGTGGCCGATCTTATCTCCCAGTCTGCACTTATCGACCGTCCGCAGCTGTTCCAGCAAAACCAGAGAGGGACGTACACCACTCTCTCGACCTACATGCACATGAGTCGGCAAAATGTTTTTTCTGATATTGCTGGTCAGCGGTGCAACAACAACCGTCGGACTATAACGATTACCAACATCATTCTGAACGACGACTACTGGACGAAAGCCAGCCTGCTCAGAGCCAACCGCCGCACCCAGCTCGGCATAGAGAATATCTCCGCGCAAGATGGGACTTCTCTTGTAAGTATTCATATCGACCCTCCTCAAATTTGTCCTCTCACTAATCAACTACAACCTTCGAGTCCAAAAACTGATAATCATTTTTGAAAAAATTCAAAATGAATTTTTCAAACAGCTTTACGCGGTATCTTGCCTGATGTTCCGGAATATCATATTTTTCCCTTAAATAGCTGCATGCCTTATGTTTTCTGCCATTCAAATAGAATCTGAGAACCTCATTCGCCCATGGCTTCCAGTTTTCAAGCGCAGCACGCAGCTGGCGCATAGTTTCTTTCTCAACTACAGCCTTCTCTACGCAAAAGCTATCTGCAATAAAGTCAGTCAAATCGCCTGCATCTTCGTTTGCACAAAGCGTGTCTGTAGACAGAAACTTATACTTTCTTTTTGCATTCTGAATTTTGTTTCTGTAAGTTTGCTTGCTGTTCCACTTCTGATAATCCGGCAAGCCTGTTTCGATGTACATGACATCCAATCCATCCGTATCAGCAATTACATCCTTGGTAAACAGCCGGCGTTCCTGTAAAGGCAGTTCCTTATTCTTAATCAGTATCTGCGTGAATTCCTCCTGAGAGGCAATCCGCATTCCCATACTTGTATTCTCTCGATCAACAAAGACCAGCACAGTCGTTTTCATCTTGCAATCTCCTTTGAATTTTTTTGAAAAATCAAAGGTGATCACGGATATGCGGCGATTAGCGCCAGCCAGTAAAAAACGCTCATTTCGTTCCTTTCTGGAACCAAATGAGCGCAAAAAAGCCACTTGATCTGCTAACCTATCGCCACAATGATCGAACCGTGCTTTCTAAAGCACAGGTTGCAAATCAAGTGGCGCAATGGAAGTCAGCACATCAAGTGGCTCCGGGGCACAATCTTGTTACTCCATATTCAATTCAATCCGCTTATGCGGTATATAGCCGAAAGGCAATCGGTGGAAACACTACTTCCTCACCGCAGTTCGGGCATTTTGCCCTTGAAGGGCCATGTTCCCCCCGATACAAAATCTCGATCTTATGCTCACAGTATGGGCAGAGCCGCGCAACGCTGGTGCCGAAAGCCGCCATGCTGAACTGAAGTTTCAATTCTTCCTGCTCCGCCTTCACCTGCGCATAGCGTTCCGGGTCCTGCGTCTTTACATCAAGTCTTGCCATATTGAAATACCTCCTCTGAGAATCTATCTATCTGTTTCATCACAGCAAATATCGATTAAACTGTACGGATTATTCAGGTCGTTTCGATCTACCAGGCCCAGCTGCTTCATTCGAATTGCCAGCGCCGTTTTGGAGACCCCCATCTTATCTGCAATCTGCGAAAATGCTTCATACTGCCTTGCCGCAAATATTCGATTGACCATACGCATTTTCTTTCCTAAGCCATACTCCTGCATATACTGCAGGATCAGGTCTTTGGGCATCAGCACTGCTGAAGCCAGCATATTGGTACGCCATTCTTCCCAGTCTGGCAGCACGTTTCGTGGTGCAAAACGCAGGCTGTAATAGACTCTGCGCAGCTGAACGCCTAAATAGGTTTCTGGATACAGCATTCCGTATACCAGATGGCAGGCTTCGTGCATCAGCGTGAAATTGTGACGCCCGATATTTGCGTTCTCGCTTCTCAAACTCTCGTCAACGAAAACCGTCCTGCCGTCCAAGGGCGCATATACCGGATGCTCAACATCATCAAACACTTGAATCTGAACCGGAAGCATACAAGTCAGGCCCAGCACATGCCCAAACCGCGATAATTTATGATATGCGATCTGGAGGCCCAGCACATTGCTTGTCACAATTTCAGGATCGATTCTCGTTACCGTTTGATTCTGCTGCGCACAGTACCGGTGATATGCCCGCACGATGCGCTCGGCAATCGTTTCGATTTCTTGAACCGTCAGGTAGGGCATAACCGACACCTCCTACACATGAAGGTTTTTGGCTTCTACAAACCACAAGCCTTCATCTTCAAAGAGGAATGTACGATGCTGTCCGATCCGGATGGAGTACCGAATGCCGGTTCCTCCGACTTTACTGGCGGCGGCTCTCTTTCTGCCTAACACCTGGTCGATCTCATAGGTCTTGCCATCGGAGAACTTGATGGATAGCGGTATACTGCCGCCATCCTTCGTATGGCGCACCAGAGTATCTACATAGACTTTTTCCCAATTTACTGTCTGTTCCATAGTCTTTACTCCAAAGATTTATCTTTTTCCTACTGATACATTAGTCCTGGCATTTTTACACTATCGCGTCCGTCATTCGGCATCTTCAGATTGCCAAGCAGGCCGGCATATGTTAGAGATTTTTTTCCGAAACGACGACGCAGATCTTCGATCGCATCCTCCAGCCGAACTCTGCGATCTCTCCGCTCATAATCGACCATCAGTGAAAGCTGCTCTTCTGTTGTCTGAGGTATCAGGTCGATTGCGCGAATGGTGATTGCGCGAACTTTTTCAGTCCATATATAACGCTCTTTGAATAGCTGGAAGCCTGCTGCGGCTATTTCAGAAGGCAGCTGCGTTTTGAACGGCAGTTTGTACTGATACTGGGTACTGTAAAGACTCTTGTTTCGCACAAAAATCTGAACGCCGGTAGCTGCCAGCCCATGCACACGCAAGCGGTGGCCAACATCCTGGCTTAATTCCAGCAGCACATGAAATACTTCTTCCTCGTTATCAAGGTCAGCCGTACAGGTAATGCCATGTCCTACTGACTTGACCGGACTGATAAAATCCTTCTGCATCACGCGAGACTCGTCCGTACCGTTTGCATATCGCCAGAGCTTCAGGCCATTGATGCCGAACATATATTTCAGCGTGCTCGGCTCCGTTGCAGCCAGATCACCTATCGTCTTGATACCGTAGCTGGCCAGCTTCTTCGTTATGGCGCTGCCTACATAGAGCAGCTCTGATGCGGCCAGTGGCCAAATGTTCTCCTTGAAGTTTTGCTTTGTGATTACGGTAATTGCATCCGGTTTCTTCAGATCACTGCCCAGCTTGGCAAATATCTTATTGAACGATACGCCGATGCTCACCGTCAGCCCCAGTTCTTCCTTCACCGACTGCCGGATCTCCTCTGCAATCTCCAATGGTTTGCCATATATCTCGCAGCCGGTCACATCCAGCCAGCATTCGTCCATTCCAAACGGCTCCACCAAATCGGTGTAACGGTAATAGATCTCATGTGCCAGCTTTGAATACTTCAAATACTGGTCATACTGCGGCGGAACAAGAATCAGGTCTTTACATCGCTGCTTTGCCTCCCAGTTTACCATGCCGGTTTTGACCCCAGCTCGCTTTGCAAGCTCTGACTTTGCCAAAACGATTCCATGCCGGTTCTCTGTTGATCCACACACTGCAACCGCTTTGCCTCGCAGTTTGGGATCAAGCATCATTTCAACCGATGCGTAGAACGAGTTCATATCACTATGCAATATTGCACGATCGGCACTCATTGCCACTCACCTCGCTTTCTGTGCTTTAAGCATATCATTTCATTATACGATATGTCAATCGTGCATTTGTATCGTTATATTCAATTCTTTCTTGACACTGCTCTTTCTGACTTATATAATATAAGCATAAACACAGAGGGAGGAACAGACCATGAAAAAGGCTAACCGTTCTAGCAAGATTATCAACTTCAAAGATTTCAATACCGGCTATAATGCTGTTTCTGAAAGGGAAGATAATATCATCGGTAAAAAAATTGCAGATTTCCGTGCGGCAAATAAAATGAGTCTGACCGATCTGCGTATACTGCTTGAAATCTATGGTATATCTATAACCAACGCTTCTATCAGCAAATGGGAAACAGGAGCTTCTGTTCCGAACATCTATCAGTTTATTGCCGTTATGCAGGCTCTTGGCGTAGACGAAAATATCTCCTTCTTCACGCGCGCTGCCGCACAGCTGAACCCAGAAGGATTGCGAAAGCTGCGCGAGTATCGTGACGATTTGATAGCTACCGGAAAATACAGAGTCGTTGCCAGGCACTCCTATGAAGAAGAATGCATTGATATGCCAATCAGCACGCTTTCCGTTTCGACTGGTACTGGTACATTCCTCGATGAAGAAAATTTTGAAACTATTTCTTTTCCAAAGAGTGCAGTCCCTGACCGTGCTGATTTTGGTGTTCGTGTCTGCGGCGATAGTATGGAGCCAGTTTATCACGATGGTCAAATCGCATGGATTCAGGAATGCAGTGAACTCTCCCCAGGCGAGGTCGGCATCTTCATGTATGACGGCGACGGCTACATCAAGATGTATGATGAGCAGGAACCTTGTGAAGCCGAACGTTACGATTTTACTGACAGCGACGGCACACTCCATATGCAGTCTGTTCTGATTTCGTACAATAAAAAATACGAGCCGAAGCTCGTATCTCCATTAGTTAGATTTTCTATTGTAGGTCGTGTACTGAACTAATTTCCAATTAACCTCAGAGGAGGTCCTTGACTTGAATACTATTAGCCGTGTGCAGGAACTTGCTGACGAACGTGGACTTACCCTTTGCCAGCTCTCTAAAATATGTGATTTGTCCGAATCTACTATCCGCGCTGCTAAGAAACGTGGTAATCAACTGAGCGTGGATACCATTGAGCGCATCTGCGATGCGCTGGATATATCGCTTAGTGAGTTTTTTGCTGATGCTCCTTAATAATCAAGTCCGCTGAACACACCTTTTTAGAGTTTTCGGCGTAACCGTCAAACGTTCCGGCACAGTTTCGGGAGGGATGGTAATGACATCAACAGAATTAAAACATCAGGCACAGCTTGCAAAATGGACAGAACTCATCAAAGAATGCCGCAGCAGCGGATTGCCGGTTAAAACATGGTGCTAGTAGGCTCAAATTACACCGGGCACTTATTATCGATGGGAGTGGAACGTACTGGTAAGTGCCGAAACGAATCGGCATTCGGGGAAAACGGCTTTCGCAGAAGTGCCGGTGCCGAAAACAGTGAACCGAAACGTCTCAGCACCATCCGCTACACTCCGTATCGGTTGCCGCAAAAGATTTATCCTTACGTGATAGAAGAAATATCTCCTTTGTCTTATAGTGCAAACATCGCCATGATTTCCTTCACCATGCGATCTGTCCGGGCTTTAATGATATCTACCGTCCATTCATTCTTATCACAGACGTCATCGTTCAGATTGAGTCCGTTACGATAACCGATGTGCTGGCCGTTATTATCTTTGCGTTCCTTCTTTTCATTGAAGGCCTTATTACTCAACGTACTGTTGTACCCGGTAATCGTGAGATTGCCGAAAGTGTGAACATAAAGCGACTGATATTCCTTCGCTTTTTCACGGTCGCCTCCAGCGATCATATCCACCCAGCTGTCTGGAATATTCGGTCCTTGCGGGAAGATGTGTTCGATAGACCATACATACTGATTGCTGTTCGTCTTTCTCCAGAGGTCCTGCACATTTTCGCGAGTCATACCGCGCTTTGCCATCATGCATAGGATGAAACGGGTAGCGCCGCTGTTGTCGTCATACACAGGGCCACGCAGTTTCTCTTCAAAGAACTCGTCAGACGCAGAAACGGAAATTAGTGTATCACGCAGGTTGGAATAAATATCTGTGCCTCGATACTCGTTTTGTTCGATGGCTTCGATAAACGACATAAAGATACGGGTCAGATCACGAGTAGGCGGAGTATCAGTCAGATTACGACGGATGAAGAAGTTAACCAATAGCTTGCAGATTTTTACTACTTCCTCATCAGTTACGTTAAGTATCTCTTGATACTTGATCAGGTACATAACAAACAAATAGGACGGAGCACCTTGAACACGCTGCAGATCCAGATAGCTTTCACGCTGTTCGTCAGATAGGGTGTCCGTCTTATTCAAAATGATGCCAGCATAGATCGCTGCATTTTCTGTCAACTCGTCAAGAGCAGCAACAGGGTCCTTAGTAATGATCTTTTCGTAGATATCCAGCATGGTGGACCGAGTTGCTATCGTGCCGAGCGGGTACTGACGGTCACCTTTGAGAAAGGGAGCGTTGAGCGTTTTCCTAAAGGCGTTGTAGTTCTGCCTAAAGAAACGTTCTTGATCAGAGTATTCATCACCGAGATCAGACAGAATTTCGGCCCAACGAGAGAAGTAGTAATCAATGTCTCCATCGCCATTGACATCCAACCGGGCTAGAAGTAGGTTTTTGATGAGGTCGACGGACGTCAGAGGAGTACCTCTGTTGTTCAGCGACTCGAAAAGTGTGTATGCGTCGGCATGATTTGACACTTCAATCATAACGAGTATTGCAGAATTCACCTTATCGAGAATTCTGAACATTGATGGAATCTTATCAGAGGAGTCCTCCAGAACAGAGTTGATGCGTTTTTTGAAATAATTGTACGCTTTCTCAATTCTCCTAAGTCCGGCAAATTTCGGCATGGGACGCTTAGGTATGATGCCGATTTTAGCGAGGAGGCCCATGAAATCGGCGCGGTTGCTTCTTTGAACCTGAGGAACGACACGAATATCGGACTGCGTTTTCTTCAGCACCAGTTTACGTTTGAGCTGAAGAATATCTGACAGCTGGTCCTCATCCAAAGAATCTTTATACGAGTTCAGGGTGGTATAAAGCGCGGCAAGGAACAGACTGAGCGTAGTTAATCGTTGCTGTCCATCAACAACTTCAAATTTGGGTGCGTTGATTGCATCTGTAGCAGAGTTGATACAGATGATAGAGCCTAGGAAATAACCGTCGTCATTTTCTATAAGGTCATCAAACAGGGCCTCCCATTCTCTAGCGCCCCATGTATACTCGCGCTGATACTTTGGTATTTCAAAGACTACCTTTGAATCTGGGTCAAACACCTGTGATATCGGATACTTGTTTACATTGATGTTGTTAATGTTCATCGCCATACCACCCTTTCATTATTTTCCGTGTTCAAACGCGAGCATCCCAGACTTTCCAGCATATTTGCAGATACGATCGACCAAACTTATGATGCCGGCTCTTATATGACAGACGAGGACTTTCGAGATGCAATCGTGGATGCCATGGATGAATTTCTCGGCATTACACTCGAATCTGCAAAGAACAAGTAGACGTTATCTGTCAGTAAATGGATTTTCAAGTCGCAGCAACAGGCATATCTGAATTTTCCTCGAAATTTTCTACCTGTTCCATGACCTTACTGAACACCTCCGGGCTGTACTGCGGCGGGTAGCCATTCTTCACAAGACAAATCTTAATATCCAGTTTAAGCTGATTGCGGACATTCTGATTATTGAGCCAGTCGGAGAAGGAAGATTTTGTGTCTATGATCTCTTTGACTTTCTTTGCCAGTTCCCGGCACTTGTCATTGACGATCACGCCATCGATTTCTTTATCCGTGCCGTACTCAAAATCGTACTGATCGCGCAGGGACACTAGAATGTCATAAAACGCCTTTTCCTCAAAGGTCAGCCCAATTTTGCGGAAGCTCTCCCGGCTTTCGTTCATCTGGCTCAGGATGGACAGAGCCTGCTTGGTGGCTTCGCGTATGATGTCATCCGATGCCTGTTCCTGTGTGGCTCCCGCTTCTTCTGCACTCAGATGTTTGCGCCGTTCGTGGTATGCCGCGATCGTTTCTTCCAGCATCTGCTGATAGGTCTTTGCAGCGACCTTATTGATCCTGCTGTATTCCTTTATTTGCTTGCGGATCATTTTGACGAGCAGTTCCAGCTTGGTGGCAGGCATTTTCACATCGGACAGCTTTTCAAAATATTCCGGGCTGAAAATGTCCTCTTCCTCTCCGGCATCAAGAACGCTCTCGACCTGGTTATAACGCAATGCCTCCTCGACCATTTTAGATACGGTACGATTCATGCTGTCGGTATCCAGTTCTGTGGTTCCGCTCATCTTGCGTACAAAACCTGCGATTGCCATGAAGCACTGAGCCAGCGCAGATTCGCTCTCCGACAGTTCGCCGGAGGGCTGACAAATATCATAACTGAGCCGCATCCGCTTGACCGTTTTCAAGAAATAAGTTTTGAAAGAAACCTTTTGCGTGCCGCCTTTACCCTCGGAGTTCAGCTCCTCTGTAGAGGCAAACACATACTCCGCAGCTTTGGCAAGCAAACGATATCGCTCTACGGGGTCGCTCTCAGGGTTTAGGAACGGCTTGAGGTCATACCCGGTAAACATGGTCTTGAGGACTTCCAGTTCTTCTCTGAACACTTCCGTGGCCTGTTCCACATCGTCTGAGGTAGGAGCAACCGAAGTATCGCCGCCGTAGATTTTCATGGCCTCACGCATATTGTCACGGATACCGATATAGTCGATGACCATACCGTATTCCTTACCGGGATAGACTCGGTTTACACGGCTGATAGTCTGAATCAGCAAATGCTTTTTCAGCGGTTTATCGTTATACAGATAAGTAAGACACGGTACATCAAACCCGGTGATCCACATATCAACTACAATAACAATACGGAAGTTGGATTTTTCCTGCTTAAATACGGCATCCAACTCTTTGGAGCGTTTATCGTTTTTCACGCCGCCGAGGTAGTTATACATCTCCGGCTTATCATTGCTGCCGACACTGGCTACCATAGCCATGAACGGCATTGGCTTCATGGCATCCAGTTCTTCCTTAGTGGCAGCAGTGCCGTCCGGCACCTTCTTTTCGACAGACCATTCCGGGTATTTCTCCTGGAATTTCAGCAACAGGTCATAGGCGATTTGTCTGTTGGAGCATACCACCATTGCTTTCTGAATCCTGTCCGGCTCTTTTTCGCAGGCGGCTGTATAGTGGTCGTGAATATCCACGGCAAGGCGTTCCAGGCGGGACGGCTCTCCGAGAATGATCTCCATAGAACTCATCGCCTTTTTACTTGCTTCAATATCCTCCTCGGTTGCACCATCGTCCGCACAGGTTTTGTAGTAGCGTTCGATCTCCTTGACCTTTTTCGTATCCAGCAGAACCTTTGCGATTCTCGGATGGTACTTGATGGATACCGTCAGCCCATCGGCAACGGCTTGATCCATGGTATAACGGTCGATCTCATCGCCAAAGGTCTGGTAGGTTTCCGCAATCGGAGTACCCGTAAAACCGACAAAGGTGGCATGAGGAAATGCCTCTTTCAGCACTTTGGCATACGGCTTGGAAACCATAGCTTTCATATTCTCATCCGTATCTTTACTGAACTGGATTTTTCGAGAATGCTCCAGCTGGGTCCTGTGTGCCTCATCCGAGAAGCAGATGATATTGTGGCGGTCATTGATAAGACCGATCTTATCTTCCTTACGGTCACAGAATTTCTGGATGGTGCAGATATAGAATCCGCCGCTTTCTCTGGCACCGAGTTCCTGCCGCAGATGCTTTCTATCCTTTACCACAGAAACATCACCGAGATTCAGGAACTCCTTGCTCTTGGCAAACAGCTTGATACCCTGCTCCTGCAGTTCCTCACGGTCAACGATCATGACGATGGTGGGCGAACCGATCTGCGGAATGTCACCGCAGCGGAGCGAAAGCTGTCGGGCAAGGAACGCCATCGTATAGGTCTTGCCGCACCCGGTTGCGCCGAAGTAGGTGCCGCCTTTTCCTGTCTGCTCCACGACAGATTTTACGATACTCTGTTTGAGCAGTCTTGCTGCAAAGAACTGAGGGTAACGGCAGACGATTTCCCGTTCATCGCAGTCGAAAATCTCATCCTGAAAATAGATATAGTCGCGGAAGATTTCCAGAAAGCGTTCCGGCGCATAGACACCGCGCACCATGGTTTCGGTTTCCTCAAAAGGCATGGTGGACAGCTTGTCCCCATCGTTCACACGCCGCCATGCATAGAAATGCTCATACGGAGTACGCACGGTTCCCAGTCTGGTTTTCACACCGTCCGAAATACACGCCAGTGGGCAATAGTGCAATAGCTGCGGAATATCGCGCCAGTAGCGGATCGTGATCTGCTCCCAGGCATCATAAATGGTGGCGTTTGCATCAGCAGGGTTCTTCAGTTCTATGACGCACAGCGGCATACCGTTGACGAACAACAGCACATCTGGTCGGCGGTTTTCACGCTGACCGTTATTTATGTATTCCACGGTAAACTGATTGGCTACACGGAAAATATTGTTTTCCGGCGTTTCAAAATCAATCAGCGGTACCATGACGGGCAGACCGTTCTGCGGTGTGAACTGAACGCCGTCCACCATCCACTTATACACCTTGTGCAAGGTGGCAAAGTCACTCTCGGCACCGGCAAGACGAACAGTGTCGTAAAGCTGCTCAATTTCCTCCGGCAGCAGATTCGGACTGGTCTTTGCAATAAAGGCTTTGAAATCCCCTGCGATCAAGACTTCGCTATAACTGCGCGGAATCTGATTTCCGGCGAGATAGTGCCAACCGACCGATTCCAGAAAAGCAATGAAAGCACTCTCATATTCCGACTCACAGTAGCGACCGTTATAGTTTTTCAGCTTTGCCATGCGCCCACGCCTCCTTTCAGCCCTGTGCTTCTTCGATAGAGCCTTTGATCAATATCGGACACAGGTCTTTGATTTGAGTTTTCAGTTTCTCGTTGATTTCCTTGCGAGAATTATATACTTGGTATATCTCTACAATTGACTTCTGTACTTCTAAATCGGGTACTGGAATTCTAATTTCATAAAAACTCTCCATATCCAGATTGGTTCTAATGCTCGCATCGCTCATGAACCAACCCAATCGGTCAACTTCTTTCCGTGAAAACCACATCATTACATATTCTGCCAAAATATCTTCTCTTTTCATTTCAAAAACAGAGTATGCAGGTGAAATGATGATGGGCGTATCTTCATGAAGCAACGCTATACGAATACACTCGTCCCGCCCAGTTTGCATACCAGAAAATGCAAACTGACCTTTTTGAACCACCTTATATTTGGACAAATCAACACCAGTGGTATTGGCAACCGATGGCATAAACTGCTTGGTTATGTTGATGCCTTGAACATCTGTTATGCTGTTATCTGTATTACGGTTATCTACTTCGTGCAAAATATCGCCAACAGATATTTTGGGGGCTTTATGCTTATAATCGTCAATCAGTGTTTCACAAGTCAGCTTCAAATCCTCCAGCCCGCGTTCATAGCTTTGCTGGTTGGCAAGCATGGCATTGTAGACAGCTACATATTTCTGCTGGATGTCAATGGGCGGGAGCGAGATTTCTTCATCGCAAAAATATGTCCAATCAAATACCTCTGTGGAACTACCCCACGAAATAAATTCGGCATATCTATCCCACTCTTTACGACTCAAATACATAAATAAGTATGTATCGAGGAGTATATTTTTGGCACTGGGTTTTATTCTAAACACATTATCATTGAATGTTATGATAAAAGTTCTATCCGTATCGTTAAATCCGATTCCTAATTTTCTGCTTCCCCTCGGATTATACGCAAAATGTCCGGGAGGGACCAGATGAAATTTAGAAAAGTCTTTTTCTGATATTTTTCCTCGCATAGGCAAAATAATCTTATCGACATTGACACCTATTGCATCGTTTTCACCATATTTTCCATCTGAATTTTTTTCATTGGTGAGTTCGAGTAACTCACCAAACTTGTATTTACTCAATCCCATAACCAATCCCCCTGAATGCATCTTCCAGCATCTGCTGGGATTTCTTTTCCTGCTTCATGACCTCCTGCATTTCCGCCTGGATACGAGCCATTTCCTTTTCGTAGTCAATTTCTAGGTCGTGGTCGATAAATTCGATGTACTTGCTCGGGGTCAGCGCCCAGTTGTTCTGCTCGATCTCATCAATACCCACACTGCGGTACAGCTCCGGCACCTCATAGCAGCTGCCGTCCGTGCCCTCGCTCTGCCAGGTGTGATAGATATCGGCGGCTTTTCCGATTTGGGTGCTGTCCAGCAGGACTTTCTTCTTATTCTCGCCCTTTACCGGGTTTTCCGTCCAGGTACGCAGATCCATGAACAGAATTTCGTGTTCCCGGTTGCGCAGGCTCCTGCCGTGGTAGCTGCCGCCTTTTTTGTTCTGGTTCAGAATCCAGAGCGTCACGCTGATGTCCGTAGTGATGAACAGTTCCCGCGGCAGGACGATGATTGCTTCTACCTTATCATTCTGGATCAGCTTTTTGCGAATCTCCAGTGTGTCGCTGTCGTTCAGTGCGCCGTTGGCAAGCAGGAAACCAGCCACGCCGGACTGCTTTTTGAGGTGCGAGAGGATATGTAGAATCCACGCATAGTTGCCGTTGCTCTCCGGCGGCGTCTGGTAATCCGCCCAGCGAGGGTCATGCTCCAAGGTACTGTCATACCAGCTTTTGAGGTTAAATGGCGGATTTGCCATAATGTAATCGAAGTACAGCCCCTTGTGCAGGTCATTCAGAAAGCTGGAATCACTGGTTTCGCCAAGGTTATGGCTGATGCCGCGCAAGGCAAGGTTCATTTTGGCAAGGCGATAGGTCGCAGGCTCTTTTTCCTGTCCGTATACATTGATACGGTTAATATCGCCCTGTTTGGATTTTACAAGCGCCGCACTCTGGATAAACATACCGCCGGAACCGCAGCACGGGTCATACAGCGTGCCGTCATACGGCTCGATCATCGTTGCAATAAGCTGAACGGCATCATGCGGCGTATAGAACTCGCCCTCCTCCTTGGTAGCGTTGACCGCAAATTCTTTGAGGAAGTATTCGTACACACGACCGATCAGATCCTTTTCCTCGCCAAACTGCTTGTGGCTGATCTTGTTGACTTCATCGATTAGCTTTTTGATGTCGTTAGCACCAAGGTTGCGTGTGGTAAAGGTGCCCTCTACAAAGCAGCCTTTCAGCTGCTTGGAGCCTGCCGCAATGCTGTGGAGTGCGTTGTCCAGTGCTACATTCAGCTTGGGTGCAGGCGTATTGATGATGGTAGACCACCTTGCCTCCGGCGGCAGATTGTAGGTGCCGTCCGCAAAGGTGGCATCGTCAAAGAACGCCGCACGGATGTTTTCATCGTCCGGGTCAAGTCCCTGTTCCAGCAAGGTCTGGCGGAGCTTCTCCACACCGTCCTCATATTTTTCACCGATAAAACGCAGGAACACCAGCGTCAGCATCATATCGCGTTTTTCAAAGAAAGAGCCGGAGTTCCGTGCCGCACGCAGAATATCTCTGCACTTAAAGAGGATCGCATCCAGATTGATGGTATCCTCAGCTTTTTTCTTTGCCATTTCGTTTTCCTCCACTTATCCTCCAACCACATCCGCCTTGTGGCAACGGTAGGGGGTATCAAATCTCTACGGTCTTGTCCTCGAAAGACCGGCGCCCCCTTACACGCAAATTTCCGCGAAATTACGCAGGGGGGATACCGCTTATCCTCGAAATCAAGCCGGGTTTCTTTCTATTCATACAACCACGCTAAATCAATTTCCATCGGATGCAGTCTGTTTGACCGCTGTTTCGCCGGATTGTTTTGATTTGCGTGGTTTTTCCTTTGCTTTTTGCGCTTTTTCTATGGCTTTTCGTTCACGGAAAGCTTTCTGCTTTCGGGCGTTGCGGACCTTTTGACAGGCTTCGGAATCGCAGTATTCCTGTCGATTGCTTTTCCTTATGATGAACTTTCCGCAGTTGCGGCAGCGAATCATGATCCCCTCCGGGCGTTTGTCCGGCCGTCCCTTATTCTCCGGCGCAGGGTCTTCCGACAGCATACGCGCAAGGGTGTACCACGCAATATCGAATACAGACTGCACATCCGTGGAAAATTCCAGGCGGTTTGTCCGAGGGTCTACCTTTAATCGGATTTTGAAATCCGGGATAATCGAAATTAGACAATCGCGCAGTTCCTCATAATCATCATATGGCGTAGTCGCAAATTCGCCCTCGGCGGGTTGGTCGGCTGGGTGACTCTCGATATAGTCATTCGCACACTGCATATCTGCTATCAGGTCATCGCAAGTGTTGCCGCCTGTCAGTATTTCGTCAGGCACTGTGACAATTGCCCTTTTGTATTTCTCGAAATACGAATATCCATCGAAATACTTGCCCTCTTTGGAAAGGTTGTATGCCGCATCGTCATCGGCAACACAAACTCCCTCCAGCGCGATATAAAACATGACGGCGTTATATAGCTTTCCCAGATCATCCATAAAGTCGGAAAGGTTGAATGTGCCATCTTTCTCCACCAGTTTTGCATCAAATCCGTTGATGTCGAAACGGTCATTGAGCGAGGAATAGATCGCATCTATGTTGTATGGATGCATATTCGTCTCGCACCATTTTATGATCTGGTCTGCATACGGCGTAGTGTTTGCACGATCGTTGATCTCCACTGCCAGATTACAAAGGCTAACGAGCAATCCCTTTCCAGTCAATATGTCCTCTTCTGGGAATAGCGGTTCTTGCCCAGGCTGACATACAGGGTGTACACAGCCATCAGTATCACACGCATAGTCCGCAAAACGGAATGGGTGACAAATAAGCTGCCCTACGCCGCCGATCTCCTTGGCACCGAGAATATCCGTCATTTTGTTCGCTTTGGATGGTATATAGTCCCCATTCCAGTTCAGTGGCATAGTCCCACCCCTTTTCGTTAAATCGTAACTTTCTGAGTAACCGTCAAATTTTCGACTTCGGTTACATTATATTCTAAAATATTATTGAAAGCAATACCAAGCAACAAAATTATTTGCAACTGGGTTTGCGAACAGCACCTAGAAAACTTTATCCCGTTCTCGATAAAAATCCTTCTACCTGCCGGGACTGGTCACCTGTCAAGGGCGGATAGGAAGATACTGCTATTGAAGAGACGGACCCAAAGCCCAAAATCATCGAAAGGAGGGACGCTCTCGTGCATCCTTTATCCTCTGTGCTAGTTTAGAACTAATTTCCACACTATTCTCCCATACAAGTTATCCGACACCCAGTATTGCACTTAAACCGGGTGTCGAATTTATTATCATTATGAATACATCGGCACTCCATACCCATAAATCCGCGCATCACCTACCGGGTAACTATTCTCCTGACAGGCATCGCCAGAGTTGCCTTCTACGGTGTACACTGTACCGCCTTCCGTTTTTTCGACAATACCCACATGATCCGGTACGCCATCGCCGCCCCAGTCAAAGAAGATAATGTCACCGGCACACGGTTCGTAATCACGCTCCTGCCACTGACTGCGCGTCTTGAACCAGTCCGAACCATCACTGCACAGCGAAAAGCTCGGAATCACTCCCGCATCAATATATCCGCACTCATTTGCACACCAGCTGACAAAGCAGGCGCACCATTCCACACGCGATGTGAAGCCATACCAGCTCCAATAAGGCTGACCACCCACATTGCCAAGCTGCGACAGCGCTATTGTCACGATTTCGCCATCGCCTGTTCCGATACCGTAAAGTACGGAACTCCAAAGCGACCGATACTTCTCGTCCAGCAATTCTGCTAGCTGCTTTTTCTGGTCGGCATTAAAATGATACTGATCTGTCATCTCGCTAGCAGTCTTGTGCGAAATTGTAATGTACAGGTATACTACCGTTGTTTTATCCTTGCCGCTGCCCTTTGTATGGCGCTCCACACGATAGGAAATGCTGTTCATATCCCAAAAGACCTTACGCAGCAGCTCCAGCTTCATATCATTCATTGACGCCACCTCCTGACCATTACTCTGGTCGGAGGTGGTTTTTACTGCATAAATCGAAAGAATTTCCGGCCATGTGGCCCTCGAACCGGATAGAATCAATTTATCATAGGGATGGTCTGTTTTGATTTTTTCTATCTTCTCGTTATACTCCTGATTGATTTCTCGTGCGGCGTCCCGCATGGTCATGCCAGTTCCACTGTCTTCGCCTGAGAAAAAGATACCAAAGCAGGAGCCTGCCATCATGCCAATCAAGCACACAACAACAATCACCATGCAGGTCACTCCACTGCCGGTAGTCAGAGCCGCAACCATCGACCGCATACCAGCAATAATTGCTCGCAGTACCTCTTTCGTGGCCTCTGCCGCTCGTTTAGCCATGGCCGCTGTCTGCTTTGTCGCTGCCCGAAATGTCTGAGCCGAAATTTCAGCAGATTTCACCGCAGCCTCTGCCGAACGATGCTGAACCGCAGTTGCATACTGCGCTGTTTGCCTGGCTGACTGCACCTCTCGTGCGGCACTCTTGATTCTCAATCGATTTGTTTTAGGCGAGATTACTTCTTTTGCAGCAGATCTATCATTGGATATTACTGTTTTTTTCAACTTTATGGCTGTATTTCCATGATTACCGCTATGCCGCGAGCCATGCACCACACGATCACGGAAACTCGTTTCGGCAGGTATAATAGTTCGATCAGAACTCACAATAGTAGACTGTCGCTGTTTGATTTGAGCAGCTTTCAACTGCCTGACAGCTTTGCTCTTTGCCAATGTACGTCCCTGTTCCACCGGGTCATTTGAAAATCTGCTCACAGTCTGCTGTCCGATTTTTATTCTCTGAGCATCTTTTCCGGCAGTTTTCCGGTTCGTTTTCACTTGTTGTGCACGAATTGCAGCCTGCCGTTGCGATTGTTTCTGAGGTGTGATGTCATTTTCACCCCATGGCTGATTGGGCATCGCCGGCTCCTGCATCGATTCCGCATATCGTTCCCTGCGCTGCTTGATTGCCGCTGTTCCTTTTTTCACTGCCAGTTTTGCACCAGCCGCAGCAGCACGAGCAGTATCTCCCGCCGCATTTTCCGCTGCTCGTTGCACCTTGTCCCCAGCATAGGCATTGGAATTTTCCGAACGGTCATCTGTCAAATTTGTAAACTGTTCTTTGGAACGGATATATACCTCCTTCATGCGTTCTCCCGCAACCGCCGCCTTATCCAACGTCTTAATGCCTTGCACCTTTTCTCTTGTCTTGATCTTTGGCATTTTCCTACTCACCTCCATACGCAGAAACGGGCAGGATTACTCCTGCCCGTGTGCAAACTGACCCTCACCAGGTCGGGTCGTCATCAGCTCATACAGTTTCGTATTCTGCGGAAAACGGTTGATGAACGGCACCAGTGCGCTGCCATATTTAATCAGGCCGCAGCCTGCATCTGCATTGGTGATATAGCTCATCTGCTCATTCGAGATATTCAGCAGGTGCGCCAGCTTTTCACGGTCGGATGCTGCCTGATTGAGCATGACAATAAACTCCGAGTTAGAGAGCATGGTACTTGCCTGAACGGAATCCAGCAGATACTCCACATTCTGTGTGATAGCGGTCGGGTACGCATTTCTCTTTCGAAACTGCCGCCATGCCGAATTGAAAAAGGCCGCGCTGAACTCGTTTTCAAACATGACATGGAACTCATCAATAAATACATGAGTGCGTTTTCCGCGTTTCCAGTTGAGCGTTACACGGTTCAGCATGGTATCCGTAATGACCAGATGGCCGATCGGCTTCAACTGTTCACCCAGTCCATGAATGTCAAACACAACCACCCGCTTGTCCAGATTGACCGTGCTTTTATGACCGAAAATATCCAGAGAACCGGTGGTAAACAGCTCCAGTGCAAGCGCAATGTCCTTGGCCTTTTCTTCCGGCTGATCGAGCAGCATTTCACGCAGTGTTGACAGCGTGGGTACCGTGCCGGACTGCTCCGCTTCCTGATACACCGCCGCAACGCATCGGTCAATGATGGACTTCTGCTGCGGACCGACACCGTTCGGGTCAATACGCTCTACCAGTGACATGATAAACTGTGATTTCACTACAATCGGGTTATTTTCGCCGTAGCCATCAACCATGTACATGGCATTCAGTCTGTCCTTACCGCCAGCCGAAACGCGAATCACAGACGAAATATCACCCATTGCTTCCGCAAGCGGTGCGTACTCCCCTTCCGGATCACAAATCAGAATATCATCATCGGTGTTCAGGATCAGGAACGTAATCAGTTCTTTTGCATTAAACGATTTTCCGCTGCCGGGTACACCCAGCAGAAATGCGGACTGATTCAGCAGATTTGCCTTATTGCACATGATGAGATTATGCGAAATCGCATTCTCACCAAAGAAAATGCCGCCCTTATCCTGAATTTCCTGTACCTTGAATGGCATAAACACTGCAAGGCTTTCCGTTGTCAGCGTTCGAAAAACATCAATCTTGCGAGCGCCGATTGGCAGCACTGTATTCAGTCCATCAAGCTGCTGATATTTCAGCACAGCCAGCTGACACATATGCTTTCGGGCAATCGCCTGTACGGTTTCCGTATCTGCGTCCAGTTGTTCCTTAGTATCCGCCGTAAGCACCATCGTCAGCACCGCGAACATCATGCGCTGATCACGAGTGGTCAGGTCGTCAAGGAATTCCTTGCTTTCCTTGCGCTGAAGCTCCATATCATACGGAACAACAGCAGAGAAGTTGTTGTTCGCATTCTGGCGGCGCTGCCAGTTCGTGATGTTGGTTTCCACACCCAGCAGGCGGCTCTCCACCTCATGTACTGCCTCATCAGTTGGAATGGGCAGAATATCAATGGAAAGCATCATATTGCGGTTCAGGTCAGTCAGTTCTGTGACCATGCTGTCCTTAATGTAGCTGGCATAGTCTTTGAGAAACAGCACCCGGCAATACTGATCGCCCAAAATCAGATAATCCTTGTTTTTTTCAATTACATCAGGGCAGATAAAGTCCCGAATATCATGTCCCTTTCTCGCCATGCTCTTAATGTCGAAGTCAAACGTCGTTTCCTCACCAGCACGGTAAAAATCATGCAGCATACGCAGTCGCTCCGCCGCCGACAGTTCCACACACTTTGAACCAAGTGCCGCAAAATGTGCCGACAGGTCGGCACCAATGCGGGAGAAGTACGTTCTTGCTTCCTCCACGTCCTTTCTGGCTACCGAGACCGTCAGGTATTTCTCCTGCATGATACCGTTTGCGCCCGTAGCCTTGTCCAGCAGCATCTGGTTATATTCCTTGCGGTACTGGTCCAGTCCGTCCTCCTTCATCGGCATCAGAATGGATTTTTCAAAGCTGGCGCGGTTCTGACGATGGTTATAAATCGTCAGTTTGGTAGTCGCGCCGCTGTCCAGACTGTTCAGCAGTTCCGAATAGGTCAGGAACATACTCTCCTTATCCTCGCGGGAGGCCACCAAATAGTTAATATCCGTAAACCGATACATCTTAGTGAACTTGCTGCCCACCTGAAAAATACCGTCCGGCCAGATGCGCCTGATAGGGATGACATCCTGCACCTTGCGAGGTACCTTGTAGCGTTCCTTATCCTGCTTCATGATGGTACGAATACTCTTAATCATGGTTCTTCATTCCCTCTTTCTCTTTCTTCTCCAGCTCAGGCTTTAACGCTTCATAATAGATATTATTCGACTGGAATCGAATGACTTTGGGCTCCAGCACTTCTGACCGCAGCCATGCCCATACAAACTGCTCGGCAGTCATACCGTGATATGTCACAAATCCCATAGCAGCAAACGGGGCAGCGCCCAGGATACACATCCACGAAACCGTTTCTGTGCCGACATACGGTTTGAGGACAAAGTACAGCAGGATTGCTACACCAGCTGCAAGCACTGTAAACACGCACTGCCGCATAGATAATCCAAAGAACATGGATTCGGTATAGTTCCGAATCTCTCGATTGATTTTTACTTCCAATGCCTTTCCCTCCTTACAGTCCCATCATCTCGTGCACAATTCTGTCTGCCATTTTTATCGAGCCAACCAGAATCAGCATATTGAAAATCAGTTCACCAATATAACTCCATACCATGGAAGCCGCTGCTGCATCCACATCAACCACCGGCGGCGATGCCGCAAATACGCTGAATATAATGCAGGCAAGGACGATAATCGCTCCCTCCAGGCAAACCGCTGCATAGCCTTTTAAGAAGCTCTTACCAATGTTCTGGCTTGGTTCTCCCGCAAAGCTGGACAGTGGAATCGGCGCGATTGCCGTATACATGAACATTTTGAAAAAGCGTCCGTAAACGCTCAGAATCATCACAAAAGACAGCACCCAAATGAACAGTCCGCCGATCAGCGTGACGGCCCACAGAGGAATGCTTTCAAAAAAGCCGCATTCTTCTACGGCTGTAATAATCTCCTGTGGCAATACCGTCTGCTGTGCTCCTCCAAATCCTGCGGCATTCATAATCGAAGAAATAACGCCCTGTACAATATTGAGCAGAGCCAGCATCAATTCCATGCCGTAGGAAATCAGTCCTTTGGCAAGGGCGAACCGCACAAACAGCTTTACTGCGTGTTCAGGCTTCTTGATTTCCGCAAAGCTGCCGCAGGTTTTCATCACGCCAACCACAAAGAAAACCACCAGAAGCGCATATCCAATCGCCTGGAGTGCGCCATGAATGCTGACGATCACACTCCAAATCGCGCCGCCCTTAAAGTTTTCTGGCGACTGCGTAATGAGCAGCCAAATCTCTGACAGCTTATCATTCCATGTTTCCAGCGCATTGGTCAGGTTTTGTACGACCCAGTTATCCGACACTTCAAGCACCTCCTTCCGGGGCAGGCATCATGCCTGCCCCAAACTGTTGGATAACGCATCTTAGCCGCCGGTAATCAGCGTCAGGATTTCCTTGGCAAAGGTGATGACAATGCCGCCTGCCAGCGTCAGAAAGCCGTTAGAACGCTGAGAGGGGTCATGGGACTGAAGCGACAGACCTACCTGCACGATACCCCAGCCAAGCAGGATCAGACCAACAGCGCGAATCAGGCCGAAAATAAAATTGCTCAGGTTGTTGATCACTGCCAGCGGATCGTCTGCCGCAAACGCCGGGACTGTGCAGCAGCAGAGCACTGCCGCAGCCATCACCGCCGTACAGTAGCGACGGAAGCCCTTTTTCACCTTGTCAGGCACCGGCTTCCGGTTTTCATTTTTGTTTTTCATGTTGTTTTTCCTCCATCTTCTTGAAATGTTCTTCTAGCTCCTCTTCTGTGAGAAGCACGAAGTCATGTTGACTGAAAACGGTCAGTTTCTCTGCCTTTTTAGCAAGTTCAGCGTCCAGTACGACAGATGCGATACTGCGTGTGTCCTGTCCATGCTGGTAAGGCTCCATACCGCCGTCTGTGGTGAGTTTCACATTCGGATGTTTCAAAACATCGTATTTGAAGTCTTTGACCGGTCGCTCACCGCGTATAAAAAGAAGTGCGTAGCGGTTGTCCAGCATACGCACTTCATCAGGTGTCATCAGCTCTCGACCTGTGATCTGCCAGTTGACCGAGTAGCTGCCGTTTCTACCTTTGGATTGTCCATAGGTGTTCGTATCAATCGTTTCCTTGCCGAGCAGCTTGGACACATATTCATGCGTAGACTGCTCGTTACCGCCGAGATACAGGAACTCATCACAGTTGCCCACGATGCTTTCCCACTGTTTTTCGAATAATGCTTTCAGCTGTGCAAGGTTTTGAATAATAATGCTCACTGAAATCTCACGGCTGCGCATCGTAGCCAGCAGCTTATCAAACTCATCGGGCAGGGCGACATTTGCAAACTCGTCCATCACAAAATGCACATGAACCGGCAGTCTGCCGCCATGAACAATGTCTGCCTGGTAGTAAAGCTGTTGAAACAGCTGCGTGTATAGCATACCGACAAGGAAATTGAAGCTGCTGTCATTATCCGGAATTACCGCAAACACAGCCGTTTTCTTCTCGCCTACGCTCCACAGCTCCATTTCATCGGTTTGCGTAATGCCCGCAAGAGATTCCAGATTGAACTTCTCCAGTCTGGCAACCAGTGTGATTTGAATGGATTTCAGCGTTTTGCCGCTGCCAGAATGGTAGTTGCGATAATATTTCAGAGCAATATGCTCCGGATTACGCATCTCCAGCCGGTCGAACAGCTCGTCCAGCGGCGATACAAAACCCTCATCGTCCTCATGCACTTCACCCGCTCGAATCATCTCCATCACCGTGGGGAAGTTCTGTTCGTCCTCCGGTGCTTCATAATGGAGATAGAAAATCAGCGCCAGCAGAAGCATTTGCGCCGCCTGATCCCAGAAAGGGTCCTGCGACTGACTGCCTTTAGGTGTGGTATTCTTAAACAGGTTCGTCACAAGGCGCTGAATGTCATTATCATTCCGCAGATAGACAAACGGATTGTAACAGTGGCTTTTCTCCATATTGATGAGATCAATCACCTTAATTTCATAGCCCTTGGATTTCAGAAGATTGCCTGTATCCCGCAGAAGTTCGCCCTTTGGGTCTAGGCAAACAAAGCTGGTATTCGCATTCATCACATTGGGTTTTGCAAAAAAGCGCGTCTTGCCAGCACCGCTGCCGCCGCAGCACAGAATATTCAGATTTCGTCGGTGCTTTCGACCATCAAGTCCGATTGCAACAGTCTGCGTCAGGATTTTATTTTCTGGCGCAGACTTATTTGCATACTTTCGACTGATTTCCCTTGGAGAACCCCACTGTGCTGAACCATGCTCCTCGCGCCTGCGGTAATTTCGGTCATTCGAGAGAAATACCGCCAAAGCCAACCCGTAAATCAGCAGAAAAATAAGAACAGTCCGAAGACTATCCCTGCAAAGCACAATATGAAGCGGATTTGCAAATGCAGCACCGGCATTCTTTATCAAACCGATCAATCCGTCATCTAAATACGGAGCGAACAACAGTGCTATCCAGATGACCGGTATACAGCCACAGGCATAGCAGATCAGGTTTACTGGCGAAAACTTATCTTGCTTCATTCCGCCACAGCCCCCGTTTCCGTTTGGGCGGTGCGTCGATCACTTTGAGAAGCAAGTCATCAATATCGTCCGTCGGCTTACCATCCCGGATTGCATCGTTTCGGTAATCTGCTAGACCGCGCACCATAAGCCGCTGTTCGTGTTCCTCCAGCGTTACAACTTTCTTATCAGATGCCATCTTTGTCACCGTTCCTCTCTGTTGGCGTTCTCTCTTTGCGGCTTTTTCCGGTCATGCGTATCCAGCACTCGGTTCATATCACCAATCATCACGTTGGAAACGCGCCTGATCGTACCAAGCTCCTGTCTTGCGCTCTTGGCGTCCATACCGCCAAACTCCGCTGGCATTCGGTCAAAACGAAACGTCTCGCAGGACAGCTGATTTTTCCTGCACAGCACATACGCAACCGAATATGCCGTAAAAGCAGGGTTACAACAGGTCAGGTTTTTCTGTTTCAGATGGACCTTTGCAATTTCCTGTGCCAGTCCGCGAAACAGCGGTTCCGCATCCGTGCCCTGACGAACGTAAATCTTGTTGTCCGCTGGCTGATACAGTACATTCACTCGTTCCGGCAGGTCATCCGAAACCTCAATTTCGCAAGGCCGATGATCAACTAGCGCATTCAGCAGCAACTTTTTATCATGGGATACCAACGTCTCATGCTTCTGCAAAGCCGTTGTCTGCGACACATCGAACACCTTTTTCACCTTGTAAGAGGTCTTAACCGTACCGTCCTGATTCGTATATTCCTGTCCGGGTTCCAGAAGGTTGATGGCGCAAGCCCCTTTCTTGATGTGAACACCAGTGTTCTTCCAGGCAGCAAAGTCTGCCAGCTGCGTCGCATCCGGACACTGATGGGCAATCAGCAGCGCATTACTGGCAGAATACCGGTCAAACTGCGCCTGAATATTCAGAAACGCCTGAAACTTCTCACCGCTGCTGACTGCCGCGACCGCTGCATCGTCAATCATCTGATAGACAACTTTGCGCTCCTCACGTTTCTGTTTTGCCCATTTTTCCTTATCAAAAGGTTCAGCATTGCTGTTCTGAACCAGACCGTCATTGTTTTCCATGCTCAACGCTCCTTTCTCTTCCTGCGCTTCTTCTTTGGGGCATGATGCTCAGTCGCAGGCATTTTCTCAGCACGGTCCTTCGCTTTCTCTGCGGCCTTCGCAGCCTGCTCTGCCTTAATGTCTTTCAGTTCCTGCCGTACAGATGGCCGTACCCGTTCTCGATTAGAGATATCCCGCTCGCTTCGTTCGCTGGGCCTTGAGATAGGCTCGGACTGAGGGGATTTTGTCGTCCGAGCCTGTGCGGGGTTTGGTGTATGCCCCTCTTGCTCCTTGTCCGGTTTCTGCAACATGGAATCTACCAGCTGTGCCGTTTTATCCGACTCGGCTGCACAGCGCTCCGGTTCCGGGAATTCCTCTGCGGCTTTCTCGCGGTGGCTGCGTTCGATTTCACTCTTAACGCTACCCATATCAACCGTTGCAAGCTGAAAACGCTCAAAAATGCGGTTGATCTTGCTGGCATCCTCCGCTCGAACCATCACATCCGTAATACCGTCATCAGCATTCCTGTCCTTCAGCACGCAGTACAGCACACCATACTTCTTTGATGCCTCGCAAAACTGCTTCAGATCAGTATCCTTCACAGCAAAGACTTTCAGTTCTTTGCCGCTTCGCAGCATATTCGTCAGCCGCGTCTTACCCTTGGTCTTTTTCTGCTCACGCAGAATGGCATACAGAAGAATAGCGACCTGTTTCGCGCCCGCACCGGTGATTTTGGCGGCAACTTCAGCCCCTTCCAGCGACATTCTCACGACCTGTTCTGCCGCGTCGCCCGAATAACTCATGCTCATCTCGCTCCTTTCGTTCCAGTTTCTTCTGCTCATTCAGCCGTTCCAACTTCTCTCGCACCTGTTTGGAACGATCTGCTATTTCACTACATAAAACCACCTCCTTTCGCTTCGCTCTGATCTCCGCAGTCAGGTCCTTAATCTGTGCCTTGACTGCATCATCCACTCCATTTCTGCGTTTAACGCATTTCAGTTCATTTCGCAATTCATGTCGTTTTTCAACGAGTGCCTGTACCGCAGCTTCTGCATTCAATTGATATGCAGATAAATCTTCACCTGTACAGATATGGTTTCTTGCCAAAAGCCTTGTCTGTGCATCCAGTCGATCCAGTTTGGTAATATCCTCTTTCAGTAAAAAAGACACCCGCTTTACGGATGTCGGATGCTTCAGCAGAATATGCAGTTCATAACAGTATCGGAAATACAGTGCCTGAAGTCCCGTTACAGATCTACGTACTTTGCCGCGCACTCGATATTTACGCGGTGCATGATGCTCTGTAACAGGAAACGGATACTTCTTTGAAATGTTGTCCAGAATCCGTGCTTTAACCTCATCAAGCGAGTACCCTTCGCCCAGCTTATGAAAGCGAAAGTATCCTTTGGCATCCGGCGGCTTGATTGCGGGGTATTTGAGCGGTTCGCCACTCTTTCCGCGCGTTTTCAATTCGTACCCCATTTCCCGCATAATGCGGATAAAATCCCGTTCCGTAGTCGATGCTCGAATTGCCCGGTCAATATCCGCACGAATCATGCTGCGGTACGTCGGTTTGCCATTCTTTTCGGCAGACCACTGTGCGTAGTGTTTTCCTTTGCCGCTCGGTACATCAATCACAGAAATTGCATGCTCTCGACATAAGCGATCTGATATTTTTCTCATCTCGGCATAATCCGACTTCGAATTATTGAACTTGTAGCCGTCTGCCCATGAAACCGAGTTGATTACAAAATGATTGTGGTAATGGCCTGTGTTGCAGTGCGTAGCAATTACAACTTCAAATCGTTCTCCCCACAATTCTTCTGCTAATTTCACTCCGATTGCATGGGCGGTTTCCGCTGTCACTTCACCTGCTGCAAAAGACTGATACCCATGGAAGCACAACCGTCCATCAGTTTTTCCCCAGTATCGTTTCGTTTCCATCATTTGCACTGCTGCATTGTCTTCTCGGCAATTCAGGCACGAAACGTATGCGCGTTCTTCCGTCTTGATTGTATCCGCCGCATATTCAATCACGTTGTCAATTGCATGAAGCGAAGCTTGTGCCACCAAAGATCTTTCCCTTGTCTTCTCTGGATTTCGCGCATAATTGATCACATGGTCCAAGCGACTCTTGACCGGCCAAATTGAAGTGACTGCCATATCAGTCTTCCGGCATCGTATATGCCGCCGTAATCATCTTCTCAACCTTGCGGTTCTCCGTCAGTGCTTCACGCAGCTTGGGTACATCGAGCATACCGCGCGCATTCGACATGCGGAGGATCTGATCGATGTTATAGCCAACGCGACGCACCTCATTAATCAGCATCGGCACGTCTGCAGAAGGCGCTTCCTTGATCTCCGCGCCATTCAGCAGGTGGCGGCAAAAGCTCTCACGGGACAGGCCGGACTTGCGAACCTTCTTGGTCAGGCTCTCCAGTTCGTCCTTGGTAAAATAGATTTCTACACGGCAATTTCTCTTACGCATATTTTTCTTCCTTTCTAATTGTCAGCATGGTATACTGTGGTCAGGAGTTGATTTTATGACTACACAGCAGTTTAATAGACGTGTTGCGGCAGTAAAGACCGCTGATGCAATTAATGCAATCGAAGGTGCACCAGTTTCTGATTATGCCCGGATGCTTTCTCTTAGCTGGGCGAAAGGCGAGATTACTGGCGAACAAATGAAATCCGCACTAATGTCTTTTCATCGAAAGATTGCATCACAGGTACACCAAAATGGCTGATTTATACTTGTATGACGATGTGCCTGTTCTCCGTAATTCGTTAGGCATTAAAGATGAGAACACACTTGATCGAATCGAGGCAGAGCAAAGTCGGGCAAACATGATGCTCCTGTACGAACGCGGTTTTCATGACTTCACCCCATCGGGTCTCTGTGAAATCCACCATTTTCTTTTTGGCGATTTATATGATTGGGCTGGCAAATACCGCATTATCAACATTGAAAAGCGTGAGCGATTGTTAGTTGGTCGCAGTGTTTGGTATAGCAATGATGAGGAAATTCCCAATGATTTGGAAAGTGCATTTTCCGCACTATACCAGCCGAATTGGGATAGTCTGACTCGTGAGCAATTTGTAAGTGCTATCAGTCGATGCTTCCCTCGTATTTGGCAGGTTCATCCTTTCCGCGAGGGCAATACTCATACCGTAGTAATGATGATGACTTTTTTTGTCGAGCAGCACGGCTATTTCATGGATCAGGAATTGCTCGCCACCAGTGCTGGTTACGTCCGTGATTCTTTCGTCATGGCATCACTGGATCAATTATCTGAATACGAGCATTTGGAACGAATCCTCTTAGATGCTGTTCAAAGCGCACCCATTCACTATGATGTTGAAACACTCTGCAACTCGATTTCCCCATCGTCAGACCGCTATTCCAAATATCAGAGAGAGCCCTACAAACCTCTACCACATTACAAGCGTGAAACTTGAAGAACGCAGACTGTCATTTCCCACGACAGCCTGCGTTCTCCTTTTTTATTCATTCTGTTAGGGCCAATAGGGGTCATAGGGGTTCTCGCCCCTGTCAAGCTGGATTTGCACAATCAAATCCGTTGCTTGTTAGACCGATACCGCTATGCTCTCTTACGGCAGTTCGGTCTTCTGCCTTTTTCAGCGCTCCCGTTCCTTATCCGATTTGACCGGCATCGGAATTGCAAGAATCTGATCATCAATCTGCACAAATCGTTCAGGGCGCTTATACTTTTCGGTGTAGCGCTTCAGCTGTTCCTCGCTCAAACTCTTGAAGTTCTCCGTACTGCAATCGCACACAAAAAAGTTTCCCGCCACAATATCATAGATGCGATTGTCTTCATCCCGCAAGGCGCGGTTCAGCGGAAGTCCCTGCAGCTTGCCTTCCTCATTGCAGACCAGACACACAGTTTCTTCAAACGGATAGACCGCCTGAATATAACCGCTAACCGTTTTCTGCATTTCTTCTAGAGAACCATCAATCTCTGCAACACGCGCTGCCTTGCCCGGCTCCACCAGAACAACTCGCATCGTTCTCGTATCCAGTTTCTGTGTCTGTTCGGGCTCAAACTTCACAGGCTGAAAGCCAATGCTGTCACAGAAATAGAAGCCAGCATTTTCACCGTTAACAATCTCGACCACATCAGAAACCGACAGCGAGTGTCCCTGAAAATCTTCCGGGCAGTCACAGTTGAACATCTGATATACGCCTTCCAGCGTATCGACCTCAACCGCTCCCTCAAACACCTTATCGTAAATCCCACTGTTTACTTCCGAACTTCCCTGAAACTTATCAAGCTGAGAAAGTCCCAAGTACGCAACCCGGTCGTCATCTCTGCTCAAATTGATCTGATAGATTTTAATGTCCATCATCGTTCTCGCTCCTTTCCATTCCGATTTACAATCTCCATTCGCAGATAATCGTTCACATCTTTTCCGGCTCGCGGCGGGCGGTTCAGGACCGTATACTTCTTATCTAAGCCGTCCATAATACTTTCCGCCGCTTGCCGACCCACCCGGTCATTATCCAGATGCAGAACCACCTTCGTAATCTGCGAGTGGTCTTTCAAAAACTGCTCCAGCGCTACCGGCACTACATTCGCCCGTTTACTCGCGAACACGCCTGCCAGCGACAGATACGCGATTTTTCTCCAGTCTTTGTGATACATGATTTTCAGCGAGGCATAGCTCATGGCATCAATCGCGGCCTCAAAGACATGAACCTCTCTAACTGGTCTGTCATCCGCAACCAGTGCAAAGGAAAAGTGCTTATCACTGCCGGTTGCCTCACCCTTGTAATCCGTAGTCATGGAGCGCAGCGCTGCATAACGCCGGGTTCCTTTGGTATCGTATCCGACAAAAATAACATCATTGGCGTTCTCTGACTGAAACAGCAATCCGTGTTGAATGCAATATGCTATGATTTGCGGATGGATTCCTCGGCTCTTTAGATACGCCTCTGTTTTGCTTGTATTGGTGTCCAATGACGGCAAAAGCAGCTTTCTCGGGGCAGGCGGCGGTTTCTCGTAGCATATCGGCTGAACAGCCTGCCTGTTGAGCATTTTCACTGCCTCCGGGAACGGCATCTCCTTCACCTTAACCAGATAATCCAGCGCCGACCGACCGCCGATATTTTGCGAAAACCAATACCACTTTCCGTTACTGATTTTCAGCGAATCATGCGTTCTGGTGCAGTACGTTTCACCCGAAAAGCGCACCAACTCGTCCGGTTCATACGCTCTGAGGTATGACAGCAGATCCATCTTTCTGGCATTGGCGATTTCTTCTTTTGATACAACCGGCATTACCTCGCCTCCCAGTTCCGGTCCTTTGCCGCTTTCCGCTCCGCAAACGACTCGATCGCACCGCGCACCGTTTCCATGTAGTCGGTTTCCAGTTTGCTGAAATCCTTGAATACGTCGTCGAGCGGTCCACGCTGTTTGAGCAGTGCTATCGCCTGATCGTCCGGCAGATTCAATTCTTCCATAGACATCAGAATATCCTCGCGCAAAGCATACTCATAAGCATGAGAAAGAATTTCCTCTGGCGGACACTGAACGAGCCACTTGCGATATTTGTCCTGCTCACGCTCCATCTTCTGATAGAGCGCAGTATTCAGTTTCTCGTTGTTCATTACCATCACCTTCTTAATTTCAATTCACAGCTGACACGAAAGCAGCTATGTAGGGTAGGGGAGAAGATTCCCCTACGCAAGTTCATTCATGCTTTGTGAATCACCCGTTTATATTTGGTATCCGAGTTCTCCATATATGAATTGATGATTCGGCTCTGCTCCTTGGTTTCTGCGTATGCTGTTACGGTCAGCGTCTTGCGATTCCAGTCCAGCGTATAACTGTCCGAAGCAACGTTTGTAATATGGTGCTTAGCAAGATAATCTCGAAAGTCCTGCATCGCTGCCATATCATCAGACATCACCACATTGACATAGGTGCGATCCTTGGATAGCTTGTTATTGATGCGGCTGACCAAAAAGCAGCCAACACCACTGGCCACCGCTACCGTCATCGTTGTCAGCAAGCTGTCTGCCAACACCACGCTGCGCGTAATCCAGAAATAAAGAAGACAGGAAAGCGCAATTGCTACGCCCGCTAGCAGACTCCGGTTTCTCTGTATCATAATCGTTTTTACGGTGCTCAAGGCGTTATCTGCCATCTTTGCCAGAAATAGCAGACAAAGGCTCATTGCTGTTGTCAAATTATCATCTTCTCCTTATCGTTCCATATCGCGTTTCTTTTCTTTCGGTTCGCTCTCATCAGGCTCGCCGTCCACAATTTCGTTCTCCCGCTTATCTAGATTGAGCAGGATATTCAGTTCGTCCAGTCGTGCCAGCTTGGTTTTCAGTTCATCTTCCTGCGGGAACGGCTTGTCCACTGCCGCCTTGGCATTGGACAACTGAACCCTCGCATTATCCAGCTGTGCCTCGCACTGCTGGAGATCGCTTTCCAATCCGGCAAGCATATTATCAATGCGCTGGATATTGCCAAACAGATCTGTACCAAGAGAAATCGGATGACTGAGCTGGCCTTTCAGATTCAGTCGATACTCCTTTGCAAAGGTGTCGAACGAGAGTACCATGGCAAAGCCCCGATACATTCCGATTGGAATCGCATCAGGGCTTGTCATATTATGCGCCGCTGCCAGCAATGCGCTGCCCGCAGCTTTCTTTTCGATATAGGCGGTTCCCTCGACCTCCATTGAAGAAAAACCGTCTTCATTCGGCATTGTCTGTGCCTCTCGCAGCTCAATATCACTCTTGTATCCGCTGATTTTCTGTTCCAGCGCCGCAATCTGATCGGGAAACGCTTTTGCGATCTTATCCTCCAGTGCATATCTCTGGCTCAAATGGCTTGCTTTCAGCATTTTCAGCCGTTGAACTGCAATGTCCAGATCCATCTTTTCCTTGATATACGGATTACCGGTGCAGAGTGCTTTCACCTCGGCATAAGATAATGCTGTTTCATCAATATCCTCCGCCGATCGGGCCGGTGCTTTGGAAGTCATGACCTGACCAATGAACTTTTGCTTTCCCTCAACCATCTGATAGAGGTAACTGTCGAAAGTATTCTCTGTTACATAGGTGTAAATCTCAACTTCCGGGTTCTCATTGCCCTGACGGATAATGCGGCCTTCGCGCTGCTGTAAATCGGACGGTCGCCACGGGCAATCGACATGGTGTAGGGCGATAAGCTTTTTCTGGACATTCGTACCGGCACCCATTTTCTGCGTTGAGCCGATCAGCACTCGGATTTCACCATTGCGGACTTTGCCGAACAGTTCCTTTTTCTGTGATTCGCTGGCTGCGTTATGAATATAGGCAATCTGATCTTTAGGAATACCCAAATCCAGTAGCTTATCCCGAATACCATCATAGATATTGAAATTGCCATCGTTATGCGGCGTTGACAGGTCACAGAAAACCATTTGCGTTGATTTCTGTTCCGCAGTCCTCTGCCAGATTTCAAAGACATTCTTTGCACAGGCACTGACTTTACCGTTTTCGTCATCAGGCAGCATAGGATTGATCAATCGCTGATCCAGTGCCAGCTTGCGGCCATCGTTGGTGATAAGCAGCATATTGTCTACACTGGAATCAACCATACGATTACGCACACGCTCGGCGCGTTCCGAAAGATCCTTCACCATCTCCACCTGATAGGCAGACGGTTTCAGCACAACATTGTGATAATTTGCTATCGGAACCGGCAGCTTGAGCATATCCGCCGTCTGAATATCTGCCGTCTGCTTAAACAGTGACATTAGCTCCGGTAGATTATAAAATCGGGCGAATCGTGTCTTCGCCCGATATCCTGTTCCCTCGGGTGCCAGTTCAATGGCAGTAACCGTTTCACCAAAGGTACTTGCCCAGGCATCAAAGTGCAGCAGATTTTTCTCTTTCAGCGTCCCGTACTGAAGATACTTCTGCATCGTGTACAACTCCACCATGCTGTTACTGATTGGAGTGCCCGTCGCAAATACTGTTCCTCTGCCACCAGTAATCTCGTCCAGATAACGGATTTTCATATACAGGTCACTGGATTTCATTGCCTCCGTCTGACTGATACCGCCCACATTCCGCATCTTAGAAAATGCGGCAAGGTTTTTATAGTAATGTGCCTCGTCCACAAACAGTCGATCAGCACCCAATTCTTCAAAGGTAACAAGGTCATCTTTTCGGCTCTGGTCGTTCAGCTTATCCAGCTTTGCCTGCACTGCTTTCTTAGAGCGTTCCAACTGCTTGACCGAGAAACGATCTCCATTCTGTTCTTTCAGTTCACGGATACCGTCCATAATTTCATTGTACTGCTGCTCCAGAATATAACGCTGTCGTGCTACGGACATAGGAATCTTTTCAAACTGGCTGTGGCCAATAATAACGGCATCAAAATCGCCGGTTGCAATTCTGCCGCAGAAGCGTTTGCGGTTCTTTTTTTCAAAGTCCTTCTTTGTTGCAACCAGAATGTTAGCAGAAGGGTACAACTGTAAATACTCTGCCGCCCACTGCTCCGTCAGGTGATTCGGCACGACAATCAGCGATTTTCGACACAGTCCGAGCCGTTTGCTCTCTTGCGCTGCGGCAACAATTTCGAAGGTCTTTCCTGCCCCCACAACGTGTGCGAGCAGCGTATTGCCTCCGTAAAGAATGTGCGCAACTGCGTTTAGCTGGTGCTGCCGCAGCTGGATTTCAGGGTTCATACCAACAAAGATCAAATGACTGCCATCGTACTCGCGCGGGCGCAGTGCATTGAACTGCTCATTGTAGAGCTTGCACAGTCGCTCTCTTCTCGGCTGGTCTTTCCAAATCCAATCCTGAAACGCCTGTTTAATCAGCTCCTGCTTGCCTTGGGCGATTGCAGTTTCCTTCTTATTTAGAATCGGTACTCGTTTTCCGTTTTCGTCTTCCACATAGTCAAAAACCCGCACATCCCGCAGATTCAGCGTTTCCTCAATGATTTTATAGGCATTCACACGATCTGTGCCATAGGCGCTGGTCGCGTTGATGTTGCTGCGGTCATAGGACTTCCCCTCTACATTCCACCCGTCGGTGTAGCGGGAATAATGCACTTTCACCTTCCACTGCGCGTAATACGGCGTGTCCAGCAGCTCATACATGAATTTCTGCACCACATCTTCCGGAAGCCATGTTGCACCAAGTCGAACCGAAATCTCACTTGCGGTCAGATCCGTCGGCTGAACTTCTTCCAAAGCCGTCACATTCGCTGCGAATACTGGATCGCTTTCAGCTGATCTTCGAGCCTCTGCCAGTTTTTCACGCACATTGCCCGAAAGATGCTCATCTGCGGTCAGGTATTTCGCCTGAGTGCCGTTCTCCTTATAGAGCGGATTCCGAAAAATGACACCACTGAGATCTGCAAATACTTCTTCTTCCGTTTTACCTGTCAGCTGCATCATATACGGCATATCCACCTTTGCCTTTTCGCCCATAGAAACTGCCAGAGCTTCCGAGGCGGTATCAACGCTGGTAATCTCCGTGTGCTGCCGGATTGTGCGCTTGCTGAACATATCTGCCTTGCGCACGAAGTGTCCCTCGTCATCCAGCACTTCCAAGGAAGAAAGCAGGCAGAAGGAACTATCATCTCCAAAAACTGATTTGTTTGCTCTGGTATTGATGCGCTTATACTTTTTCTCAAACGCATCGTACAGGGCATTCAAGTTAGTCTGTTCCTGCTGAATCATTGTGTCCGGGTAATCTTCTGTCTGATATTCGATCAGCTTACGGACACACTCGCGGATTGCAATTAAGCCTTTGACTCGGTTTACGCCGGTTACAGACAAATCGACCGGGTGCATGATGCTGTTTTCCCGATAATAGACTTCACCATCTACAACAGTAAAGCTGAAGTTGCGTACGGACGGGTCAGCCGGGATAGAGCGATCTTCCTCTTCACTTTCCGGATCATCAACTTCATATTCCATCACAGACCCGTTGATATTCTGAATTGCATCCGTCAAGAGTTCTTCCAGACTGCTGCCTTCAATCGGCAGGCAGGCCGTTTCCGGACCATAAGGACCGCTCACTTCCTGCATGCTTCCAAGCACCATACTCGGTTTATCTACAAAATACTGATTTATTGCCAAACCGTTAGCATCAATGCCAAGGTTGACCCATGCCGGCAGCTGATCGACCATACGGTCACGTTTTTGCAAAATGAGAATATCTGCGGTGACTTCTGTTCCCGCTGCATCCTTGAACGTATTATTGGGCAGTCGGATTGCTCCGAGCAGCTCCGCTCGTTGTGCCAGATATTTGCGTACAGACGGATTTTCCTTATCCATCGTGCCTTTACTGGTGATGAACGCGATAATACCGCCGGGCCGCACCTTATCCATGGTGCGGGCAAAAAAATAGTCATGGATCAGGAAGTTATACTTGTCGTATCGCTTATCCACAATCTTAAAAGAGCCAAACGGTATATTACCAATGGCGGCATCAAAAAAGCTGTCCGGCAGATCTGTTTTCTCAAACCCGCGAACAGCGATAGACGATTTCTGATAAAGCTGCTGTGCAATTCGTCCGCTGATGCTGTCCAGCTCTACACCATAGATTTTCGAGTCGGCCAGCTTACCCGGACGCATGCCGATGAAATTGCCAACACCGCAGGACGGCTCCAGAATATTACCGCGCTGGAATCCAAGCCTTTCTAAAACCTGATACATCGACCGAATCACAACAGGCGGTGTGTAGAACGCTGTTAGCGTCGATTCCCGCGCAGCTTCGTACTCCTTATCAGACAGCAGCTCTTTCAGTTCGGCATAGTGACTGTTGCGCTCATCAAAGCAATCCGCCAAACCGCCCCAGCCGACATATTGTGCAAGCACCGACTGTTCTTCCGGTGTTGCCAGGCGGTTTTCAGCTTCCACCTTTTTCAGTGTGGTAATCGCGCGAATGTTTCGTGCGTACCGCTCACTCGGTGTTCCGACACCCAGCAAGTCATCAGAAATGTGATACTCTGAGCGTTCTGTATCCGGTATCTCCGGCAGCAATGTCAACGGTGCTGTCTTGTCTTTTTTTCTTACAGCCGGCGGTGTAAGCTGAGGTTCCTGTGTCTGCTCCGTCTCTTTATGCTGAGCAGCATATTCATGTTCTGCAAAGGCAACGAGTTCATCGAATGTCATATTCACGAGGAACTCATTCATATCACCTAAATCAGCATACTGAATCTGGGCAACCGCCTCATTATCTACTGCATAAAGCATACGGCAGTGCTCAAGGTCTGCATCCACCTGAATACTGTGCTCACCATCACCCGATGTGCTGTACGCCAGCGGAACTGCGGTTAGATCGCTGAAATCCGCTTTCTCCTCAAAGCACTCCAGCGCGTACAGGTTGATCATGCGTATGCTTTCGTTCAGCAGATATTCTCTGTGTCCCTCTGCGTAGTCCACGACTGCAAAGCCCTTTGGCGGTGTTCCAAGGTCTGTCAGGAAATCCTGTGGAATGGTAGTGCCGTTTTGGTCACGATACAAGGTAATGGTAAACGGTGCACCTGTATCTACGTCCTCTTTGACTTGCTCGACAAGCTGGGTTTCGTCATCATATTCCACCTGCTCCCCGACGTGTCCGTTCGAGTCCAGATAGTCCAATCGGCCAATTGCCTGCGGTTTTACACCGGCTGCCTGCTCGCCACTGTTTTCTTTCGGCTGGTCATTCAGCGGATTTTCTGCAATGCGCCGATCAAAGTCACTGCGGCTCAGTTCTTCGTTGAACAGCGGGTACTCCGAATCATACAACCGAACCATATGATCGTCGATTGCAAGAATTTCATATTCTTTAACGCCCAGATAAACCTTATCGCCAAGTGAGTAGTGTCGCTGCACCGGTTCTTCTTCATTTGCCGGGGCAGCAGTTGATTGATCCGCTTTTGGTGAAGACTGTTCCGCACTGATTCGCTCCATTTCTGCCTTACTCAGATACCGTCCCAGTGCAATCAACTCACCAATACGCTTCTCAACAACATTCCAGGACAGATTAACTGCCTTGCTGCCGTCATCATGCAGTTTGCTGAGGTGAAGCCCCTTTGCATCATACTCCAGCCAGTAGTCTGTACCGGGAATGGCATCAGAATGGCCGCCGATTCCGTACTCTCGCCGCAGGAACCGAACATTCGCTTCTGTTCCTTCCCGCTTAAGAAACTGCTGATAGATACGCCGTTTACCATCTTCAAATCCGCTGCCGCTGCTGAGCACATAATCAATCGCCTCTTGCGGCATAACAAAAGCCGAGTCTTTTTTGGACTCGGCTTCGCCAATCAGAGAAAGCTGTTCATTTACGCTGGGCAAAACTGCTTCATCCGGTGAAAGCCATTCATGCAGCACGATCATTCCGGTAATATGGTCTGCAACCGTGCTCCACTTCATAATCACTCTCTGATCCGGGTCGCTTGCCGAGCCTCGCCACATCATAAACACTGTGTCAAATGCTCGATAGCCTGCCCGCTGACCGTTGCTCAGTATCATTTCGGTGAACGTGTTATCAAAGAACGTTTTGATAAAATCTGCACGTTCATTCTTGTCCTCATGGTCAGCAAAAAATGAAGCGATTTCTGTCCGATGGCCTTTCAGCGCATCACTGGTACGCAGCAGCTCATTCTTTTCCTCATCGGAGTGGTAATACGGCGCCTTGGAGTCCTTGTACCACTCATCGTGAAAGACCTCCAATCCGGTCGAGCCAACGGCCCGCATCGTGGCAGCGCCAGTATCTCGCGTTACCAGTACACCAGTTCCGTCAGCACGATCTCCTCCGCTGCTGCCCGAATATTGTTCATCAGCCCGACCCACTTCATCTGGTTCTCCGCTTTCAGGCTCTCGTTCACGCCCTCCTGCTTTGCCATCTGCGCGGTCAGCGTTTCCATCATCTCGTTCGCTTGACGGTCGATCTCCTCCAGATGCTGATTCAGCTTGCCGGTCAACAGCATCGCTGTGTACGTGCCGTTCCGGTTCTCCCGAAGGAATCTCCGCCGCAGCATTCCATACCTCCCAACCTTCGGTGCCTCCGGCACGATCAGATCCGGCAGGTAATACTCGCCCTCCTTGTGGTAGGTCACTTCCATATTCAGCGCTCCCTTCTGTTGTTGCTGTTCTGTTCACATCATACCGGCTGTCCGCTGGAACCTCAAATGTGCGATTTTGATTTCTTTCTTCTCGCTGCAAATCCTGCACTAAAACTGCGATTTCGCGGAGCAGAACCTCAGACATATCACTGACTGCTGCTCCCAGAATGGAGATAACCTCTGGCGTATTAAAATTGCAGACCTTGTCCAGAGAATTTCCGAAATATGCTCTGCCCGGAAGTCCACAGCGGATATGCAGCATATAGCCGACACTGTAACTGAGTGCGGTCAGCATTTGTAGGCGTGTATTGTCCTCGTCCAACTTTTCCAGCAGGCTACCCGCTTTTGCCTCCATCAGCTCTGCCAGATAATCCTGATAATTATCATTAACGAATGTGACCGCCACATTGAGCAGGCAATCCTCCAGTGACTCATGGGCATCAACCTCATATCGTTCTGCCAGTACCTTCTTGACTGGCGCGATGAACCGCTGTTCCATCTTCCAGATGGGAACTTCTTTGCCCGCTCTGCTGTTGGTGTCGGATACATCAAACACATGACGCAGCTTATACGGTGCATCCGTATCGACCAGCAGCGCAATGCCTTTGGTATTGCGATTAACCCAGCGGCCATACTTATTCCACCAGCTGACTTCGGCGCAGGCTGTCGCATCAGGCTTCTGTGCGAAAATCAGCAGCTGCTCCTGAAACGAATATTTGAAATTATTCGCCGCAGTGGTCAAGAAGTCCATATAGTGATTCGTATCCACTGTCAAAGTCCGCAGATGTTCCGCCTCCATCTCCGTGATCACCTGATACTTGCTCGGCATCTCGTTCACCTCCTCCATCATCAATCTGAATTGTCACCTCAATGGGAAGCGGCAGCTCTCCCAAAAGCGAAGAATACAGCAGTCCCGTCCGGGCATTGGATATTTTCGTCACCAGTCCGGTCAAACGAAAGACCGTCGCATTCACTTCTTCCTGATTTGATGCGAAGTAGTATCCGCTCCGGTCACTGCAAATAGGAACGCCATCCTGACGCAAGCGATTGATCTTGCGGCGCAGGTTACGCCCGTTCAAGGAAAAAAGCTGCTCCAGCTCTGTGCTCGGAACAGCTTTTTCTTTTCCGGTATGATATTTCTTCAGATACACGCACAGTGCTGTGTTCTTATCCATACGCTCCTTCCTCCATCATCGTGCATCTCTTTGCACACTTGACAAGCTCTGTTTCGGGAAATCCCAGCCATAGACCTTGCCTATTTCATCGCCCAGCCGGCGGGTTATGCGCGTAATATCCGCCCTTGTTGCGGTGCCGCGATAAATTTTCTCTTTCAGATTCTCGATCTGCGCATCGCTGACGCCATTCTTATAGGTGCGATAGAGATAATGGTTGGTACCGTCATGGTGGACCGCATCACAGCGCATATCACCCAGCTTGTCAACATACCAGGTCACATAGTCGCACTCCGAGGACAGGCAGTCCTTGATGTTGCCGCTCTTGATTTCCTTATAGCCGCTGTAACGTCCATTCCAAAGGCCAAGATCGACAATCACCAGAATCGGCTTGTCCAGCTGAATATCGAGGTTCATGCGTTCATCGTCCAGATATTCGCCATTCCGTTCATACATCTTTTCCTCTCGTTCCTGTTCGGAAAGTTCCGGATACTCTGCCTCCAGATCCTCACGCCAATCCTCGTAATCTAACGAGTAGTTACTCCAAATCAGATACTTCGGCTCTGTCATCGTACATCACCCCGATCCTTTGGGCGGCTGCGTGTATTTCGGGTGGAGTTCTCCATCGTGTCCAGCGGCAGCACAGTATTATGGCAGCGTTCCATCTGTTCGGCAAACTGGCAGATATGAAATAGCGAGTCCCAGCCGGAACCGACTTCCACATGGTAATCATCGATGTACCTGCAAACCTTGTCTATATGGGTCCCGTCCTCCCGCAAGATACGAATTTTCCCGCCGTCCGGTATCCGAAACAACTCCGTATAATTCGATGTGATAAATCGAATACCCTTTTCCGCCTGTTTCAGATGATGGTCAAGGAATTCTCTCTGGTAGCAATAGCAGTAAACCGTGTACATTCCCTTCTGGGGATTCAGGCGCAGGAGATAGGAATAATCTTTCGTATCCGCGCGAAACGCAAAATTCTGACTGGAAAGGTCAATCGCACTGTCAATCTGACGGTAACAGTACGCTGAAACCGCCGCTCTGCTTTTCAGAAAACCATCTTCTTCCCTCAACTGCCGGATCACCTGATTAAACTCGGCATCAAACTCCGGTGTCAACAGCCTCTCGCAATAGCTGGTCCAGTTGTGAAAGAACTGCTCGCCGCTGTCACCCATATCTGCCCGCAAATGACCGATGCAGCCAGTCTGCCCCATAATCTGGTCAGACTGCGTGTAGCAGTACATCTGCTCTGCTTTGGTCGCAGGTCTTACTTCAACATTCATCGTCTGTCCTCCTCATTTATGTGATTTCATACGCTGTTTGCAGTGTATGTAGCCGTACCTTTGCGCTTGTGCAGTTTCGCCCTTATACTAAATTCATCAAAATGAATCGGAGGTACTCCCATGAAACGAATTACATACTTTCTGTCCGGTGCATTGGCGGCGCTGCTGATCAGTTCTGCAACAGTTTCCGCCTTTGCAGCCGGCGGTCTTATCACCCTCAACGTCCAGCCGGCCCAGGTCATGGTCAACGGCGAGGTTTTTCAGCCTAAAGATGCACAGGGTCGTGATGCTCTTGTTTTCACTTACAACAGCACGACCTATGCACCGGTTCGTGCGCTGGCTGAAGCATACGGTCTGACCGTCGGTTATGATTCCGTCAAAAACATGGCTACTGTTGACGGTGCTGTACGGACCACCAATAGCACTGGCAGTTTTTCCTCTCAGTGGACGGTCACGGAAAAGCCGGTCACCCGATACGGTAATGAGCATATCTTCACTGCCGTTTATTCCGGCCCGCTTTCCATGGACAAATTCAAAAGCTGGTGGAAGTCGATGAATGCCGCTGATCTGAAGGCGCAGGCAGAACAAATGGCTTTGAGGGCTCAGTCTGACCTCCTCGGCTCCGAAATCACCATGTATTTCAGCTTTGGTTCTTATAATCTCGGCACTGCCTTTGCACAATCCGGCTGCACATTCAGCAACTTCGACCCCGCCTCTGTCTGGATCAAGTAATTCTCATGATAACACCCTGTCCATTATGGACAGGGTGTTGTTCTACTTTCGCCACCAGCGCCAAAGCAATACACCAATGACAGTCGCTGCTGCCGCTGTGCCGCAGATTACACGCTTTCTCATTTTCACCCCTCCTCCCGGATAAAAGAACATCGGCCATTGCACAAGCAGCAGCCGATGTATGTAAGTCTATTCGCTTTTCAGCCCAGTTTGACCAGCAGTTCATCAACCGGATCGGTAATATGTCCCTGCGCCAGCAGCTTATTTCTCCAGATGAGCAGATATCTTCGGAGCATCTGCAATTCCTTATATGTGATTTCCAGCTGAACTGTATTCTCTCGTTTGAACATTTGCAAGCACTCCTTTCTCTTGACTTCATCATATATGCCGTAAGAAGTGTTTGCAAATATGCAAACGGTATGTATGTGGCCTGTCGATTGACAGACCACTGGAAAGCCTTACTTGTACCAGCTTTCCTCTGTGCCCATAAGGGCATTGTGTGCGTTTGCTGCTTCCAGAATATCGCTGTACGCCCAGTAACGGCGGCTTACATCGGGGAAGGTGTTCAGCTTCCTCAGATTATCGCTGACATACTCCAGATCAGCCACACGGCCAAGCAGTCGGTCCACAAGCGTCACGACTTCAGCGCGCGTAATCTGATAATCAGCACGGAAGGAACCATCACCATATCCGGTAATCCAGCCATGCTTTGCAGCTGCCTTAATAAACTCTGCCGCCCAGTAGCCGTCGCTCACATCATCAAAGCTCTTGAACTGCTCCATGATTTCAGCATCACCATCGCCGTACACATCAAAGAAGCGGACCGCCATAGTTGTAAACTCGGCACGGGTAATCTGCTCGTCCGGCGCAAAAATAGTCTTGCTGTGGCCATAGGTCACACCGTTGTTGTTCAGGTATTTCACATAGCCGCTGTACCACGCATACGCAGGCACATCACTGAACTTGGTCTTTGCCACAGGGGAAATGTTGTCCCCATTCTTATCTGCCAGCAGTCGTGCAAAAATCGCCGCTGCTTCGCTTCGGGTCATGTTGCGTTCCGGTCCGAACGTACCGTCCGTATAGCCAACGACATAAGCGCTGTGATGTTCCGTTTTCTCGACTTCGGGAACCGTAACCTCACCGTTCTTATCAGTCTTGCCGGTGGCCTTATCGCCTAGATCGTTCTTCACGATCACATTGACGCCCTTCTGCGGCATCTTCTTCTGGTCGGTTACAATCACCGTCACCTGATGCTTGCTGTCCATATCAACGCCCTTGGGCAGTTCAACCGTAATGTTGCCGGTCTTGCCAATGGATACCTCAGAACCCTGAATCGGACGTCCGGTGTCAGTGCGAACCACCTTGACCGTCAGCGTCCAGCGGTCACGATCTGCATCCTCATAACCCTCCGTAACCTTGCCGTCCTCGTTGGTCTTTCCGTTTCCAATGGGAACCGTAATCTGACCGGCCTTGTCGGTCTGATCTGCTGCATAGTTATCATTCTTGTCGGCCACAGCGATACGCATACCCTGAACGGCGCTCTTATCCTTTACCAGCTGTACCAGAACAGTGGTCTGGTTATCATAGTCTAGCAGTCTGCTGTTCGGCAGACGGATGGAAATGCTGTTGTCCTTGTTCACCACCACGGACGCATTGGAAACAGGCGTTTTATCCTCCGTATCCGTTACCGTCACCAGATAACCGCCCACAACAGCCTGGCCCTTGCTGTCAGTCGTACCGCTGTTGTAGATTTTCTCGATCGGCTGCGTATCCAGCTTTTCGCCGCACTCAGTACACTCCTTGTGCTTGCTGCCTTCGGAGTCCGCAGTAGGCTGCTTGTCGATGATCCAGTCACCCGGCTTGTGACCGGTTGCCTTGGTATAATCGGTCTTGCTGGAATCGCCGCAGCGAGTACAGGTCATCATGGTGTAACCCATCTCCGTGCAAGTCGGCTTAGTGATTTCGGTCTTATAGTCATGGCCCAGTGCCTTATTCAGAACCGCACCGCATTTTGTACAAAGCTGAGGCTCCGTACAGGTAGCCGCAGAACCGGGAACATGACCGGCAGCAGCATTTCCCTCGATTTTGTGCTCACCGCAGCGAACGCAGTGATATTCCATCACGCCCTCACCGGTACAGGTCGCATTCGTCACCAGAGTACCCTTGTCCCAGCTATGGCCGAGCGGTTCCGTATAATCTGTTACGAATGCACTGCCGCAGCCATCGCAGCGATGAATGGTCTTGCCGCCATATTCACAGGTGGCTGGAATCACATGGTCTTCGTACTTGTGTGCCAGAGTCGCAGTAATATCTTCGATGTGCCGCTCTCCGCAAATCGAGCACTCACGAACGGTATAGCCGGGATTGGTGCAGGTAGCCGCAACCGAATGGGTTTCAAACTTGTGCTCACCCTTGGGCGTTGCCGTTTCTTTCATTTCACCACAGCGGGAGCACAGCTCCAGCTGCTTGCCGTCTGCTTCGCAGGTGGCTTCGCGAATCTTTACACTCTGCCATACATGACCCAGAGAATCTACATAATCGCGCTTTTCGATCTTTCCACAGGCTGTGCATAAATAGCGATCATAACCCAGCGTCTTGCAGCCGGCCTTTACAGAATCCAGCAGCGTGAAATGATGCTTTTCTCCGCAGCCTTTATCGGTGCAGCAGTTGCCGCCGCAGTTTTTATCCTCGCAGCCGCAATTCGGGTCTGAGCAGCCGCAGCTGCACTTACCGTCATCCTTAGTGGTTTCATCATGCAGCCAGACGTTTGCTACACCGTTCTCGGTCATCTCTACGCCCTGATAGGTGTAGGTGATCTGGTAATACACATCGTACTGTCCCTTGTCGGTATAGTTCGGCGCGCTGGTCATTGTGCAGCTGTCTGCACTGTTGCCGTAGCGGATTTCCGTGCGTACACCGGCATCAGAAAGGTCTGTCACGCTGATGGTGTGCGGTGCTCCGTCCACAACACCGTAGTAGCTGGCAACAACGGACTTTGCACCCACATACTCATATTTTGCGTAGTCGCAGTCCTTGCACTTCTCTACGATGGCAAACCGGCCATTGGCAGGCTGAGAAAGGATTTCTTTCTCCATGTCATGCCGTTCCAGAACACTGCTCTTAGTGTGATTCGTGCCGTAACAGAACGCGCAATACTCACCGCCGGTCGTTGTGACCTTGTGATAGGTACTGTCCACATACTCATAGGTTTTCTGTTCGGGCAGTTCCTGCATGAATTTCGAGTCACAGTCATAGAGCCAATAGACGTTCTTGCCGAAACCATAATCGTTAATGCTCATGTTGCTGTTGACCGTACCGCAGGTCTCACACACGGCTTTCGTCCAGTGATAACCCGTATAGCTCGCGTTCTGACCGGGAACGCCATCCAGGATCGTGCCCGTACCCGAGCCGCCGACCATCGTACCGTCCGAATACTTCACATTCCGGTTCATAGCAGTCTGGCCATCCCTCGTATACTCCGGAGTGCGGAACACCTGAAAAGAAGTAGCCTTGCCGCATACGCCGCAGTTGAAGGTTTCATGCGTTACAACCGCATTGCAATCCAGCTCATTTGTTCGACCGGAAGCCTGCATCCAGTGCTCCGCAGGATCATGATAGCTGTTCACCTGTGCGGCACCAGCCGAAACAGGAAACATTGAGAATGCCGTCATTGCCGAAAGCAGCATGGCAACGGCTCTCGTACCGAACTTTTTCGTTCTAGCTTTCATTTGAGATACCTCCGTTTGTCTTGATTTGCGGCATGAAAAAACTCCACAGTCCTTGCTGTGGAGGAAAATCCGCCGCTGTTTTCTTGGGTTCAATCACGGCTACATTGCAACCACCTCCTTCGCGATTTTGCAACCCCTATACTTACTTCTCAGCTAGTAATACAGATGGTTTACTAAAGGGGAGAGTGTGAGAGGGGGAATGAAATAGCAGGGAAATGGGGACAGTTGTACCGCAAATGGGCATACTTTCCCCATGATGGAGGTTATCTTGCTTGTTCCCTTTTCTGCCGCTCCCTTGCACGCTGATAATATTCCAGTGCCTTGATGATATAATCCTCGGTCTTATCCAACGGCACAGAGGAGGGAATATACGGACGCAGCCGTTCTGCCTTGAAACTGATTTTCTCTTTCTGGTTTGGCTTTTCCTCACCAAGAATCGCTTCGATGACCTCCGCACTCAGCTTTCCAGCTTTGGAGAACTCTTTGAGCCGAATGGCCTGCGGGAGTGATGGCGTGGCATCATTGTAGCTGATGCTGTTCAGAAGATTGTGCTGTTCCGTTTCCGTCAGATAGGAAAGCTCCACCGCAGGACGAAACGCAATCTTGTTCTCATCAACCATGTCCAGAAGTTCGGGGATTAGTTCTGTCAGACGGATATAGCGTCGAACTTGGTTCTTGCTATCACCTGCCAACTCTCCAACAATTTCAGCACTTTCCTTACCTGATAACTTCCCACCCACTGGGTCGGAAGTTAAATCCGTTCTCTGCCCCTGCCGCTTCATCGCTTCTAGGCGCATCTTGTAGCTGAACGCCTTTTCACTTGGAAGAATGATTGAGCGCTGCAAATTGGATTCCACCATCAGAATGATCGCTTCATCTCTGGACAATTCCTTGATTTCTGCGGGAACGCGCTCCAGACCGGCCAGTTCACAAGCCTTTCGTCGTCGATGCCCTGATACGATTTCATACCGGCCATCTTCTTTCTGGCGGAGCGTAATCGGTGTAATAACGCCGCGCTCTTTCACGCTCTGCACAAGCTGGTTCATGTCCTCGTCCATTTTAACTTTGAATGGGTGGTTCGGGAAATCGTCGATCTCAGATAAGGGGATATCATAGATGCGAGGCAAGCGACTTTCTGCTCGTCCCTCATCATTCATAAACAGTTCAGCGAACCCCGTCAGATCGAGATCGATGTCTTTCTTTCGACTCATGCTCCAACACCTCCTTTGTCACCGCCTCATATGCAGCTGCAACCTTTCCGCCCTTATCATAGGCAAAGATGCTTTGCCCTTCCTGGGCGCTCTCAGCGGCACGAACAGAAAAGGGTATCTGCGTATCAAAGACGCGGACTCGATCGCTTACAGCGGCTCTCAGCGCCGTAGAAATGGCTTTTGCGTTGTTAGTTCGGTTATCCACCATCGTCAATAGAATACCGTCGATATTCAGACGTGGATTGATCTGGCGTTTGACCTTGGCAACCGAGTGCATCAGCTGATTCAGACCTTTCGTTGACAGAAAACTCGGCTGCGACGGGATAATCACCCGGTCAGCCGCTGCCAGCGCATTAATGGTCATCATGCCAAGGGACGGCATACAGTCAATCAGGATATAGTCATAGTTTTTGCTGACCGAATCAATGTAGCTTTTCAGCACATACTCTCGGCTCATCACATTGAACAAGCCGACTTCTGTACCGGACAGCTCGATATTCGCAGGCATCAGGTCAACGCCCTCTGTACTTCTCAGCAATCCGAAGTTCTCCGGTAGCGACTTATCGTTGATGACGCATTCCATTACATCAGAGAGTGTTTCACTCAGCTGATCCGGATTACGCTCTCCAAGGCTGATTGTTAAACTGCCTTGTGGGTCTGCGTCAATCAGCAGCACTCGCTTTCCCTGTTTCGCCAAGCCGACACCCAGATTTACCGTTGTGGTGGTCTTTCCAACGCCGCCTTTCTGATTGGTAATTGCGATTACTCTGCATTGTTCCATATTGGTTTCCTCCTTTCTCATTTTAAGCTGTCTGAATCAGGCAGCTATGTATGTGAGCGCCTGAGCGCTCACTCATCCTGCGACAGTTTGCAGTAGTCATCTACATACTGAAGCAGCCAATATGAGAACTCCCGAATGAACCACGCGCAGAGATACGGCTCGTCCATCAGAGCATCCGGAAGTTCAACTTCCATCTTAAGCATTCGGGAAAGCACCCGAAGAAAGAGCAGTGCGGTACTCGGCATATACAGATCGTTAAGGCCACTGACCACAACTGCGATAGCCTCCAGCTTACATTCATCACCGTTAAAGTGTTCTGCCGCCGCATCAATTAGGTACTCCGGGTAGTGAACTGCCAGATCTGCCAGCTTTTCGAGATTTAATTCTTCATTCATAACATTTTCCTCCTTTGGGTTATGTACGCACACTGTTCTTCTCTATGCCCTGTGTGCCGGGCATCATCAGGCGGCTGACTGCGAACCAGCTCCATAGGCATCTCACCTCCCCGCCTTCTTTATGGCCGGGCCGCGAATTACGGAAGTATCATTATCCCTTGCACATTTCATCGCCTTCGCCGGTAGCAGTCCGGCTTTCTATCGAATCAGTTTGATCGCTCCTCCGTTTCCGGAATCATGGCGCACCGTCGATAACAGCTTGAGGTTTCCCTCGGTGCAGGTAACGTACCTGATGACTGTTATTCAGTTTTGCGGGAGGCTTTGTTTGACCTCTCACTTCTCTACCGCAGCACAAATAGCCCAAAAATTAACCCCTCCCAAAAAATATTTTTA